>Ga0224529_1001272_pt1 | contig 15678 bp, 13 predicted proteins | sample CBST50metaG_FD_179893 | JGI IMG/M metagenome (GOLD analysis project Ga0224529, IMG submission 179893) | Peat soil microbial communities from Stordalen Mire, Sweden - C.B.S.T50 | ecosystem: Environmental > Terrestrial > Soil > Wetlands > Peat | place: Sweden: Norrbotten County, Stordalen Mire... | reverse complement strand
AGAAACAGAACCAGCCCCCAGGTGCGTAGCGGCGAGGCAGCCGACTGCCACACCTGCCACGCGGCCACAGCCATCAAGGCGTAGAGCAGAGTCCAGACGGGGCCAAATATCCAATTTGGCGGAGAGATCGCCGGCCTCACCAGAGTCCGATACCATCCCGGAATCGCGCCCGCTGTCCAGCGCCCGCTCACGCCCGCCACCGCAAAACAAATTGCCAACCAGCAAACCAACGATATCCAGCGCATTCCGGCCACCCTCGTCCTTCAAGAGAGATGATTCCACTTGAAGGACAAGGATTCGCCGAAAAGCGCCGTTTTGTCACCGTGCTTGCTACGCGTCAGTTTTTAGTCTGCGGGAATCTCCCTCGAAAAAATGGTTTTCTTCCGCGCTACGTTGGGGGTAGCACCACGCTACTCAACACAAGATAAGCCTTGAAATGCTGATAAGCGTTCCTGTGGACGATGGTTCCGGCTCTCTTCGGTATATTCTGGAGTGTTGCCGCGTCTTCAGACCACTCCGCGGCCGGAAATCCCAGGACCTATGCCCATGAGCTCACAGACCATTGCCATACACCTGCCCGACGGGAGCATTCGAGAAGTACCCGCCGGCACGACTCCCCTCGATATTGCCAACTCCATCTCGCCTCGGCTGGCCGCAGCCTCCGTAGCTGCGCGGCTGACGCCCATCGGCGATGCGGTGAAGGAAAGTTCCGCTCCCGATGGCCAGTCGGAAGCCGCCATGTATGCCGCCGAGGACGCGGCTGCCCCGCGCCTGGTCGACTTGACGATACCGCTTACTGCCGACACCCATCTGGAGTTGGTGACCGAGAAGGATCCCGAGGCGCTCAAAGTGCTGCGCCACTCGGCCGCTCACGTGCTGGCCACGGCAGTGCTGGAGCTCTTCCCTGAGACCAAGTTGGGCCATGGCCCTGCCACCGACTCCGGCTTTTTCTACGATTTCAATCGCGAAAAGCCCTTCACGCCTGAGGATCTGGCGCTGATCGAGGCGAAGATGGCCGAGGTTGTCGCGCGGGACGACAAATTTGTCCGCGAATATGAGCCCCGTGAACAGGCGTTGGAAGAGTTTGCACGCGACGGCGACTTCATGAAGGCCCACTTCGTGACCAAATTTACCGCTCCCGGCGACCAGGTCAGCTTTTACCGCAGCGGCAAGTTCGTGGACTTTTGCCGTGGGCCGCATGTGCCCTCGACCGGCCGCGTCAAGGCCGTCAAGCTGACCACCCTGGCCGGCGCTTACTGGCTGGGCGACGACAAGAATCCCCAGTTGCAGCGCATCCACGGCACAGCGTTCTTCAGCAAAAAGGAGCTGGACGCGCACTTTGCCCGTTTGGAAGAGGCGGCCAAGCGCGACCATCGCGTGCTGGGCAAGCAGTTGGACCTTTTCAGCATCCAGGATGTGGCCGGCCCAGGGTTGATCTTCTGGCATCCCAAGGGCGGCATTGTCCGCAAGGTGATGGAAGACTGGATGCGCGAGGAATGCCTCCGCCGCGGCTACTCTCTGGTCTTCACTCCTCACGTCATGCGCCGTGAACTGTGGAAGATCAGCGGCCATGACGGCTACTACTCAGACAATATGTATACGCCCATGGAACTGGACGACGCGGAGTACCGGCTGAAGCCGATGAACTGCCCCGGCCACATTCTTATCTATAAGAACTCGCCAAGAAGTTATCGCGACTTGCCGGTGCGGCTGGCCGAGTTAGGCTGCGTTTACCGCTACGAGCGCTCGGGAACGATGCACGGCCTGATGCGCGTGCGCGGCTTTACCCAGGACGACGCGCACATCTTCTGCACTCCCGGCCAGATTGAGGATGAGGTCGTGGCCTGCATCGACTTTGCCGAGGCGGTCATGAAGACCTTCGGCTTCCCTGATTTCAGGGTAGAGCTCTCCACGTGGGATCCCAACGACCGCGCTCATTACGCCGGCTCGGACGAGAACTGGGACCTTGCCACTGATTCTTTGCGGAAGGCTCTCGCCCGGAAAGGAATCGCTTACAAAACCATCCCCGGCGAAGCCGCCTTCTACGGCCCCAAGATCGACATCAAGCTTGTCGACGCGCTCGGCCGCCTGTGGCAGCTTTCCACCGTGCAGTTCGACTTCAACCTGCCCGCACGTTTTGGACTTGAGTATGTGGGCGAGGACGGGGAGCGCCATCAGCCAGTGATGGTTCACCGAGCCATCTTCGGCTCGGTCGAGCGCTTCTTCGGTGTGCTGATTGAGCACTACGCGGGAGCTTTTCCGCTGTGGCTGGCGCCGGTGCAGGTGGGCTTGGTGCCCATCAGCGAGCGGCATCACGCCTACGCAAAGAAGGTCGAGGCTGAACTGAAGGCCGCTGGCCTGCGCGTTGAAGTGGACGACCGCAACGAGAAGATGAACGGCAAGATTCGCGACTTTGCCAACCTGAAGACGCCTTACATTCTCGTCTTCGGCGACAAGGAAGAAATTGCCGGAGCGGTCAGCGTCCGCACCCGCGCCAAAGGCGACCAGGGTTCCATGCCGCTGGCCGAGTTCATCGCCAAAGCCAAGGCGCTGGTGGACAGCCGCTCGAGGGAACTATAAACTTGCACGGTTCGGTATCTCTTTTCTTTCTGAAAGAGATACCGGACCGGTCTGGAAGCCATCAGACAGCTTCAGGTCGCTTTTGGAGTTTAGTGTAATTCCAGTAAGCGGGTGAACAAGTCCTATGCTCTATACGAATATTCCACCGTACCGCTCTTCTTGTGTTTTGTTTCAACGCCGTTGCGTGGTAATGCTAGCTTTTGCGGCTTTTCTTTTCGTTCCGCTTCCGGCCGTCGCGGACGATAAGCCTGCTCAAACTCCGCCTGCCCCAGCCGCAACAAAGCTCCCCGACATTTCAAAAGAAGCCTTGGTGTGGGACAAGCTCTCCACCCGTATTCGCATGGAGGCTGACGGAACCGGCACGCGCGAGACCACTGCCCGGGTGCGCATTCTGGCTGACTCCGGCGTGAAACAGATGGCTGTACTCACCTTCACTTACACGGCCTCAAACCAACAGGTGGAGATCGGCTATGTCCGCGTCATCAAGCCGGATGGCAGCAAGATTGTTACGCCTGATTACAACGTTCAGGACATGCCCGCCGATGTGACCCGCGTGGCGCCCATGTACTCTGACATCCACCAGAAGAATGTGGCTGTCAAGGGGCTGGGAGTCGGCGATACGCTCGAATACCAGGTCACGCTGCGTATCCTCAAGCCCGAAGTCCCCGGCCACTTCTGGTTCGAGTACTCGTTTCAGAAAGACCTTATTGCTTTCGATGAACAGCTCGACCTCGACCTGCCGGCCGCCAAGGCGGTTACCGTCGCCAGTGCCGATCTTCAACCAGTCATAACCAGCGCCAATGGCCGCAAGTTCTACCACTGGGCCAGTTCCAATCTGGCGCGGCCCGATCCCGATGCGCCGCCCAAGTCTGTCAAACACTGGAAGCCTTCCGTGCAGGTAACCACCTTCGCCAGTTGGGAGCAGGTCGGCGCTTGGTACCAGTCTCTACAGCGCGATTCCCTCGCCGTGACTCCGGCTATTCAGGCCAAGGCGGACGCGCTCACCAAGGGACTCACATCCAATGAAGACAAGCTTCGCGCGATCTATAACGATGTAGCCTTGCACATTCACTATGTAGGCCTTGATTTCGGTATCGGCCGCTACCAGCCGCATCCCGCTGAAGATGTGCTCTCCAACGAATATGGCGACTGCAAGGACAAGCACACGTTGCTAGCCGCACTGCTCAAAGCGGCAGGCATCGAAGCCTGGCCTGTCTTGATTTCCAGCAGTCGCGGACTCGACCCCGCCACACCCTCAGTCGCACAGTTTGACCACGTCATCACGTTGGTTCCGTTAAACGGCAAGCTCCTATGGATGGATTCAACCGCGGAGGTTGCCCCAGCCGGTGTGTTGATGCTTGTCCTGCGCGATAAGCAAGCCCTTGCCATTCCCGTCAGCAAGCCAGCTTATCTGGAGCGCACGCCCGCTGACCTGCCTGTTCCCCGATCAATCCATATCCAGGTCGAAGGCAAGCTATCCGACAAAGGACTTTTCACCGGGCATATCGCAGAGACCTTGAACGGGGACCTCGGAACAATCTTTCGCGCCGCCTTCCGGCAGGTTCCACAGTCCCAGTGGAAGGACCTCGTGCAGACGATTGCGAGTTCAGAGAACTACGGTGGAGAGGTCTCAAATCCTCAGGCCTCCGAAGTTGAGCAAATCAACCAGCCCTTTCAATTCTCCTTTGATTACACGCGAGAGAAGTATTACCAGTGGAACGACCAGGAGACCACACACTGGATTTCACCTCCTCTGCCTCCGATGGGGGGAGAACTGGCTCCCGGCGTGAAGGAAAAGAAGCCCGCGGACGATCCGGAACTCGGTTCCACCGGCGAGACTGCCTACCATTCGACCATGCAATTGCCGGCGGGCTGGTCCCTGACTCTGCCCAAAGACCTGGACCTCAAAGAGGACTGGCTTGAGTACCACGCAAAATATAGCTTCAAGGATGGAACCCTGGTGGCGGACCGGGTTCTCCTTTCAAAGAAAACAGCAATTCCCCTCGAACAGTGGGAGAAGTATCTTGCCTTTCGCCGCGGAATGTTTGAAGACTGGAACCATCAGATTCTCATCTCGCCTCCCGAACAGGCCATGATGCAGGATATGCAAAGGCATTTTATGGCCATGAGCACGGAGGATAAGGCTCGCATGGACGAGAATCTGGCCGCGACGCAACCCTTGCGCGAGGCTTCGTCGATTCTTGCGGCGGACCCGCCGCCAAATGCGGCGGATCTTGCCAAAGCGATCGAACTTTCCCGCAAGGCGGTCGATGCCATAGAGGCAAGGTCACTTCAATTGCCGCCCGAAGACGCGCACTCGCTCTACTGGATGCAGGTGCTGGATTTTGCGTGGTCGACGCGGGGCTGGGCCGCGCTGGAAACCAAGGATTTTCCCACTGCGGAAACCTATCTTAGCGCCGCATGGCATCTGAACCAGGACCAGATGGCCGGTTACAAGTTGGGTCGAGTGCTGGAGGCCAAAGGCGACAAGGCTGCCGCGGCTCATTTGTACGAGCTGGCCAGCGTGACCAACGGGGGGATGAGTGATTTTACGAATAAAACGTTATACCCCGGCTATAACTTGCAGGAACGTATCCATGATCACTATCTGAAGTTGACCGGCAAACCGTTGACAGCGACCTCATTGAATCACGGCCAGTACAACGGCAGCTTACGCGCCGAGTTGGATAAGGAAATCCAGGTACACGGCTTTACGCGAACCAGCAAGCTCAACGGACAGGCGCTCTTTATCTTGGCATACGAGGCTGGCAAGCCAGTGAAGGCCAGCCTATTGCAGGGCGACAAGGGATTTGCGTCCATGGCCTCCCTGCTGGAAGGGCACAGGTTTGGCGTCATTCTGCCCAGCGGTTCAAAGGCGCGCCTGCTGCGCGAGGTTCGTCTGATTTGTTCATCCTACGGCGGCGGTTGTGACGCTTATATGCTTCTGCCCACGGCGGTCCAAATCCCCGCCAAGAGCATTCAGATGGACATCACGCCGCCGAATGTGCCCAAAGGCACAAAGACAGTTCAGATCGAACTTCATCCATAACAAACAAGGCAGGGTCTGCTCAGCCGCGCGGTTCTTTGAGGTAGATTTCCGTGTAGTCCAGGTAGTTCTGGGCATATTCGAGGATGAGGGCGCGGTCTTTGTCGCCCAGTTCGCGGCGGAGTTTGGCGGGGACGCCGGCCCAGAGCGTGCGGGGCGGGACTTCGGTTCCCTCGGGAACCAGGGCGCCGGCGGCGATGATGGAGCCCGCGCCGATGCGGCAGCCGTTCAGAACCGCAGCTCCGATGCCGATGAGAACCTCGTCCTCGACCACGCAACCGTGGACCGTGGCGTTGTGCCCAATGGTGACCCAGTCGCCCACGATCACCGGATAGACATTGCGCTGGCCGTGGAGGACGGCACAATCCTGGACGTTGGAGTTGGCGCCGACGCGAATCGAGTTAACATCGCTGCGCAAGACGGCGTTCATCCATACCGAGGAGTGCTCGCCGAGGGTCACATCGCCGATAAGCTGCGCGGAAGGGTCAACGTAGCAACTGGCGGGGATCTGGGGCAGCCGCCCCTGGTAGCTGCGAATCATGTTTTTGAATGCCTCCTAGTCATTTTAGGGCACGGGTGCGTTCCAGAGCCGTTTCGCTGCATTGCATCCACACACCTCCTGCCGCATCCAAAAAGCATGGAATATCGACTGTTGGGAGGCTCAGGCCTCAAAGTTCCCGCTCTCAGTTTTGGCACCGCGACGTTTGGCGGCGCCAACGAGTTTTTCAAGGCATGGGGCTCGACGGACGTTGCCGAGGCCAGTCGGCTGATCGACATTTGTCTCGAAGCCGGCGTCAACCTGTTTGATACCGCAGACGCTTACTCCGACGGCCGCTCGGAAGAGGTCCTGGGCAAAGCTCTCGAAGGCAAGCGCGAACGGGTGCTGATCTCCACTAAAACCACCTTCCGCCTGGGCGACGGGCCCAACGACATAGGCTCCTCGCGCTACCATCTGCGCCGCGCTCTGGAAGCCAGCCTGCGCCGTCTGAACACTGACTACGTGGACATCTACCACCTGCATGGCTTCGACGCGCTGACGCCGGTTGAAGAAGTACAGGACACTCTCAACACTTTTGTCCGCGAGGGCAAGGTGCGCTACATCGCGGCTTCGAACTTCTCCGGCTGGCACCTGATGAAGTCGCTGGCCATGGCCGACCGTTATGGCTGGACTCGCTTTGTGGCCCATCAGGTCTGCTACTCGTTGATCAGCCGTGACTACGAGTGGGAATTGATGCCGCTCGGTCTTGACCAGAAGGTAGGCGCGTTGATTTGGAGTCCGCTGGGATGGGGCCGTCTTACGGGCAAGATTCGCCGCAACCAGCCGCTGCCCAAGGTGAGCCGCCTGCACAAGACTGGCGACGCGGGTCCGCAAGTTCCAGACGAGTTTCTCTATGCCGTGGTGGATGCGCTGGACGCAGTGGCGGCCGAGACCGGAAAGACGGTGCCTCAGGTGGCGCTGAACTGGCTCTTGCAACGGCCCACGGTCTCATCCGTCATCATCGGCGCGCGGAATGAGGAGCAGTTGCGGCAGAATCTGGGCGCGGCAGGCTGGAATCTGACCGCTGAGCAGGTAGCCGCACTGGACAAGGCCAGTGCGCGGACGCCCATCTATCCCTACTGGCATCAGCGGCAGTTCACTGAACGGAATCCTCTACCGGTGTAACAAAAGCGGGCCGTCCTCCAGCGTGTGGACAGGGTGCCCAGTTCAAAAGTGTGGATTCAGGCGATTTTTGGGGAATTTCTCCTCATCAGAGGAGAAATTTGCCCGATTGAGTGTCTTTGTTTGCTCTGCGGCCGATTCTCTCCGTTATTCTAGAAGAAGCCAGTTGGCGGGTTTGGAGGTGGGATCCCTTTGGCAGAGGTTCGTGTACAAGAAGGCGAACCGCTCGAAAATGCGCTGCGCCGGTTCAAGCGGAAGGTACAGCAGGAGGACATCATCAAGGAAGTCAAGCGTCACTCCTACTATCTGAAGCCCGGCGAGAAGAAGCGCGTAAAAGCGGCTTTGGCACGCAAGCGGAATCGCAAGAAGGCTCGCAAAGAGCAGGACTAGTTTCAAAACAAATCGTGACATACGCCGCCCCGGCTCCCCGCATTGAGATGCGAGGGACACCAGAGACTCATAGCAAGGCCGGGGCGGTGGGTCGCGATTTTTATTTTTGGCTTTAATGCTCCACGCGCAGGTTGCGTGGAGGTGTTATTCATATCTTTCCGGCTTGCCGGGGAGATCTCCTATTTGCCGCTGAACTTGTTGCGGCCCGGGCCCTCGTTGTTGATCGCAGCACGAAGACAGGGAAACGGGACCGGCAAGCTGTTCGAGATCATGGCCGATTTCAACGAATTTCCCTTCTTTGGGGAGGCCGGCCATGGAATTTACCGACAGAATTTTGAAGTGCGTCGATTGCGGCGCCGAGTTTGTGTTCACCGTCGGTGAGCAGATATTTTTCCACGACAAAGAGTTCAAGAACGACCCCAAGCACTGCAAGCAGTGCAAGGCGAAGCGTGCCACGGGAGGCTCCAGGGTGCGTCCGGAGACCCGGACCATCTGCTCACAGTGCGGCGAGGCGACAACGGTTCCCTTCAAGCCCACGCAGGGCAGACCCGTACTCTGCCGCTCCTGCTTCAAGCAGGAAAAGACGCCCGCCCAACCGCTGCCGGAACCCGACGCCCAACCGGCGCAGGATTCCGAACTGGTGCCAGACTGAAGTACGCAGCGGCTATTGCTTCTTCTTTAGGGCGCGGTGACCAATGTCGCGGCGGTAGTAGATCCCGTCAAAATGAATCAGCGCCATGGCCTGGTAGGCGTGTGCCAGGGCATCTTCAAGCGAGGACGCGGCGGCGGTCACGCCCAGAACGCGGCCTCCCGCTGTGAGTATTTGTCCGTCAGCACGCGAAGATCCAGAATGGAAGACCTGGACCCCCGGAACCCGGGCGGCGGCATCGAGGCCGGTGATGGGGAAGCCGGTCTTGTAGCTGCCCGGATAGCCGGATGAGCTGGCCACAACACAGGCCGAAGCGCCGGGAATCCAGCGCAGCTCAGTTTCCTCCAGCCGGCCGTCAACGCAGGCTTCCAGAGCATCGACCAGGTCGCTTTCAAGACGCAGCAGAATGGCCTGCGTCTCTGGATCGCCAAAGCGGACGTTGAACTCCAGCACCTGGGGGCCGCGAGCGGTCATCATCAGCCCGCAGTAGAGTACGCCGGTGAAGGGCGTCTCCTCCTCGGCCATGCCGCGGATGGTGGGCTCGGCGATGTGATGCAGAATCCACTCCGTCATGCCTGGATCGAGCATTGCATCCGTGGAGTAGACGCCCATGCCGCCGGTGTTGGGGCCGGTGTCGCCCTCGCCGATGCACTTGTGGTCCTGGGCGGGGACGAGCGGGAGCACGTGCTTGCCGTCGGCGAGGCAGAGGAAGCTGATCTCGTCGCCTTGAAGAAATTCCTCAATGAGGATGTGCTGTTCCGTTTCGCCCAGCAGCTTTCCGCTCAACAGATCCTGGGCCGCTTCGAGGGCCGTGTGGCGCGACGGGCAGATGATGACGCCTTTGCCGGCGTGCAGCCCGTCGGCTTTGACCACAATGGGCGGATGAAAGCTCTCAATGGCCTTTTCAAGCTCGGTCGAGTTCGCGCAGACCGCGTAATTGGCGGTGGGAATCTTGTGCCGCTGCAAAAAACGCTTGGCAAAGCCCTTGCTGCTTTCCAGCATGGCCGCGGCCCGCGTGGGCCCGAAGACGCGGAAGCCGCGCTCCTGAAGGGCATCCACAATGCCCAGCGAGAGCGGCAACTCCGGCCCTACGATGGTCAACTCAGGCTGCTCAGCCTCGGCCAGGCGAACCATCGCGGCCACGTCCTTCAAATCCACCGGAACGCAACGCGCAATCTGGGCGATGCCGCCGTTGCCCGGCGCACAGACTACCTCCGTCACCCGTTGGCTGCGCTTTACCGCCCAAGCCAGAGCGTGCTCCCGGCCTCCCGAACCCAAAATCAATACCTTCATGGCTGCTTCCTGCTTTCTCTTGTCTTCCAACCCGCTAAAAGGTTATTCGAGCAAACCGGAGGGGGGAAGTCAAACCGTAAAGCGGGAAGCAGCAAAGCTGCGGCTCCCCTATACTGGGCGTGGTGCGTCGGCTGCCCCGGCGCACGAGCCAGCAGGAGTGACGAGCGCATGGTGCAGACGCGCATCAAACCGTATGACCAGGAAGTTGCCGAGAAGGCGCGGCGGGCGGCGCAATTGCGGATATATCGACGCAACCAGGTCTTCGGACTGGTGCTGGTGGCCGCTGCGATTCTGCTTGTGTGGCTCATGCGCACAAACCCCAAGTGGATCTTTCCGCCGGGGTGGTGGCGGCCATGAGCACTGCTTCTTCACAAACTGACCCACTGGTTGTGCTGCTGCTCGGCCCCACCGGCAGCGGCAAGACGGCGCTTTCCCTATCTTTGGGCGAGCGCTTCGGCGGTGAAATCGTCAGTTGCGACTCAGTGGCTGTCTATCGCGGCATGGACCTGGGCACGGCCAAACCAACCGCGGAGGAGCGGGCACAGCTGCCCCATCACCTGATCGACGTGGCCGACCCGGACCAGCCCTTTACCGCGGGCGAGTACAGCCGGCAAGCGCGGGTGGCGCTTCGCGAGATTGCTGGGCACGGCCATTTGCCCATCGTAACCGGCGGAACGGGGCTCTACCTGCGCGCGCTGACTGAGGGGCTCTTTGCCGGACCGGAACGGCAGGACGGTTTGCGCCAGCGGCTGCGCCAGAGCAGTCAAAAGCGCGGAAGCGCCTGGCTGCACCGACTTCTCCGCCGGCTCGATCCAGCTTCGGCCGCGCGCATTCACGCCAACGACACGCCCAAGCTGATTCGCGCCATCGAGGTTTGCCTGGCGGCGCGCAAGCCGCTCTCTGAAGTGCTGGCCAATAAGGCGAAGGCGCGCGACCCGCTCACCGGCTTCCGGCTGTTGCGCATCGGCCTCAATCCGCCGCGCCAAGCGCTCCCGCCCCGCGAAGGACTTTATGACCGACTCAATCGCCGCGCCGCGGCCATGTTTGCGGCAGGATTGATTGAAGAGACTCGCTGTCTGCTGGATCGCTACGGTCCAGTCAAGGCGCTCGATTCCCTCGGCTATCGGCAGGGATTGGCTGTTCTGGCGGGGACTCTGAGTGTTGAAGCGGCGATAGAAGCTGCCCAGCAAGGCCATCGGAACTACGCCAAGCGGCAAATGACCTGGTTCAGGCGCGAGCCGGAAGTGCATTGGATTGCGGGATTCGGCGATGAGCCGGAGGCGCTGCGCATGGCAGCCGAACTGGTTGAGAACAATCTCTGAGATGTGCCCCCATTTGTGACCCGCGCCAGTGCTGATTCGAAGCGGTCCGTCGCGCATCCATTAAACTGAAGGGTAGAATGCGGCGTTCGCAACAGACGTGCGCCCCGGAATGGAGTTTCCCTTGGCAGAGACAATCTACGATGTAGCGATTGTGGGCGGCGGACCAGCCGGCTACACGGCGGCCATTCGCGCGGCGGAGTACGGGCTGAAGGTCGCGTTGATCGAAAAAACCGACAAGCTGGGCGGCACCTGCCTGCACGTGGGCTGCATCCCCACCAAGGCCCTCTTGTTTAACGCTGAAATCTGGGACCACCTGAAGCACGCCGCCGACTTTGGCATTCAGGGAGTCGGCACGCCCACGCTCGATTGGGCCGCAGTGCTCCAGCGCAAAGACGCCATCATCACCAAGCACGCCAAGGGCCTGGATTTCCTGATGAAGAAGCACAAGATTGCGCGGATCGTTGGATTTGGGCGACTGACCGGCCCGGCGCTGGACGGCGTGCACACGGTCGAAGTCGCCAACGGCGAAGCCATCTCTCATGTGCAAGCGAAGAACGTGATTCTGGCCACTGGCTCCGAGGCCAAGATGCTGCCCGGCCTGGAGGCAGATAACCGCATCCTCACCAACATCGAAATTCTTGCCATGGACCAAGTGCCCAAGTCTTTGATCATCATTGGCGCGGGCGCGGTGGGCATGGAGTTCGGCTCTCTCTTCCGCACCTTCGGCGCTGAAGTGACCATTGTCGAGTTTCTGCCGCGTGTGGTTCCGGTCGAGGACGAGGAGATTTCCAAGGAACTGACGCGCCTCTTCAAGAAGCGCGGCATCGACGTGAATACCGGCGCCAAAGTCGAGAAGGTGGAGAAAACCGAGACCGGAGTGAAGGTGACCTTTACCGACGTCAACGGCAAGACCCAGGTGAAGGAGGCCGAAAAGGTGCTGGTGGCCGTGGGCCGGGCCGGGCGAACCGGCAATATCGGCGTGGAGAAGACAAAGATCGAGCTTGAACGCGGGCTGGTCAAGGTCAACGAGGCGCAGGAGACGGCGGAGCCGGGCGTCTTTGCTATCGGAGACATCGTTGCCGGTCTGCCGCAACTGGCCCATGTGGGCGCGATGAGCGGCATGGTCGCAGCGGCGAAGATTGCTGGCCGCGCATTCCGCCCCGTGCGGCGCGACCGCATCCCCGGCTGCACGTACACCGAGCCGCAGATCGGGTCGGTGGGTCTGACCGAGGCGCAGGCCAAGGAAAAAGGCTACGAGGTGAAGGTGGGCAAATTCCCCTTTGCGGGCAACTCGAAGGCCACCATCCTCGGCAATCACGACGGCTTTGTGAAGATGGTCGCCGACGCAAAGTATGGCGAGATTCTGGGCGTGCACATCCTCGGCCCGCAGGCTACGGAGCTGATCGCCGAAGCGGTTGCTGTGCTGGAGTTGGAAGGCACGGTGGAGGAGATGATGTTCACCATCCACGCCCATCCCACGCTGGCCGAGTCCCTGCTGGACGCTTACGGAGCGGTGGAGGGCATGGCGATCAACGCGTAGAAAGTACGTGAACCGCAACTTGAGGAGCGGATGACTCGCTAAGCGTCAGTGTTCTAGCTGGCAGTCTTTGGCTTTTTGCGCCTCCGACAAGAGCCATCCGGCCATTGCCTTACGGATCTTTGCCAGAAACTGCTTGCAATTTGATTATATTGTATCTACGATTAAATTATGTTCGTCTGGGATGAGGCAAAGCGGAAGTCGAATCTGAGCAAGCATGGACTCGACTTCAACGATGCGCACCTGGTTTACGACAACCCGGATAAATGCACCTATGATTCAAGCCGGGCGGGCGAACGGCGATTGATTGACCTTGCTGTGGCCGTGATTCGAGGACGGCTGCTGGCATTGATTTATACCGAACGCGGAGACGATGTGAGGGTGATCTCATTCCGTCCTGCTAGCCGTGAGGAGCGCGAACAATATGAACTCGAAAAAGAGTGAAACCGACTGGGAGCGCGTGCGGACCTTCAAAGAGGGAGACACGATCCCCTACGAGCCAGAGGACGGCCCCTACGACCCGAACGACGCCGAAGCCACGCGTTCCTGGCTGGCTCAAGCTGATCTCATCCGCAAGGGAAAGGTGATTCGCAGAGGCAAGCGCGGGCCGCAAAAGGCTCCGACAAAGACACTGGTTTCTCTGCGGCTCTCGCCCGAGGTGATCAATCACTTCAAAGCTACCGGGCGGGGCTGGCAGACGCGCATTGACTCGACGCTGCTGGAGTCGATCAAGCGCAGCGCGTAGTGTGAAAACGGCATGGAAGAGATGACGATTCTGAAGTTTGAGAACGAAACCGATGAAGCCAATTGGCTCTACGAGAACCGCGAGGGATTGGCTTCGGCGTTCTTGCAGGCGGCGCAGAAGGGGGGAGTCCGTCAGGGAACGCTTAAGCGTAGAGCTCAGGTTGAATCCATATTGCCAGATGGTCTTCAGACGAAGAAAATGGTGGTTATGCCGGAAGAGTTGACCAAGGTAAGTCTGGCTTCGGTGTTGAGAGAGAAGCTCGACGGAGAAATTTCGACTGACAAAGGCAACTCTCCGCGTTAGACTGGCTGCGTGAATCTTCCAAGATTAGTTCTTGTTCTCTGCTGCGCTGCTCTGGCCGGTTCTACTACCACTTTGCCTGGGCAGCAGGCCAGTATGAAGCCCGAAGCCGTTCGTGACGTTCACTTGCACCCGCATGAATTGAACGGCTTTTTGCTTCTGCAGGAGCGCAAGGCAGTCGAAGCCGCACTGGGCAAGCCTTTTCATGAAGAAAAGAGACCCAACGGAAATTTGGCCTCTGGGTATCATTTGAGAGGATTTAAGGAAAACTATCTCATCGCCTCTTATATTGAAGATCCGAACTCCTATTACAAGAACAAGGTTCGAGAACTGCAACTGACAGGGACACAGCCTTCCGGTTCAACCGGATTTTTCGGCTTGGAATTGGCCGACTCAGCAGAAAGAGTTTTGGCAGTTCTCGGTAAGCCCACAGAGATTCGCCACGAAAACGACATGAACGTTGATCTCTGGAATTATGACCAAAAGCATTATTCACTTGAGTTCACGCCGTCGCATACTCTTTACAGCATCATCATCGATGCAGAGGCTAAGGAAGTTGATCCGGCATGGAGTGGAGCCGCAGAAGTCTATGCCTTTGCCAAGGCAATCAAGGCACGAGACATTGATACGATCTTGTCTTTGGCGTCTGGGGAAATTGAGTGTTCACAAACAGAATCCTTTGGGATTCGGGATGGTAGGGCTCGAGATATCCTCGCGGACAGTACCAGCCCCATATCGGTATGTCTGGCGCAGGCTGCCGACGCCATTCTGGCTCTTGGCCCCGAGATGAAGGCGGCTAACACCGACATAAGAATTTGGGAAAGGCGCCCACCTGGAATGGTCGTCAAATTTCCAAAGAATTCACCTTTGCTCGAATTGGTTCTGGTGGATGAGGCTGGCTCGCCGCGTATCTACGAGGTCACATTCCGGTAAACGACGAGCATTCCGAACCAGCTCCCATTTAGACTAAAGAGGATATGACTACACTGAAAGCCGTTCGCGGTACCCGCGACCTGTTGCCGCCGGAGACGGCGCTTTGGAACCGCATCGAGGCCACCGCCCGAGACGTCTTTGCCCGCTACAACTTCGGCGAGATTCGCACCCCTGTCTTCGAGGACACATCGCTCTTTGCCCGCGGCGTGGGCGAGGAAACCGACATTGTCTCGAAGGAGATGTACACCTGGGAGGACCGCGCCCGCGCGCAGTCGGAGAAGCCCCAGTCACTTACCCTGCGCCCGGAGAATACCGCCGGCGTGGTCCGCGCTTACATCGAGCACAAGCTCGGCGAGACCGGCCAGTTGCAAAAGCTCTACTACATCGGCCCGCAGTTTCGCCGCGAGCGGCCGCAGAAGGGCCGCTATCGCCAGTTTTCGCAGATTGGCGCCGAGGTCATCGGGCCGCCATCGGCGGGCAGTGAAAGCCCGCTGCGCGACGCTGAAGTTCTGGAAATGCTGGCCACGCTGCTCGACGAGCTAGGCATCACCGGCTGGACGTTGGAGCTGAACTCCGTTGGCTCGGCCGCCGACCGCGCCCGCTACAACGAAGCGTTGCGCGCCGCACTGGTTCCTGTCGTTTCGCAAATGTGCGAGGACTGCCAGCGCCGCGCGGTCACCAATCCGCTGCGCGTGCTGGACTGCAAAGTGCCCGCTGACCAGCCCATCATCGACGAGCTGCCCAGGATTGCCGACTCGCTCGACGAGGAATCGCGTGCCCACTTTTTAGCCGTCACCGCGGCTCTGGACGCGGCCAGCGTGCCGTATACGCGTAATCACCGCCTCGTTCGCGGCCTGGACTACTACACTCGTACCACCTTCGAGTTCACGCACGGCGGATTGGGCGCTCAGAACGCGCTGCTCGGCGGAGGCCGCTACGACGGCTTGAGCGAGATGATTGGCGGACCCCGCGCGCCGGGGATTGGCTTTGCCATGGGCGAAGACCGGTTAGTTCTGACGCTGCAAGCCCAAGAGGCGGCCGCACCGCAGGTGCTGGCCGACGCTTATATTGCTCCGCTGGGCGAAAGCCTGAACGCAGATGCGCTTGGCTTGGCTCGTGAATTGCGCCACCAGGGACTATGGATTGAGCTGGGTGTGGGCAGCTTCCGGCTCAAAAAATCCTTTGAAGCCGCCGACAAAACCGCCCGCCACATCGTCATCCTG
>Ga0224529_1001267_pt1 | contig 15742 bp, 14 predicted proteins | sample CBST50metaG_FD_179893 | JGI IMG/M metagenome (GOLD analysis project Ga0224529, IMG submission 179893) | Peat soil microbial communities from Stordalen Mire, Sweden - C.B.S.T50 | ecosystem: Environmental > Terrestrial > Soil > Wetlands > Peat | place: Sweden: Norrbotten County, Stordalen Mire... | reverse complement strand
GCTAATATCGCTCGGATACGGTTTTCTCTGTTTCATTCCCCAGGATTACCGTTCATAACAAGCATCTGTAAATAAATACCTTGATGACCGCCGAAGAGCAGGTACAAAAATCGTAAACAGGCCCTAAGGGAACGACTACAGGCTGGTCGTTGCGATCAACTATCACTACCAGGTGCTCCTCATCATTTGGGTGGGCACGCATAAAGAGTACGACCAGATTGACGTCGGAAAGGTGGAATATGACAAGCGTCGGTATGCAGATCCATCCAATTCGGACTGAAGCAGATCATGAGTTAGCAGTAAAGCGGATTGAAAAGCTCATCGGCGCATCCCCCGACAGTACTGAGGGGGATGAACTGGATATACTTGCCACCCTTGTAGATGCGTATGAAGCAAAGCACCATACGATTGACACTCCAGACCCCGTCACCGCGATCCAGTTTCGTATGGAGCAACAGGGGTTGTCCCGTAAAGATTTAGAGCCTCTGATTGGCAGCCGGGCGCGAGTTTCTGAAATTCTAACGCGCAAACGGAGCCTCACTCTGAGCATGGTTCGCCGTGTGAAGTCTGGGCTCGGGATCTCTGCGGATTTGCTGATCGATGCCACGCCGACAAAGGCACGACGTGTTTATAGCTCGCAGACGGCACGGAATGCACAGTCTGGCAAAACGAAGAGTGTGAAGAGCGTTTCACTACGCGCCCGCGAACAGGCAAGCAATGCGTAGCAAGACTGCCAATCGCGGCGCAATATCGCAATACAATGTTGCCGTTGCAGAGAAGCTTGTACATCTCCAGTATGATGAATGGCTGGCAACTCGACCGAAACCAACTGCGGCACGCATTTCAAAGGCACTTGCAATCTTGGACCAGTCAACTCAGAATGCACCTGATCCTGGCGATGAGTTGCCGGACGGCTATGTATCCATCCGCAACACGGACGAGTACAAACAAGCTGCGAGTGCAAAGTGATGGTTTCCTCAGCCACCCGATAAATCTGGATAGCCCAAACGTGAACCCCGCCGCAAGGCGGGGCTTTTGCTTTCAGATCAGTATTTTCTCGACCTCATCGAGGGAAACGTCGTCACTGCGCCGGTCATAGAGGCCAGTGGTGCGGGCCGACTCGTGGTTGGCCATCTGTTGGGCGATTTCGAGCTTGCCGCCGTTCTTGAGATAGGCGGTGATACCAGTGGCGCGGAAGGTGTGGCAGCCGATCTCCGTCTCGATCCCCGCCGCCAGCGCCCGCCGGCGAATCATTCGCCGCACATCCGATTGCAGCATGGGCCGGCTGGCCAGCTCGCCGCCGCGCCCCTTGCTCGTGCGGAACAGTGGCCCCTTGCGATCCTGGCCGATGCCGGCAGCGGCGATGTACTCCTCAAGGTAGCCGTCCAGATTGTGATGGGTGGGCATCTCGTGTTCCTTGCCGCCTTTTTCGTGGAGCCGGACCCAGCCGCGCCGGCCCTGAACAAAGAAATCCTCGACCCGCATACCGATCACCGCGCCCACGCGGGCGAAGGTGTAGACCATCAGGCCGATCAACGCACGGTCGCGCAGACCGGGCAGGAAAGCGGTGTCGATGGCGTCGAGCAGCGTCCGCGTCTCCTCCGGGGTAAGCACCGGCGTCTTGCCCTTCTTCTGCGTGTGTTTCGGCCCGCGCACGCTGTGCGCGGGATTCAACGGAATCACCTGGCCAACGACCATCCAATCGAAGAGCATCCGCAGTGCGGCCAGCCGTAGCTTCACGGTCGGCCGGGAATGCCCCTGGAGCTGGTCTTCGACGAAGGCCGCCACGTGGATAGGCTCGACCTGGGCCAGATCCTCGATGCCGACGCCGGCGCAGAAGGCGGAGAACTGCCGAACCGCCTCAAGGTATGCGCGGCGGGTATTCTTATTGCGGATGTGGGAGCTGAAGAAATCCCGCGTCCGCTTCCTGGCCTGGGGCTGAGCCGTGAAGACGGAGGGCAGGGCAGGAGATTGGACCTGAATCGCGCTGGTCGTCATGGCTCAATTATACGCATGATAAAGGACATTATCATGCGTATAGCCACCAGTTTGCAGCTTGTAAGATATAGATCCAATCCTTCGCGAGTCGGCCGCTTATGTGCTCATGGCGGATTTACCAGAGGTTGTAGGCAACTATTCGCGAATGTCCGGGGATATTCTCAACAACAGGAGTTGCGATGAGGAACTCGATACTCTTCCGGTCCCAGTCCTTTGGCGCATGTCGTGCGAAGTCGTTCAGATAGCTAGGGTCGGAGACGAACTTGGTCGCGGCCAAGTCACCCACGCTGGTGACGCCAGCTAGGATTACAACCGGCCTGCCGATGGCCGGGTCGGCATTGCGAGCCACGATGGCATAGGCCTCATAATTTGCCGGGTCGGGCACGGCAGTGTATAAGGTTCCGAATCTCTCCGTAGGCCTCTGGCGATCCGAGATCCAATCTAACCGTCGTGCCACGTCCTCCTCGAAACGGAAGCGCATTGCATCGGTGAAGTGGATCACCCAGTCATTATCAACGGATCCGATCAGGACAATCGGCCGGTTCAACAGATCGTTGAAACTTGTCCTTGACTGACCGAGCATGTCGAAATCCCTGCCCTTTTTGCCAAGAATTTCGGCGACCCGGGCCGTCGCGATCGAGTCGTCGTAAGTAATGCCCGCAACACCACCTGGAAACTGCTTTCGAAAGTCCATGCTCCACCCGATAGAGAAACGCTGCCGGTTGCCGTTGGGCAAAACCTCGATCTCCTGATCAAAAAACTCTCCGACGCAGATGAGCGTCCGGCCCTGCGCCGAAGTCACAGGCGCCCAAAAGGCCTCATAGCCCGACACCTGCCGGCTCGGGTGGAGCGTCATCCAGGTCCCTCCCGCGATAGCCAGAAGAATCAGGAGCGCGGCAAAAGCAGGCTTCGCCCGCCGACGTGAGCGCAGAGCATATAGATCCTGAGCAGGCGGCTGTTCGCTGCCGACAGAGAACGCAGCTTCCGCGATGTTGAGTTGCGCTTCGCCCTGCGCAACGGACAACTCCGTATCAGGCAGCCCCGCTGCCGTCTCTTCTTGGCTGGGACTATAAAAGACCGGCAGGTAGGAGCCGATGGGGAGTTCAATGCGGATTTGGCCAACGGCTGCTGGATCGCTATAGTACTGCGCCAGCCTCCTGCGTACATCGCCGGCGGCAATGCGCACCACGGGGTCGGCATCGCTGTCGTAGCCGGTGCGGCGATGAAATGCCTCGACACCAATGAGGCGCTCGTGAAGCTGGTCGGCTTGCCCCTGAATTGCTTTCTCGACGGTATGGCGCAGCAGGGTGGAACAGCGTGGGCTGGTTCGGAACCATGTGCTGCTGATTACACGGTCGAGCTGGCCTGTGATCGCTGTTGTTTGCGCTTCGGAGAGTGGTACCTCAACCCGAAGAGGAGCGTTTGATCCAGGCATTCATGTCTCCCAGAAGTGTGCATCTCGAAACCCAAGCAGAGGCTTCTGAACGTTTCGGGACGTATTGCAGATCCTTCGTTGACCGTATTGTACGCCGCAACTACCTCTCTTTGACCTCCTATATTTGCCATGCGCAATCCATTGAGCCATAGCTACTTGCGTCCTTATGAGAGCTAAAAGCCTTTTGGATAGAATAATTTACTCCGTACCGAACCTTGCGCGTTCCTATTCGGGGCAGCTTTAGTGCTTGCGACGGGCACGCTCGTTGTTTTTGGCCTGGAAATTTGAGGCCAACCAGCAAAGCGATGCTTGGAGCTAAGAGCGCTTGTGTTTGTTGTTTGGCTCTAACGATCCGGAAGGCAACAGAAACGCTAAGGAAGTCAGACAAAACTTTTTGGAGACCAACCATGAAAAAATTCGAAATTGGACTGTTCATGTTCGTCACATTGCTACTTGCAAGTGTGGCGTATGGACAGGTATCAACCGGAGACATTCTCGGCACAGTCACCGATCAGAGTGGTGCAGTTGCAGTCGGTGCTTATGTCAAAGCGGTCAACCTCGGAACACGGGAAACGCGTACCGAGACTACAGGAGACAATGGGGAGTTTGTTTTTACGGCCTTGCAAAGCGGCCACTACTCGATTTCGGTCACAGCCAAAGGATTCAAGGGCTTCTTCGTACCCGATCTGACCTTATCCGCCGGTGACCGCGCCCGCGTGGCCGCGAAGCTGGAAGTCGGCCAAGCGTCGGAAACGGTGCAAGTTAACGCCAACGTTGAACCCGCACTCCAGACCGATAGTTCAACCGTGAGTACCATGGCGACCGTAGAACAGTTACAAGATTTACCGCTCAATGGACGCAACTACATCAACATTGCACAGACTGCAGCAGGAGCGAATGAAGGACCTCCGGCCTCGCTTGCAGGCGGATCGCGTCCAGATGATCGCCGCCAAACCTCGGCTATTTCAGTGAACGGCCAGTCGGATTCAAATAACGACGAACTGATTGACGGAATCGACAACAACGAACGTGTGATTGGAACCACTGGTGTACGGCCTTCAGTGGATGCAATCGCCGAATTCCGCGTACAAACCAGTACCTATCCGGCGGAGATCGGACGCACTGCGGGCGGCGTAGTCAATATCATTAGCAAATCCGGCAGCAACGGCTTCCATGGCTCGGCTTACGAGTTTCTGCGCAACAATGATCTCGATGGCCGCAACTTTTTTGCCACGACAGGTGCCTCACCCGAATACCGGCAAAACCAGTTCGGTGCCAGTATAAGTGACCCGATCATCAAGAACAGGACTTTCTTCTTTGGCGATTATGAAGGATTACGAATTATTCAAGGACAGACCTATACGAGCACGGTACCTACGCTCTATGAAGAGCAGAATGTAGGAGACTTCACTGACATTGGAGGTTCCGTGCTGACCACGCTGAACCCGATTGCCGTGAAGTATTTTGCACTGTATCCTGCGCCAACTTCGACAGCAACTGTCAACAATTTCACCTACAGTCCAAACAAGACGCAGTTCAGTAATGTATTCGATGTTCGCATTGATCATCGCTTCAACGACAACAACACTTTCTTCGGCCGCTTCTCCTACAACAATGTTAAGACGTTTACTCCTGGAGCTTTGCCTTCAGTAGGAGGCGTAGGCGTGGTGGGGAATGCGAGTCTATATTCAGGAAACAACAAGGAAGGTGCGCAAAATATCATTCTCAACTATACGCATCTCTTCAGCCCAACATTGCTGGCGGAATTCAAGGTGGGATACACACGCATCAACATCTTGGGAACTTCGTTGAATTACGGCAAAGATATCAGCGACAATTTCGGCTTGGCGAACGTGAATGTCTCAACCGAAACCAGCGGTTTGGCTACCATGAATGTAATCGGATATGCAACTCTTGGAGATGGTAATGCACTACCGTTGAATTACCTCGACAACACATTTCAGTATTCCGGAGCACTTACAAAGACATGGAAGACACACACTATTAAGGTTGGCGCCTCTCTTGTGCGTCGTCAAGTTGTGTCAGAGCAGCAACTCTACGGCGACGGATACTTCTATTCTGTTGGCCTTGACGGATTTCTTTCTGGAGCGGTCTATCAGGTTCTGCGCTGGAATGAATTATATCGTCCGGAATTCCGGACGTGGGAACCCACCGTTTACGCGCAAGACGATTGGCGTGTGACCAAAAACCTCACCGTGAACATGGGTTTGCGCTATGACGCGTACACGCCGTTTACTGAAGCCCATAATCGTTTGTCGAATTTCGATCCGTCATTGCCTGGTTATTTGCTTGCTGGGCAGTCAGGGGTATCAGACAGTGCTGGCGTTAAGGCTGACTGGAAGGACATCTCTCCCCGTGTTGGGTTTGCTTATACTGTGCGGCACGGAACAGTTGTACGCGGCGGTTATGGAATGACCTATTTCCCAGACGATTCTGGTTTTCCGTTTTATTTGCTGAATACGCCGTACGCTTCGATTTACCTTCCAAATGCCAACTCGACAACTCTGAGCACACCTTTGCCTGTTCCCACAGCTGGAGATCCGACTGTACTTACAGGCGGCTGCTATGGCGTCAATACAACCAAAAGAAAGACAGCTTATATTCACCAGTTCAATTTCAATGTTCAGCAGGATTTTAAAAGAAATGTTGTTACAGTAGGCTATGTGGGCGGGATAGGACATCGTCTGCAAGAGTCTCCAAACGTGAATTTGGCACCGCCGTCGACTTCTACGACGGAGTCGATCCAGAGCAGACGGCCTTACTACAGCGAGATGCCGGACGTAACCAGCATTATCAATATACAAAACTTCGGGTACTCCAGTTATAACTCGCTGCAAGCACAGGTGGAACGCCGCATGTCCCGAGGTTTGGTTCTTAACGCAAATTATACGTTTGCGCACGCACTCACAGACGTAGTTACGTATGCCAACGCCGGAGGCGGACTGGAAGGCGTAGGAGCCGTTCCCAGCAGAATTTCGACACTGGATTACGGCAACAGCGATCTGGATATCCGGCACAGAATCACCACGCAGATTGGCTACGACCTTCCGTTTGGCAGCGGTCTGCACGGTGCCAAGGGCATCCTCGAAAAAGGCTGGCAGGTGAATGCGCTCAATGTGTGGTCAACAGGACAGCCCTTTACGATTGTCAACGCCACGGGACAAAGCAATACAGGCGTAACAACCGATGGCGATCGCCCCAATCAGGTCAGTTCTCCAAAGATTGCTCATCCCAGCATTTCGGAATTCTTTAACACTGCCGCTTTTGAGGCTCAAACTTTCGGCACCATTGGCAATGTAGCGAAGAACAGCTTGTACGGTCCTCATTTCCGGCATCTTGATGCCTCTGTGTTCAAGACGTTTGATCTGATCAACGGTACACAACTCCAATTCAGAGCAGAGTTTTTCAACGTGATGAATACGCCGAATTTTGCCAATCCAGATGGTGCACTCGGGGACGCAACGTTCGGCACCATCAGCAGCACTCAGGGAAATAGCAATCCGAGGCAAATCCAGTTTGCGCTGAAGCTTACCTTCTGATTAGAGAGGAAGCCATTCGCAACAGCAATGACGGATCAACACACATGGCCACGTGTGCCTATGGAACCGGGTTCGCAGCCGGTTCCATGCGCACATGTGTAGACTGATCGATTTTGAAAATACGCGCATCCATTGCGGCAAACCAGAGGAGAACAAAATGAGGAAGATTTCATTGGTCGTATTATTATTCACCATAACATGCCTGCCCGCGCTGGGTGCATTGAAAGCTCCTGTTAAGGTATCCGGCGGATTGATCCAAGGAGCGCCAGCCGCAGATCCATCGATTACTGCATTTCGCGGAATTCCATATGCCGCTCCCCCGCTTGGAGACCAGCGTTGGAAGGCTCCTCAGCCTGTCGTCGGTTGGAAGGGAGTTCGCATCGCAGACAAGTTTGGCAATGTATGTATGCAAAACCCGACGATCCCCGGCTCGTTTTATCAGATCGAGTTTTATGCAAAGCCCGAGCCGATGAGCGAGGACTGCCTCTATCTGAATGTGTGGACCGCAGCCGTTTCTTCCGCCGAAACGCGGCCGGTAATGGTATGGATTCACGGAGGTGGTTATGTTGAGGGATCGGGTTCTTTGCCTTCCTTCAACGGCGAGGCGCTGGCTAGGAAGGGCGTGGTGATTGTAACCATCAACTATCGTCTGGGAGTCTTCGGCTTTCTTGCCCATCCCGAACTGACCAAAGAGAGCGGACACAATGCGTCGGGAAATTACGGCATGTTGGACCAGCTTGCAGTCCTGAAGTGGGTGAGGGCCAACATCAAACAATTCGGAGGTGCCCCTGACAATGTCACAGTTTTTGGTCAGTCCGCCGGTGCTGGGAGCGTGGTGAACTTATGTGCTTCCCCTCTTGCCAAAGGCTATTTCGCGCGCGCGATTGTGCAGAGTGGGGGATTGGCGAATTCAGGCACATTGGAAGAGGCTGAAAACATAGGCGTGGATTTTGTCAAACAGGTGGGAGTCGCCTCCATTGAAGAGCTACGGAAGGTGCCGGCCCATACCTTACAAAAGATTGGAGTGCCACCACCCAACGGGACTGGAGATAATATGTCGAAATTCTGGCCAATTCTTGACGGCTATTTCCTGACCAAGGGCCAGCGCGATGTGTTTGCGGCGGGCGAGGAAAACACCCACTCAATCATGACCGGTTCGACAGCAAATGAAGGTACGACTGTCATTCCGGCAAGTCAAACCGCAGCGGAACGGAGAGAGAAGATTGAGAAGCTGATGGGAACTCGTTCTGCGGAGTACTTTAAGTTTTATCCGATGAACTCCGACGAAGAAGCGTGGGAGTCTTCTGCCGTTGCCGTGCGGGATCTGATGGCGGGTGGGGCTCTACAGATTGGGCAATTCCAGTCCAGACAGCAGGAAAAGACGTACATTTACTACTTCGACCGTCGGCCGCCCGGACGTGAGAACGACAAATATGGTGCCTACCATTCCAGCGAGTTGGTCTACGTATTCAATGAACTCGACTCCGTGAAGCGGCCATGGACTGAAATTGACCGTAAGCTCGCGGACGCGATGTCCTCCTACTGGGTCAATTTTGCAAGGACTGGTAACCCAAATGGAAAAGGCCTGCCAGAGTGGCCAGCATTCGGCACAACCACCGACCGAGGTATCGATTTTGGAGATTCAATCAAGCTTGGCACGATGCCGCCGACCGACAGGCTGAAGGTCTTGGAGAAGGAGAATTTCGGCTATATCTTCTGAATGCTTCCTGGGCATCCAGGAAGGCCACCGCCAGCGATAGAAGTGTGGAAACATCGGCGTTCTTCCGAAAAGCACACTGATTTTAGGAGAATTGTATGCGCTTGTTTGGGCTTACACCCCCGAATAGAGAAGATTTTGGCCCAGCCTGTCCGCATGTCAAGACCGCAGCCGCTGGCGCGGTGCCTTGGCAGCCCTGCCTGACACACGGCCCGCTTGGGCTGCTCCGCATATATCCGGAACAGGTGGTTTTCAGAGACCAATTCCAAGGCCCTGTCCCTGCTCGTGCCGAGGCGCGATCTCCTGTTGTTGCGACGTGATGGATTGCTCCGGCTGGACCACCGGCACATGCACATGGGCGCTCTCGTGGGAAACGTCATGCCCTAGCGCGGTGGGCAGCTTCTCGCGGTCGTTGGTGAAGATCTGCGCATCGTGCGCGCCGCGCGAAACGGAGACATAGGCCATGCGGTTGTTGAGCAGATCCCGCGCGCCCAGCTCGGTATCCACGTTGATGAGAACGCGCTCGGCGGTCTGCCCCTGGCTGGAATGGCTCGTGACCGCGTAACCGTGATCGAGATGCGGATGCTGGCGCGGGTCGAGCGAGACCTCGCGGCCACCGTCCAGCTTCAAGCTCATCCGCCCGTCCCGGCCGATGGCCTCGACGGTCCCCAGTTCGCGGTTGGCCACCTTCAGATCGTTGGCCGGCGCGGTGAACTGGATGCGGTCGCCCACGGAAAAATTGCGCGGTTCTTCCCGATAGACAGAGACGCCCTGCTGCCGGCGCGGATCGTAGCTCCGCTCCGTGCCGTCTCTCAGCTCCACCGTCAGCCGGTTGTTGGGCGCGTCGATCTCTTTCACCCGCGCATACTCGCCTTTTCCGATGCCGGTTTCCTTCGACGCCCGCGAGTAGCGCAGCACGTCGCCGGCGTCGTAGCGCACAGCCCAGGCGCGGTCCGCGCCGGTGAGGTCCTGGCGCGGAACCAGCGTTTGCACGCGGTGTTCTTCCCTGCCGACAAGTCCCCGCCCCTGCATCTCGACGTGGATAGCCCGGTTGATCTCCGCGCGGGAGCGGTTGTCGGGCGAAACGACCAGCGTGCTCTCCGGCGATCGCGCGTACTCGCGGGCGATCGCCGCAACACGCTCGGCCGGGTCTTTCACCTCGTGGACGCGGCCCTGCCGCTCCAACCCCTGTACGGCATTCCCCACTTCTCCATGCGCGAGCTGCTCGACCACCTGTTTCAGCTCCGGGTCTTTCTGACGGACAATCTTCTCCAGCTTGACCGTTCTCATGCCCGCTTCCTGGAGCTGCGCGAAGGGCCGCCCGGCCTCGACCGCCTCATGCTGCCGCCGGTCGCCGACCATCAGAACGCGGTCGTTCGGATGAAGCCGGTTCATGAACTCGTGGATTTGCTTGGTGGAGGCAAGCGAGGATTCGTCCAGCGCGTAAAGACGCCGCGCCCCGGTATCCGGCCCCGGCCGCCGCGCCAGTTCCTTTTGCAACGTGGAAGTTTCGATGCCCGCCTCAGCCAGCTTTTGCGCCGCGCGGGAGGTGGGCGCGAAACCCTCGACTTTGTACCCTTCCGCCTCCGCGCCTTCGCGGATCACGGCCAGCGTCGTTGTCTTGCCCGTGCCGGCGAGACCGTCCAAACCGACGACCTTCTCGCGCGAGAGAAAGATTTCATCGACGGCCTGGCGCTGCCCGGCGTTCAGCTCCGGATGGCGGTCCTCAGCGGCGATGCGCTCCTGGGGCGAAACCAGCATCGGGTCGCCGTAGCCGCGCCGGTTCCCCTCCTCGATGCGCGCGACGATTTCCCGCTCCATGCCGGCCATGGCGGCGGTCGTGTACCGCTGGCCGGCTCCGGCATGATCTACCTGGCGAAACTCCCCGGCTTGCGCGCGGCGCTCGAACTCTTGCCGCACCTGGGCATGGGTTGTCTCGCCCATTCCGCGGTTGAGAGCCGCCTCCAGAATGTCGCGCCGGTCCTGCACGGCTCCGCGCTCGAAGAGATGATCGCGGGCATAGGTCACGGCCCGCTGCGCCGCTTTGTCGGGTTCATATGCGTGCTGTTGTCCGCGCTCGCGGGCCTGGGACACTACTTTGTCGGCCTGATGGCCGAACTGCGCGGCCAGCTCGCGGTGCCGCGCCAAAACCTCCTCGGGCGAAAGCAGATCCTTGCGGTCGCGCGTGCGGTGGGCCGCCACCTGAGCGGCTCCCGCGCCGTCGAGCCCCTGCTCGCGGAGATGGTCCTTGATCTGCTCCCGGCGCGGGCTGGATGCCTCCAGATACTCTTTCGTATAGCCCTTGATCTCCGGCTGCCCGTGCTTGCCACGCTCCAGCTCGTAGCCCAAGCTCTGCAACCGCGTCGCCAGCTCCGCGCGGTAGACGCTGGTCGCGTAGTGCTGCGAAGCGAAGATTTCATGCGGCTGCAAGGCGCGGGCCTGGCCGTTCTCCCGTTCGGTGACGTTGAAAATGACCGCATGGGTGTGAAGCTGAGGCGCCGCGTAGCCCGCGACGGGCCGCGCGGTGTCGTGCTCGAAGGTCGCGGCAGCGAATTTCCCCGTCGTCTCCGGCGCGTGTACGTTGCCGATGCGCGCCTGCGTGTACCGCTCCAGCTCGGCCAGAGCGGTGCGCACACTCCCCCGGTGGGCCACCCGGACGTTTTCGTCGCCGCCCACAAGGGCGGTGAGCGAAACAGACTTCGGCGCGGAAAAGGTCGCATCCCAACCGGCCCGGTGCTCGACGCTGGTCACTTCCCGGCCGTTTTTGCCGTCATAGGTGCGCTGGGGCTGATGCCGGATGAGTTGCTCCCCGGTCTCCGGATGCTGGCCTTCGCTCAGCCTGGCGAAGTGCTCGGAGCCGACCGGCCCCTCCAAGCCCCACTGCCGGGCGAGCTGCCCTTGCCACTCGCTGAAACCTTGCTGGTCGCGGCTCCAGTAGTTCTGTTCTTTGGAGACGAACTCCCGTGCGTGATAGCTCTGCGCCTGGCCTGCCGAAAGAGGTTTGGAAATCGTGAGCATGGAGAATGCTCCTCAAATCGTGAGGTTAGGAACGCTGCCTTTGTTTACAGAGTTGAAAGGCGTAGAGGATTGACTATCTTGAGACCAATGAAATGCTTCTCATTGTCCGTGACAACAACGCAGTCATTTGCTTCTGCGATTGCTGCGACGATCATGTCAATTGCGCTCCTTGGTTTTCCTGCCTTCGTCCCTTTTGCCATGATTCTTCCCCAAATTAGCGCCGCTTTGTCGTCGAATGGGAGAATTCGGCCGGCAAAGAGAGATTGCGGTCCCTCTGGGCCAGCAAACCAACGCTCCAACTGCTGCCGTTTCTTTCCGGCTGGTCCTTCCAACACGCCACGCCAAATTTCTGCGACTGTCAAAGTGGAAATAAACAGACTTTCGTCGGCCTGTTGGGCCATCCAGGCAACAAGAGATTCAGACGGCACAGGCTTCGTAATGTTGCTGAGTATATTCGTGTCGAGCAAATAGCGGGTCATAGATCAACCGTTCGTCCTGCTGTCTCCTCACGAGAGAAATTTACATCAGCTCCCACCAAAGGGGACCGGCGGAGCGCTGCCAGAATGCCTCCTGTACTGGCTGGTTCTCCTGCAATGTTGCGGCACAATGTGGCGCGAAAGTTTCGGCCAGTGTCTGTGTTGTCCTCGGCCAACCGGCGCGCCACGGTGCGAATCAGCGTTCGATCTGCAATGAGTCCCATCACCTCAAATCGTGCCATCCCGCGTAGGCCAAGACGCTGGCGGTAATTCTTCAAAGCTTGTGTCTGGGCAGTGCTGCTCATGGAAACCTCCCGTCTATATCCGGTAATATACCCTGATATATTCAATACGTCAACAAGATATGGCAGCAGTGGTAAAGAAATACTCTCTTCGGTTGTGTCAGTCGGTTCCCTTGGAATCATCCCTCACGTAAGCCTTTTTGGACTGGGCGGCGGGCGGATCGGAGAACGGAAGCGCGGCCTGGGGCGGCTTCCTGGGCAGTTCCGCCGGAACTGCCGGCATCAACATACTTGTGCTCTAAAGCATCAAGGATCGGCGCGGGGTCTTCCCCGTCAGAATCGTCCGCAACAGCCTCCAGCCATGCCCTACGCAGTTCTTGAAGCCCCTGGGCACGCAAGTTGCGTTTGTAGGTCCAGTCGCGAAGAGCATCAAGAACGACTTCGCTCTGAGAGGAGTATTCCCCCGCATCGACAGCCTGCCGGACAATGCTGGCTATCTCCGTGGGAAGGGCGATGCTTAACTTCTCAATGGTAGGCATAGGGTATACCTCAGTAGTAATGTTCTACCGCTTTGCCGATCTCGAATTTCAGAGCTGCGTTCTTTCGGGCAACTCTTCCGGCCATATTTGAGCACCATGCAACACGCGCAAGAAAAGACAGCCGCTAAAAAGTCTCCAGTCAAAGAGACGCGCGCTAAGAGGACTGCGAAAAAGGCCGCTGCTAAGAGCATCACCCCGCAGTCGAGCCAGTTACCGAATAGGTCTGCCTATCGCCTCTTGCGCGACGCGGCGGCGCGACGCGGCGCGAAGTGCGCTTCAATCTTTTCATGCGAGATGGCGGGACGTGGATCGTCCAGCGCTTCCTGCACCTTGGTGCGGAACCATGCATCATGCGCAGCGGCGTTGTTCGCCATCGCAAACGGGAGCGCTCCTTCCTTGGCGGTCCGCTTATCCCACACGTAAACCCCCTTTCGGCCCGGCGATAGTCGGTTCACGACAACAAGCGCGCCTTATGGCCCTGTGTCGAGAGCAATGCAACTGCTTTTTTGTCAAAGGATACGAAAGTTTCCCCACCCAGCCATGTACCCTCATACGCAATCACGCCGTCGGCAAAATCGCCGCCCGCGTCGAGGATCGCCAAACCTGCCTCTATCGCAGGCCGGTCCAGCACGACGTTTTTCGTATCGCGCAATTGGCGGATCATGTCGGCAATGTCGGCCCGCGATACCTCGTAACGGCGGTTGAGAACCCAAACCAGCTCACATAACGCATGTTGGCTGACCACAACGGTTTCGGCCTGCTCCATCGCTCGGATCGCGGCGCGGCTCTGCTTGGCGTCATCGCCAACCACTGCGCGCAACAGGACATTCGTATCGGCAATGATTTTCATTTGCCCGCGCCCGCCGCCGCGCCCGCTTCGGCGATAGCGTCGTCCATTTCTTCTATGGTCAGCAACTTGCCGTTGGTCTTGCCTTTTAGAAATCCGTGCAGCGTGCGGAACGATGCTTTCTGCTGAACAGCCCTCAGTGCGGCCCGGCCATCGGGCAGCAAATCCATCTCGATCCTCTCCCCTGGCTTGATGCCAAGGTGTTGCAGCACATTTTTCCGGAACGTAACCTGCCCTCGCGCGGTAACAGTTAAGGTGGTCATAGCGAAACTCTCCCTTTACTATGAACATTGTAATGCAGTATTGCATTATAATCAAAAATGGCTTTCGATCACCGTTTCAATCGATTCCCTTGGACTCATCCCACACGTAAGCCTTCTTGGGCTGGGCTGCGGGCGGATCGGAGAACGGAAGCGCGGGCCGGGGCGCGAGCGCCGGCATCCTGCGCTCGATGAACTCCGGCTGCCCGCCGCGCTTCTTCGCCAACTGGAAGCGCACCGGCATGACCTGGTTCTCCCTCTTGATGAACGCGCGCAACGGCTCCAGACCGGAGATTTCCGAAGCCATGATGAGCGGCTTGGTAGCAATCTCCATCGCATAGGATTTCTTGTCGGCCAACAATCCCATGCTGCGCGACTCCTTCAGTCGTTCGACCTCAATTCCGCCGATGGCCTCGGAAACCCACTTGGCCGCGCGCGGTTCCGAGGTCTTGAAAAAGACTTTGGTCGCGGGCTGCGAAAGCATCGCCTCGGCGTCCTGGCCGTAGCGTTTTTCGAGTTGGCTGCGCCCCTGGAAGCCCAGCACAACCGGGTTCCCGTACTTGCGATTTTCGGTGACGGCGGTGTGGAGCTGGGGCAGCTTATGCAAGCTCGCCAGTTCGTCCAAAACGAACCAGACCGGGCGCGCTGCCGGGTCCGCGCAATAGCCCATCATGCGCAGAATGAACAAGTCCAGCCACACCGAATGGAGCGGCAAAATTTTCTCGCGGTAGGCCGGCTGCGAAGTCAGAAAAACCCAGCGCGTGCGGTCCTTGTACCACTCGGCCGTCGCGAAGGTTTTTCCCTTCGCCTCGTCCCACTCGGGCAGCAGCTCCAGACAATCGGCCACCATGTTCAGGCTGGAGAGAACGCCCGCGCGCTGCGCCGGCGCGCCCGGATCGAGCAGGGCCGCCAGAGGCGTTCCCTTCACCATGCGTTCGATCCATTCCGGTTCGGCCATCCACTTCAAAATGTCCCTGGGCTGCGGCTTTTTCTTCAGCAGATGGGCCAGCACCCGGCGCGGCCCGTCGGTGAAAAACTCCTTCTCGTATTCCTTCTCCGGCAGGAACGCGGCGGCGATGGCCGTGGCCGTTTCCTCGCGCTCGATCTCGTCGCCCAGCCCCCAGTACGGACACCTGGCGTCAATCGGATTCAAGATCAGATCGCCGCGCGCGGGCGAGTAAAACTCGCCCACAAAATCCATCGCCGGATCGTAGACGATAGCGCTCTCGCCGCGCTCCTCGACCTGGCGAAGAATCTGCCGGATCGCCGAGGACTTGCCGCTGCCGGTGTCGCCCATCAGCAGAATGTGGCTCGACTCCAGCCGACGCGGAACCCGGTAGCCGGGACCGAAGGGCAGCCCGTCGAAGGGCGGGCACTCGAAGCATAGCCGGAACCGGATTCCGTCCTCCTTGGAGGACAGCTTCAGCCATGCCGGACGAGTCAGCTCCGGGCCTTTGGTCCGCCGCCCGTGGCGCTCTTCGTAGCGGGATTGTCCTCGCCTCAAGCTGAGAATTCCCAGCAGCGCGAGCACCACCGCGAAGCCCCAAAGAATCCCCCGAAAGACCTTTTCCGGGGAATCTATATTGACCCCGAAGCGAGCCAGCCAGATCGGAATGACCAGAAACACGGGAAGAGCAAAAACAACGGCCA
>Ga0224529_1001264_pt1 | contig 15764 bp, 10 predicted proteins | sample CBST50metaG_FD_179893 | JGI IMG/M metagenome (GOLD analysis project Ga0224529, IMG submission 179893) | Peat soil microbial communities from Stordalen Mire, Sweden - C.B.S.T50 | ecosystem: Environmental > Terrestrial > Soil > Wetlands > Peat | place: Sweden: Norrbotten County, Stordalen Mire... | reverse complement strand
GCGCCGGCATTCCCAGCTTGCCGTAGATCAGCACCCAGTTACCGAACCAGTTGACGAGGTTGGCCGCAAAAACAGTGACCGTCAGCACGCGCACGTCGCCCACGCCTTGCAGATAGCGGCGCGTGCCGCCATAGAGCAGCAGCGGCAGCGTGCCCCAAGCCAGAATGCGCAGATAAGCGCCAGCTGGCGCGGCCACCGCCGGATGGATGCCGCAGCGCACAAAGCCGAAGCTGGCCAGAAAGGCCAGCATCATCAGCAGCGGCGTCACCAGCAACGCCAGATAGATGCCTTGCGCCAGCCATTTGTGACAATCATCGTGGTCGTGGCGTCCGTAGGCCTGTGACACCAGCGTGTCCAGCCCCAGCAGCAGGCCCATGCCGAAGAACGCCGGCACGCAATAGACCGCATTGCCCAAAGCCACCGCGCCGATGGCCGCCGGACCCAGCCGCCCCACCATGATGGTGTCTACGATACCCTCGACCGACCAGCCCAGTTCGCTCAGCACCACTGGAATCGCCAGCGCGACCATGGCCGCCAGTTCCTGCCTCCACTTGGCTTGCGCTTGCCCCATCTTTCCAATCTAACTGTTGCCGGTTGGCCAAAGCCAATTCACCGCACCACGAAGTCTCCTTGGTTCGGCCATCAATTAACCAAAATCCACATTAATCTTCATCATATTTTCTCCCAGAGACTCCAATATTTAGGTAGTTATCGGGATTGTGCCCCGGTTCGGGGCAGAGGAGTTTTTCCAATCATGGCGATCGCAGAAGATCAGCCGCATGAATTCGCCGTCCGTCAGATGTCCCCGGAGGACATTCCGGGAGTCATCCAACTGCAACTCCGCGCCTTCCCCGGCCTGTCGCCCTGGCGGCCGGATCAGTTGGAGCATCATCTCGCGGTCTTTCCTGAGGGGCAATTGGTGGTCGCGGACCCGAGCGGCCACATCCTGGGTTCGGCCAGCTCCCTGATTATCGACTGGGACGATTACGCAGAGTCCGCCAACTGGTCGTTAATTACCGGCGATGGCTCCTTCAGCACCCACAACCCGCTCGGCAAAACCCTCTATGGCGCCGACATGGGCGTGGACCCTGACGCGCGCAATCACGGCATCGGCACGCTCTTTTACGAGGCGCGCAAGGATTTGATTCGGGAGCGCGGCCTCAAGCGGCTGCTCACCGGCGGACGCATCGCCGGTTACGCCGCGGTCGCCGGCCAGATCTCCGCCAAGGAATACGTCGCCGAAGTGGTGGACGGCAAGCGCCGCGACCCCGCGCTCACCTTCCAGTTGGAAAACGACCTAGTGGTCCTGGATGTGGTTCCCGCTTATATGTACGATCAGGAATCACGCGGCTTTGCCACGCTGCTGGAGTGGTTGAACCCGGAGTACACCTCCTCGGTCAGCTTGCAGGCCAGTATGCAGCACGCCTCGCTTGAGCAGGCCGCCGCCGAGGCCATGCGCGGCACTCCGCGCCCGCGCCGGGTGCGCATCGCCGCCGTACAGTACCTGCTCCGCCCCATCGCCAGTTTTGAGGAATTCGCGCACCAGGTTGAGTTCTTCGTGCATAGCGCCAAGGACTACCACGCCCACTTCGTGCTCTTCCCGGAATTCTTCACCATGCAACTGCTCAGCTACATCAACGAACCCGCGCCAGCCCTGGCCGTGCGCCGCCTCGCTCGCCTTGCGTCCCAGTACGAGGAGTTGTTCATCGGCCTCGCGCGGGAAACCGGCATCTACATCATCGGTGGAACCCATCCCGTCTTTCAGCGCGGCAAGATCTTCAACGCCGCCCACCTGTTCACGCCCAATGGCCAGGTCTTCCGCCAGAAAAAAGTCCACCTCACGCCCACCGAAAGCGGCCCTTACCGGCTCAGCCGCGGTCACGGCCTCTACCTTTATCACACCGACTTCGGCAACATCGCCATTCAAGTCTGCTATGACGTCGAGTTTCCTGAAGTTTCGCGGGTGATGGCCGAGGCCGGCGCGGAGATTCTCTTTGTTCCCTCCTGCACCGACGGCCGCGAGGGCTTTTGCCGCGTCCGCTATTGCGCCCAGGCACGCGCCATCGAGAACCAAATCTACGTCGCCATGACCGGAACCGTCGGCAATCTGCCGCTGGTGCCCTACATGAACACCAACTACGGCCAGGCCGCGATCCTCACGCCTTCAGACTACTTCTTTGCCCGCGACGGCATCGCCGCCGAGGGAACCATCAATCAGGAGCAGTTGGTGGTGGCCGATGTGGACCTTGATCTGCTCGACGAACAGCGCGTCAACGGCAGCGTGATTCCCCTCCAGGACTTGATCAAGGACGCCTACGACAATGTCGTCCACTATTCCGATTACAAGGGCCAAAAGCCCGCCGAAGCCAATCCTGCCGAAGTCAATCCGGATGGGATGGACGTTGGCAGATTGTCGGAGCAGAGGGACATCCGCAAGCTTCCTGAGGTGCAGCAGGTTCCCGCAGAGTAATCCGCATCTTTACCACTGCGCCCAGTCGCCAAAGCCGAGAACCCACACCGCCAGCAGCAGATTGGTGACGGCGTGAGCGGCGACGGCGTCGCCGATGCGTCCCCGCCAGCGGAGCGCCAGCGCGTAGGCCAGGCCAGCCAGAGCGCCTACCAGCCACTGACGGCCGTGCATCAGGCCGAAGGCCAGAGACGATAGCGCCACGGGGAGCGCCGTCAGGCTGGTCGAGCGAACGCTGTCAAAATCCCAGCTCATGAACCGGCGCGCCAGATAGCCGCGAAAGGCCAGCTCCTCGGCGATGGGCACGGTGATGACCGCGGCGACAACGCGGAAGCCAATCCACGTCCAACGGCCCATGGGCGAAAGCGACGCCAGCGCCGACCCAAGCCGGCTGGCAGCAAATTGATGGGACCACACCGTCGGCGCGATCCACACCAGAAAGACAGCCACTCCGGCAACCGGCCCAACCCAGCCGAAGCGCCAATCGAGCTTTTTCAATCGCGGCCAGAAATAAGCGATGGCAATGGCCGCGGCGACAAAGCGCAGCGGGTAGAGCCATTCAAAGTATCCGGAGGCCGCTTTGGAGACAAACGATGCGGCCAGAATCGCCAGAAACGGGACCAGATAAGCGCGAATTGCCGGAGACTCGCCGCTGTACCCATGCAGCTCCGGCGCACCTGCCTTGGAGGGCGTCTTTCGCACCCACGACAGCTTTTCAGTAACCACGCAAAAAACCAGCGCGACAGCCGTGAAGGCAATCCAGCCAAACTGGGAGTGGAAGCCCGCCATGGCGACTTCATCGCCAAAGGAGTTGCCAATCAGGATCAGCGCGCAGAGCCGGATCACGTTCGTGATCCACATACACGCCAGCGCGCAAGGGATGAGCAGCAGCGCCTGCGGAAATCGGCACTGCTTCCTCAGATACCAAAGCCAAACCATCGAAAAAGCCAGAATCAGGCCCATGCCCTCCAGCCCGGAACAGCCCTGCTGAATCGTGGCAGAAAAGCGTGGAGTTTCAAACGTAAAACTGGCGGCATCCGCAGACGAGCCGGGCAGAATCCAGTTAAGAACTGTCCGCACCGAGTCGAAGGTCGCAATCTGCAGCGCGCTGCCATGCACTCCGTCCGGCGCGTTCCATAGGCTTTTGAGCGGACTGTCCAGAAGCCACGCGGCAGTCCCGGCCAGCAGGGCATAAATCCATAATGGATGGGTTGCGCGCAGCATTCCGATCCACGCGCGCAAGGGAATGCAAGCCAGGGCCAGCAGTGGGATTTCCAGTAGAATCACCGCAAAAATGGCGTAAGGCGCCGCGCTTCGCAACTCCTGGCTAACGCCGGGAAAACTCGCCGCGGCATTGATGAAAATGGTGACGGCAACGCCAGCCAGGAATCCGCCAAACAGCGCAAACCCGAATGGAAGACACTCGCGCTGCTCTTTCAGCCACGGATATCCGAGGCCCAGAAACACGGCAAAGGATACAATCGCCACTGGAAGCAGCGCTGGATGAAATGCGTACCTGATTCGGAATCCGCCGAGCACCAGCACGGTTTCCAACGCAAGAATTGTGGCGAAAAAATAGAGGCGTCCCAGCAAGGAATGAAACGAAGCACAAAAACGCTCGGCCTTGGAACGACTATCCCCGGCCGAGCGTCGATCAGAATTCATCCTGACGATTATATCGTCTACTTCTTACGCCGGACGCGAAAAACCGCGATTGCTCCGGCAAGCAGAGTGAGACTGCTAACAGCCATGCTGGGATCGATCTCCGGGGCACCGCCTTTGGAGATGGGACCGGCATAAGCAACGGCGCATATTCCGAGCGCCATAACAAACATAACGGAGGCGGATTTGATGCTGTTTTTCATCGCGGACATTCCTTTCAGTGCTTGTGGCACGTTTACGTGATAGAGTCACGCAAGCTAGATCAACCACAGTTGGTGGAAACTAGGCTACTTTCACCATGTTTGGTTTGGCCTTCCAGAAGATGAGACCAGCCATTGATAGCAACCCCGTGCCAAGCAAAAGCAGGGATGACGGTTCTGGAGTGACCGTTGGATTGCCCGCAACCGTGACATTGGCGATCTGATCATCGTTATACACGCCCGCCAATGCTGCCGGAGAACCCGCCGGATCAGAAGATGGTATCGTTGAGGACGACCACAGCCATCCGTTAGCCGTGTATTCATTCCAGTAATATGTGCTTCCATCGAGATAGAGGCTCAGATAGTTGCCATTCGAGAGATAAATCTCAAGTCCGCTTTGATCGAAGTACGAACCCGTCGACGAGAATTTATTGTCAAAGCTCGCAGCTTCAACGACTCCCGAATACGTAGTGGGTACGGGCAGTTGTGTTGAAGACAGCGCATAGGAAGATACGGCGGGGAAGCCCGCTGACGCAGTGTATATGCCAAAGTTCTCGTACGAAACTGAGCCCGCCGAGCCTAACCCATTGACCAGACTGCCGGTCAGGCTGCCGTCCGCAAGATTTGCACTGGTGATCACGCCATTGGTTACAGTGATCGCCCCTGTGAGGTCGAGGCCCGCGCCAGTGATTGAGATGTTATAGGAATCCGCCTTTGCGGCTGGCGCAAGCGCCAACGCAACCGTCACGACAAGACCAGCCAACCAGAGCTTTTTCATCATTCCTCCAAGAGTTCAGTTTTGCGGACATTGCCCTGACGAATCGATCCGCTGCATTTCACTCTCTTTGTATGCATCTGGCGTGCCAATATTTCGTATTTATATTCAACAGCTTGCGTGTATGCTAATCGCTTAGTGGGTAATATATTTCCCTTTTAGTTCTAAAATACTTCTCTTTTGCTGCTTAGAAGGTTCGACTGCGCCTTATCCGTTCCATGAAAAGCGCCGCTTGTGGAGTTCCACCTTTTTCCGCAATTGAAAGTTGAGGGAAGGCTCCCATATCTGGCGCGATGATACTGCGCCAGATATGGGGCACTCAGCCGCAACCGAGCGACTCCATTAGCCAACCGCCGGACGCGGATCAGCTTTCCGGGTCACAATCACCAAACTAGCGGGGGTCAATTCAGCGTCTCCCCAGCCATCCTTGGACGCCTCGACGCGAATCTCGCCCGCGTTCGGCGTGGACTGCACGATCGCCTGCGCAAGGCCGTTGAAGAGTGACCGTTTCGGCTCCTTGTCGCTCTCCTGGCAGTTGGGATCGCCGTTGCCGACGCCAATCAGCGCGCCCGCGCCTGAAACTTTGAAGCCGATCAGATTCGAGGCCGTCGGAACCACTCGGCCCTGCTTGTCAAGAGCCTCGACCTTCAGAATCGCCACGTCCTCGCCGTCGGCCTTGATCTCCTTCCGATCCGCAGTGAGCCGGATGGCCACGGCTGGCCCGGTGGTTTCGCGCTTCTCGGTGAGCACAACTTTGCCCCCCTTTGAACCCCGCGCCTCGATCACTCCCGGCTCATACCTGACCTTCCACTCGACGTGACCCAGGTGCGGAACCTTCTGGCTGCCTTGGCTCTTGCCATTCACAAACAGCTCGACCTCGTCGAGATTCGAGTAGACCCAGACCGGAATCTCATTGCCTTCCTTGCCCTCGAAGTTCCAGTGCGGAAACAGGTGCAGCGCCGGCTCAGCGCCCCACCAGGACTTGTAGTAGTAGAAGGTGTCCTTGGGAAAGCCGCACATATCGACAATGCCGAACTGCGAGTTGATCGAGGGCCAGCCGTAGGGCGTCGGTTCGCCGCGATAATCGAAGCCCGTCCAGGCAAAGCCGCCCGCCTCCCACTCGCGCGTGGCGTAGAATTTCCACCACTCCTCGGCTTGCTCCCCCCAGCCAGGGTTGGTCGTGTCATAGGCGTTGATCGTGTTGCGCAGCTGATCGGTGGAATAAACCCCGCGCGTTGAAACCGCACTGGCCGTCTCCGAGCCATAGATGGGGCGCTTGGGATGTTCCTTGTGAAAGTTGTCAGGAAACTTCAAGTTGTAGTTGAAGCCAATAATGTCGAAGGCCTCAGAGACGCCCTTTTCGTTGTCGCTGTTCACCGCCGCTGAGACCACGCGCGTGGGGTCCAGTTCGTGGCAGCGCCGCACCATATCCGCAGCAATCCTGACGCCCTGTTCAGCCTCATCGCCTTGCAGCACCCACTCCTCGTTGCCCACCGACCAGAGAATGATGGACGGCGCATTGCGATAGCGCTTGACCATGGCCTCCAGTTGCGCCATGCCCTCAGGGTTGGAACTCATCTGCCGCGTCTCGCACATCATCATCATGCCCATGCGGTCGCAGCCCTCGACCCACTCTGGCGTGGGCATATTGTGCGAGGTGCGCACGGCGTTCGAGCCCATCTCCTTCAGCACGCCCAACCGGAACCATTGCAGCCGGTCGGGCAAGGCCGCGCCCACGCCGGCGTGATCCTGGTGATTGCAGGTGCCCTGAATCTTCAGCTGCTTGCCGTTCAGGAAGAAGCCCTTGTCCGCATCGAAGCGCACCGTGCGCACGCCAAAGCTCACCCGCTCGGCATCGCGCGCCTTGCCGCCGGTCTTGACCGTCACGATGGCGGAATAGAGGTTGGGCGCATCCACCGACCACAGCGCCGGATTGGCGAGTTTTGCGGTCGCGGCAAAATGCACGGCCTCGTCCACGGCAACCGGCCTTGCGGGAGATTCCGCCATGGCCACGGTCTTGCCAGCGGCGTCGAGAATCTGCCAGCTCACCCTGGCGTTTTCCGCCTGCGCCCCTTCATTGGCCACCACCGTGTCGAGGTTCAACAGGGCGGAATTCGCGCTGATCTCCGAGGTGCGGACGACACTCTCCCACTTGCCCAGATGCAGCGCATCGGTCTTGGTCAGCCACAGATGGCGATAGATGCCAGCGCCCTCGTAAAACCAGCCATCGCCAAAGCTGGCGTCCACGCGGACCACAATGTAGTTCTTCGCGCCGTAGCTGAGGAAGTCCGTCAGGTCGAAGCGGAAGGGCGCGTAGCCGTTGTCGTTACGACCGATGAAGCAGCCATTCACAAAGACCAGCACACTGCGGAAAGCGCCGTCGAACTCGACCGAAATGCGGCGTCCTCGATCACTCTGCGGAATCTCGAACTCGCGGCGATACCAGCCCACGCTGGTCTCCGGATAGCGGCGGCCCAGCGGCTTGTATCCGTGAGAATTCTGCGCCTCGTCGCGCACAAAAGGCAGCTCAACCGCCCAGTCGTGGGGCAGATTCAACGCGCGCCACTTCGAGTCATCGAATTTGGCCTTGGAGAATGCGAAGTCGCCCGTCTTGGCAAAATCGCCCTGCCCCGTGCCAAAGCCGAGATCGCGGGCCGGGTCCGTGCCGTGGCCAAACTGAAACTTCCAGCCGAAGTCGAAGAGCAACTGCTCGCGCGGAGGTAAAGCCGCCAGCGCCTCGGCCGAAGCCGGCCCCGGATAGCCGGTCAAGAGAGCGGCGGTGCGTCCCCAGGCGGAACGGGCCACCAAGGAAGTTGCGGAAAGGGCCAGTCCAGAACAAAGCAGATTGCGACGAGAGATGGTCGGCACGGTATTCTCCTCTTCAGAAGTTACTTCCGCCGTCCGGGGCGACAGCCGCCGGTACAGCGAACAAACGGAACTATAAACCAGCCGGCGGGCTCGTGTAAACGGTTTCAGCGTTTTCCTCGCCCAAGTTAGGATCGAACACGCGTACTATGCGTCCGGCCGGAGTGGGTGCGGCCAGACTGGAGCCGCGACCGCATTCTGGCGGAAGTTGAGGCTCGCGGTGTCCCTTGTTTCATCGGAAGCCACAGTGAGATCTAAATAACTTCCTTTTTTTCTTGGGCTTACGGAGAGCAATGCGCGATATTATCCTGATTCAAAGTCTTAAATGCGGAACCTTGGATGCTCGATCTGCAGGCTGAGTACGAGACAGTTCCCTTCATCGGCACACAAAAAGGCTTGAATGCGCGGAAATGCATCACGAAGCAGGAATCCGGCACGAACTGTGGTGCAATTGCCAATGCGCAGCCAAATCACCTTCGGCGGACTCCCACGCAGAACACTCAGTTCTGAAAAATCGGAATCCTTGGTCACAATGGCAAAGCCATTTTCCCGTGCATATTCCCAGACTTTGTCGTCGGGCGTATTGACCAAGCCACATTCTTCAACGTGAGCCGAGCAGGGATAAAGATCGCTTATCGACGCAATCAAGCGCGGAGAGAGATTTTCGTCCATCATGAGTTTCAAGCGGAAAGAATCTCGAATTTGCGTTCGCGGTCGGCGGCAAAGGCCAAGCAGGCGCGAATGTCGGATTCGCGCAGCAGAGGGAAGTCGGCAAGAATCTCCGCCTCGGTCATGCCGGAGGCCAGATAATCAAGCACATCATAGACGGTAATGCGCAGGCCGCGAATGCAGGGCTTGCCACTCCGCTTGCCGGGTTCAATCGTGATGATGCCCGTGTAGTCCATACGCCTTCAGGATAGGACAACCGCCGTTTGGACGCAACCACCTGCGGTGGGGCCAAACACGCTTCGCGCCTTGGAGTCCGAGGCTTCCCAGGTCCGAAAATCCGGACCTGGGGCACCCGGTTTCTCAGCAGAATCAACGAAAGGCCCGTGGCTAAAGCCACTTTTATTGCAGACCTTCATTCAGGGGCCTAAAGGCCCCTGCTCCCTCCGCCCGCTCATCGCGATAAGACTGCGATGAACGGGACACAGATTCTCATGATTTATCGTGATTCATCGGGGAGGATGAACGGGGCACCTGCCTGGGGCAAATTGAGCAACAAGCGTGGACCAGGAGGTCCACGCTACAGCCGGTCAGGAGGCCGGCGCTACACTTTCATGGTATTTCGACTGGGTTTTGGACAGGGCGGCGGAACCGGCCGAAGGCTAGAATCTACTGTAGCCATGACCGAATTTACGCATCTGCATTTGCACACGGAATACTCGCTGCTGGACGGCGCCAACGAGCTGAATAAGCTGATGAAGCGGGTCGCCGCGATGGGCCAGAAGGCGGTCGCGATGACCGACCACGGGAACATCTACGGCGCGGTTCACCTTTTCGACGCGGCCAAGGCGGCGGGGGTCAAGCCGATTCTGGGCTGCGAACTCTACGTGTGCAAGGCCGCGGACCATCGCGCCGAAGCGCCAGGGGACCGCTACAACCACCTGATTGTATTGGCGGAAAACGAAGAGGGCTACCGGAATTTGGTCCGGATCACCTCGGAGGCCTCGCTGCACGGCTTCTATCGCAAGCCGCGCATCAGCAAGAACTATTTGGCGCAGCACACCAAGGGACTGATCTGCATGGCGGCTTGCCTGGCGGGCGAGGTGGCCGAAGACCTGATGGCGGACAAGTACGAGGCGGCCAAGGCGGCCGCGCTCCAGTACCAGGATATGTTCGGCAAAGGCAATTATTACCTCGAAATTCAGGATCAGGGCCTCGCGCCAGAAAAGAAGATCAACAGCGACCTGTTCCGACTGGAAAAAGAGCTGGGGATTCCGATGGTGGCGGCCAACGACGCGCACTACCTGAGCGCCGAGGACTCGCGCGCGCACGACGTGATGCTGTGCATCCAGACCGGCGCGAAGATTCACGACACGAACCGCTTCCGCTTCGACTCCGACCAGTTCTATGTGAAAAGCGGCGACGAGATGGCGCGGCTCTTCCCGGACAACCCAAGCGTGTTGTCGCGAACGATGGAGATTGCCGAACGATGCAACTTCAAGCTGCACAAGGTGGATAGCCCGTGGCCGAAGTTTGCCGTGCCGGAGGGCGAGACCATCGACAGCTACTTCGAAAAAATTTGCCGCGACGGCTACAAAAAGCGGATGGCGACGGCGGTCAAGTATCTGGAGGACAAGGGACAGCTACGGACGCCGATTGAAGATTATCAAAAGCGGCTGGAGTACGAGATCGGCATCATCAAACAGATGAAGTACTCCGGCTACTTCCTGATCGTGTGGGACTACATCAAATACGCGAAGGACCACGGGATTCCGGTTGGTCCGGGGCGTGGATCGGGCGCCGGTTCGCTGGTGGCCTACTCGATGGAGATCACCAACATCGACCCGATGCAGAACGCGCTGCTCTTCGAGCGGTTTCTGAACCCGGAGCGCGTGTCGATGCCTGATATCGACGTGGACTTCTGCCAGAACCGGCGAGGCGAGGTGATCGAATACGTGACGCGCAAGTATGGGCGCGATCAAGTGGCGCAGATCATCACCTTCAACTCCATGGCGGCCAAGGGCTCGATCAAGGATTGCGGGCGGGCGATGGACCTGCCATACGGCGAGGTGGACCGCGTTGCCAAGCTGATTCCGGCAACGGTGGGCATGACAATCGACCAGGCGCTGGAGGATGTTCCGGAACTGAAAAAGGCCTATGGCAGCGAAGATCAGGTGCGGGAACTGATCGATACGGCCAAGAAGCTGGAAGGGCTGACGCGCGGCCAAGGCGTGCATGCCTGCGCGGTGGTGATTGCGCCGCGTCCGCTGACCGAACTGGTGCCAGTGGTCAAGAGCAAGAACGACGAAATCGTGACCGCCTACGACATGAAGTCAGTCGAAAAAATGGGCCTGTTGAAGATGGACTTCCTCGGCCTCGCGACGCTGACGGTAATCGCCGATTGCCTGAAGCTGATCGAGGAGAGCCGGGGAGAAAAAGTGGACATCGAGAAGATTCCACTCGACGACGAGGAGACCTACAAGAAGGTCTTTCAGAACGCGCTGACCTCGGGCGTCTTCCAGTTTGAATCGAACGGAATGCGGGATATGCTGCGGCGCTACAAGCCAGACAAGCTGGAGGATCTGACAGCATTGACGGCGCTCTTCCGGCCAGGCCCGATCCAGGGCGGCATGACCGATGATTTCATCGAGCGCAAATGGGGACGTCGCAAGGTGGAATACCCGCTGCCGCAAATGGAAAAGGTGCTCAAGGAGACGCTGGGCGTCGTCGTCTATCAGGAACAGGTGATGCAACTGGCCAACGTGCTGGCGAACTATAGCCTGGGCGAAGCCGACCTGCTGCGCCGCGCGATGGGCAAAAAGAAACCCGAGGAGATGGCCAAGCAGCGCGACCGCTTCATGAGCGGCGCAGAGGCTCTCGGGCACCCCAAGCAGGTCGCCGGCGAAATCTTTGACCAAATGGAGAAGTTCGCCGGCTACGGCTTCAACAAGTCGCACTCGGCGGCCTACGGCCTCGTGAGCTATCAGACGGCGTACTTGAAGACGCACTATTCGGTGGAATTCATGGCGGCTCTCTTGACTTCGGAAACCTCGAAGCCGGAGAACGTAGTCAAGTACATTGCCGAATGCAAGGAGATGGGCATCAGCGTCGAGCCGCCGGACGTGCAGGTTTCAGGACCAAACTTCACGCCGAATGGCGAGGCGATCCGCTTCGGGCTGGCGGCGGTGAAGAACGTGGGCGGAAACGCGATTGAGTCGATTCTGAAGGCGCGCCAGGCGGCGGGCGGCCACTTCAAGAGCTTCTGGGAGTTCTGCGAAAAGGTCGATCTGCGAGTGATGAACAAGCGCGTGATCGAGTCGCTGATCAAGGCCGGGGCGCTGGATTCGCTGGGCAAGCGCGGGCCACTGATGGCCGCCGTGGACAAGGCGATGGAGCGGGCGCAGAAGGCGCAGAAAGACGCCGCACAGGGCCAGGCGGCGCTGTTTGGCCTTTTCGACGAAACGCCCAAGGCGCGCGGCAATGCGGTGGCGGGTGACGACCTGCCCAATGTGGCCGACTGGGAAGAGGGCGAGCGGCTGGCAATGGAGAAAGAGGTTCTGGGATTCTTTGTCTCCGGCCATCCGCTGGACCGGTACGCTGAGAAGCTGCACAACCTGACAGGCGTGATCTCCGTGGCCGAGGCTCTCGAGCGCAAGCCTCCGGAGCGGCGCTGGGGTTCGCAGACGGACCCGGCGGACGAGATTCTGGTGGCGGGAATGATACTGGGACTGCGCGTGCAGAAGAGCAAGCGGGATCAGAAACAGTATGCGCAGGCGGCTCTGGAAGACGCCACGGGCAAGATCGACCTGATCTGTTTTTCGCGGGAGTTCGAGCGGCTATCCGGGCCGCTGAAGATCGAAGCGCCGGTGCTGGTGCGGGGCGTGCTGATGGGCGACGAGGATGCGGCGCCGAAGATTTCCATCAGCTCGGTTGTGGCGCTCGAAGACGTGCAGGTGAAGCTGCCAACCGGCATACGCATCCGCATCAATCTGGAGATCGCAACCGAAGAGATGCTAGCTGGCCTGAAAAGCGCGGCGGATGCTGCTCCGGGACCGGGAAAGGTGATGCTGCAGATGGAAAAGAAGGGCGCGTATTCCGTGATTCTGGAGCCGGAGAGCATGAACGTGACGGCGGATCGCGGATGGGTCGAGCGGGTCGAAGAGCTGGTTGGCAAAGGAACAGTGCAAGCGCTGGACTAGCGATTGGGGCACGGCAATGCCACATCTGGCGCGATGATACTGCGCCAGATGTGGGGTGCCCAAATTACAGAGACGCGAATTTCGATGAGACGCTCGGCAGAAGCCCTACGCGCGCGGATGACGCAGCATCGCGCGGCAACGCTCGCCGAAGGTCGGCACTTCCGGGCATTCAAAATAGACCTGGCGGTTGAGAGCCATCAGCAATTGCACGGCCTCTAACTGTGCATTCCCGGAAGAGTAGGCGATGCCCTGCTGCATATATTCGTCGTTAAGGTATTCGATGGCGTGGGCAAGAATATCCAGCGCGTGGCCGGACTGGGGGGTAATGCGGCGGCGGCGGTTGACGCGCGCGCCAGCGGCGAAAACGGCCGGCGCAGAGGCTGGTATCACAAAATTGGTGGTTGCTGTAGCTGCCATGACATATATCCTCATTCAGTTCTTCGACTCAATGAGTTTTATCTATAGATGACGAAAGTACTGTATCCCGAAATAGTTCTTATGCTCTTTATCGGTGCCATTTTGGCAACGGATTTTCGCGCTACGTTCTGGCCTGAAGGCTTTGCGGGATAGCGTCTCACAAAGCCGGAAAATGATACTTTTGCCCTGGGCTGCCCTTCCTTTGGCCCCGGCCCATCCCCTGATGGCATTTTATGTGGAACTCGCGCGCCACGAAGCTGAAGGGAAAAGCTACTTCAGCGGCCGGTCGGTCCACAGGGCCTTGTCGGCGATGGACTGAACCGGATAGAGCCGCCCGGCCAGCAACTGTTCGGCCTTGGATTGGTTGATGTCCTGGGCAAAAAGCCACTTCCGCTCGCCAATGCCCCAGGTACTGGAAAGCTGATCCTCGTTCAGAAAAATATTGGGCGCGTCGGGGTAGCAGGAACCCCACAGCAGCGACGAGCCTTCACCGTGAGACGAGCAGCGTTCGCCGACCAGCAGCGCCGGCTTGCCGCGGAAAAAGCGGTGCGTATAAAAGACCACCGAGGAGGCATCCGACTGATCGCCAAGGATGATGAAGGTGTCAGCGGGAGAACCATTCTGGGCGATGGCGTCGGCCAGCGGCTTGCTGCTGAGCATGGGCGCAAAACGCGCAAAGGCAATGTGCGCGGCGATGAGGAAAACCGCCGAGGTGAGGGCCACGCTGACAGTGGCGGCCAAGTGCTTGCCTTTGAGCCGCAACAGCCAGCCGAGGGCCGGTCCCACCAGCAGTACCACGGCAGCCATCAAGGCGGGCAGGCGCAAAGCGGCAAACGATGGGCCGGTAAGGTCGAAGACGTGCGACATCGAGAGCGTGTAGTCGCCCACGCCACGATGCGCCAGCATGGTTCCAATGTCATCGACGAAGGGCAGGCTCCTTGAGGCCCACAGTCCCCAACCAAGAGCCGCGGCGGCCAGCACGCCGACCACCGCGAAGACGGCCTGCGCGCCGGTCAGCCAGGCGGTCGAGAGCAGCGGCTTGCTGCCGGGCTGAGCGCCGCTCGGGGCACGCTGCTCTTCAATCCCAGCCAGCCCTCCGGCCAGCAGAATCAGCAGCGGCGGCCAGGCCGGGAAGGTGTAGTACTCCTGGTTGGTCGAAAGAGAAAAGAAAAGCAGGATGAAGGCCGCAAAGATGCTCAGCAGCCAGATGGTGCGCACGCGGAATTTAAGCCGCAGAACGTGAGCGGCCAGATCATCGCGCCCGGCGCTATCCAGATAGAAGTCCAGCGTCTGGCCTCCATCGCGGCGCAGGTACTGCGTCCATTTGCTGCGGGTCTTCCAAGCAATCGCCACGAGAGCCGGCAGAAAGAGGCTCCAGGGAAAGAGCCAGACCAGGTGCAGCAGCCAGTACCAAACGCCCGGCAGCTTGTTGAAGTCGTGCGGGTAGCGCGCTCCGGTGAAGCGGAAGACGTGCTCGTTGATGAAGTAGAAGTACCAGAAACCGTGAACATTGCCGAGCGTGGGGTGGTTGCCGACGGCATAGCCCTGGTCGGGATTGGCCAGGCCGGCCAGTATGTGCCAGGGCGCGGCGATGACCAGGAAGAGCAGCGGGCCGCTAACCAGCTTCAGCTCCCGCCAGCGCCGCCATTGGCCGCTCAACAGCAGCAGCGGAATGGCCGCGGCGGCGAAGAAGATCAGCGCAATCAGCCCCTTGGTCAGCACCGCCAGCGCCAGCGCCGCCCACATTCCGTAAAAACGCAGCGGACGAAGCGACTCGAAGCCGGTCAGCAGGCAATAGAGCGCCAGCAGCAGCAGGAAGCTGAGCAGCGCCTCGGGAATGGCGAAGCGGGTAAAGAGAAATGGGCCTATCGAGGTGAGCACGCCCAAAGCGGCGTAGAAACCGGCGCGGCGGTCCCACGCGCGGCCAGCCCAGAGCCACGCCAGCCAGGCGCAGCCGAGCAGGGCCAGCGCATTGGGCAGGTGGGTGGCAAAGGCGTTCTGGCCAAAGAGGCGATACCCGGCGGCGTCCAGCCAATAAGGCAGTGGCGGCTTCTCCAGGTAGCGGATGCCGTTGACCTTCATCGTCACCCAGTCACCGCTCTCGGCCATGTGCTGCGCCACCTGGGCGTGGCTGGCGTCCACATCATCCAAAAGAGGCGGGGTAAAGAGCGAGGCCAACAGCACAGCGGCAAAAATGACCGCCAAAACCGTCCACGCGGCCAGCGTGGAAGGCGCTTCCTGCGAGTGATCGAGAGTGTTCGTCTGGCTTGTCATCGCGAAAAAATATACCAGTTGTAAGAATAGCAGCAGAATTTGCGGGGCAGGTTACGGAATGGCGGGAAAACTGCTGGCTTTCAGTGCCTTCAGGCCCCCGCTCCCTCTGTAAATAATATCTGGATAGCCTCTTGCAATACTCCCTATGGGGTGTGCAGATCATTTCCAGTCAGCAGCGCACAATGAAATAGGCGGGGAGTGCGCTCCCGCCAGCATTGACCAAAAGGCGCCTTTACCCC
>Ga0224529_1001259_pt1 | contig 15813 bp, 10 predicted proteins | sample CBST50metaG_FD_179893 | JGI IMG/M metagenome (GOLD analysis project Ga0224529, IMG submission 179893) | Peat soil microbial communities from Stordalen Mire, Sweden - C.B.S.T50 | ecosystem: Environmental > Terrestrial > Soil > Wetlands > Peat | place: Sweden: Norrbotten County, Stordalen Mire... | reverse complement strand
GGCCGGCCTGTTAGGGGTTAGGGGTTAGGCCATTGATTCAATGCACGGAACGGGAAAAACAAGAGTGACGGTATCCCTTGACCATCCGGCTGACCGTGGCACGCTTTCGTCTGACCACTGACCACTGACCACTGACCGCCTATTATCGATATTGGAGTTCTTTCTCATATGAGATTCGGATCAATCCGCCGGGCCTGCTTTGCCCTGTTGCCACTTCTTCCATTCGTTGCAGTCGCCGGGGCGCAGCAGTTGCCCCCGATCGAGCCTCCTCAACCGCTATCGGCAGCTCACCCTGAGGCGCCCACCCTGCGCGTCACGGCCAATGAAGTTCTGGTGCCCACGCTGGTGGAGAAGCGGGGCGGCGGCATTCTCTATGGGCTCAAGCCGGACGATTTTGTGCTCCTGGACAACGGCGTGCCGCAGAAGATTCGCGTGCAGGAGGAGATGGATACGGCGCCGGTTTCGCTGGTTGTGGCCGTCGAGCAGGGCGGCATGAGCGCGCTCGAATTCGACAAGCTGGCCAAGCTGGGATCGCTGCTCGATCTCTTCCTCTCCGATGGCAGGAGCCAGGCCGCGCTGGTGGGCTTCGACTTTAAGCCTCATCTCATCCGCGACTACACGCATTCCAGCGAAGACGTAAACCAGGCGCTCAAGCACCTGGAACCAGGCGACGGCGGCGATGCGATTCTGGATACCGTGAGCTATGCCGTCGATCTGCTGGAGTCGCAGCCCAAGGAGTACCGCCGCGTGTTGCTGTTGATCAGCGAGCAGCGCGACCATGGCAGCAAGCACACCAAGCCGGAGCAGTTGATTCGGAAGATCGGCCAATCCGACGTGCTGGTGCTGAGCGTTTCGTTTTCGCCGTCGCGCGCCGAACTGCTCCACGACATCAAGGACAACGGCGACAATCCCACCATGAATATGGCTTCAGCGCTGCTGATGGTCGTGCAAGCCTTCAAGAAGAATGTGGCCAAAGAGGTTGCCCACATGAGCGGCGGGGAGTACGAAACCTTCACCGGCGGCAAGGGCTTCGAGCAGCGCGTGGTGGATGCGGCCAAGCACGCCCGCAATCGCTATCTGATCACCTTCAGCCCATCCGATCCCACCCCCGGCCTGCATACCATCCGGGTGCGAACGGCGCAGGACTACGGCGCCAGGATCGTGGCGCGAGCCAATTATTGGCTGGAGGCGGAGCAGTGAGGGCAGTGGTTAGCCTCCAGCTTGGAAGTATCTGCTGAATTTGAGCATCCAGACGGCAAGCAGGTGCAGATTGCAGCGGCGATTCGGGAGCAGTTCGACAATCGGCTCTTTCGGTTTGGCGCGCGCTGACCGGGGTGGTTTGTTTCCCGGTTCCGTTTGGCCGGCGAAATGCGAATGGCGCACGGCCGGGAATTCATGGTAATCTCACACTAGACACTGAAGAGTGGATCTGAGAAGACAAGAGGAGTAACACACGCCGTGCTGGCGACTGCTAAGAAAACCACACTGATTGAACGCTTCCGCACCCACGATACGGACACCGGCTCACCGGAGGTCCAGATCGCGATACTGAGCGAGCGGATTGGCGAACTGACCGAGCACTTCAAAACTCACAAGAAAGACCACGCCTCGCGGCGCGGCCTGTTACAACTGGTCAGCAAGCGCCGCCGCCTGCTGGATTACCTGAAGACGCACGATACCGATCGCTATCGCGACGTGATCGGCAAACTCGGTATCCGCAAGTAATCGGAAAGTCAACTTTGACCCGGAAGCGCCCAGACCGGATATTGGTCACGGCCCCCGTTCCACCCAGAACCTGGGGTCATGGTGTACCTGGCGAATTGCAACCGCTGCCAGGGCTCGCGCACAGCTATCTGCTGTGCGCGGCCTTGGTGCGTTGGCCGGCTTGCAGGCCGGGAGAATCCGCTCCCCCGCGCACATCCCACTCTTTTGCGCGCGTCCTGCTCCCCAGTCAGGCCCTTCGTCAGCGTACCCGCCCCCCCGGCGCTTTCCACCTACAAGTTTCCCAAGCGAACAAAACGAAACGAGGACTCTATGTCTAAGCATGAAGTAGCCGTCGAGCTTGCCGGTGGCAAGCGGCTGGTTTTTGAGACCGGCCGCCTGGCCAAGCAAGCCTCTGGCGCAGCACTGGTAACCACGGGCGAAACCGTTGTTCTGGCAACCGCGGTGGCCTCGGCCGACCCCAGGGAAGGCATTGATTTCTTTCCCCTCACCGTGGATTACCGCGAATACACCTACGCTGGCGGGCGCATCCCCGGCGGCTTCATCAAGCGCGAAGGCCGGCCCAGCGAAAAGGAAGTGCTTACCTGCCGGCAGATCGACCGTCCCATCCGCCCGCTCTTCCCCGACGGGTTCCGCAATGAGACCCAGGTGATTGCGCTGGTCTTCTCCGCCGACAAGGAGAACGATCCCGACGTGGTGGGCATCAATGCCGCCGCTTGCGCCCTGGCTCTCTCTGACATTCCCTTCAGCGCCACGGTTGGCGCCGTTCGCGTGGGCCGCGTCGCTGGCGAGTTTGTCATCAACCCGACCTATGCCGAGCGCGCCGCCACCACCGTCAACATCATGGTTGTCGGCCACAAGGACGGCATCGTGATGATCGAGTCGGGCGCCAAGGAAGAGACCGAAGAGACCATTCTGGCCGCGATTGAATTTGGCCATACTGAGATCAAGAAGATTGTCGCCGCGATCGACGAACTGGTCGCCGTGGCCGGCAAACCGAAGCGTGCCTTCACCGTGCCGGAGTTCGACGAGACTTACTTCGCCGAGCTGAGCGCCAAGGTCAGCGACCGACTCAAGGACGCGCTGGACACCAAGGTGCATGAGAAGCTGGAGAGCCAGAATCTCGTCAAAGCCATCAAGGACGAGCTGGCTGCGGCGCTGCCCGCCGACGATCCCTCGGCCAAGAAGAAGCTGGTTCACTACTACGAGAAGCTGCGCGAGCGCATCTTCCGCGAGCAGGTGACCAAGGACCGCATCCGGCCCGACCGCCGCGAGTTCGATCAGATTCGCGAAATCACCATCGAGACCAGCGTTCTGCCCCGTGTTCACGGCTCGGCGCTGTTTACGCGCGGTGAGACGCAAGCCCTGGTTACGGTCACGCTCGGCACCGCCGACGAAGGCCAGCGCATGGAGAATTATGAAGGCGATAAGAAGAAGCCCTTCATGCTCCACTACAACTTTCCTCCCTTCTGCGTGGGCGAAACGGGCCGCATGACCGGCACGGGCCGCCGCGAGATCGGCCACGGAGCACTGGCCGAGCGCGCCATCACCGCGGTGCTGCCCAGCGCGGAGGAGTCGCCTTACACCATCCGCATCGTCTCTGACATTCTGGAGTCCAACGGCTCTTCGTCGATGGCTACGGTCTGCGGCGCAAGCCTGGCGCTGTTTGACTCCGGCATCGCTCTCAAGGGCGCGGTTGCCGGCGTGGCCATGGGCCTGGTCAAGGAGGGCGACGACTACGCCATCCTCACTGACATCGCCGGCGCGGAAGATCACTACGGCGACATGGACTTCAAGGTGGCCGGAACCCGCAAGGGCATTACCGCGCTGCAAATGGACATCAAGATCGGCGGCTTGACCCGCGAGATCCTTCAGCAGGCCATGGAGCAGGCGCGCAAGGGCCGGCTCTTCTTGCTGGACAAGATGGATGCAGCGCTCGACGGGCCTCGCACAGAGCGCTCGGCCTATGCGCCCCGCATTGAAACCGTGATGATTCCCACCGACAAGATTCGCGATCTGATCGGAAAGGGTGGCGCAACCATCCGCGGCATCATCGAGCAGACCGGCGCCAAGATCGATGTGGACGATACCGGCCGGGTCAACGTCGCCTCTTGCGACAGCGAGGGCCTGAAGAAGGCGCTCGAAATGATCGGCAACCTCACCGCCGTGCCCGAAATCGGCAAGGTTTACCTGGGCAAGGTTGTTCGCCTGGCTGAGTTCGGCGCATTTGTCGAGCTTTTCCCCGGCACCGATGGCCTGCTGCACATCTCCGAAATCGCCGAACATCGCGTGAAGGAAGTGAAGGACGAGTTGCGCGAGGGCGATCAGGTGATGGTCAAGGTTCTGGCCATCGAAGGCAATCGCATCAAGCTCAGCCGCAAGGCTCTCATCAAGGAGCAAAAGGCCAAGCTGGCCCAAACTGCTCCGGCCGAAGCCGAGGCCGGCGAGGTGGAAATCGCCGCCTCCGAGGCTCCAGTTGCTCCCGCCGTGCCCGCAAGGCCGCGCAACGAGTTCGACGAGCGTCAGCCAAAGTCCAACCAGAGCACCATCCTTATTGAAGGCGGAGACGACTTCGACGAGGAGGGTGGCGAGGAATTCGACGAGGAGAGCGAACCGAACTTCAACCGCGTCGAGGGTGCGCCGGTTGTGGCCAGTCCAGCGGCAGGCACGAGCCGTCCCCCGGCGAACAACAACAATCGCCGCCGTAGGCGCCGCCGTCCCGGTGGTCCTGGTGGCGGTCGCGGACCGGGCAGCGCCCAGTAGCTCGCACTCCCTGAACCAGCAGAAAGGCCCGGATGCAAAATCCGGGCCTTTCTGTCATTGAGTGGAGTTATCCAAAGCGTAACCCGTCACAGGCGAAGGAATGCTTGCGAGAGCAGTCAAAAGAGAAGCTGAGCCTGACTCTTATCTTTCTACCGGGAAGCCAGTCTTCTTCTTGGGCTCACTCGCAGGGTGCAACGAGGGTGTTGCAGGGGAAGATTGCTTGTCAATGCCTCTGGAATGGTGCTTGTCATCGTACATCCGCAGATCTGCCGCGATGCACAGAGCCTCCATATTGATTGCGTCTTCGGGGAAAACCGCAATGCCCACGCTGGCCCCCACCCGCACCGTATGGGCGCTCAATTGAACCGGCTCCTTGAGAAGTTGCAGGAGTGAATAGCTCACATGCTCTGCGTCGGCACGGCTTGTGGGTTCCTCCAGAATGACCGAGAACTCATCTCCGCCTGTTCGGGCTACCGTGTCGGAGCGGCGAATCCTCCCGGCAATAATCGAACCGACGTGTTGCAATAGCAGATCACCGACATGGTGCCCGAGCGAGTCATTCACCTGCTTGAAGTGGTCCAGGTCAACCATCAGCAGAGCGGTCTGCGTCTCGGAGCGGCGAGCCCGCTCCAAGGCGCCAGCCAGGCGGTCCTGGAAGAGACGCCGGTTGGGCAGTCCGGTTAAATCGTCGTGCAGAGCCAAGTGCCAGTTGTACTCGATCTGGTCTTCAAGCACCAAAAGGATCATGCCCACGGCCACCACATACTTGGGCAGGTTCCACACCTCGCACTCGACTTGAACCTGAGGCAGAAACGCCGTCGTGATCGGCGCTGCCACGAACACGGCCGCCCAGGAAAAGAACCCGGCGATGGTGATGAAGGCTCCGGCAGTAGCGCGCCGGTACTTATATAGAAAATGAGTGCAGCAACCAAAATAAATATTGAAAAGCAATGCATTCAGAGCCAAGTCGCCGCCATTGCCGGGCCGGTGCTGAAACACCAGCAGGAAGACTGAAAGAATGCAATAGGGAGCGAGGTTAATCCAGCGAAACGGATGGTTGAAACTGCGCAGATTGGCAAGCGTGATTGCCAGCGGGGCGCCCCCGATGAAAACCGCGGCGGGGTTCAGTGCCCAAGCCCAGGCGGGACCGGCTGAGGCGACAGCGATGTAGAGCGTGTGCCCTGCCAAAAGCGAGGCAACGATCCATTTGCTGGAGGCCTCATGGCGGTAGGGAACCGTGGCCCACATGAACAGTATCCCTGCCCAGGTGAGAGCGGCCAGACCAACGACCGTTGCCAGAGTTCCCCAAATGCCGGGAAGGGGTACGAACAGAAAAGCGGCAAAGTGCAGCACAATCGTCAGCCAGCCGATCAGCCATAGCAGGGAGATGGGCATCTGACTGCGCCGTTGCACGGACGCGAAGGCACACGCCAACAGTGCGACAGCTACCAGGTCCGGCAATTTGCTCCAGTCCACCACACCTCCCCAATGCTGAAATTCTTCTAATTAATAGAAGCGGCTATATGGCTGCAAGTTGCTTAACTCTTTTGTAGCATTGCCCAAAACTTTGGGGCAAACTTGAGTAATCATGCTCCGGAACTCACCTCAGTAATTGATTAGGTAACCGACCGGAGCTCTTTTGTAGCATTGCCCAAAACTTTGGGGCAAACTTGAGTAACCGTGCCCTGGAACTCACCCCCGTAATCGATTAGGTAACCGAACGGAATTTTTCCAGGGCACGGCCTTTATCTCCACTAGACTCAGAACGATGGCAGCCAGTTTGTACATCGTCGTTGAAGGGGAAGATCCTGGCTTTAACATCTTTGTGAACGGTCAGGCGCTGGCCCGGAACGAAGATGCTCTGGAGCGCTTGGCCGAACGGTTGAAGGTGAGTCCTCTTCTTGAATTCTACTCCGCCGACGAGGATTCGATGGCGCTGCTGCTGGAGCAGGGTGCGGGCAATCCCGATTGGGCCGTCCACCTGCCGCAGCCGCAGTGGTTCAATGCGGCGGACGGTCTGCTCACGGTTCGCGCGCTGATCGATTTTCTGGTTGCGGCTCCAGTTGCGCTGGGATCCGAGACGCAGCCGGTACTGATCGAACTGCGCGAGTATGAGCGCGTATTGCGCAAGACAGCACAGCGAGAACTGCGCTGGCATGTGGCCGTAAGCTGGCGTTGAGCAGATTCCGGGCCGGTCAGCCTGCGGCTATCTCTTCTTCTTTGGGTGCGAAAATGTTCCCCATGCGCCGGATCTGCGCGCCCACCCCTGCCAGCTTTTCCTCGATGCGCTCGTAGCCGCGGTCCATATGGTAAACGCGGTCGAGGATGGACTCGCCGTCAGCCACCAATGCGGCCAGCACCAGAGAGGCTGAAGCCCGCAGGTCAGAACACATGACGGCTGCGGCAGACAACTTGGCCGGTCCGCGCACCGTGGCCGTTCGGCCATCCAGCTTGATGTCGGCGCCCATCCGCACCAGTTCCTGCACATGCATGAAGCGGTTCTCGAAGATATTTTCCTTCACCACGCTCACGCCTTCAGCCTGTGTGGCCAGCGCCATATATTGCGCCTGCATGTCAGTGGGGAAGCCGGGATACTCCTCGGTGGAGATGTCGGCTGCGCGCAACCGGCCTCCGGCGCGCACACGCACCGTGTCGGGTCCGAGAATATCCACCTGGACACCGGTCTCTTCCAGCTTGGCGATCACCGCGCTCAGGTGCGCCGGGTTGCAATTGGCCACAATCAGGTCGCCGCCGGTGATGGCGCCCGCCACCAGAAATGTTCCTGCCTCGATGCGGTCGGGATTGATGCGGTAACGTGTGCCATGGAGTCGGCTTACGCCCTGTATGCGGATGGTGGAGGTGCCTGCGCCCTCGATCTTTGCGCCCATCGCGGTCAGCAGCGCAGCCAGGTCAGTGACCTCAGGCTCCCGCGCGCAGTTTTCCATCAAGGTATCGCCCTCGGCCAGCACGGCGGCCATCAACAGATCCTCGGTGCCGGTGACGGTGATTTTGTCGAAGACCAGGTGCGCGCCCCTCAACCGCTCCGCGCGCGCCTCCAGGTAGCCGTGCGCCTGGACGATGGTGGCTCCCATCTTTTCCAGGCCCTTGATGTGCAGATCGATCGGCCTGCCGCCGATGGCGCATCCGCCGGGCATGGCCACGCGCGCCATTCCGGCGCGGGCTACCAGGGGGCCGAGCACCAGGGAGCTGGCCCGCATGGTTTTTACAATCTCGTATTTTGCCTCGAGATCAGAGAGTGTGCGGCAGCAGATCGTGGTGCGGTGCCGCGCGTTTCCATCGCCAAGCTGGACCTCTGCGCCCATCGACGCCAGCAGTCGCCGCTCGGTTTCGATGTCGCGCACCTGGGGAATGTTTTCGAGTGTAACTTCGTCCTCGGTCAGAATCGCTGCGGCCATGCAGGGCAGCGCCGAGTTCTTTGCGCCCGAGACGCGAATCGTGCCCACCAGCGGATTGCCGCCGCGAATGACAAATTTATCCATGAAGAATCAACAACTCCTAGCCTTCTAGTGTAAATCCGCAGGCGCAGAGCGTCATGGAGCCGTCGCGGCCAGCGTTTTGCCGTGTCTTGCGCGTATAACGCAGTAAAGCGTTACACTTGCGGGATTGATTTCGAGCTGCTGTTTACGGACGGCCGGAGGAAGTGAGCAATGAGACAGGGTGCATTTGGGCGGCGCGGGAGCGCATTCGCGGTTTTGGTTCTGTTGATGGCGGGAATGTCTGCTTTGTTGCCTGCGGCGATGGCCCAGGCCGCGCCGGCTGTTGCTGCGGCTGCGAGACCGATACCGGCGATTGTCGAGAAATATGGCCGCTTTGCGCTCATGGTCGATGGCGAACCGTACCTGATGCTGGGCGTGCAGGTCAACAACTCCAGCGCCTGGCCGGAGTACCTGGGCAGGGTGTGGACGGCAGCCGAGGCGTTCCATGTCAACACGGTCGAATTGCCTATTTATTGGGAGCAAATCGAGGCCACGCCGGGCAAGTTCGACTTCACCAACGTGGATATGATTCTGAAGCAGGCGCGCGAGCACCATCTGCGGCTGGTGCTGCTCTGGTTCGGCACATGGAAGAACGGCAGTTCGCACTATACGCCGGAGTGGATCAAGCTGGACCAGCAGAAGTACCCGTTCCTTCTCAATAAGGATGGGCAGACGCTGGATTCGCCGTCACCGTTCTCCCCGGCGCGGCTTGAAGCCGACAAGACGGCTTTCCGCGCCCTGATGCACCACCTGAAGCAGGCCGATGCTCAGCGCACCGTTCTGCTGGTGCAGGTAGAAAACGAATCGGGCGTATGGGGCGGGGTGCGCGACTACGGGCAGGAGGCCGAAAAAGCCTTTGCCGGACAAGCGCCGGAGAAGCTGACCTCGGGGCTTGGCAAGCAGCCGGGAACCTGGCGGGAGGCTTTCGGCGACGACGCCGACGAGACCTTCGCGGCCTGGTACACAGCTATCTATATTGAACAGGTGGCGGCGGCGGGCAAGGCCGAGTATCCGCTGCCGTTCTATGTGAATGCGGCGCTGCGCGATCCGTTCAAACCCGGCAGAGCACCCAGCTATGAGTCCGGCGGGCCCACCGATAACAATATCGATTTGTGGAAGATCGCCGCTCCCTCCATCAACGTCGTGGCTCCGGACATTTACATGGCGGAGTACGCCAAGTACATGGAGGTCATTGAGCTCTACAAGCGGAAGAACAATGCGCTGCTGATTCCCGAGACCGGCAGCTCGGCCGCGTATTCGCGCTATGTTTACGCCGCCATTGGCCAAGGCGCAATTGGCTGGTCGCCGTTCGGGCTTGACCTGAGCCGATCTGGCAACCAGGCCGAGGAACCAGGAGCGATGGAGCGCCCCGTGAAGCCGGTAGCACAGCAGTATGCCTTGCTGGCTCCAATTGCCCGCAAACTGGCCAAGGGAAATTTCGAAGGCAAGGTCAAGGGAACCAGCGAAGACCCGGACAACCACACCCAGACGCTGCCGTTCGAGCGCTGGAAGGCAGTTCTCCAATACGGAATGCCGTCCTTCGGCAACTGGATGCAGCCCAAGGGCAACACGACCGCCGATGGCGGAGTGGTAATCCTGCAACTCGGGCCGGATGAGTTTCTGATCGCCGGCCACCACGTCAGGGTGGACTTCACTCCTACCTTCGAGCCGGGCAAGAAGCGGCTCTGGCTGAAGGTCGAGGAGGGCAGCTACGACGCGGCAGGGAACTGGAAGACCGCTCGCATCTGGAATGGCGACGAGACCGACTACGGCCTGAATCTGAGAGCCGACGAGAATGTGCTGCTCAAGGTGCGGATGACAACATACTAGTGTAGGCCGCCGGAAATAGCATCCACTATTCCCGGCGGCGTACAGGTAGCTTCTCTTAATTCAGATTCACTCAGGGGCTAAACAGGCTGCGGAAAAACGCGATCCGGAGGGAGGCGGGGGGGGTACCCCCCGCATAAAGCCAACAGAATCAATGATGGCTTTGCCACGGAGGAATGCTTTGCGCCAATTCCACCTGAAATCCGAGTTTTTCCGCAGCCCGAAGGCCCACACAATTGAAATTGATAAACGACCATCTGTGTGGTAGACACCACTAGATGGACGTTTCAGGCTTTATGCCGAAGTGATGAGCGCCGGGTAGATGCTTACCGAAATCGGGGTATGCGGTGGGACTCTGATTTAGGCAGAGACGCTGGGCCCATTTGCGGACTGACTCGGGACTGAGGGGCTGGCCGGTAGCTTCGCCGGCGGCTAACTGGACGGCAAGGTTGCCGATGGTGGAGCTTTCAGTGTTGCCGATCTCAACGGGCAGGCCGGTGGATTTTTCGGTCAACTCGACGAGGAGTTTGTTGCGATTGGCGCCGCCCAGCATGTGGATGCGTTCCAATTTGCGGCCGAGCATCTGCTCAAGGCTGGCCAAGGCAGAGGCGTAGCGGGCTGCCAGGCTTTCAAAGATCACGCGCGCGAAGATGGGCTCGTTTCCGGCCACGTCGGAGATGGGCGCATGGCCGAGGCGTGCGAGTTCGCTGTTGATGCGCTGGGGCATGCCGGTGTCAAGCATCAGAGTTTCGGCGTCCATATCGAGAAGGCCGGGAGCCTTGCAGGCGGCAGCTTTTTGGACAAGGTCTTCGATTGACCATGGGCGGCCATCGGCACTCCAGGCATCCATGGATTGTTTCAAGAGCCACATGCTGTTGATGAGGGAGTGGAAGAGCAGGTCGCCAGTGGCGGCGCCGAGGTTGGTGTAGCCCGCGTCGAAGGCGACCCGCGTGGTGACGGGGAGGCTGGTTAAAGTGCCCACGAGCGACCAGGTTCCGGAGGAGATGTAGGCGGTGGAACTGAGGCTGGTGGGGATGCCGGCGATGGCGGAAGCGGTGTCGTGGCAGGCGGGCACGATGAGTTGCGTATTGCGGAAGGCGTCGAGCGCGGCCAATGGCCCCTGCAAGCGGCCTACGATGGTTCCGGCGCGAACGATGGGCGGGGCAGCTTCAATGGGAAGACCGAGCAGGCGGAAGAGATCGGGTGACCAGTTGCGGGTTTTGAGATCGACGAGGCCGGTGTGGGTGGCGTGGGTGTACTCCGAGACGCGGCGAGCGCCGAGCCAGCAGAGGAGATACTCGGGCATCATCACCCAGGGCGCGCGGGGATCGATGCCGGCGGCAGGGTCGGCGAGCAACTGATAGGCGGTGTTGATGCGCAGCGGCATGGCGCCGGTGAGCCGGTAGAGTTTGTAGGGCGGAATGAGCTTGTCCGCTGCTTCCTTGGTGGCGACGGTGCGCTCATCGCGGTAGCAGAAGGGGTCGCGCAGCGGACGGCCGTCAGGAGCGAGGCGAACATAGTCCACCCCCCAACTGTCAACGGCTATTGAGGCGATGCCTTCAGGCGCGGCTTGAGCGGCCTTGCGCAGACCCTCTTCGAGGCCGGCAAGAATGGTTCCGAGCGGCCAGTGGAGCGATGGGCCGCGGTGGACAGGGCCATTGGGGATGCGATGGATGAGTTCGATGGTGGGACGGTCGCCGTTCCAGCGGAGCAGCGAGACGCGACAGCTTTCGGCGCCTAAATCAATGGCAATACGTGCGGATTCTTGCATGGCAGACGGTCAATCCTCTTGATCCAATGTGCATTTTCTCAAAGGATAAGGCTCGCGTTGATTTTATATGGTTTAGGCGCAGGATAAAGCCGCGCGTTTTCAGAGCATCCTGATTGGCTGGAATCAACCTAAAAACCGCAGTTGAACCGCCGATGAATTGGTCATCTTCTTCAAAGTGCAAGTGGTTGCAGTGATTGACGATTTCACCATTTTAGCGAGGTGCGGAGCAGTGCAAAAGCCCTGGCCGAGGAGAACCAGAACAAGTCCTTTCTGAACATCGGCATTCCCGCAGGGGCTAAAGCCCGCCCTTTATTATCAGTGTCTTGCGGCACGACTGAAGTCGTGCCCTGTTACAAGACATAGACTTTCAGAGGTTCCCAAACCTACCGCATGACGCTTCCGAAAGCTCTCATACTGCCGTTTTTAGGATCAACACAGCAAAAAGCGGTGAAGAGCAATGGCTCTTTACCGCTTTTTGTAAACCGGGAAGCTATTTTGCCCGCGGGTTATTTGGCGAGCTTGTCGAGGTCGAGATTGAGGGCCAGGACGTTGACGCGGGGTTCGCCGAGGAGGCCGAGTTGCCGGGCGGTTATGTGCTGCTCGATGAGCTTGCGGATGCGGTCTTCTTCGATGCCGCGGGCTTTGGCAACGCGGGGGGCCTGGAAGTAAGCGGCGTCGGGAGTGATGTCGGGATCGAGGCCGGAGGCGGAGGTGGTGACCATGTCGATGGGCACGGGATGTCCGGGGTTCTCGGCGGAGAGCTTGTCGATGGAGCCCTGGATGCGGTCAACGAGAGCCTTGCTGGATTGGGCCAGGTTGGATCCGCCCGAGGCTGTGGCGTCGTAGCCGTTGCCGGCGGCCGAGGGGCGGGGATGGAAATAGCGGTCACTGGTGAAGCTCTGCGCCAGCAGTTCGGAGCCGATGACCTGGCCGTCCTTGAGAATGAGGCTTCCAGCGGCCTTGTGGGGGAAGAAGACAGCGGCGACGCCGGTGACGAAGAGCGGATAGCCCAGGCCCAACAGGACCACGGTAACCAGGGTGAAGCGAATGGATGTCTTCCAGACGGAATGCACGTTTGTTCTCCTTGCGGGGTTGGCCAGGTTCCCCAGTTTCAGGCCAGATGCACAGCCACCAGGAACATGTCGATGGCCTTGATGCCGATAAAGGGCACGACGATGCCGCCCAAGCCGTAGACCAACAGGTTGTTGCGCAGCAGAATATCGGCGGCCTTGGGCTCGTATTTGACGCCCTTGAGAGCCAGCGGGATAAGGGCCACGATAATCAGCGCGTTGAAGATGACCGCCGACAGAATCGCCGAATGGGGCGAGTGCAGCGCCATGATGTTGAGCGCGCCCAGCACCGGGAAGACGCCGGCGAACATGGCGGGAATGATGGCGAAATACTTGGCCACGTCGTTGGAGATCGAGAAGGTGGTCAAGGCGCCGCGGGTCATGAGCAACTGCTTGCCGATCTCGACGATCTCGATGAGCTTTGTGGGGTTGGAGTCCAGATCAACCATGTTACCGGCCTCTTTGGCAGCCTGGGTGCCGGAGTTCATGGCCACGCCCACGTCGGCCTGGGCCAGGGCGGGAGCGTCGTTGGTGCCGTCGCCGGTCATGGCAACCAACTTGCCCTTGGCCTGTTCGCGCTTGATGAGGTCCATCTTGTCTTTGGGTTTGGCTTCGGCCAGGAAGTCGTCCACACCGGCCTCGCGGGCAATGACGGCTGCGGTCAGCGGGTTGTCGCCGGTAATCATGATGGTGCGGATGCCCATGGCTCGGAGGCGGGCAAGGCGCTCCTTGAGGCCGCCCTTGACGATGTCCTTGAGGTAGATGACGCCCAGGGCCATGGCGTTTTCGGCGACAACGAGGGGCGTACCGCCGAGACGGGCGACGTCTTCGACCTGTTCGCGGACCTTCTGGGGCAATTGCGAACCCTGCTCTTCGAGGAAGCGGGAGATGGCGTCCACGGAGCCTTTGCGGATGCGCGTGCCGGGGAGGTTGACGCCGCTCATGCGGGTCTGGGCAGAGAAGGGAACGAACTCGGCATGAATTCCGCTGATGTCGCGTCCGCGGAGGTTGTACTTCTCCTTGGCCAGAACGACGATGGAGCGGCCCTCGGGGGTTTCGTCGGAGAGCGAGGCGAGTTGCGCGGCGTTGGCCAGCCGCTCCTGGCTCACGTCGGGGGCGGGGTAGAACTCAGCAGCCTGGCGATTGCCCAGGGTGATGGTTCCGGTCTTATCGAGCAGCAGCGTGTTTACGTCGCCGGCGGCTTCGACGGCGCGCCCGCTCATGGCCAGCACGTTGTATTGGACGAGGCGGTCCATGCCGGCGATGCCGATGGCCGAGAGCAGCCCGCCGATGGTGGTGGGAATGAGGCAGACCAGCAGCGAAACCAGTACGAAGACGGTCTGCGGAGCCTTGGAATAGATGGCGAAGGGCTGCAAGGTGACCACGGCAAGCAGAAAGACGATGGTGAGGCCGGAGAGCAGAATACTCAGCGCGATCTCATTGGGGGTCTTTTGGCGGGTGGCGCCCTCGACCAGGGCGATCATGCGGTCGAGGAAGGTTTCGCCGGGGTTGGAGGTGATGCGGACCTTGATCCAGTCCGACAAGACCTTGGTGCCGCCAGTGACGGCCGAGCGGTCGCCGCCCGCCTCGCGAATGACAGGGGCCGACTCGCCGGTAATGGCCGACTCGTCCACTGAGGCAACGCCCTCGATGACCTCGCCGTCGCCGGCGATGTAGTGGTTGGCCTCGACATAGATCACGTCGCCCAGGCGGAGGAGGCCGCTGGCAACATCTTCAAAGCCGCCGTCGGCCGTGTAGCGCTTGGCGACGGTTTCGCCCTTGGCCTTGCGCAGCGTGTCGGCCTGAGCCTTGCCGCGGCCCTCGGCCATGGCTTCGGCAAAGTTGGCGAAGATCACCGTGAACCACAGCCAGAGGGTGATCTGGAGATTGAAGCCGAAGCCGGGGCGGTGATTGATGGTGTTGTCAATGAGCAGCGCCGTGGTGAGCACGCTGCCTACCTCGACCACAAACATCACCGGGTTCTTGGCCATGCCGCGTGGATCGAGCTTGCGGAATGCGTCCACAAGCGCCTGGGCCATGATTTCCGTATTCCAAAGACTCTTTTTTTCAGCCATGACAGTCCGTTTCGTCTTGTCCTGATGCGGTGTCGGTATCGGTTAGAAAACCTGCCCTGCCTTGAGCAGCAGGTGTTCCAAGATCGGTCCTAGGCTCAGCGCCGGGAAGAAGGTCAGTGCGCTCAGAATGAGGATGACGCCAATCAGCAGCACGGTGAAGAGCGATGTATTCACCGGGAAGGTTCCCGGCGAGGGAGGTACGCTCTTCTTTTGGGCCAGGTTGCCGGCCAGTGCGAGCACCGGAATCATCATGAGCAGGCGGCCACCGAGCATGGCAAAGCCCAGTGTCACGTTGTACCACCAGGTATTGGCATTCAAGCCCGCGAAGGCCGAGCCGTTGTTGGCTACCGTGGAGGTGAAGGCGTAGAGAATCTCAGTGAGCCCGTGCGGTCCCTGGTTGGTCAGTGAAGAGAGACCAATAGAGGGCGAAAGCACGAAAATGGCTGTGCATGTGAGGATGATGAGCGGGAAGATGAGCACATAGAGCATGGACATCTTGATGTCGTAGGACTCGATCTTCTTGCCCAGATACTCGGGCGTGCGGCCCACCATGAGTCCGGCAATGAAGACCGAGAGCACCACCATGATGAGGACGCCGTACAAGCCGGAACCCACGCCGCCGAAGACCACTTCGCCAAGCATGAGGTTGATGAGCACCACCATGCCGCCCAGCGGAGTGAGCGAGTCGTGCATGGTGTTGACCGCGCCGCAACTTGCGTCGGTGGTGATGGTGGAGAAGAGCGAGGACTGGCTGACGCCGAAGCGCACTTCCTTGCCTTCCATGTTGCCGGCCGGAGCGGTGGCTGTGCCGGTTTGCGCCGCGCCGTGAAGGAGCTGATGCGGCTGCGACTCGGCCCAGTAGACGGTAGTGAATCCGGCGGAAAACAGCACGAACATGGCTGCCAGCACGGCCCATCCGTGGCCCGGCGAGCCGGTCATGCGGCCCAGCGTATAGGTGAGGCCGGCGGGAATGATGAAGATGGAGAGCATCTGAAGCAGGTTGGAGAAGGGGGTGGGGTTCTCGAAGGGGTGGGAGCTGTTGGCGTTGAAGAATCCGCCGCCGTTGGTGCCCAGCATCTTGATGGCTT
>Ga0224529_1001257_pt1 | contig 15831 bp, 12 predicted proteins | sample CBST50metaG_FD_179893 | JGI IMG/M metagenome (GOLD analysis project Ga0224529, IMG submission 179893) | Peat soil microbial communities from Stordalen Mire, Sweden - C.B.S.T50 | ecosystem: Environmental > Terrestrial > Soil > Wetlands > Peat | place: Sweden: Norrbotten County, Stordalen Mire... | reverse complement strand
TCACCTATCTCTCCACCGAGATGCTGGGCGAAATCACCATCGGCCACATGTTCGTCGGAGGACCGCACATTCCCGACAACGGGCCCAAAGCCGGCCTGCTGGGCGCGGACTTGAAGGTTGAAAACGGCCGCTACCGCATCGCCAAAATCCTCGGCGGTCAGAACTGGACCCCCGGCCTGGCTTCTCCCCTCACCCTGCCCGGCGTCTACGTCAACCAGGGCGACTACCTCCTGGCCGTCAACGGTCGCGAACTCCACGCCGCCGACAATCTCTATGAGTTCTTCGATGGCACCGCCGGCCGGCAGACCCTTCTCCGCGTCGGCCCCAACCCTGACGGCCCCGCCTCTGAGAACAAGACCGCCCGCGACGTCACCGTCATTCCCATCGGCGACGAGGACGGCCTGCGCAATCTCGACTGGATCGAAGGCAACCGCCGCAAGGTCTCAGAACTCTCCGGCGGCAAGGTCGCTTACGTCTACATGCCCAACACCGGCGGCTCCGGCTACACCAACTTCAACCGCTATTTCTACTCCCAGCTCGACAAACAGGCGCTGGTCCTCGACGAGCGCTACAACGAGGGCGGTTTCATCGCCGATTACGTCGTCGATACCCTCAAGCGCTTCCCGCTTTCCGGAGCCATCGAGCGCGACGGCAAGCCCATCCACGACCCCGTCGGCGCCATCTTCGGGCCCAAGGTCATGCTCATCAACCAGAACTCCGGCTCCGGCGGCGACGCCATGCCCTGGTACTTCCGCAAGGCCGGCATCGGCAAGCTGGTCGGCACCAAAACCTGGGGCGGCCTGGTCGGCATCGGCGGCTATCCCAGCCTCCTCGACGGCGGCTACGTGAACGCCCCGCGCTACGCCATCTACGGGATCACCGGCGATTGGGAGGTCGAAAACCACGGCATCGCTCCCGACGTTCCTGTCGAGGACCTGCCTAAGGACGTCGCCGAGGGCCACGACCGCCAGCTCGAAACCGGCGTTCAGATGGTCCTCGACGACCTGAAGGCTCATCCGGTGCCCCAGATTCCCATCCCGCCCTATCCCAACTACCACCGGAACGACGGCCTGGGGACAAACTGACCCCACCGCTCCAACCACCCCGGCGCGCACAAACTGCTCGCCGGGGTCCCAGGTTTTCTCAAGTCTCTCTCCGGCTTCGCCCACCAAAAGAGGAATGAAACCTGCGTCGATGGCTGCCATTCGCCAACTTGCCAACTTGCCAACTTGCCAACTCGCCAACTCGCCAACTTGCTAACGCGCTAGCCTCGCGTCCCGAGGTCTAACTTGCTGCATCTCTTCGCAAATTCCCCTTCGGAATCGAGAGGAATTTTTGCTAAAAGCCCGCTGAGATTTCATGAACGAGACCGCGATCTTCCCGTAGGGAAGATGTGAAAATAGCCCAGGGTGGAGCGCAGCGCAACCCTGGGTCAGCATCCCAATCAAGTTTTCGCGCCCCGTAGGGCCGCGCTGAGACCTTTCTTCGCCACTGAAACCCCTTCATGCGATTGCCCTGCATGAACAAGTAACGTCCCTTATCTTCATGGCGTAAACTGGTATCCCGCGCAATGGAAGAGTCCGGCGTCTCAATCAACGATCTCGCCAAAGCCTGTGCCCACTCGGCCGATGCCTCGGAGTGGAACGAGTTTCTGCGCCGCTCCACGCCTCTGGCCACCCTGGTCGCCGTGAGGGTCTGCAGGCTGTGGACAGGCACTTCATCGCCGGCGCTGGTGGATGACATTGTGCAGGAAATCTTCCTCCGGCTCTGCGAACAGGAGCGCCGCATTCTCAGAAATTTCGAACCGCGCGGCGAGGACTCCTTCCTCGGCCTGCTGCGCATTGTCTCCGCATCGGTGGGCAACGACTATTTCCGCCGCATCTCCTCGGCGAAGAGGGGTGGCAAGGCGTTCACAACTTCGTTCGATGACGATGCGCCGCCCAGCGACGGCGATGGCTCGCGTGAAGCTGCGCGCATCCGGCGTTCCGCGCTTCTGGCGGAACTGGACCGCAAACTCGGTTCCGCGCCGGAAATCATCGGGAAACGCGACCGCGCCATCTACTGGCTTTACTATCTCCAAGGGCTCACGGCCGAGGAGATTTCCCGTGTGCCCGGCTCCGGGTTGACGGCCAAAGGTGTGGAGAGCGCCCTGCGCCGCATCACCAACTGGCTGCGCAGCCAGCTGGAGACGGTCAAACCCAAGCCGGAGGGTTGAGTGAAATCAGAGTAGATGTATCCCGAAAGCAAGGCGTTCAAGTCGACGCGACCACCAGGGAGCGGCGACTTTGCATAAACCTCGACAGGACACAGTGACTCTGGTTTCGCTCTAAATGTCGCATGCAGCTGTAAAAGGTTTTTTCTGAAAGGAATGTACCCCGCAAATTCGATAGATAGAGTGTTGCGATGAGGAAAGACATGGACCCGAACCACCCGCCCAGCCCGCCAGATCGCCCTGAAGTGGCTCAGCTCAGGACGCTCGATCAGCTGCTGGAAGATCCAGCGCCTCAGGGGAACGCTTTGCCCGGTCACGCGCAGGGAGATTGCCCGGAGCCCGGCGACTGGGTCTGGCTGGCCATTGGCGAGGCTTCCCACAAGGAAATAGACCGGCTGCTGGCTCATGCGGCTGGCTGCGCCCGTTGCGCCGCGCGACTGCGCAGGGGCCAGCAATTGCTTTTCGAAGATGCCTCACCGGAAGAAGAGACCGCGGTTGCATCCCTGCTCTCGACCCCCGGTGCCCGGCGGCGCTCACTGGCCGCCCAGCTTGCCGCCACCCCTCGTCACGGAGCACCCGGCAAGCCGGCAAAGATCTACCTTTGGGCCGGGGCAGCCCTCGCGGCGTCGCTGCTGGTGGCCGGCGGGCTCTCCTTTTGGCGGCATGAGACCCACAACCCGGAGCGGCTCATGGCCGAGGCGTATACCCATTCCCGCATCTTCGAGTTGCGCATTCCCGACGCCGGTTTTGCCCAAGTCACCCCGGAAGCCCACCTCCGCGGCGGAGCGACCGGCCGCGAATCCTCCCGCCTGCTTGAAGCCCGCGCCGAAATCGAGCGCAATCTGGAGAGGTTGCCCAACGATCCGCACTGGCTCCAACTCGATGCACGCGCCGATATTCTCGAAGAGAAATTCGATCCGGCCATCGACATTCTTGACCGTCTGGTCGCTGCCGGACCGGTGACCTCCGACTTGTTGCAGGACGATGGCTCGGCCTACTTTGAGCGCGGCGTCGCCACCGGCAGTGAAAATGACCGCGCCACGGCCCTCGATGCCCTGCGCCGCGCCGACGAAATGTCTCCCGGCGATCCGGTGCTGCTCTTCAATGAGGCGGTGGTCATGGAAGATCGCGGCCAGTTGATGAACGCCGTGGAAACCTGGAATCGCTATCTGCGTTTCGAGCGCGACCCGCGCTGGCTGACCGCGGGACGCCGCCATCTCGAGCTGCTGGAACAGAAGCTCGACCAGTTGAAGACCCATCGCAGCCGCCTGGATCGGCGTCTGGCCTCACCCCAGGCGATGCGCGTGCTGGCCGGGGATTCCGCCGCCCTCGCCGCGGTCGACGAGGAACTCTCCAGTTCTCTGCTGTCGCGGCTGTTTGAGCCTGCGTTTGTCCTCCCCGTGGACCGTTCCCGCGGTTCGCCGTGCCCGGAGAGCTGTCAGGCCGCGCGCGCCCTCCTCCACTCTCTCGCCGCTTCTCTTGAGCGCAATCACCAGGACCCCTGGCTTACCCAGTTTCTCCCTCCTTCTTCCGCCCTCCCTTCCTCAGGTTTCCTGCAGGCTGCCAGCAGTCTTGGCCGGGCCATCGATGCGGATGGAACCGGCAATTACAGCGCCGCCCAGCAGTCTTCCCTCCAGGCCCGCCGCCTCTTTCACCAGCAAGGCAACCGTGCCGGAGAAGACCGCGCACAGGTGGAACAGGCGTATGCCCTGCAGCGCCTCTCCAATCTGGGCGGCTGTTTGAAGGCCGCGCGTCCGCTGCTGGGACGCAACCCCCAGTTCGCCTCGATTCAGATCTACGCCCTCACCGAGGACGGCATCTGCAACACCGGCCCCGGATCGGCCACCACCGAAGGCCCGACGTTTGTGCGCGCGGATCGCCTCGCTGGCGACCACCGCTATCCCCTTCTCGGCATCCGGGTCAGAAACCAGCTCGGCGGCACGGCCATCGAATCGGGCGACACCGAGGATGCGTGGCGCATTTACATGAAGACCTCACAGATCTTCATGGGCGGCGACTATCCCCCCTTCCGCGGCTACACCATCCTGGCCGGCCTGGCCGAAGTAGAGAAATCCACGCCCAGGGCCCACCTTGCCCTGCTCCTGCAACGTGAGGCAATGGGCATTCTCGAGCTCACTGACTGCCGCGCGCTGGTTCCCTCCCAGCGCTACGACCTGGCCATCGCCGCCATTCGAGCCGGATTTCTTCCCGAGGCCCAGGCGGAGCTGGGCAAAATGCGCGGTGAACTCGCCGCCAACGGCAGCGAAAGCTCCATCCGCGGCTTTTTGGCCGACAGTGAAGTCGCCATGGCCAACCTCTATCTCGAACGCAGAGACCTGGCCGATGCCGAGGCTACGCTCGACAGCGCCAAGAGCCACATGGCAGGCGAAGATGATTCTCTTGACAAAAGGGCCTATGCCGCCGCTCGCGGGGAACTGGAGTTGGAACAGGGCCATCCCGAGGCAGCCGAGCGCATGGTGCGCGACGCCATTCTGGAGGAGGAACGCCAGGCGCGCAAAGTCGGCGTCGCCAACATCATCTTTGCCGAACAGAATAGGGATTTATATGCCGTTCTGGCCGGAATCTGGCAGGCTGAAAACCGTCCCGGCGTCGAAATTCTTGCTCTTTGGGAGCGTTACCGGCTCCGCATTCTCGGTTTGCCTGTTCCCGCTTGCCCGGCCAGCGGACTCGCTTGCCTCAAGCCGAAGCTCGAACACGCCCTCGGCGCAGCCCCCGGAGCGGCGCAATCCCGGCTTTTTGGCCAAATTGTCCTGGGCGACCGGCTTTTGCTCTATCGCGCCGAAGCGCAGGGCGTGGTCTGGAGCCAGATTCCCCGCCGCAAGCAGGATTTGCTGGCTTCCGCCGCCGCTCTCGAGCAGGTGGTCAGCTCTCCGGCCACCTCGCAGGCCTCGGTCGATCAGGCTGCCCGCCGCTTCGGCGAACTGGTCCAGGCCGGCCAGTTCCAGGTCACCCCGTCTGCAACTTCAAGCGCGGAAGCCCGCCTCCTCCTCGAACCCGACCCCCTGCTCGGCAATGTTTCCTGGCCCTCGGTCTCCACCGCTGCCGGCCCCCTGGGGATCGTCTTCAATCTTGAAGAGGTTCCGTCCCTGCTGCTTGCCCGCCGGCCGGATGCATCCGCGTTCTCCGCCGGCAAATCCCTGGTGGTGGGCGCTTCCATCGGCTCCGGCGAGAAGCAACTGCTGCCCGAAGCCATCGCCGAAGCCAGGGATGTGGCTCACTTCGACCGCACAGCGAATCTTCTGGTGGCTGGCCAGGCTACCGAGCCCCAGGTGGCCGCGCGTCTCGGATCGGCTACCATCCTTCACTTCGCAGGCCACGCTGCCCGGCTGGATGGGGACACCCGCCTGCTCCTGGCTCCCTCCGGCGCGGTCACCGACCGGCCCTACCTCGACAGCGGCCTCTTGCGCAGTCATCCTCCGCGCGCCGCCCGCCTGGCCGTCTTCTCCGCCTGTTCCACAGGAAAAACAGAAGAGGGTTGGAATCACGGCATGGGAGACATTGTGGACACGCTGGCTTCCCTCGGTGTGCCAGAGGTGGTCGCCACCCGCTGGCAAATCGACTCCTCATCCGCCGTTCCCATGATGGATGCTTTTTACGGCGGCCTCGCCCGTGGCCTCAGCGTCCCCGGCGCCCTCACCGCGGCGCGGCAATCCCTTCTCCGCGATCCACGCTACGTCCACCCTTACTATTGGGCGGCATACTACGCTTCCGGCACCGGAAATGCCGACCTGCGCGCCGTCTTCCACAGCGACAGATAGGGCGCAGTCTTAGCTGCGCCCGTTCCCAGCCACCCCCAACGCCTCAGGCGAACTGGCTTATGCTCATACCGAGCTGATAGGTCTCGCCCTGCGCCAGCAGATCTTCCCAGGTCACTTCGCGCCGCTGGTATCCGGCCATCCGGCCCAACATGCAACTGAGCGCGGTCTCCACCCCGGCGGCAATCTGGTTGTGCGACTGCCCTGAGGTGATGCTTTCGATGAAGGTCCGTTCCTTGTCCCGGTCGGCAAAAGCCAGGTTGTCCTGGAAGGCTCCGTTGGCGGCGAACTTGCCCCCGCCTGTAGCGGAACTGGCCGCATCCTGCCACGCCCAGGCCTGTGCGCCCGTGATCTGCATGGGCCCCGAGTAGGGAATGGCCGCCATGCCGCTCGAACCATACAGCTTCAACCCGGCATCGAAGCTGCCATAGTCCCCAAACTGGGTGGACGAGAACGAAAGGTGTACGTCTCCAGGATAGGTGAAATCCACCTGGTAGTTATCCCAGCAGTCGCCGGCGTGCTTCAGGATATTGCGCCCTCCGGTGGCCGTGGCCTTCAGCGGACGCGCGCCCAGAATCCAGTTGCACAGGTCGATGATGTGGATGTTCTGCTCCACCAGGATGTCGCCGGAAAGCGCGCGATCCCAGAGCCAGTTGCGCAGGCGGTACTCGTCCGCCGATTCGCCCGCGCGCGTCTTTTCGGTCGAGGCCGGCGCGTTGTAGTTGGCCGTCACCGCGCCAATCTTGCCCAGCGCGCCCGCCTTGATCTTTTCGGCGATCGCCGCGATCGGCGGAGCGTTCCGGCATTGGAATCCCACGTCGACGCTTTGCGTGGACCTCACCCGCGGAGCGATCTTCAAAGCTTCCCCGGCCTGGCGAATGTCGATTCCCACAGGTTTTTCACAGTACACGTGCTTGCCGGCCGAGACCGCGGCGTTCAGATGCTGCACGTGGAAGAAGGGCGGCGTGGAAATCTGAATCAGATCCACGTCCTTCGATGCGGCCAGTTGCTCAAAGGCGTTGGGCCCGCGGAAAAGCAGTTTGCTGTCGATGGGCGCGCGACCGAGTTTTTGATTGAGCTGGTCAAAGTGGCTGCGCCCAGCCGCCAGTTGATCCGCGAAAAGATCGGCTAGCGCCACCACCTGGGCGGAGGTGTTCTGCGAAAAGGAATCGGCCACCGAAGTGCCCCGGTTCCCGCAGCCCAGCAGGCCGTGACGCACGGCGGAGTTGGCTTGGTAGCCGAAGGCCGTAAGCGGCTTCAGCAGGAGCAGTCCGGAAGCGGCCGCTGCTCCATTCTTGAGAAATCCCCGACGGTTCATAAGTCCTCGCGTTCCTGTCGATGCTGCGTTCTTTGTGTGCCTTCCAGTTGCCGATGGCGCTTATGCCAAAACTTCGCGCAAGATCTTTTCGAGATAAATCTTCTCCTGGCGCACATCCTCGATCTGCTGCGGCCCCGAGGTCTCGCGCTCGATGGTCACCGCGCCGGAATAGCCCAGCTTGTGCAGCTTGGTAAATACCTGCTTGAAGTCCACCAGCCCCTTGCCGATCTGCACTTCCTCGCCCAGTTCGCTGGGGTTGGTGGGCCAGCAGCCGTCCTTGGCATGAATGCTGCGGACGTGCTTTCCAAGAATATCGGCCGCATCCACCGGATTGGCTTTCCCGTAGAGGATGAGGTTGGCCGTGTCCAGTCCCACCGCCAGGTTCGGCATCGCCACGTCGCGGATCATGCGCGACATCGTGGTCGGGGTCTCCTGTCCGGTCTCCATCAGAAAATGCTGCCCGTTCGCCTGGCAATGCTGCGCCACGGTGCGGATTGCTTCCACGGCTCCGGGATAGAGAGCGTCGGCGGGATCTTCGGGAATGAAGCCGCAGTGGGTCTGCACCTGGGGAATGCCGATCAGCTTGGCAAAGTCGGAGACCTGCCGCAGGGCGTCGATGCGTGCGGCGCGCGTGGCCGGAGGAACCAGGCCGATGGTGGAAGGTCCACGGGTAAAGTTCCACTCCAGGGGCGGCGGTCCTACCACTTCCACCGTCGTCGCCGTCACTTCGTACTTTGCCAGCAGATCCTTCAGCTCCGTCGCCTTCTCCTGCGTAAAGCCGTTCAGGTAGCCGTCCAGCGAAAGGAAGCAGTTGGAGAAGCCCAGGTCGTGAACCCGGCGGATGGTCGCCTCCGGGGCGCCGAACGGGCTCACCAGAAGGCCCAGTTCCATCGGCTTCAGCGGAGCGGGAGTTGCAGCGGCAAAGCCGGCAGCGGGCCTAAGCCCCTCTGCGAGAATGGCGGCGGAGGCGACGCCGAGAAACGTTCTGCGGTCCATAGGGTGTCCTTTTCTTACGGCGCAATAGAGACGAACTCTTCTTTTTAGCACAGCTTGCTACGATTCCGCAGTTTATCCGATCTTTGGCCGCAGCAGGCCTGCTTGCGGGGCTTTGCGCAGAATTAAGCCCCCATCAGCGCATGATGTTCTTAGCCGGAAAGTAGCGCCGGTCTCCAGACCGGCTGTACTGGCGGCGCCCTCGCCGCCAGCCAGCGTCAGACCGAGCAACATCATCCGAGAGCTGTCATCCTGAGCGAAGCGAAGGATCGGCAGTTGTTCTTCAACGAACTTCGGATTCACGGCTCTGCCAACCCAGAGCTTCGGATCAAATCAGGGGATCGAGCCGCCGCGCCGCTTACTCCAGGTTCTGAATCTGCGTCCCCTCGGGGATCTTGATTAGGAACTGGTCGTCGGTCAGAGCCATGTTCTCCTTCACTTCCTCGACGGTCAGAATGATCTGGTAATCCTCAAGCGGGCGCTTGATCGTCACCCTGGAGGGGTAAAGGCTGGTACCGTAATTCGCATAGCTGGCATAGAGAACCACGGTCTCCAGGGTTCCGTTGCTGTCGTAGAGATCCTGCTCGTAGGGCAGAAGGTCCTCGCGATGGAAATGCACCTGCCGCACCGGCGCCAGTTCGTGGCTGCCCGGCTTCCTGCGCATGATGCTGAGGATGTATTCCGGCACCAGGTAGAGATGTTTTTTGGCCGTGTCCTCCACCGTGTCCGTATCCGAGGCGACCATATACTCGTCGCCCGGTTCCAGTCCGCGGACCACCATGGCGTCGAAAAAGAAGCCCGGCCGCATGTTCTCCACCTGGCTGGCGGACTTTTTCTTGAGCGTGTTCGATCCCTTGATCGCCTTGTTCCGGGAAGGGATGAGTAAGGTGAAGTTCTTGCCGTCGCTGGCCATGTCGAACATCTTTGTTCCCAGGAAGGGAACCTGTCCCAGTACCCGGAGCAACTCCGGCTTGCGCATCAGGATGTGGCCGCGGAAGGTGGTGTAGTCCTTGGCCACGCCTTCCTTGGTTCTGAGCTCGCTGGCCTGGAATTCCACCGTGGCGGTCAGGCTATCCAGCGCCGCCCAGCGCTGATTGATCCGTCTCACCAGATCCTCGGGCTGCACGGTTTGGACAAACGACGGGGCTTTGGGCACCGGCAGCCTGCGGGTGGTAAACAGGCAGCCGGAGAGCAGAAGAACTGGAAGAGCCAGTGCTCCCGCCATCGTGGATCGGTAGCTCTTCTTCAACGGATACTGGCCTTTTTCACGGCGTGCCGATAACCGGCCACGTTGTGGGTGTGTTCGTCCAGGGTGTGGGCAAACAGGGAGCGCCCCTGCGGGTTGGCGCCGGCGGCCACAAAGTAGAAGTAATCGGTCGCCGCCGGCGTCATTGCCGCGCGCAAGGACGGAATCCCGGGATTGGCCACCGGTCCCGGAGGCAGCCCGGGGTGCAGGTAGGTATTGTAGGGAGTATCGAACTTCAGATCGCTCTGGTAGACGGCGCCGCGCCATTGGTTCCGGAGCTCGAGACCGTAAATCACGGACGGGTCAGTCATCAGCGGCATCTTTTTAGCCAGGCGGTTGGTGAAGACGCTGGCCACCAGCGGACGCTCGGCGTCCACTGCCGTTTCCCGTTCCACCAGCGAAGCCAAGGTCACCACTTGATGCACGTTTCCCTTCAATCCCAATTGCCCTGCCGCCACCCGGAAGCGCCGCACCATGGTGGCCGCAATCTGTTCCATCGTGGCCTTGCGGGCAAGGTGGTATGTGTCTGGAAACAGGTACCCTTCCAGGCTCTTTGCTGCAGGGTCCAGATCGGCCACCAGGTCGGTCTCCTTTGCCTGCGCATCCAGAAAGTCCTGCCTTGGGCCAAAACCAGCCTGTTCCAGCCGGGCGGCGATCTCAAACACGCTCGCGCCTTCCGGAATGGTGACTGTTTTGGTAAAAACATCTCCGCGCGCAATGCGCGCATACACCTCAACCACGGATGCCGGGTGGTCAAACCGGTATTCGCCTGCACGCAACCTTCCCCGCTTCCACAAGCGCATCAGGTCGAAGGCAAACTGGCTGCGCACAATGCCGCTGGCTTCCAGTTCCTGGCCCATCCGCACAGTGGAAGACCCGGGCGCCAGATCCACAAAGGTCTCCTGGCTCGGCCCGTAGGGCACAAAAACCATCCAGGTTGCAACGCCTGCAGCCATCAGAAGCACAAAAAGGGCCGCCAGCAAAATCGCCGCCGCGCCAGAACGCTTCTTCCTTCTCACCGTCCGTCTGCGACGCGCCATTCCCTTGCTGTTTACCCTTCTCTTAATTAAGACGCGAAGAAAGCCTCCGCGGATTCGCTACATTTCACGATTGTACCGGGCCGCTACCTCTTTTAAGGGCATTTTCCCGTCTCCCGTGGCATTAAGCTGAAAGCCAGGAGTTCAAATCTGGAAACCGCCCCCCACCCCCGCTATCTCTCTCTCGACGTTGGCTCGAAGCGCATCGGCGTCGCCGTCTCTGACGAGCTGGGGCTGACCGCGCAGCCTGTCCTTACCTTGGAGCGGCGTCACAACCCGCGCGAGGACCTTCGCTCGCTGGCCCGCCTCTGCCGGCGCTTCGGCGTGGCGGGAATCGTGGTCGGCAATCCCCTCCATCTCTCCGGCGACATCAGTCCCCGGGCGCTCAAGACCCAGGCCTTTGCCACCGAACTGGGCGTCCTCGCCGGCCTGCCCATCCATATGTGGGACGAGCGGCTGACCACCCGGGAGGCCCACCAGATTCTCTACGAAGCCGGTCACGCCCGCCAGGAGCACCGCAAAGTAGTGGACCAGGTGGCCGCCACGCTCATTCTCCAGTCCTTTCTGGACGACCGGGGCCACGCCGCGGGGATCGAAGAAGATAGCTAGCGCTTTTCCTTGCGTAGAATTAAGCCCCAAAAGCGCACAATGTTCTTAGTCGGAAGTGACGCCGGAATTCACTCAAAGCTGGGTGCCCCCGGTCTCGATTTTGAGACCGGGGAAACCTCAGCCCTCAACAGAGCTGCCATCCTGAGCAGAGCGAAGGATCTGCAGTTGCTTTTCCATTGCTCCGTCTCAACCCAATAAGGCCGGATCGATAGCCCCGGAATGTCCCCCTGGGAATGACCTTTTCGGGTCGATTCCGGGGCAAAAAACAGCCAAAAATCGCCTTTACCCCCACCCCCCTATCGTTTATTATTAGTTTTTCGCCTGTGAAAATCGATTAAGTATCAAAGAATGAATAGTATACAGAAATACATAGTTAACTGATAAGTAACTCGAACTGGCCTATTTTGGCCCCTTTTTGGGCGTTTTGGGCCATTTTTGGTCCAAAATGGCGCAAAATCGAGGCCAAAATGACACCTTTTTTCGCTCGGCGCGGTGTCGGATGGGGACCATTCGGTCTCCGGCTCGAGCCATCATGGAAGCGCCCTGAAAGAGACGAGCGGCATCGTACGATTTCTGCGCAGAGCAGGATCGAAAATGCTGTCATGCGATTGTTCTGAAATTGCGTAAAGAACAGCTTTCAATCATAAAAGTGGAGATATAATGTGCGGCAGAAGGGGGAAGTAAATGGACACCTTACTTCCAAGGGAATTACTGAGACGGGAGGACTTCGACGCCGCCGCGTTTCTGGCCAAGGCAGGACTGGGACGAAGAATCGTCCAGTTGAAGTCCAAGCAAACCTTCTTCTCGCAGGGAGATGCTGCCGATTCCATCTTCTACCTTCAGACGGGCCGGGCAAAACTCACCGTCGTTTCGCCAGAGGGGAAGGAAGCCACGATCTCGCTTCTCGCCGCCCGGGAATTTGTCGGCGAGGAGTCGCTGGCGAGCGTGGGCGGAACGCATCTGGCGACGGCCACTGCCGTTACCGACTGTACGGCCCTCAAGATCGAGAGGGACGAGATGATCCGCGTGATGCACGAGGAACATTCCCTCTCTGATCTTTTTATGAAGTTTCTGCTCACCCGGAGTATGCGAACCCAAGCCGATCTTATCGATCAGCTTTTCAACTCCAGCGAGAGGCGTCTGGCGAGAATCCTCCTGTTGATGGCCGAATTCGGTGAGCCGGGGGATTCGGAATCCTTGATCCCTCCCATCACACAGGAAGTTCTGGCAGAGTTGATCGGCAGCACCCGATCCCGCGTGAGCTTCTTCATGAACCGCTTCCGCAAGCTGGGTCTTATCGAATATAACGGCCGCATCCGGATTAACGGCCGCATTCGGATCCAAAAGTCGCTCCTTGATGTGGTGCTGCACGATCGATTCCCGGGCCACAACTCCGAAAGACCTCCTCTTCCGGACGTTTCGGAGAGTGAATCGAAGCCGGCCCGCCACGGCCAGAGAAAGTATTCCCACCCGGGACAATCTTCCAGTTCCTGATCCGTCGTTTCTGCGACCCCCTGCGATCCCTGCGTCCGGCGGTCCGTCCTTCCCGTTCCCCGCGTATAATGAGAAGTCAAGTTCTTTATCCTCTCGCGGTTTGAGCTAACCGACTCACCGCTACGGACCACGGATGCCCGAGCATATTAAAAAAAAGCTTCTTGCGGAAATTGAGATTTTGGAGCACGAACTCCAGCACGAACTCCCCGCGGAGATCAAAAAGGCCGTGGCAATGGGAGATCTGTCGGAGAACGCCGAATATCACATGGCGAAGCAGCGCCAGGATTTTGTCAACGCGCGCCTGGGTCAACTCAAGCGGCGTATGGCCGAGCTGTCACTGGTCAACCTGACCAATATTCCCAGGGACCGTGTCGGCTTTGGGTCGACGATTGTGGTGTTCGACACCACCAAAGACGAAGAAATCGTCTACCGCCTGGTGACCAGTGAAGAGTCCGATGTATCGAAGGGACTGATATCCACCACCTCGCCGATCGGCCGGGGTCTGGTGGGCAAGCGCGTGGGCGACATAACCACGATCGTCACTCCCAACGGCAAGCGCGAACTCGAAGTCTTGAAGTTGACTACCATTCACGATGAAGCCGAAGCTGAAAAAGCTGCCGCCTCAGAGCAGAATCTGGAGCAGAAGTAGGGAAGATGGCAATCACCTGGACCAGTGCGTTCGGCCAAGCCTGTGGATGGCTTCTTAATCACATTGTTCATGGCCTGGCGCTGACTCGCATCTCGCCCAACGCGCTTACCTTCATCGGCCTGGTCATCAACATCGTGGCCGCGTTTCTGTTTGGCCATGCCAACGAAACCAATGCCGGACGGATGTTCTTCTACGCCGGCCTGGTGATCTTCTCCGCCGGTCTCTTCGACATGGTGGATGGCCGGGTTGCCCGCCGCAACAATCAGGTCACGGTCTTCGGTTCGTTCTTCGACTCGGTCATCGACCGTTATTCCGACGTGGTTCTGTTCTTCGGCCTGCTGGTCTACTACGGCCGCATCAACCGTTTCCGTTACGTGGTGTTGGTGGCCTTCGTCATGGTGACCTCACTGATGGTCAGCTATACCCGCGCGCGCGCCGAGGCCCTCATCGGGCAGTGCAAGGTCGGCTTCATGGAGCGTCCCGAGCGGATTGTCCTGATCATCCTGGGCGCCTTGTTCAACCATTGGGGCGTCATGGCCCCGGTGCTTTGGGTGCTGGCCGTGCTCTCCACCATCACCGTTGCCCACCGCATTATTTACACCTACCAGAACACCAAGCACCTGGCGCCGCTGACCTGATCTGTACCAGTACATAGATCTCATCTGAGCGATGGAGAAATTCAGGATCTGTCTTTCTACGCGAAGTTGGGAGCGCTTTTTGCGGCCTTTTCCGCAGACTCACCGCGTGCTCCTCCGCTTCCCCTGAGACAAACCTCAGTTTCAGATCGCCTCCAGCGGGACTTCCGGTATAATTCGTAGCAGTAGCGGAGAGATGGCCGAGTGGCTTAAGGCGGCGGTTTGCTAAACCGTTGTAGGGGGTAAACCTCTACCGGGGGTTCGAATCCCCCTCTCTCCGCCACGAACCCTTCCGAAGGCTTCCGATAAAATCCAAGAAGTGAAGATAAACCCCAGAAAATCTGGGGTTTACGTTTTTTAGCGTCCAGTGCCGTCCAGTGCAAGCCGGAGATTTTTGGGTATACGTTTGGGTATATGGAAAGTCAAAAAGGGTATATATTGCCTTCGAGGGAGGAAATATGCCGCTTTCCGATACCGCAATCAAGAAGTCTCTGCCGGCCGATAAGCCGTACACATTGACCGATAGCGGTGGGCTTTACCTTCTGGTGATGCCCACTGGTGGCAAACTCTGGCGCTGGTCGTACCGCTTTGAGAAAAAAGAAAGGCTGATGGCCCTGGGCAAGTATCCGGATGTACCCCTTGCCGTGGCCAGGGCGCGCCATGCCGAAGGCCGCCGTTTGCTGGCAACCGGCGTTGATCCGATGGCCGAACGAAAAGCGCAAAGAACCGCCGAAAAGGCCGCTGTAGAGAATTCATTTCAGTCCGTCGCCAACCGCTGGTTGCAGCATTGGCAGGGTGGCGTAACCCCCAGGCACATGGCCTACGTGAAACGGCGCATGGAAGCGGACATTTTACCCAGCCTCGGGCCACTACCCATCGCGGAGATCGAAGCGCCGGAAATTGTCGCTATGGTGAAGGCCATTGAGGGGCGGGGTGCCCGCGACATCGCCAAGCGCGCCCTGGAAACCACCGGCCAGGTGTTCCGATATGCCATCGCACATGGATTTTGCAGGCGTAACCCTGCTGCCGAGATTAGGCCTAGCGACGTTCTGAAGGCCACTCGCAAGGTCAACTATGCGCGGATCGAAGGCAAGGAACTTCCCAATCTGCTCAGGGCAATCGAGGTCTACCGAGGAAAACACATTACGCGCTTCGCGCTAAAGTTGATGGCGCTGACATTTGTGCGGACGACCGAATTGATCGAGGCAAAATGGGAGGAGATCGACATTGAAAACGCGCGCTGGAACATTCCTGCCGAGCGCATGAAGATGCGGACTCCTCATATTGTTCCTTTGGCGAAACAGACCCTGGAAACGCTCGAAATGCTACGGCATCTCACTGGCAATTCTCAGTGGCTTTTTCCGGGCGAACGCAGCGAGAAGCGCCCGATGAGCAACAACACGATACTGAAGGCTTTGGAGCGAATGGGCTACAAAGGCGAAATGACTGGCCATGGCTTCAGGGGTCTGGCCTCAACCCTGCTGCACGAGCAAGGTTACAACCACGACCACATCGAATTGCAGTTGGCTCATGCTCCGCGCAACGCAGTGAGCGCGGCCTACAATCACGCTCTCTATCTTGCCCCCAGGGCCAATATGATGCAGGATTGGGCTGACTTCCTGGAACAGACAATGAAAAAGGGAAAGCTCATTCAACTGGAAACCAAGGTCGCATAGTGGTTATGCGACCTTGCAGAGAGTCGTAAGCCCGCCAAAGAAGTCGAGTCATTGGCCGATGAGAAATCAAAAGCTGCTCCCGCGCTCACAAAGAGCAAGGAGCAGCTTCTCCAGATCGGATATTGCGGCTATTCTCGATTTGCCGACTGATCCACTCCTCGATATCCGATTCCACCCAGCCAACTG
>Ga0224529_1001256_pt1 | contig 15852 bp, 15 predicted proteins | sample CBST50metaG_FD_179893 | JGI IMG/M metagenome (GOLD analysis project Ga0224529, IMG submission 179893) | Peat soil microbial communities from Stordalen Mire, Sweden - C.B.S.T50 | ecosystem: Environmental > Terrestrial > Soil > Wetlands > Peat | place: Sweden: Norrbotten County, Stordalen Mire... | reverse complement strand
CTGCGTTTGCAACAAACAACGCTCTTCCAATTTCAGATGCGTATACGACTTGCCCATGCAACATTATCCCTTTCAGGTTTGTTGCACTTGGACTTTGAGCGCGGCCTTCTCACTTATCTTCTCTGGAAGATTAATTCGTCTTGACTGTTCTGGGTCGCTGAATCGAGCTGGTTTCATCCTTAACTGGTCCCTTTGCACCAGCGTCACCGACGAGCAGTTTCGTTCGTTCTATTGCGGATTGCATTGATCACAAATGCATGCGCTATTGGACAGACATTGCACGTCACCATGTGTGACGTTGATTTTGAAGTGGATCACTTACTGAGCCGAAATGCCACGTTCTTTCGGAGCTGATGTTGCTCAGCCTGAGGCCGGATCCAGCGGCACGGTGGTTGTGTAGAAACCCCCTTGAGGCCACTTCGTTTTTCGCGTGACCTTTGCGAGGACAGTGATAACAACACGAGACAGGAGATAAGTTATGACAAGCACTATCTGGACGTATCGATTACCCCGGACATTGGCAGCACTGGCGGCATTCGCGCTGGTTGCCTGGGCGGAGCCGTTTGCCCTTGGGGTGACTAAGAGCCAGTCGACGTCAGAACCCGCCTCATTTGCCAATCATGTCGAGAAGTGGGACATTTAGGAAATAACAGTTCGATCAACGCGCCAATACGAAAATCCATTTACTGATGTCAGCCTGAAGTGCAAATTCATATCGGGCGACATAGAAGTCCTCGTCGAGGAATTTTACGATGGCGACCATACCTGGAAGGTTCGCCTCATGCCGGAAGCTACCGGACAGTGGACGTTTACCACCAGTTCGACCGATTCCGACCTCAATGGCAAAACAGGTTCGTTTGAAGTTATCCCACCGTCGCTTGGTAATCATGGCCCGATCCATGTACGCGATAAGTATCACTTCGGATACTCGGACGGAACCCCATTCTTCTTGCTCGGAACAACTACTTATGGGTGAATCGCCAACGGCTCATTGGAACGTGTCCGAACTATGAGTAAACTCGCGAATTCTCCTTTCAACAAGTCCCGCTTTATGCTGCTCTCCGGATTTGGTTCCTGGAGTGGTGCACGCCTGATGCCTTTCCAGACAAACGCCGATGGCAAACCGGACTATACACGTCCAGAGCCGAAGTACTACACGGAGGTTGAAACGGGTCTGCGCGAACTTGAATCGATGGGAGTTGAAGCGGACTTGATTCTGTTTCTTCCGTACTTCCAGTGGCAGGGCCGAAATTCGATGTCTGATATGGGCGCTGCAAATGACGAGGCATACCTTCACTACGTTGTAGCCAGACTCTTTGCATTCCGAAATGTCTGGTGGACCATGACGAACGAGTACGACCTGTATTCGACGCCCAAAGATTGGACTCGCTTGGGCGAATTAGTCCAGAAGTCCGCCCCTATCATCACATGCTGGGGATTCATAACTGCTGCACAGCCTATTACGATAACTCCGAATCGTGGATTACGCACGTTATCATCCAGGATATTACTCTGCAGCGGCTTGCCATATCTCCGCGCAACGACGCCATTCTCGAACTGGATGCACGGAACATCGGTAAGCCAGTCGTGATCGACGAATATGGGTACGAGGGAAATAACGGTGCAACTTGGGGCGGCATCGGGGCTCCGGAAATCGTCGATATGCACTGGGCTATCACCATGGCCGGCGCGTACGCCTCACACGGCGAATCCTTCTATGGCGCAAACGACAGAAATGAATTTGTCGGCGATGCTCCCAAGCGCCTTGGCTTCCTCAAACAGATCATGACGGAAGCTCCGTACAGTGAAATGGTACCTGCCAATGATCTGCTCAAACAGAGCGGCATCTCGTCCATCGTCACTGCGCTAGCAAAAAGGGGATCGTATTACCTGGTTCATTTCCCTGAGTCTCGCGAAACCGCGGACTGGAATCTTGGCGTGTTCGGTCCAGCTACTCCGTCCAAGCCGCTTCCCCTGAAACCGCCGTACGGTTTGACACTAGCTTCTACATCCGCACCGCCAACTGAGATCACCATTGGCGAGGGAACTTTTAAAGTCGATCTGATCGATACCTGGCTTATGAAAGTCATTCCGTTGGGATATACGACCGAACCGGTTCAGAAGATTCGTCCGTTCTTGCACCGGGACTTCTGCGGATCGTCAAAGTGGATCATGCGGAGCCGGGAACGCCCACTGGCGACATTCTCAAATTGATGAACGGCCGCGGAATGGGCTTTTAGAAACACACGTACGGATTGAATTCAAGGAGCCTCCGCACATATTCATCTTTGAAAGGACAAGTGCCACATTAGCACGGAGGATAATACGGAGAAGATTGCGCGGAGATTCCTTAGGAGTATGCGGTATGGCTGCCCTAACTCCTGTATTGAGCCGGTAGCTGACGAGGACACGAGCGGAATCAACATCTGCCCATTGCCCTCGTCGGCATTCTTTCCATCATTTGCGCAGATACTATGAGGAGCAAGTATGAAGTTTCTACATGGCTTACTGCAAGCGGCAGTGACGGCACAATTGCTGATCGCCACCCCTGTACTTGTCGCACAAACCCCAGCCACGGCAACCGACCCAGCGGGCCAAGCCGCGGCAATTGCCGCAGCGCTTGGCCCATTGTTGGTCTCGCCTGAAGTATTACCGGACGGACATGTCACGTTTCGGATTTCAGCTCCGCTTGCCACGAATGTCACTGTGGCCGGCGATTGGCGCGGCGGAACCAACATTCCCATGACGAAAGACGCCACAGGAGTGTGGTCTGTCACCGTGGGTCCCATAAGGCCTGAGCTTTGGACTTACTCGTTCACAGTCGATGGTGTCAAGACTTCCGACCCCAACAACGCTCAGGGTAGGCGGGAAGGTACCGAGTTTATCAGCTTTCTCCTGGTACCCGGCGCAGAGTCGGACCTATATCTAATTCACGAAGTTCCCCATGGCACAGTGGGAGTTGCGTGGTATCCGTCAGCGTCTCTGAAAATGACACGACGGCTGAGCATATATACGCCTCCAGGCTACGAAACCAGCCATGTGCGGTATCCCGTTCTATATCTCCTTCACGGAGGGGGCGGCGACGAAGATGAGTGCGTCCGGAGTGGCCAACTCGAACAGATCATGGACAACTTGATCGCAACGGGAAAAACCAAGCCAATGATCATTGTAATGCCGAATGGTCATGCAATTGAGACAGGCGCGCGCAATTTGCTTATACCCTCCAAGGTTACTCCCGCAGCACTCATTGCAGAATTGCACCAGCCATACGAACTGTATCCAAACAGCGTTATCAACGACGTAATTCCATTCATTGAGAAAAACTATCGGGCAATTCCCAACCGCGAACACCGTGCAATTGCCGGCCTGTCCATGGGTGGGGCGCAATCCGCATTCATCGGTTTGAACAATGTGAACAAATTTGCCTGGGTTGCCTCTTTCAGCGGCGCCTTTCCTATCTGGCCGAATCGATGGCTCAGAACCCAGTCGCACTTGGTATGCAAAAGCATGGACCGGGTGCAGGCCAAGGCTTGAACTTGAGTGCCGTAGCGGATATTTTTCCCAATCTTGACGCAAGGGTGAATTCACAGCTTCGCTTGCTGTATATCGCGTGCGGAGTGGATGACGGCCTCATTGACTCCAATCGTCAATTCATGGGGTGGCTAAAGTCGAAGAATATTCAGTTCGTGGACGTTCAGGCTCCGGGCTATGCCCATGTATGGAGTTTCTGGCGGAAGAGTTTGGCCGATGTGGCGCCTCGCTTGTTTCAGTCTGTGAGCAATCAGAAGTAAGACCAGTGAATCGGGGGAACCGACGGTAATGCACTTAAAGCCTTGCTTCCGACTCCACCACGCACATGCGTGTAGTGCGAGCAATCCACTCCGCAAGTTCATACCCAAGAGTGAATGCATCACTCTGCCCCCCCAATTGGTTGCAACTCTCGGTCTTGCTTGGGGTCGGCGCGGTGCACAACTATCTCGGCCTGGGTAACCCCGTTCAGGCGGCAGCTCACATTCAGGCAAATCGCGATGACGCACTCACTGATGCTCTTTCGCTAAATACACCAGTGCCGGATTTAACATTCGCCTCATCGACAGTTCATTGGCTTGCGCATTGAGCGTCCGTGCAGATCGAGTTGCCGACAGGCAATTATTGTTCTTCATTTTCCGCAGAAAGGATTCAAACTATGCTCAAAGGCATTTCGCACGTTGTCAGTCCTGAACTGCTCAAAGTCCTCGCAGAAATAAGGCACGGAGACGAGCTTGTTCTCGCCGACTCGAACTATCCTGGCGCCAGCACATCAAGGCGGCTTGTTCGCGCCGATGGATTGTCTGTTACGACGATTCTTGAGGGCATCGCCCCGTTATTCCCTTTCGAAACCTATTCAGATCCGCTTATCATGATGCAGGTCGTTGCAGGCGACAAACTTGATCCAGCCGTCGAAGCAGACTACATGCAGGTCATCCGACGCTATAGCCCCTCAGTTCCAGTGCCCATCCGGATCGAGAAGTTCGCATTTTACGAGCGCTCTCGGAATGCCTTTGGCGTTCTGATGACCGGGGAAACTCGCCTCTACGGCTGCCTCATTATCAAGAAGGGGGTGATTGTATAGGGTGGGAACATTCAAAGTCCAAGTGCAACATAATTCGTGAAAAGATTCAAAGAGATAGCCGAAGCGTGCCGTGAAAAAGTGGAAAACGTCCTTTGGTTTTCATCTTTTCCATGGCTTTCTTTCCCCATCTCCTAGCCACTCAGTGTTGTGCACTGTTGCACTTGTACCTTGAATCCGCCTTTTTTTAATGCTCCAAGTGTCGCCGATATTCAGACTAGTGAGTAAGTATCTGATCAGGTACTTCTTGATCCGATCAGAGACCTAGTGCACCTGCCAGTGCGGCAGCGCTGATTCGCGTAAAGATTCAAGCAACCTGCGAAGCGGAGGCGGGAGGTACATGGACGCGCAGAGTCTGCAACGATGCCCCGCCTCGCGCGAGTTAAAATGCTGTCCAAGGGCTTCTGCCCCTGCCTGAAGCCCTTGGACTTGTCATTGAACAGTGACAACGACTCTCTGATACCGCGTCAGCGGGGGCGTGCCATCGTCGGTCGCTTCCAGAATCACGTTGATTGTCTGTCCGGGCTTGGCGTCGTCCGGCACCCGGAACGTCGTTGCGGGTGCCGTGGGATTGGAGAAGGTGATGTCGCCCGGATAGGTGCTGGCGTCGTTGTATTGCCACCACGTCACGCTAACCGCGTTATGATCTGGATCCGAAACCTCTCCCCGTAGTTGTACGGTGCTACCAGGGCCAGCAGAGATGGCCAACGGTCCTCTGATTCTGACCATAGGTGGGTGATTCGCTCCGCTGAACATCGGCGTCACTGACCACTGCATCCGCACGGCAAAGTCGTTCTGTGCTGCTGCTAAGAAGCGGGCATTGATTGCTGCCGTACGGGGCGGAACAGGAGGAAAGTGGAAGTTCGACATATCGATCGATCGTTCTTCTTTCGGTGCGCTGACCTTATTACTATCGCTTCCGACCGGCGACAATCCCCGGGCGACGCCTGAAGCGTCAGCGGGCAAAATCGGCGGAGGGGGGCCGAATGCCGAAAAGCCCATTCCTTCTGGATGCATTCGCCCACCCCATCCACCCCATTGCGGATTCTCGTAGGCGCGCAGACCATTACCGATCAGATTAATAAACGTGGGTGTGTCGCCCTCGCCGAGGAACGACCCCTTCGGTTGTGGAGGCATCCAGACCATATATCCCATCTGCTTGAGCTGTTCGCTTGGATAGCCCGATAATCCGAAATAGTCGGTCCGGTCGCCTTTCACCATCTGTTTGCCGTCGCCCCAAACGCGATAGAGAGCGCCCACGGGTCCGCGGGTTAAGATGTTTTCATGCGTCCATTCCGGGCTAAAGTATGTCTTGACCTCCGGCGCTAATTGATTCTGCGCGACGTAGCCGAAGTTGATTCCTGAAAACTCGTATTCGCGCACTTCGGGCCAGTTCGGACGAATATAGCTGGCATCGGTGCCGTCCTGATCGCCGGATGGAATGATAATGAGCTTGCCCGACACTTTTTCGCGAATCGCTTCCCATTTCGGTGTCTTTGCAAATTGATCGTAAATCGATTTCAGCGCGCGAGCTATCGTGCTCTCTCCACCCTGTGCGGTCACGTAGAGCGGTCCAGGATTGTTGTCAAGCAGAAGCGACTTGATCAGGTTCGATCCATCTGTGTCCTTGGAGAAATCGCCGTCGAAGTCGACGTTGCCCCACTTGACCTTCGATTTGAGCTCCTCGGGCAAGGGATAATCCGGCTCGTGAACTTTCAGATTTCGATAGGCCTTCGCGTACGCATCCACAATGTTATCGATAAAGCGTTCGTCTGGAGAGAAGCGCCACGACGTACACGGGCAGAGGCCTACCCGCGTATACTCGCGGCCTGCGATGTACTGTGTCGTGCCCTTCCCGTCGCCTCTCCAGTGGAACTGGCTGCTGACGTAAACAATGCCTTCAAACCTTACGTCTGAGCTATAGAGGATTGCACGAATAATAGTATTGTTGTCGTCAAGCTCAGGATCGGCTGTGATAACGACCCTGGGTTTCACTGCCTCCCCGCTCCGTTGATAAGCAGTCCCTGCAATGGATGCAAGCGGCATCAATGCCAATGTCCAACCGCAAATGTGCTTCAACACAATCTGCACAATTCTTATACGCATTGCAAATACCCCATCAGATTCTTTCAAGATAGGACGGAGTGCCCTTTCCATCAGACAGCTCCTTGGGAAGCCCGCACTCTCTTGAATGTTGGCGCAATCCACGTCCAGTTAACAACGTCTGTATTCGATCTGGAATTGGTGCGCTTATGCCTAGCCATTTCACATGAAGAAGCTTCCAAGAGCCCTACCTGGGCGAAACTTCCTAAGCTTCGATACAACGCATCTCACAACCCAACTCAGAATGCCGAGAAAAGGCTACGCCCGATCACGCATGGTAGTCAAGATATTTTGCTTGATAGCATAATTATGCTACAGGACAATCAGGCGGAAACGCGCCAGGATGGTATTGCGGGCCGCTGAAGGCGTTGGCAATCAACAGATCGATGTTTGTCTTGGCTGGTCCATGGCTACGGCGTACAAGTGGCGACAGCGCTTCGTCGAGCATCGAATAGCCGCTATCTACGATGAATTGCGACCGGTTCCGCCCCGCTGTGTTTCAGATGAGCAAGTGGCCGCGTTAGTGAACCACATCTTCAAGCGGAAGATGCCTGCGGAGAATGCGCGTTTCTGTGCAATGATTTGCATGACAAGCGTAGCATAGTTATGCACATGAGCAAATAAACATTGACTTAGAATGGCTTCTTGCAATAATGTTGCGACACATTTGAAACTAAGCGTCGGCTGTTCGGCTCTTCGGTCTGGAACAGAACTTTTCCATTGCCAAGACCTTGCAGAATTGGCCTCAAGGCGAGACGCGCGATGTGGCTGTACGTTGTTTTGCTCATGTGTTTAGAGAGTTTGGATGTATTTGAAGGAGTGTTAAACATTATGATTCTTCGTCGATGGTTTTCGAGCGTCATTGTTGTATTAGCTGCTCTTCCACCAGTGGCGTGTCTTGCTCAAGCTTCGGTTCCGCCGCAACAGTCGGGCGCCTGCGTGGCGGCTGGCACTCCGCGTGCCTCTCAAGTAAACAACACGGTACCGCTGGAGTCTCCGGAAATTTCCCCAAAAGGGCAAGTGACGTTGCGGTTTTGCGCTCCAGAGGCAACCTCCGTCCGGGTTATCGGCGACTGGAATGCGAAAACACCAATGGGGGAAGTTCTGACAAAGGATGCGCAAGGCGTCTGGTCCCTCTCAATCGGACCGATGAAACCTGAATTCTACGAGTACCACTTCATTGTGGATGGCGTAAAGACAATCGATCCCAACAACGTCCACTCAGACAATGATGCTCTCAGAATTAGCAGCTATTTCATCATCACGAGTCCTGGGGCCGACAGCGCTTTGTACGAGAACAAGGATGTCCCTCACGGTGAAGTCACCGCCGTCTGGTACTCGTCGAAATCCGTGGCAACGCCGAGAAGGGCACTCGTCTATACCCCGCCGAATTACCGCAGCGGTGCGGAACACTACCCCGTGCTCTATCTGCTCCACGGGTGGGGAGGCGATGAGAGCGAGTGGATCGAATCGGGCAGGACGGCACAAATCATGGACAATTTACTCGCTGCGCACAGGATTGTGCCCATGATCGTGGTTATGCCCAACGGCCACCACGACCGCCAGGCCATCCCGGACATTGCTCCACCTCCGAGTACAAGCTTGTTGGCCCCCCTGCCCCCTGCCGGGTATGATCCTACACGCAGCCTCACGGACATTCCGAAGAGCGTGACGGACGATCTCGTTCCTTATATCGATGGGAATTTCCGGACCATCCGGAAGAGTTCTTCCCGTGCTATTGCAGGCCTCTCGATGGGCGGTGCGCAATCGATACTTATAGGCCTCAATCATCCTGACAAGTTTGCATGGGTCGCTTCCTTTAGCGCCGCGATCGTCATATGGCCCGGAGCTATGATGCCCGCGAAAACGCTGTCGCCCAGCGAAGTCCCCGGACCGCAAATACCTCAATTTAATCTAAATCCTGAGGCAATAACGAAGAACGTGCCGGGCCTGAGTGAGGCGATTAACGGCAAACTGCGCCTCTTGTATCTTTCCTGCGGTTTGGACGATGGCCTGATCGTAGCGAACAAACAGTTCGTAGATTGGTTGACTGAACACAACATTCACTTCACACACAAAGAAGTTCCCGGCTATGCACATGTCTGGAGTTTCTGGAGGAAGAGCTTGGTTGAGGTCTCGCCTCTGCTTTTCCGTTAGCAATCTGCATCGCAGGAGCGGATGGACGCAACCGCGTAGATTCACAACCGGTGCCGCTTGTCCAGTAAGCCTTCTGGCGAGCAAAACCGCTTAGGGAGCCTCTGCACAGCCCACGATTTTGCGGCGTGATTGCGATGCAATGAGGTTCTGACGCAGTTATCGCCGAAATTGCGGGTTCCGTTTCTTTTTGGCGCGGGCTTTATGCGGTTGTTTCCTGTCTCTGAAGGCCGATTTCCGGCCTCCAGAGACACTACGCCCCCAGCAGGACAAGCCGCTTGCGGTGTTGATAGATGTTGATCGCTGCAAAGGTCGCGCACAGCCACTCGTGATTCTTCTTTAAGCGCCGGGTCGGCCAGAGGAATTTCACCTCCTGCCGCCCACAGATCCGTACGTGAATCTCTCGATTCATACGGCTCGTCGCAGCCATGCATTTGCCTCTTTCGAGATCAAATCTTCTCCAGAAGTAGAAGCTCATCCTGGGATACCAGTTGGCCACGTCTTTCATCAAGCTGCGTCATCCCCTTCGCTCTCTACCCATTACAGGTATTTCAACGCTACTACGGGATAATCCGTCCTTTTCAAATACATTGCTACTTTCCCTTTTCGTGGGCTCCACTTATAGGTTTTCGCTTGGCATTATTTGAAGAGTTCCCAAGTTCCATATTCAAGCCAAGATTGGATTCCAGCCACCTGAACACCGGACACCACATGGTCGATAAACAGGTTTTCTCCATGCTCATCCTGGAACTATCGCGCGGTTCCAGTTTCGATGTCGATTAGGTACGTTTCGATGCGTCTTCAGTGGTTCACTTTCGTCCTGCTCTCCAACCCATACATGACGTGTTTGATCACGCCTTTTAGCCGTATCGTTCATCACCGCTCCGTTACCGGATTAGCCGCATACGGCAGTTTGAAGCCTACTCCTGCAAGTTGACTCCGGAGGACCAGCCTCCATCATGAATACAGCACTGAACCCAACAACTGAGTTCATTCTTGGCACAACGCGAAAGCGCACCTTCACGAAGCCGAAGACGCGCTTCAACACCCGGAAGGGCCACTCCACTTTGCTGCGCACCCGGGCCTTGATCCGGTTCTTGCTTCGCTCCACCTCATCCACTCCACCCTTGTGTTTGGCGCGCCGCGAAGTCATATCTTGCGCTGCGGGCGCCGCGGCATGGATAACTTCCGTTTGCCCTTGATAACCCGCGTCGCCCCATACTTTCTTCTCATCGCCATGCAGTAACTCCGGCAACATGTGTATGTCGGAAACCGAGGCCGCCGTCGAACAGACCGAGTGCACAATGCCCTCTTTCGAATCCACGCCGATGTGTGCCTTCATCCCGAAGTACCACTGATTCCCTTTGCGCGTCTGATGCATCGCCGGATCGCGCTGCTTCTGCTCGTTCTTGGTCGGCGCCGACGCGCGGCCCAAATCCACGCCCGCAAAGCGCCGCAACACTGCCGACTCATACAGCGCGTCCTCGGCCGCCGGGTCGGAGAGCGCAAACCACTGCTGCAGAAAGCAGACCCGCAGCATGATCTCAAGCCCCACCGGCTTGCGGCCCGTCTCGCCCTTCGAATAGTACGGCGCAACCAGCGCAAGCAACTCGGCCCACGGCATCACCGCGTCCATCTCTTCAAGAAACTGTTCCCGTCGTGTCTTCTTCGTGTACCGTTGAAAATCTGCTTGATGGGCCAAGGTGAGCTGCTGCATCCGCGATCATCTCCTTGCTTCAACTCTAACCAACCATGATGGTGTGGGAGTTTTTCAGAGGTTCCCTAGCGTTTACCAGAAACCGCCGGACGTCAACATGCGGTATATAAGATATATAAGATGTTACGTGGTACTAGATTCATTATACGCAAGGAAAAATCCGATGTAGATGAAAATGTAGCGGCCAAAGCATTCTGGAACAATTCAAGACAACAACTTTCAACGACGTAGCTGCAAATAGCTCATAATAAATAAGTTATTTCAACGCGAATTTAACAAATATCAACAATCGGTCAAAACTGGTTCGGGACCAGGGGGTCGGAGGTTCAAACTCTCTCTCCCCGACCATTCATTAAATCTGCGGCTCATAAATCTACGCAGCTTACAAATCCGCAGTCCAGGCTGAATTTGCCCCCGTGCCAAAACGCCGGGGGCCTGGGATCAATCCAAGCCACGGATTTCCTGCGTTCGTTGCGCTTCTGGCAGTCCCTTGCCGCGTCCTGTTGAGGGCAACGTTCCCGATCAGCATTGGTTACTGCGCACGCTGGCCGCGAAACGGCGGAACCTCCTTTGATCCAAGCATAATCAAGGCATTTCATCTGTACCTGCTCGCCGAAGCGTGACCGCGGCGAACCCGTGGAACGGTGCATATACAATGAAATGGTGCAATCCGATCAGTCTTCGCCGATCATTCTTGCCGAGAACCTGACCAAGGTTTATGCGGCGGGCAAAATCCCGGTCACCGCGGTGCGCGCGGTTTCGCTCGCCATAGAGCCGGGGGAGTTTGTCGCCATTGTGGGCCCCTCGGGCTCAGGCAAGTCCACGCTGTTTTACCTGCTGGGCGGGCTTACGCGGGCCACCGAGGGCCGCATCGTGATCGACGGGGTGGATTTTGCCACGCTATCCGACGCTCAGCGCACGCGGCTGCGCAAGCACCGCATCGGCTTTGTCTTCCAAAAGTTCAATCTGCTGCCAACCCTCTCGGCGATGGGCAACATCGAGATCGCGTACACGATTAGCGGGCGCACGGAGCCACTGGACCGGACGTATCTGGACCACCTGAGCGATATTCTGTCGATCCAGGGGCGGCTGAAGCACCTGCCGAGCGAGCTGAGTGGCGGCGAGCAACAGCGGGTGGCGATTGCGCGGGCGTTGATCACACGGCCGGCCATTGTGCTGGCCGACGAGCCGACCGGCAACCTGGACACCAAGACCTCTGACGCGGTGCTGCAGATGCTGCGGCGCTCGAATCGGGAGCTGGGCCAGACTACGCTGATGATTACGCACAACCCGGAGGCGGCGCAGATCGCTGATCGGATTCTGCATATGCGCGATGGCGAAATCGTGCGTGAAGAGAAGGGTTCGCGGGCCAATGAGGCCCTGCCGGCATTCGGCGCGCCACACTCTTTTTCAGCGCCGGCGCCAGAAGCGGTTTGACCTCAATTCGGTGGACCGGTATACTCAAAATTGCAGCAAGCGGGAGTAGCTCAGTGGTAGAGCATTGCCTTGCCAAGGCAAGGGTCGCGAGTTCAAGTCTCGTCTCCCGCTCCATTCCGCCCTCCGGCGCAAGCCGGGTTGGCTACGGTGGCATGGAACGATCCGCACATATTTTGAGGCAGCCCTGCCAAGGCGCGGTACCCAAGTGGTAAGGGAGAGGTCTGCAAAACCTTTATGCGCCGGTTCGATCCCGGCCCGCGCCTCCAATCATTTCAATAACTTAGCTTCGAGGACTTTTCGATCTGGCTGCCGTTTGGCTGCCAATTGGCCGATAAGCCCTTACGAAACAGCTTTGTACGCATCCTCCAAAGTGGCCGACCGTGCGCCAAGACCTCGGCTGAGCGTTGAAGCTGCCACATCCGCCGACGCATCGAGGACGTGAGCATAGAACTTGAGAAGAATGTCGGGGCGAGAGTGACCTAACCGTTCCTGCGCTGCTTTGAGTGGCACGCTTGCTTCCACCATCTGAGTCGCCCCCCAATGCCGCAGGAGACGCCACGTGACGTGCGGAAGTCCTAGTTCCTCTGCGGCAGGCTGAATCACCCTGCCCAGAAGATCCTCGTGCCAGATGGGACCTGTGTTACGGCTGTTCGGAAACATCCAGTCGTCATCCTTCGCCCCCCTCAGCCGCTTCAACGTCAGCAGACGTTCCACGTCCGCCGCCGTTAGCCGAATCGGACGATTCGCGCGATGGTACTTCGGGGTGTGGAGCTTGCCGCGATTCACTGCCCGCACGATCCACAACATCCGCTTTTCGGCATCCAGATCCTTCCACTGGAATGCCAACTCCTCCGGTCGAACACAGGCCACGGCAGACAGCCAGACAGCGGTACTCACCGGCTCCGGCAGCTTTTCGATCAACGCATTTAGTTGGCCGAGGTTAGGCAATTGCGCCTGTTCCTGTATTTGTTCCGGTGGGAGGTCTGTACCCCGCACAGGATTGAACTGTACGTACCCGTACTTCACGGCGGCTGTAAAGATCGAACTCAACCCCCATTTCAGGTTTTTGAGGGTATGGAACGACTTGCCCGCCGCTTTCTTCAGGTTAAGGAACGTCTGTACCGCTTCAATATCGATCTCGGCCAAAGGCCGGTCTCCAAAATACGGAAGATAATGAGCACGAATGTTGCTTTCGTATCCGTGCTGCGTCGTTCCCTTCTTGGTGGCCAGCTTCAAATCGCGATACTTCTGGACGAAGGCGCGAAATGTAATGACCGATCTCGGGCGATACCCGTCGTCGTTAATGGTGAAGAGAATTTTGGCCAGCTTGCGTTTGGCGTGCGCCTCCGTGGGGATGTCTTTCTTGAGGCCAAGCTTTACGGACCTTCGCTTCCGTACAACCCTGCCTGTATCCGTAACGACATCCTCGCGGTAGAAGCCCTCCCACCAAACTGGATCGCGATCCTCACGCAACCGGACACTACCGGTCTGAAATCGCTTACGAGTCAATGTGAAGCCCTTTCCGTTGACTCGGGCAATTCCGTCGGATGGCTCCAGTGTACCGCTGACGGGATGCCGTTCGCGAGAGAGGATATAGATCAAAATATGCTCCGGATCGAAGCGAATTCCACGCTTTCCGAAGCGGACAACAGGTATGGGATCAGGCGCTTTCGGCCCTGTTCTCCGATAGACCCAACTCGGCGACAGACCCAGGGTCTGTGCGAGCTGGGAAACCGTCAGCAGCGGGCGGAGATCGGATTCTGCCTGTTCAACCACCTGAACAGCGTAGGAAACCGTAGACATTGCGCCGTGGAAAGTTTTTCTTCAAAAAAGAAAAACTTTCCACGGAAACGCAAAGTGAATTTGTTGCCTACGTTGTGGAAGGTCTCTTTGCCGCAGGAAAAGTTATCAGGACTCACGAAAATTACGCGCTCAGACTATAGGAGTCACGAGCGCTTGTACACTCTCTCCCATATTCTTCACTTGGACTCTGACCTGTCGGTCTTGAAGTCGCGTTCCGCTGCTCGCTTCCCACCAGTTGAGGTTTTCGATGGCGTCGCCCCTGTCCATCTGACGATAGAAGGAATTGAAGATGATGGATTTCGTCGGCACTCTGAAGTTCGGAATCATCCTCAGGCCCTGCTGCCGCGCAGCTGCGTTTTCGGATACCTTCACTGCGCGCAGGGCGAGAACAGAGTTCTGAGATTCATTCCTCTTCGCTTGGGGTTTGGCCTCAAGCCATACGCAGGGAGATGGCCAGATTTTGCTTATATTGAGCGCCGAGCTTGTTTGGCTAGAGTCTGGGCATACGCGGCATCGAATCTCCTCGATCTTTTCAAACGAAATCTCGCCTGCGATGAGGGGTTCGACAAACTCTGGAAAGAACGATAGATCGCCTGCGATTACGTCTACCAGCTTCTCCTCGGCGCTCTTTTCCTGTCCAGATTCATGCGTCCTGCGGAACGTCATCCGCAACTGATCGGTCATGACCAAGAGATGCGTCAACTCATGCCATTTAGTGTGGTATCGCCGGAGACGTCTTCTCCCGCGACAATCAATAATTGAGACAAACGCTGGTTCCCACAGATCGCGATAGGATAATCTAAGCGTAATCCCTTCAGTACTTCCCTGAAGTTCTTGCTCCAACGTCACGAAAGCATATTCCTTTTTCTTGCAATATTCGGTAACTATTTGAGCAAGATCCTTATCCTCGTTAATCTCAACGAGCCTTGTGGACAGCTTTGCCGCTAACCACGGTAGAATCTCTTCTGGCGTCATGCAACCATCGAAATCCTGAATCAACTTGCGTACTTTCTTCCGGCAGAATTCTAAAATTGTTCCGACCGGCGCAGTTGAGGATTTCAGGCCAAGGTCTTTAGCCAGTTTTTGAACGACAATGTGGTTGTTTAGATTGCTTGCCATAGGTCATCCGAAGACTTGCCGTATTGCCCGATGCAGATTCTCCCAATCCTCGACTGTGAAGTGCTTGGCTTGTTTGGCGCTCCTTCGTGCCAAAACCGATCTGTGTGCCTCTAGCAATTCAACGGTCTGCGCGTAGGTCAAATTGAGCTTTTCTGCTGTTTCAGAAAGCTCAGGAGGAATAGTGACAGGTTCTCGCGAAACAAACTCCGTTGTTGCGCCACGCAGCAAGTAGTCAAGTGAAGCACCGAGCACATTGGCGACGCGTAAGAGATTCTCTGAGCTCACGTTCCTCTTGTTGTTCTCAACGTCGCTCAAGAAACCTTTACTGATTGCGCTTTTCTCCGCGAGTTGATCCTGGGTCATCTTTCTTGCTTCTCTGATTTCGCGGATACGATCGCCAATACTGGCCATTTCGCCCCCCTTCCCTCATTATTCGCACTTGTTAATTATACCTGCGAATTCGGTTCGCAAAAACGGAATATTTTTTGTTTGACATTGCGAACAAAGTTCGCAATACTGTATCAGATCACGCAATGTAGGAATGTGGCGGCGTGACAGGAGACAATATGCAGAAGAAGCAGATCGTTTGTATCGAAAAGAGTCCTACTCATCACGACCGTCATCATCACATCACCCATGTCGGCGTCGGCCGGGATCGGGAGAGAGCGAATGAACGGCTCACCACCGAAGAAGTTATCCGCCAGCTAGCGGATCCGACCGGCGACAGGTTTTATGTGTTAGGAACGGGCGGCGCAGAATCGGAGGTGATCTATAAGGATTGTCCAGTATGTGGCGCTGGTCATCAGATCATCACAACGACTCACGACCACACAAAGACCGACAATCTTTTGAGCTTGCGGGAATGCCGTGATGAGGAATGCAAGCTCCCTCATTCCGGTCACAGCCACTT
>Ga0224529_1001252_pt1 | contig 15884 bp, 12 predicted proteins | sample CBST50metaG_FD_179893 | JGI IMG/M metagenome (GOLD analysis project Ga0224529, IMG submission 179893) | Peat soil microbial communities from Stordalen Mire, Sweden - C.B.S.T50 | ecosystem: Environmental > Terrestrial > Soil > Wetlands > Peat | place: Sweden: Norrbotten County, Stordalen Mire... | reverse complement strand
ACATTATGGTCTCCCATCCTTTCCGCACAAAACGCGGAAAGGATGGGGTGCCCAGCTCTACAAGGAACGCGCGGAGACGGTGCGGTTGAAGTTATGCGATGGCAGCGCTTTCTCCGTGCCCCACTTTGAACGAGCCCACGAGGCCGCTGAGCTCGTTGGCCAGTATCGCCAACTGCTGGCAGGCTTCAAGCGATTGTTGCGAATTGGCTGCCGTCCTCTCAATAATCGAGGCGATCTCGCTCACATTGGCTGTAACAGATTGTGTGGAATACGACTGTTCTGTTGCCGCCGCGGCAATCTGAGTTACCATTCTTTGCACCGACTCCGACCCATGGATGATGCTCGTCAAAGCCTCACCGGCAGAGTTGGCGGAAGTAACTCCACTTTGCACATGGTTCATGCTCGAGCGCATCGCTTCGACAGCCTCTCCGGTTCCCAGCTGGATGGCTCGCACCGTCTCGTCGATCTCTTTTGTAGCAGAACTCGTGCGTTCGGCCAACCGGCGCACCTCCCCGGCTACTACTGCGAATCCGCGACCGTGCTCGCCGGCCCGGGCCGCTTCAATCGAAGCATTCAAGGCCAGTAGATTTGTCTGGCCAGCAATCTCGTTGATCACGTTGATGATCTTGCCGATAGCATCGCTCGAACGGCCCAACTCCTCGATCTTCGCCGACGTTTCCTGATTTGCATTCAGCAACAGTCTGATGGTCGTGACGGTGGACTGGACCGTCTCGCCGCCAGATTGGGCGCTCTCTTCCGCTTTGCGGGCATCTACGGCGGCGCGCTGGGTCGTTTGGCTGATCTCATTCACGGCCGAAGTCATTTCGCCCATGGTGGCCGTGATACGGCTGGCTTGCTCCTGCTGTTGCATGGCTTGTCCCGCGGTCTCGCGAGCAGTGGACTCCAATTCAGTGGTGGCCTGGCCCAAAGCTGTCGCGTGTTCCGCCACTTGCCGGACAATATTCTCGATGCGCGCGATGAAAACATTGAACCAAGTACCGACCTCGTCGATTTCATTGTGACCATGAACCTCGATACGGCGGGTCAGATCTGCCTCACCCTCGGCGATGTCGTGCAGGCGCAGCGCTAGTGAAGCCAAAGGCTGGACGACCTTGAACTGAATTACCCACCACGCAACGGCGCAGATGAACACGACGAATACGAGCATCACCAAGCCTGTGAGCTTACTCCGCATCGAATATGCATCGACCTTGTCCAGTTGCTTTTGGAAGCTGGCGGAGATGGCTTTGTTCAATAGGTCCATGGCGTCGGTCAAAGACTTGTTATCCTTGCCCAGCGCTCCCACCTGTCCCATCATCTCGTCGCTAGGCCCGCCGGATGCGCCTAAAATAGCCGCATACGTATCGTGGTCGCGCGAGCGAATCGATGAGAACTGGGCCAGTAGATCGTCAGCCTGCTTACTCAACTCCGGAGCACTCTTCAGATCAGTATTCACCGAATCGAGAGCCGCGCCTGTGGCTTCCGCATCCTTTTCCGCGCTTTTGAGCGAAGCGGCATCCTGCAGCACCACGGCATCGCCGTAATGCTTCTTCATCCGCTCGAACGAGGCTTCCGCTTCCTGCATCTTGAGAGCGGCGGGATACAGCGAGGAAGAAATCTCCGACATGCGGCTGTGCGTGGCGGTGGCCGTGAGTTGCATTATCGCCAGCAACAGCAGATAACCGCCAGCAAGGACGGCCAGGATAAACAGTATTCTTGTCTTGATCTTCATATTTCCAAACATTGCTTCTCCTGACCGAGGGTAGGTTCACGCCTTCGTGAGGCTTTGTTTTTGCGGACCGCATTCAATAACTTGTCTGGTAGCAGCGGAAGAGTAAAAAGTTGTTCCCGCCGCTCCCAGCACCTGATAACATCTCACCTGACGGCAATGACCTTGACGCCTTCGTGCGCGCTTGCTTTGCCGATGTAGCCGATGGCTCCGGCGTTGTGCGCGACAAACTGCACCACAGCGGCGTCCCCATCAAGGCTCTTCGGCATGCTTGCCTGGCCGGAGAAGACAAGGCTGCGCCAACCCGCGCGAAAGGCGTTGTCGTTCTTCCCGATATACTCCTTGAGAAACTCTTCGTGGGCAGTACCCGCCTTCAACAGAATAGGCGCCACGCTGCCGCCACCAAGAGATGTTGACGCGCCGGTAAACACTTCTTTCAGATCGTTCTTCGATACAGAGGATGCCTTCACGCTGGGGTTGGCGATCACAATCACCTGGGCCTTGGCCTGGACGGTGAAGATCGACGCGGATGCTACAAGCAGAAGTGCAAACAATAGATTTTTCATTTCAATGTTCTCCTTTCGTCCAAGTTAGAAGCTGACGCCAACCTTGAGAATGGTCAGTTTGGAGTTGGTGTGAAGCCCCGTTGGGAGCGCGGCCGTGGCTGGGTTCATGTCAGCGTCATAATCGAGCGCCGTGCCTTCAACGAAGTGCTGTTCGGCCTTGGCGTAAAGGAACTGGCTGAAGTCGTACCGCCCGGATATGGCCCAATCCTTCGAATAGCGCGCCGGACCCAGTGGCGCACTGTGAATTACATACTGGCTGTCATACACGCCGGCGGTAAGCTTGCCGGTCACCTTGTAACTGGCCATGCCATACCAGGTATGCTGGTCATTCTTGATTGGAATAACGCCAACGGGGAGAGGGTAGGTGAGCAACACATGGACGGGCAGCCGGGTATACTCGCCCGCTACCATCACCTTGTTCTTCTCGTACTTGCCGAAGTAATTAAACTCATTGAACGGCGACAGATGCTGCGTTCCGGCGTATGTTCCAGCAATTGGTCCTGCCGGGATCGTGAACGTAATTGGGTTGATCATCGCCAACTGAGAGTTGTCGGAAGCGCCGACCATCAATCCGGCGAGCGGCGTATTCCAGCGCAGAGCGCCGCCAAAGAACGCGCCGGTCACGCCATTGGGCAGAACCATCCCCGCTTCCCTCTGAGGCAGAACGACACCATCGCTGCTGCCGATGACGCGTTCACCGCCAAAGGCGCGCAGATCAAGCTTGCCCATGCTCTGGCCAAGATTGTAGGTTCCATACGCCACCCCGCCGTAGTGGGAAAGAAGCGAGTTGCGGCTGCCGATCGGATAGACCCCCTGCGGAAGCAGCGACCAGATATAGGACGGGTCGATGTCCTGCAGCTCGTTCCACAGACCGATTGGAGTCTTGACCTTGCCGAAACGCACACCGAGTTTGTCGTTGAACTTGTAGTCGGCCATGGCCCAGTCCAGGGTGATCTCGTTGCCATAGTTACCCAGCATGAAATAGCGCGCCTGCACGGCGACCCGTAGCTTCGGATCAGGCTGTGACGACACGTTGAACACCGCCTCACTCCACGCCGGGCTTCCGTTGCTCGAACTGGTGGTGAAGAAATTGTTTTGCGTAGAGTACAGAAAGCCTTGCGTCGCATAGCCGTGAATCTGAATGTTCAAATCGTCGAGGCTTTGCGAAATTGCGGGTAGAGCGCCCGCTAGCGCCACGGCCAGAATTGCTATTGCTCGTTTCATGGTTCATCTCCTTGAGTTCAAAGCGGAGACGGACGCAATGAGCGCGATAACTCGCGCGACAGGAGTAAGCCTGCATTGCAGCCGTTCCGTGGTACTTGCCATTGCGGAGCAATTGAACGGGTTGCAATGTGTCCAGTGAGTTCATCGGCTTGGATCACAGGAGCATAAGTATCAATCGTTATGGACTTATATATGTCTGCTATCAATGGACAGCAGGACCAGAATCATTCCCACTTACCTTAGGATGCTCTGATTAAGTTACTGAAAATACCAGCATTCCCTCGGGGGCTAAGAACTTATCCGTAAATAGGTAGCGCCGGCCTCCCGGCCGGCTGTAGCGTGGGTCTCCTGACCCACGCTCTGTCGTTTTGGAGCAGTACAAATCCACTGGATACAGAACAATCCCACAAGAAATCCAGCTTCGGCCCGGCGCGGACGGGGACGTCCGCGCTACAGCCGGCCGGGAGGCCGGCGCTACATTCCTTTATCTATTTACGGATAGGTTCTAAAGCCCGCATTGATTTTGCTGGCTTTATGTACGGGCTGAAGCCCGTACCCTTCAAAACATCGACTTATTCAGAGCTTCCCTTAGAAACTTTGCGATAACGTTACCTGGCTGGCCGGGGGCCTGCCGTTTTCAGGGGAATTCCGGTTTTGTGGTCGAGACGGCCACCATCGCCAGCGGCTGGTTGCGGTCAGTGCGCAGCGTGGGCACGGCCGCCAGCAGGCTGCGCGTATAGGGGTGTTCGGGAGCGGTCAGGATGCGCGCGCAAGAGCCGGTTTCCACCACCTGGCCCGCGCGCATGACCGCAACCCGGCTGGCCACCTGGCCCACCACCGCCAGATCGTGCGAAATGAAGAGCATCGCCAGTCCATATTGCTGCTGAAGCTCTCGCAGCAGCTCCAGCACGCGCGCCTGAACGGTAACATCCAGCGCCGTCGTGGGCTCGTCGGCAATCAGCAGCCGCGGATGGTTGATCAGCGCCATGGCAATCAGAATCCGCTGCCGCTGCCCGCCAGAAAACTGGTGCGGATAGTCTCCGTAGCGCCGCGCCACCTCGGGAATGGAAACCGCCTCCAGCGCGGCCAGCGCCTTTCTTTTGGACTCTCTGCCGGTCCAGGAAGGGAAGTGCGCCTCGGCGCTTTCGGCCACTTGCCGGCCAATGGACATGACCGGATTCAGCGCCGTCATCGGCTCCTGGAAGATCATCGCGATTTCCTGGCCACGCATCCGCCGCCAGGCGCTCTCCGGCTGCCGCAACAGGTCAATCGGGGCAGGATTGGCGGCGTCATCCCCGCGCCACAAAATCTGGCCCTCGACCCGCGCGGCTGGTCCCAGCAGCCCCATGATCGCCAGCGCCGTCGCGCTTTTGCCCGACCCGGATTCGCCCACCAGGCCCAGAACCTCGCCCTCGTCGAGCGAGAAGCTTGTGCCGCGCACTGCCTCGACCGCGCCAAAATGGACGCGCAAATCGTGAATCTTCAGAAGAGCCGCCATGAAGTCATTCTATCGAGCCTCTTGCAAAATTCCGGCGATCGCACATTGATGGGGGGAAATTCCCATTCCGGAATGACGCGTGAGGCTATGCAACTGCCGCGAGTAATTTCTCTTGTCGCGTTACCGGAGATCGACGGCCAGAATCCTGGGAGAGCCGGCGATGCCATTGACAACATCCGTGCTCAGGACGGCTTCAAAGTCATGGTCCCGGAAGCCAGGGCCAACGCGGCGGCGCAGCTCTTTCATCTGCTGGGGATCGACCATGAACTCGCCGGCCGCCGACGTTCCGCTCATGCCGATTCCCGCCACGATCATCTCGATCTGCCCCGTCGATTCATCGTGGACGCGGGCAATGATGGCATAGTCGCGTTTGACGTCGGTAAGCGGCGCCTTCGGGTCAAGTTTCCAGTCCCTCATCGCTGGATTCTTTGTATCCATAACCCAGTATTGTTCCTGGCCGGTGCCAGCGAAACGGTAGCGCAAAGAAGCCAGCGCGCGCAGCGTCCATTGGTTGTCCAAGCCGCCGATCAGCACAACCGGCCCCTGCCGCAGGTCGTCGAGGGTGGCCAGCGCGTTGGGCCGGAAGCTGGATCTGCGATTGCACGCCGCCAGATAATTAGAGATGCGCAGCGTCGCCACGGCATCCGGAAAAGCCATATTCTCATCCTGCTTCTCGTAGGCAAGAAAGGTGGAAGCGAAAGAAGATCCGGAGGCCGGGGAATCCGGCAGAGCGGCGTGATCCATGGCCGAACTGTAATCGCCAACTAGAATTCCCGCGGAGGCGGCGATGGCTTCACCCGCCCTGGTTCCCACGGGCAGGCAAAAGATGACCGTTCGGCGATTGGCGAGAAAAGGATTCCACAGTTCATCGAGCGCGGATGGATAGGCCCATTTCCAGATCGCACTGGCACCCAGTGCAATCAATAGGACGGCTACCACGCCCAGGGCGCATCGGACGCGGAACGAGAACATACTTTTGAGTCTCGATCGAATAGACGGGGCGGCGGGTTGTGCTTCCGGAGGAACGGCGATTGGCGACTCCGCGCGGGTGTGCGTCGAATCGGATGCCTGCTGATGATCGGAGCGCTCATCCCGGCTGAAGTGGAATTCGGGCACGTACCGGCCCTGCGGCAATTCTATGCGCATCTCCGCGTCGTGCGCTTCTTCCTGGTAGTATTGCGCAATCCGCTTGCGGATCTCGGCGATGGTGACCCTTACGATCGGATCAGCCGCGGTATCGTAATCCGCGGGTCGATCAAAGACGCGAACGCCCAAAAGCCGCTCTTTGAGATACTCGCCCCGGCCCTCGAGCGTTTCCTCCACGATAAAGCGGAACAAAACGGGATAGCGGCGGCTATTTCTAAAATAATTTGTCTCCAGCAGGCGGCTCATCTGCCGCCTGACCATTGCTTTGTCTTCCTCCGTGCACGGAGTCCAAACGCCGTTCTCGGAATTCACACCATTTCCATTCATGGATGCGCCTCTTCAAAGCGAACGCTTAATACCGGCCAACCCTTTATAGTTGACTAGGCAAACCGGCAATCCAGGACCGCTGCGTACTGGCCGGGGCGGCTGATCCCCGTCATCCATTGCGGGTAACCAACGTAACTTATTCATCGTAGGGCGTCCACTGGAGCCTGTCAAGTGACGGGAAATTGATGAAAGATGGAAAATATTGCCGTCTGTGAAGCTCTTAACAATCTTTTACATCGCCGTCAAAGCAAAGAAAATGCACGTAGTTGTCTATTTACCTCCTGGTAAAATACCCGATGGAACCTATACATCTTTAAAAACGTCGGCTTATTCTTCACGCTGATCTTGGAGTTCGCCTTTGGATGTTGCGAAATATTAGGTGGGGGAGACCCCAGCTTCATCCGGAGGCGTAAGGACTTCCAAGACAGGAGGCAACATGGTTAGTACTATGCAACAGAGACGCAGCACGAGCCAGCGAGGGAGTTTCTATCGATTCGCAGGGCTACTGGCCGTCCTGCTTGTGTTCTTGACTTGCAGCGCGAGGCAAACCTTTGCCCAGTTGTCCACAGCGGACATCGTTGGCACGGTTACCGACAGCCTGGGAGCAGTCATTCCTCAGGCGAATATCACGCTGACAAACCTCGCCACCCAGGACAAGCGCGCGGCGCAATCCAACGCAAGCGGCGATTATCAATTCACGCTGCTGCCCGTTGGTCACTACGCGGTGACGGCGAAGGTGGCCGGCTTCAAGACCGCGACAACCGCGAACCTGGCCGTTGAAGCAGGTGATCGCGCCCGCGCTGACTTCCATCTGGTAGCCGGCGGCGCCACGGAAACCGTGGTTGTGGAGGCTACCACGCCTCTGCTCCAGGCCGATAACGCAACCGTCAGTTCGACGGTTACCGAACAGTCCGTGCAGGATCTGCCTTTGAACGGACGCAACTTTGTGCAGTTGGTTCAACTTGTTCCCGGCGCCAATGAAGGCCCCGGCAATGGACTTACCAGTGGCGGACGTCCCGATGACCGCCGCACTACCAACGGTTTCTCCGTCAACGGTCAGGACGATATTCTGAACAACTATATTGTTGATGGTATTGACGACAATGAGCGCGTCATCGGCACCATCGGCATCAAGCCCTCGGTCGAAGGCATTCAGGAGATCTCAGTTCAGACCAACAGCTACGCTCCCGAAGCAGGGCGCACGGCTGGTGGCGTCGTCAACCTGGTCACCAAGTCAGGCACCAACAAATTCCACGGAACGGCGTACGAGTTTTTACGCAACGACAAGCTCGATAGCCGGGATTTCTTCTTTACGGCTAAACAAGGCAAAAAGCCCGAACTGCGCCAGAATCAGTTCGGCGGCAGCTTGGGCGGCCCCATCTTCCACGACAAGACCTTCTTCTTTGCTGACTATGAAGGCCTTCGTCTGGTAAAAGGCATGAATCCCTATAGCAGCTCGGTGCCCAACGAGGCAGAATACAACGCCATCAACGGCGCATCCGATGTCGCAAATGGGTATATCAGGGACGTTTTCCCGGCGCTTTTCCCCACGGCCAATGCACCCAGCGTCAACGGTATTCCTTACGACCAGACAATCGATCCCATTACGCTGAATTACCTGAAGCTGTATCCAAAGGCCAACACGACCACCAGCACCGTGGATCTCGCTCACTCGAATAACTATATGACCGCTCCGAACAAAACGCAGTTCGGTCATACACTCGACACTCGCGTCGACCACGCCATCAATCAGAACAACCACATCTTTTTCCGTGTGAACTACAACAAGGTAAGCGGCGAGATTCCTGCGCCCATCGGCGCGGGCGCGAATCCTTTGTCGGGTAACCCGACGATTGTCCCGGTCGGAAATTATTGGGACTACACCGGCCCGGCGACCGATAAGGCGTATCAGTATGCCCTCGGATACACGCGCCTCTTCTCGCAGAATCTGGTTGTGGATCTGCGCGCGGCCTATACCCGCGTCAACAACTTCTCGCAGCCCAACAACTACAACACGAACGCCGATCAGACCTTCGGCCTTCCCGCAAATGGCTCTTTGACCACGGCCCTTACGCCTACCGGCGTTGGCAATTGGACATTCAGCCCACTCGGCGATGGCGCGTATGTCCCGTTGCAGGACATCGACGGTACTTATCAATACTCCGGCACCGTCAGCTACACCATCAGCAACCACAACGTGAAGGTGGGCGCGGGCCTCATCCGCCGCCAGGCGCGGAACCTGCAAAGCGCGTTTCCGTTCGGCGATTTTGAGTTCGGCCTCGCCACGGACTGCGTAACCAATGGTTATGCCACAACCGACCCGAAATGGAACGGATGCTTAACCGACACCACTTATTCCAAAAGCGACCAAATCCTTGCGTCCACGCTGTCTGGAGCTTTCAGTTCCACCAGTTACAACGCGAATGACGGAGCTAACGGAGTCGTGGAAACGCCGGACTACCGTACCTGGGAGCCTAGCTTCTTCATTCAGGACAACTGGAAGATCAGCCCGAAACTGACCGTAACCTATGGCGTTCGCTACGACGTGTACTCGCCGTTCACCGAAGCGCATAACAAAATCTCGAACTTCGACTTCAACTCGGCTGTCAAGGCCACAACCCAAGCTGAGGCGAATGCGGCTCTGAAGGTTGCGGGTCAAAACGGCGTTTCCAACACAGCGGGAATCCAGACCGATCATGGCGGCATTGGGCCGCGCATCGGCTTCTCGTATTCGCTGCGTCCCACCACGGTTCTCCGCGGCGGCTTCGGAATCAGCTATTTCCCAGGCAACTACACCGCCAATGCCGATCTGAAGAATGTTCCGTGGACCACGAGCTACGGACCTGCTTGCGTTTCAACAACCGGTGCGCAGTATTTCAAAAATTACGCGGCGGCAAATCCCCAAAGCGGCCTCTCTCAGAATCCAGGCTGCGAAACTTTGGGCGCTGCCTCTGTTTACCAGGCAGATTTCGATAAGGGACTTCCTACGCCTGCCGGACAAAACATCAATACCCCGGCTCTAGGTACGTTCTTCGCGGAAGATCCTAAACTGAAGAACTCCGTAATTAATCAGTTCAACCTGCAGGTGGAACAGCAGTTTGGACCCAACGTCCTGACCATTGGTTATGTTGGCAACATCGGCCAGCATCTGCCCGAGCTTTTCAACGACATCAACGTCCCCACGCCGAATCAGGCTCTTGCTTCCAAGAACGACGCGTCTCAATGGGATGCGCCTCGTCCATTGGGACAGGGATATACCGGAACTGGAGGACAGGTACTGACGGGCAATAACTTCTTGCCGAACATTGGTCAGATCAAGTGGCTGGCCAGCGAAGGCACCTCCAACTACAACGCGCTGCAAGCATCGTTCCAGCGCCGTCTCGCCAAAGGACTTGCCTTTGACGCCAACTACACCTGGGGACACGCGCTGAGCGATGTCATCGGCTTCTCTCAGGAAGGCTATCAGGGATGGGGCGATGCCGACCCGACTCGCGTTCGTCAGATTGAGTACGGCAACGCGGAAAACGACATCCGCAGCCGTTTCGCTCTTTCCGTCGACTACGAACTGCCCTTCAAGAACTTCAGCAACAAGGTAGAGAAGGCAGTGCTTAGCGGTTGGGAAGTCAACTCCATCGTTGCCTGGCAAACTGGCAAGGCTGCCTCGATTACCGATGGCAGCAACCCAAATAACTTGGCGAGTCCGACGCACAATGGTGGCTCCGACCGTCCGGACAAAGTCGGTGATCCTTACAAGGCCGGACCTGTTGCGAACAATCCAACCTGCACAGCTCCCAGCAGTGTCAAGGGCGGTGGTGGCAACAGCTACTGGTTCAACCCTTGCGCCTTCGCAACTCAGGCAAAGGGCACGGTCGGCAACGTGGGTCGCAACACGATCTATGGGCCGCAGTTCCGCCACGTCGATTTGTCTCTGTTCAAGGACTTCCCAATCTACAACACGTTGACGCTGCAGTTCCGGGCAGAAGGGTACAACATCAGCAACACGCCCAATTTCTTCCTGAACAACAACATCAACGACGGCAGCGCCGGAGTCATATTGGGTAAGGGCACTTTCGGTATGCTCAATGAGAGCGATCCGAACAATGTTCCGCGCACCTTGCAGTTCGCTTTGAAACTGAAGTTCTAGCAAGCGAACAGCTAACAGTTGTATCAACCATGGGTTCCCCAGCTCCCGATTCAGGAAGCTGGGGAACCCATAAATTTTATGTGCGAAAAGATACTGTTTTTTTTACTGTTTTTCCCGGTGCGCGATCACATAATCCTTGATGCGGCTGTAAACCTCGCCGCTCACCACGCCGCGCTCCGTCAGGTCCAGCTTGGTGTGGTAAGGCCGGAAGCGGACAATGCGCCCCGCCCAACTGCGCGTCATGCCGGGAACCTTCAGCAGTTCATGCACACTGGCGTGATTGATGTCGATGCGGTCTTCCGGCGGCGTGTCTTCCGCGGATGCCGTGGGCGCGCGGTAGTATTGCTCATGGTATTGCGCCGTTCCAGGCAGGCACACGCAGAGCATCGCCAGGGCCGTTAATCGCACGCGCATTCGCATGAGTCCATTTTCCGCTGGGCCGCGTCGCGTCCGCAAGCGCAAGCTCTTCAAACTAAAATTGCGCTATCATCAAAGTTGAGCGCTCCATGCCAGGAATGACTTCGATGTCTCCCACGAAGAAAAAATCCGCCAAGCTGCTTCATTGCCCCACCTGCGGAATGCTGGTCCGCTTCGGCGACGAGGACTTTCCCTTCTGCAGCGACCGCTGCCGCAAGATCGACCTCGGAAAGTGGGCCATGGGCGTCTACAAGATCAGCTCGCCCATCCTCGATCCCGAAGTCCTCGAAGGCCTCGGCGAACTGGGCGGCGGCAAGGACGAAGGCTCCGATGACCGATAGCATCGCCCCCATCACGCCCGCCAGCGCCCACAAGACCCTCTGGGCGTGGACCGTCGCCACCTTTTTCGGCGCGGGCTTCGGCCGGCCCGGCCCCGGCACCTGGGGCTCGGTGGCCGCAGTGCTGCTGTGGGCTGCCTACGCATGGCATTCTGCCCCGTCGGCGCTGCTGATTGCATTGCTGGCCGCCATCCTTCTGGCGCTCGTGCTCGGCATTCCCGCCGCGACGATTGTGGAGCGGGAAAGCGGCCGCCAGGACCCCGGCTTTGTGGTCGTCGACGAAGTCATCGGCCAGTGGATCGCACTCATCGGCAGCCACGCCAACTGGCGTCATGCGCTGATCGCCCTCGTTCTCTTTCGTCTTTTCGACATCACCAAGCCCTTTCCGCTGCGCCGGCTGGAAAAACTCCCAGCGGGATGGGGCATTGTCTTCGATGATGTGGGCGCAGGGCTGTATGCTTTGGGTGTAGCATCGCTCTTGCATCTATGGATCTGATATGGCCCGCGCCCGCGCCCAATCCGCCGCCGAAATTCTGCCCGTGCCGCGCATCGATGATGTGCTGCCAGCCGCCGCGCTTCCCGGAGGAGAGGTCGAGCTGATAGGCGCGAATCTGGGGCCTTCTGACGCGCTGCCCGCCGTGCTCGTCGATGACTTTCCCGCCCAGGTGGTGATGAGCCGCCCCGCGCGGCTGTCCTTTTGCGTTCCCGAAGAGGCGGCGACTGGCCTGATCAAGGTCCAAACGCCCTCCGGCGGCAGCAATACAGTCCCGCTGCGCGTGGCTCGGCAGCTCTCCGACGGCTTGCACTCGGTCACCAGCCCCGTCGTCAGCCGCTCCGGCATGATCTACGCCACCATCTCCGGCGCGCGCGGCAAGCAGACCCCGGTTTCCATTGTGCGCATCAGTCCCGACGGCCGCGGAACCCCTCTTGTCACCGGCATTCTCAACCCAACCGGCCTGGCCTTCAGCCCCGAGGGCGAACTCTTTGTCACCTCGCGCGCCGAAGGGAACGTCTACCGCATCGACGCCGCCGGCGAGCCGGTTCTCTACGCCGAGGGAATGGGCATCGCCACCGGAGCGGTCTTTGACGCCGAGGGCAATCTTTTCGTCGGCGACCGCAGCGGCACGATCTTCAAAATCAACCCGGAGCGGCAGATCTTCGTCTACGCCACGCTGGAGCCCAGCGTCTCGGCCTATCATTTGGCCTTCGACGCCGAGGGAACGCTCTACGTCACCGGCCCCACGCTCTCCTCGAACGACGCCATCTGGGCCATCGATACCCACGGCGACGCACACGTCTGGTATCGCGGCCTGGGCCGCCCGCAGGGGCTGGCGCTCTCGCGCGAGGGCGACATCTACTTGGCCGCCTGCCTCCATGGCCGCCGTGGCGTGGTTCGCGTCACCCCGCAGGGCGAGGCCACACTCGTGCTTTCCGGCGTCAATCTTGCCGGCCTGGCCTTCTCTCCGCTTGGCACTGTCATCCTGGCCACCAGCGAGGCTGTTTATGAGGTGGATCTGGGGGTTGAAGGGGCGTGACAGAGATCAGAGTACAGTTGAAATGCCCTGGCGCCACAAGCTGTTCACTGACCACTGTTAGCTGTCCGCTGTAAGCTGTAATCTGCCCTTATGAAATCCGAAATCATCGCTATCGGCTCCGAAATGCTCACGCCCTTCCGCCAGGACACGAACTCTCTCCATCTAACGGAGAAGCTCAACGATCTGGGCGTCACCGTAGCCTTCAAAACCATCGTCGGCGACCGCCGCAAGGATCTGGTCAACGCCATCCGCGCCGCCCTTGGCCGCACGGACCTGGTGGTCATCATGGGCGGCCTCGGCCCCACCGAGGACGATCTGACCCGCGAGGCCGTGGCCGAAGCCCTCTCGCTCACCCTGCGCCGCGACTCCGGCCAGGTTTCCGCACTGGCTGCCCGCACCGCCGCCCTGCGCCTGCCCATGCCCGTCAACAACCTCAAGCAGGCTGACGTGCTGGAAGGCGCGATGCTGCTGCCCAACCCCAACGGCAGCGCCCCCGGCCAGTGGCTTGACACCACCTGGCAGAGCTATCGCAAGCTGATGGCGCTGCTTCCCGGTCCGCCACATGAGTGCTTGCCTCTGTTCGACGCCGAGTGCCTGCCGCGCCTGCGCCAACTTCTGCCCGAGCGCCACATTGCCCGGCGCACGCTGCGCGCCGCCATGATTCCCGAGTCGCAGGCCGACAAGCTGCTGGCCCCCATCTACTCCACCTACAAGGACATTGAAACCACCATCCTCGCCCACGGCGGCGACATCCAGCTCATTCTGCTCTGCTCCAAGGCGAACGCCGTCCTGGCTCAGCGACGCGTGGACGAACTGGCCGGCCGCATGGAAGAAGCCCTCGACGACTGGCTCTACTCCTCCGGCGGCGAGTCTTCTGATACTTCCGAATCTCTGGAGCAAATCGTTCTTTACTATCTCGGCCTCCGTCAGGCCACGCTCGCCGTTGCCGAAAGCTGCACCGGTGGCATGATCGCCGAGCGCCTGACCAGCGTTCCCGGCAGTTCGCGCGCCTTCCTTGGCGGCGCCGTCGTCTACTCGAATGAGCTGAAGACCGCCTTCGCCGGCGTTCCTCCGGAGCTGATTGCCAGCCACGGCGCCGTCTCGCATGAAGTGGCCGAAGCTCTCGCCAGCGGTATCCGCCACAGCACCGGTGCAACCCTCGGCCTGGGCGTCACCGGCATCGCCGGCCCCACCGGCGGCTCGGCGGAGAAGCCGGTCGGCCTGGTTTATATCGCTCTCAGCGACGCGCAGCGAACCGACGTGGTCGAAAAGCACTTTCAGGGCGGTCGCGACTACATCCGCCAGTACGCCACCCAGCAGGCCCTCGACCTGATCCGCCGGCGGCTGCGGTAGCATTCCGTTCCGCATTACATCTCGTGGACGTCAACGCACAGATCGAAGTCGTGCCCTGATGCAATCGATGGCGTCAGGGCAATTTTGCAAGAGGCTCGATAGCCCAATGGCCTGTCTGAGTTCATTTTCCAAAAACCCATTCTGCGAAGGTCTCTGAAAGATTCCGGCCACTGGCCTTTTCCATTGCTTGTTCGAGGTCGATGCTGGTCACCGTGCCTCCAGCGTGCGCACGCGTATAGGCACGAAGACCGGCCCAAAATACATCATCGCCAAGGACACTGCGCAGGTGCTCCATGAAGAGTGCGCCTTTGCTGTATTGGACCGCCCGCCGAACTCCAATTGATGGATATTCTCCGCCAAAAGCGAGAGGCCTGTCCCATCCCTTCGCTTTGATCTTTGCCACGCGAACACGCGCAACATTCATCTCCGCTTCATAGGCATCGTGGCCATGCTGATGCTCCTTCCAGGCCGCTGTCATGTACACCGTGATTCCCTCGTTCAGCCAGAAGTCTTTCCACGTCGCGCAGGTGACCGAATTGCCCCACCATTGGTGCGCGAGTTCGTGTACGATGGCCCAATCGTCCTTGGAATCGATGTTATCTTTGCCGATAATCGAGTAGGTTGCTGCTTCCTGCGCCTCGTCACCGGAAACGAGTAACTGCGCATAGCTTCCGGCAGGCAGATCAAGGCCCGCTTTTTCGGAAAGAAACTTTACCATCGCGCCCGTCTCTCCGAAGGTTTGCAGCAGCTCTTGCTTGTTTGCTACGTCGCTCATGTAGAGCAGCTCCGCGTGATCCTGATGGCTGCGCGCGGTCACAAACTTACCCATTGCAAAGTCGAAAAGGTATGCGGAGTATGGACGCGAACTTCGCCAGTGATGGATTTCGCTGCCATCCTTGGCCTTCGACTTCCCGATGAATTTGCCGCTTGCCAAAGAGGTCATTCCAGCAGGCACGCGCAAGTCGAGAGAGAATTCCGCTTTGTCACCGGGCGCATCCTCAGCGCAGATCATCCAGTCACAGGCGTCGTAGCTCGTATAGACGGAAGCCGGTGTGAAGGTAATGCCCTTTTGCGGAGTGCCGTGATAGACAATGCGGAGCAAAGCCGTGTCTCCTTGTTCCAGCCCATCGGAAAGGCTGAACGCGAGCGCGCCGTGATCGGTTGAGACGTGAACGGCCTTTCCGTTCAGCGTTGCACTATCCATAATGAGTGCATTGCCGGAGAAGACGATTTGCCGCAGGTCATGCGTTTCACTCCGCAAGAGAATTGTCTCCGTGCCAGCAACTGTCTTGCTGGCAAGATCGGGAGAGAGCGCCAAAGCATACTTGATCACATGGAAGCCAGCGCCTGGCTCCGCTGCACGACTTGGCATGGCGAACGCAACAATCATCAGAAAAGAAGTAAAGGCAGCATAGAAACGAGTGAGCATTTTTCAAGGATAGTAGTGAAGAGCATTTCGAGAATACAGCTTGAAGTTGTACCAATGCTGGGTGCCTGTAGAAGGTCAAGAGGTTGTTCCATTTTCGGAGCGGCTGATGGGCGGCTTGTAGTTGAGGCTACCATGAGGCCGTTGGTAATTGTAGAAGTTAGTCCAAGGCTTGAGGTAA
>Ga0224529_1001248_pt1 | contig 15902 bp, 12 predicted proteins | sample CBST50metaG_FD_179893 | JGI IMG/M metagenome (GOLD analysis project Ga0224529, IMG submission 179893) | Peat soil microbial communities from Stordalen Mire, Sweden - C.B.S.T50 | ecosystem: Environmental > Terrestrial > Soil > Wetlands > Peat | place: Sweden: Norrbotten County, Stordalen Mire... | reverse complement strand
TTGCCGTATACAGAACGCAGAGTGGACTGGTAATGACCCTTCGTGCGAAACACATTGCCGCATTGCGGGCAAGACTTCATGCTGGCAACATGTTGTTGAACCTGTGCGTTCACGACTTGCTCCTGCAGCCTTGCAAGCAGCGCTTTGCCCTCTGCGATAGTCAATCCCACGCTAGCCGGAGAGATTTCTTCCGCCCGCTCGATCATCCCCACCTCGTGTTCGACGGGGCTGCCTGGGACCGCCTCCTTCAGAAACAAAACACTGGAAGTGGGAACAGACCCTAAAAGACGCCCGCCATATAGGCCTCTGACGGACGGGGCTTTTCCGCCTTCGAACCGCACTCCGCCAGTACGCGCGGCGATAGCGTAATCACCGGGCAATGGGAGTGGGCCAGCACCTTGTACACCACGCCGTGGCGGGTGACGGCCGCAAAGGCCGAAGCCCCCTGCGCGCCCAGCACAATCAGGTCGGCCTGCTGGGCTTTGCCCTGATAGAGCAACTCCTCGGTCGGATCGCCCGGCACAACGATGGTCTGCACGGTAATCTTGCCTTGCAAGCCAGGCGGGACCAGCGCGAGCAGGTCCGCTTCCAGTTGATCTATGGATCGGCCGGCAAGAACCTCCTGACGCTCCTGGGGCCGGATCACATGCTGCAGAATCAGGCGCGCATGGTGCTGCGCGGCCAGTTCCGCGGCAAATCCGGCCACAACATAGCTGGCTTCCTGCAGGCTCACGGCGCACAGAATGGTCTGGGTGGCAAAGTTGCGATAGGCGCCGTCCACCACGTCGGGGCCTACGATGTAGACCGGCACTTTGGCGGTGCGCAGCACAGCCTCGGCCACCGAACCCACCAGCAGCTTGCCGATGGGGCCGGGCGAGTGAGTGCCCATGACGATGCGGTCGATCTCCCGCTCGCGCAGGAAGGCGAGAACCTGGTCGGCGGCCAATCCTGGCCTTACGACCACTTCGCACCGGACGCCCGCGTCCCGCACACGCTTGGCCAGAGGCTCCAGTTGCTGAATCTCGGTTCGGGCGGCTGCTGCATAGTCGTAGTAGCGGATTCCCGAGGTCTCCGATGCGGCTACGACCAGCGTGTCATACGAGTGAAAAATGATGAGTTCGGCGCCAAATTCTGAGGCTTGCGCAAGAGCAAAGGAAAAGGCCTTTTGATTGGCGGGAATCTCTGAAGCAAACAGGATGGTGGAGGGTTTACTCCAACCTGGCTTGATTACGGCTGCCATGGGAACCTCCTGATGGTGCGGCAATACAATGGCAGACTTGCCATCGGATTACGGTGCTCGGTGGCACATGCTAAAGTGAGCTGAATCACTCAAGAAGTTGGACGAATTCTCGCTCCCGCGCCCTGGCTATCAAAGCTCTGCCAATAAAGACGCAGGTTCCAGCGCGATCGTTCACTTGAGACTGGATTGTGCGCCCTTCCCGCAAACTTGTCCAGAGGGAGAAGGCTACCGCTGTAGATTGAGCGGAATAAAGTGATCCCAATCACAGCCCAGCCAATGCCGCGCCTGCTCTTCTGGAGCGGAATCGTAGCACTCAAGAGCGATTTTCCAATTCATGGGGCTCTGCCGGCACGGTGCAACGTAGCTTCCTCTCAAGGGCGTTCATCTTATCGGCGGTCTCCCGGCTCTCTTTCGTCATTGGAAAACGCTCAATCCCCGCGCTGCCCCTTTTTCAGGCCAGCCCGCCGCGATTCAAGTGGAGGCCTCATGCAACCGATGCACACCATTCCCGCCCGCGGCGGGTTGAACTTCGACGAAACGCCCTTTCTGGCCATCTGGGAGGTCACCCAGTCCTGCGATCTGGCCTGCAAGCATTGCCGCGCCGCCGCCCAACCCATCGCCCACCCCGATGAGCTGACCACGACCGAAGGCAAGGCCCTGATTGACCAGATCGCCGACATGCACATCCCCATCTTCGTTTTCACCGGCGGCGACCCGCTCAAGCGCAAGGACGTCTTCGAATTGATCCGCTATGCCGCGGACAAGGGCGTGCAGGTAGCGCTCACTCCCAGCGCAACGCCGCTGCTGACCCGCGAGGCGATCTTCAAGCTAAAAGAAGCGGGCTTAGTCCGGCTGGGCATCTCGCTGGATGGCTCGACGCCTGAGATTCACGATGCTTTCCGGGGCCTTCCCGGCGCCTGGGCGCGAACCATCCAGGCCATCGAGTGGGCCAATGAGGCGGGCATTCCCATCCAGGTCCATTCCACCATCAGCCGCCATAACGCCAACGATCTTGACAACTTGTGCGCTCTCTTCGAGAAGCTGGCCATCGTCATGTGGAACGTGTTTTTCCTCGTTCCCGTGGGCCGCGGGCAGATAGCCGACCTGCTCAGCGGCGAGGAATTTGAGCAGGTCTTCGGCAAGATCTACGAACTCTCGCAGCGGGTGAACTTCCAGATCAAGACCACTGAGGCGATGCACTACCGGCGCTACCTCTTGCAGCACAGCCTCGAAGAGCGGCGCATTGGCCACGGGCATCCGCATGGAGAGGACGCGCAGAAGTACGAGCCTGGCGCACCCACCGCCGACGCCAAAACCAGAACCGCAAGCTGGGCCACCCGGCGGGTGAACGACGGCAAGGGCTTCTTGTTCGTCTCTCATGTTGGCAATGTGTATCCTAGCGGATTCCTGCCCATCCACGCCGGCAACGTGAAAGAGACGCCACTGAGCGAGATCTACCGCAACGCGCCCATTTTCAAGTCGCTGCGTGACACCAGCAAGCTGGAAGGCAAGTGCGGAGCCTGCGAGTACAAGGAAATCTGCGGCGGTTCGCGGGCACGGGCCTACGCGCTCACCGGCGATCCGCTGGCCGCGGAGCCCTGCTGCATCTATGAGCCGAAGAACTGGGACGCGCAACTGGGAAGCAGGCCGGCTCCATCCGCGAGCCACCGTCGCGACTTTCACGCGCATTGAGCGCTCGCGGCCTATAATGAAGCATGGTAACTGTCCGGCAGGCCAACCCGGCAGATGTTCCCAGCGCACCCCCTTCTCCCAAGGGGGAAAGGCCGGATGTTGCGCCGCATCCACCGGAGCGCTCACTGGACCAGCGCTTCGAGGCGATGCTCAAGCGGGTTCACGCCAACCGCCCCAGCGAAGACATCTCTCTGATCCGCAAGGCTTGGGAGTTCTGTGTCCGGCATCATGAAGGCCAGATGCGCGCCTCCGGCGAACCCTACATCATCCATCCGCTCGAAGTGGCCGAGGTGCTGGCGGAGATGAAGATGGACGCGACGGCCATTGCCGCCGGCCTGCTGCACGACTCCGTTGAAGACACGCCCGCCACCAATGAGGAAATTCAAGCCAAGTTCGGCGACCAGGTGGCTCACATCGTCGAGGGCGTGACCAAAATTGACAAGATCCAGTTTGCCAATCGCGAGGACCGCCAGGCTGAGAATGTCCGCAAGATGCTGCTGGCCATGGTCTCCGACGTGCGCGTGGTGCTCATCAAACTGGCCGACCGCCTGCACAACATGCGCACCCTCGAGCACCTCAAGCCGGATCGGCAGGAGGCCATTGCCCGCGAGACGCAGGACATCTATGCCCCTCTGGCCCACCGGTTGGGGATGGGCAAGGTGCGCGGCGAACTCGAGGATCTGGCCTTCCGGTATACCGATCCGGTCAGCTTTGAAAAGGTGTCGGAGGCGGTCGAGGCCCGGCGCATCGAGGGCGAGCAGTTTTTGCGCGGCGTTGAAGACACGCTGATCGAGCAATTGCGCGAAAACGGCATCGAGGCGCGGGTGGAGTGGCGAATCAAGCGCCTCTATTCGATTTTTCAAAAGATCGAGCGTTCCAAGGTCTCTTTCGACCAGGTCTACGACTTTCTCGCCATCCGCGTCATCACCCAGGACGTGGCTGCCTGTTACGCGGTTTTCGGGCTCATCCACACCCTGTGGCGACCGGTGCCGGGGCGCATCAAGGACTTTATCGCCATGCCTCGCGCCAACCACTACCAGTCGCTCCACACCACGGTGATTGGCGCCAGCGGTCACCAGTTCGAGGTGCAGATTCGCACCGAAGAGATGCACCGCATCGCCGAAGAAGGCATTGCCGCCCACTGGAAGTACAAGGCCGGCGAAGCCACCGTCACGGCGCGCGACGAGGAGCGGCTCAACTGGATTCGCCAACTGGTCGAGTGGCAAAAGGAGATGACCGATCCCAACGAATTCCTCTCCAGCCTGAAGATGGATCTGTATCCCGACGAGGTCTACACCTTCACGCCCAAGGGAAAAGTGGTGGTGGTTCCGGCCGACTCCACGCCCATCGACTTTGCCTACACCATCCACACCGAGGTGGGCCACACCTGCGTGGGCGCCAAGGTGAATGGCCGCATGGTGCCCTTGCGCTCCAAACTGCGCACCGGCGACATTGTCGAGATTGTCACCCAGAAGGATCACAAGCCGAGCCGCGACTGGCTGACGTTTGTCAAGAGCCCCCGAGCCCGCAACAAGATCAAGCACTGGCTCAATGAAGACCAGCGCCGCCGCGCCGTGGACATCGGCCGCAAGCTGATCGAGCGCGAAGCCAGAAAGTTCAAGGTGCCGCTCAGCCAGATCTCCGACCAGGATCTGGGCCGCATCGCCAACGAGTACGGCGTCACCACCGCCGCCGACTTGCTGGCCAGCATGGGCCAGGGCAAGCACTCCGCCCACCAGGTGCTCAACAAGCTCGCCCCAGGCTATGCCAACCAGGCCGAGGCCGAGGCTGAAACCAAACCGCCCGGCAGCGGCGAGTCGGTCATGTCCGATGCGGTGCGCAAGCTGCACCTCACCGGTTCTGACTCGCTCCAGGTCGAGGGCCAGAACGACCTGCTCGTCTATCGCGCGCGATGCTGCAACCCCATCCGCGGCGAAGAGATTATCGGCTACGTCACCCGCGGCAAGGGCGTGGCCGTCCATGCCCGCAGTTGCCCCAACGTGCAGAACCTACTCTACGAGAGCGATCGCCGCATCGCCGTCGAGTGGGCGCGCGTGGGCGACCAGGCCGCCGGACGCCCCCAGCGCTACCCGGTCAAAATCACCGTCTTCTGCGACGACCGCGCCGGCATGTTAAAGGAACTGACCGCAGTCATCTCCGACGACAACACCAATATCCGCGGCGTTGAAGCCCGTGAGGACGAGGACGGCGAAGCTGTCGTCGAGTTTGTGGTCGAAGCCGAAGACCTGCGTCACCTGAACAAGATGGTCCTCGGACTCCGCCGCGTCGGCGGCGTGCGCGCCGTGCAGAGGACGCAAAAGCTGTGAGGCACAAGCCTTAGGCCTAAAATTCACAACAGGGCCGGTCCAATGATTTCGGCCAGCGGAATAAGCGGAAGTTACGTGCCCGCAGCCTGAAATGGCCGGGAATTGACCCGCCTCGCGGTTTGACGATAGAATTGTAGAGTTTGGCGATGCACCCTTTTGAGGATGTGCAGGGCTATGCTGGACTCACCGCTCGAAACCGTGGCGTGTGCGCTGTCCGCTTCCCGCTGCAGTCACTCTCTGTATGCGCCCCAATGAAGTACACGGTATCCGATTTTGAATGCGCCTCGTTTTGAGACCGGAGCGCTGGAGGGTTTTTTATGTATGCAGTAATTCGCACCGGCGGTAAGCAGTACCGGGTCGCTCCAGGCGACGTGGTTAAGATTGAAAGTGTAGTTTCAGAAGACCAGGCCGTGGAATTCAGCGATGTGCTGGCCGTCAGCGGCGAGCCGGGAACCATGACCAAGCCGGCCATAGCCAAGGTGACCGCCGAAGTGCTCGGCGAGGGCCGCGGCGACAAGATTCTGGTCTTCCACCTGAAGCGGAAAAAGCAGTACAAGAAGCTCCAGGGGCATCGGCAGAACTTTACTGAGGTGCGCATCAAGGCCATCGAGGCCGACGGCGTGACCTACACCGCCGCCGTCTAGATTGAGAAATTCCAACCGGGCAGCGCACGAAATCAAGAAGGGGATTCGGCAATGGCACATAAGAAGGGTGGAGGCAGCTCCACAAACGGACGCGACTCGAATGCACAGCGGCTGGGCGTAAAAGCCTTTGGCGGCCAACTGGTTACCGGCGGCTCGATCATCATGCGCCAGCGCGGCACCCGCATCAAGCCGGGCATCAACGTGGGCATCGGCTCCGACGACACGCTCTTCGCCAAGGTCACTGGCCGGGTAAAGTTCTCAGACCACGGCAACCGCGGGCGTTTTGCGTCGATCGAACCGGTTCCAGCCGAGTAAAACGGCTTAACATCACCAGGAAGGGCCACGGCATCCCGTGGCCCTTTCTTGTGCCTGGACGCAAATGGAGTGGATCACCGCTAGCGAATGCGCCCAGCACAGATAAAAAGGGCCGGACTCCCATGGGGTCCGGCCTTTTTTTATTTTCGATCAATGTGGCGCCCGCGCTTACAATTCCGACTCCCGGTTTTTCAGATTCCGGTTGAGCACCTTGTCCACCACGTTCTCGACGTCGGTGAGGAAGAAGCTGTTGGCAGGTTGCTGCACAGCAACCTGGGTTCCGGTGTGGCCTAGCGCAGAGGCAATCTCGTTCCAGCGGTAGATGGTCGAACTGGCCGGCATCACCACCGGCTGGCGGGCCGGCTCAGGCAGCGCACAGTAAGTTATCCAACTTCCCAGAGCTACCAGAATCAGCGATTCACTCACGAACTGTAGAGGATCCGTGAGCGACGTGTAGCGGGACATCAAGGAAACGACAATAAAGTCGCTGGAAGACGTCAGGCCAAAACCGAGTGCAATGCCAAAGGCCAAGTCGCGAATAGAGAGGCGCAATGCATTCATGCTTAGGCAGAGAAAACCCAGCAGACAAAGCTCAACTGCACTCACCGAACGCATCAGCCCATAGGCGACGTCGGGAATGATGAGAATGCCACGATGCGAAAAAGACAGAGTAGAGAAGCTCACGATGACCGAGGCCAGTACCGCCCAGCGGAAGATCACGAGACCGAATCTCATCAGCCCTGAGAACGCCGAGAGCGCGGAACGAAAGACCTCCATGCAGACAAAGTAGATAAGCACCACGCTGGCGATGTACACCGCCCAGTAAGCGAAGAAATAAATAACGAAGCAATAATTGTTGAGCCAATGCTGCGATTGGCCATAGAGAAGAGCAAGCAACACGGGCGCCGAACCGACGCGCAACGCCAGATAGCTCCCCATCGCAGGGAAGCGGCGGTGCATCTTCTTCGACCAGAAGAGGAAGCCGAGCACAGCCCAGAGGGCAAACTCTGCCACGCTCATCAACGACATCACGGTTTGCGAAGACATAGAAACTCTTTCGCCATCCTAAGATTGCTCTCAGAATAGCGCCAGACCCACCTGTTGCTCAACTGCAAAAGAGTACCGTCTTATGACACTTTCGTGCCATTACCCCCGTTTTTAGTTGCCGCCGTTGTCGGGGCAGGTGGGGACGTGAGGCCCGCATCCTGGAATCGGGAAGCTGGCGGTGGCAGACCGGTGGCTCGGAACAAAGGTTGCGGTCTTGGGCGTAACGGCGGCGGCTGCTGCTGCGGCAACGACAACGGACAAAGCGAGAACGCGGATGGCGAGTTTCATAGTTGGTAACCCCTTCAGGCTTGGATTGACGGAAAGCTGTTTCTCCGTAACACTGAAATGGTAGAGCAGAAACAAGGTTAAGTCTATCTTTTTCATAGGCATGAAAAACTAGTAACCGTGCGATTACTAACGTCATATCCCCCGAAGGTAATATATCGTCAGTAATCACTTCCGCGCCTCTCATCTCCTCTCTTCCACGCCCTCCCCGCATGCTAAAATAGACCTAGGCAAATTCGCTTGAAAGCCCTCGTTTTTCAAGCGGTTAATCCCGAATTCCAACCCGGAATCCCGATCGGTAACCGCGCCCCAAGTGGAGCTCGAAGCGAAAGCACTGCGAACGGAATCCTATGGCGACCAAAGTACCTGACAGCATCCCCCTCCCCGGCGACAACGACAGCTATACCGGCGAAAACATTACAGTCCTGGAAGGCATGGAGCATGTCCGGCTGCGTCCGGCCATGTACATCGGCTCAACCGGCGAAATGGGCCTGCATCACCTGGTTTATGAGGTGGTGGACAACTCCGTGGACGAAGCTTTGGCCGGTTACGCCACCAAAATCGACGTCATCATCCATGTGGACAACTCGATTACGGTCACTGACGATGGCCGCGGCATTCCCGTGGACATGAAGACGCTGGCCAATGGCGAGCAGATGCCGGCCGTGCAGGTGGTGCTCACCAAGCTGAACGCCGGCGGCAAGTTCGACGCCTCCAGCTACAAAGTTTCCGGTGGTCTGCACGGAGTGGGCGTGAGCTGCGTCAACGCGCTCTCGCAGGAGTTGAGCGTCGAAATCTGGCGCGACGGTCACACCTGGGAGATGGACTTCAGTTGCGGCGAGGCCATCAGCGAACTGCGCCAGGCGGGCACCAGCAAGCGGCGCGGGACAAAGGTGCATTTCCTGCCCGACAAGAGCATCTTTACCGCCACCGAGTTCAACTTCGACACCTTGGCCCAGCGGCTGCGTGAGTTGGCCTTCCTCAACAAGGGTCTGGAGATCACGCTCACCGACGAGCGCACCGCCGACCCCAAGACCGGCGACGCCCGGCGTACGGAATTCCGCTATGCGGGCGGCATTGCCGAGTTTGTCAAGCACTTGAACCGCGGCAAGACCGTGCTGCACGAGAAGCCGATCGTCATGGAAGCTCCGCGCGACGGCGTCGAGATTGAGATCGCCCTCCAGTACAACGACAGCTACTCCGAAACCGTGTTCAGCTTTGCCAACAACATCAACACGGTGGATGGCGGCACGCATCTGTCCGGCTTCCGCACTTCGCTTACCCGTACCATCAACGCCATTGGCCAGCAGCTCGGCCTGTTCAAGGATATGAAGGAAAACCTGAGCGGCGACGACGTGCGCGAGGGCCTGGTGGCCGTGGTCAGCGTCAAGCTGCCGCAACCGCAGTTCGAGGGCCAGACCAAGGGAAAGCTCAACTCCGACATCGCCGGCACGGTGCAGGCCTTCGTCAACGAGCGCCTGGGCATGTTCCTGGAGCAGAACCCGCCCGTGGCCAAGCGCATCATCAACAAGGCCATCGAGGCCGCGCGCGCCCGCGAGGCTGCCCGCAAGGCTCGTGACTTGACCCGCCGCAAGGGCGCCCTCGACGGCGGCGGACTGCCCGGCAAGCTGGCCGACTGCTCCGAGCGCAACCCGGACCGCTGCGAACTTTACCTGGTCGAGGGCGAGAGCGCCGGCGGCACCGCCAAGCAGGGCCGTGATCGCCGCTTCCAGGCCATTCTGCCGCTCAAGGGCAAGATCCTCAACGTCGAAAAGGCCCGCTACGACAAGATGCTGGGCCACGAAGAAATCCGCGCCATGATTACCGCGCTGGGCTGCGGCATCGGCAAGGATGACTTCGACGCCTCCAAAATCCGCTACGGCAAGATCATTCTTATGACCGACGCCGACGTGGACGGTTCCCACATCCGCACACTTCTGCTCACCTTCTTCTTCCGCCACATGACGGAGCTGATCAAGCGCGACAACATCTATATCGCTCAGCCGCCGCTCTTCAAAATCAAGAAGGGCCGCTTCGAGCAGTACATCAAGGACGAGCGCGGGTTTGTGAAGGTGATGGTCAATCGTGCTTCCGAAGGAATGGTTGTGCGCCACGGCGAAGCCGCCAGCCGCATCGACGGCGCCGACCTCACCCGCTTCATGGGCATTCTGGATGAGTATCTGGGATTTGTGGAACGGGTAGACAAGCGCATCCGCAATGAAAAGCTGACGGAGCTTCTGGCCCGCGCCGAACTCGTTCACCGCGCCGATTTTGCATCGAAGGCCGAGAGCAAAGTTCCGCCCAAGCTGGCCCTGCTTTACGAGCAATTGTCCGAGCTGGCCGACGAGTTCCAGTTCAAGATCAACGATCCGGTCGAGGACGAGGAGCACCACACCTGGTCCATCTGCTTTACCGATGCGCAGGGCGCCACGCGCTGCATCGACTGGACCCTGGCATCCAGCCCCGAGTTCCGCCAAATGATGGCAAAGTACACCCTCATCAAGCAGTTCCTCGAGCCTCCCTACCTCATCGAGTTCGCACCCAAGGCTGCCGCCGTCGAGGCGCAGGCCGAGGACGCCGAAGGAGCCGAGTCAGAGGCAGCCCCCGACAGCGCTGAAGTCCAGGCGGAAGCCAAGCAGGCCCGCCGCGTCGCCCGCAACCTGCGCGAGCCCGTCGAAAAGCAGACCGCGCGAGAGTTGTTCACCTATATCGTCGAACAGGGCAAGAAGGAATATTCGGTCCAGCGTTACAAGGGGCTGGGAGAGATGACCGCCACGCAACTCTGGGAGACCACCATGGACCCCGAACATCGCACCCTGCTCCAGGTCAAGCTCGAGGACATCGCCGAAACCGAGGCCATCTTCACCACCCTCATGGGCGAAGATGTTGAAGCCCGCCGCAAATTCATCGAGGACAACGCGCTGGACGTAAAGAACCTCGACATATAAGTGCCAGGTCCGCTTGCAGGTTTGCGGAAATAGCGCCAAGATTTGCGGAAATAGGTTCTTGGTTTTGCGCAAATCTTGTCCTTGGGAAGAGTTGGCGTAAGGTGCGATTCAGCGTAAGCGCCCAGGCCACGTGACGAACAACTCTGGAGTCCCTTGCATTGCGGAATTCCAGAGTTCCTGCGCGCTTATTCACCCCATCGCTGACTCAGGTTTGTGATTTCAGCATTTGTGGATAGAAGCGGAGCGGCGACAGCCGTCGATGTGTTGGGCAAGATCGGCAGTGTCGCTGCACTGACTCATCGCCGGGGACGTCAAGCTCGAAACTTAATCGTATGTTTCCCGGGCTGCAAAGCGGTTTCCAACCACTCATTTACGCTGCGAACAAGCACGGCTGTTCCATCAAGTTCCAAAGTCTCGCTCGGCTCTTGCGAACGAAGTCCAAGCTTCGCTCGTACGTTGTCAGGGACGGTGCAGACGATTTCAGGTTTGCGGACGCCATTCATCTTCCACTCCATCTCCACTGGGCCGAACTCGGTAACACAGACGCCTTCGCCCAATCGAGTCCCGAGAAGCGCGGTTCAATCAGAATCGTTCGTCGCTCCACCGGGCCTTCTCTTCATGCACCCATGACACATCTGTGGCGATAACCTGCCTCTCTCCGCCATGCACTATTTCCAGCGCTGCGACGAAACCGGGGTCATTCGGCACCGGCGCTATTGTGGCAGACCAGATGATTTGCGCAGATGCCAGCACAGTTGGCTGGCCTGCCTTCATGACAGGCGAAGCGAATGTGGCCGTCCGGACACTACAGGAGCCGCAGCCAAGGCAGCGGCGCGAATGAGAAACTCTCTACTTTTCAGAAATACCCCCATTCCGGCCAGGAAGCATGCACGTTCGACGACGGAATGCCCTAATGAACGGGGGGGGGGGGCAAACTTCCCAGGATGAGGTCCGCCTTGGTCGCAAGCGCAGAATAAGATCCAGTGCCGGATGCCCTTGCGGCAATTCTATAGCGGCTTTGCGCTCTCGAATCGCGAACGATCCAGGCGTGATCCTCGGTTGGCGCTTGCAGGCGTGGGTGTTGAAAAAATCGCTGCTGACCGGTTGTCCGTTGATCTCCATTGGATCATTCGCCCCTTGCCCTCCTGTGTCTTCCGGGGATGGCGCTGCCGCATCAAGTTATGGAGTACTTTCCGCTGCCCAGATCCCGGGCAGCTTGCAGGATGCTCTCCTGTCGGCCGAGATCGCGCCAGTAGCATTCATCCGCACGATAGGCGATGATCTTTTCTCCCTGCGCCGCGAGATGCATATAGGTGTCAATGATGGAAAAAGCGTCTTCCTCTCCCATTTTTACGAGGAGATTGGGAGAAATCACGTGAATGCCAGAGAAGGCCAGTGCTTGCACCTGTTGGGCAGGACGCACCAATTCATCCTTTCCATCTTCTGCCTTGGCAGCGCGCCCAGTTCGACGGCCGCACAGCCGGGCCTGCTCGTCGAAGAGCAGATACCGCGAAGTCTCCCGGTCTTGAACTGCAAGGGTGGCTAGGGCGCCGTGTTCAGCGTGAAATCGCATCATGCGCCCGAGATCGATGGTGCTGATGACATCCACGTTGTGCAGGATGAACGGCTCTTGCAAGCTCCCGCCGGCATCAAGAAAGAAATGGGCGGCTCTTTTCAAGCCCCCGCCAGTGTCAAGCAAGACCTCCTCGCGAGAGACTTCAACCCGCATTCCGAAGTTATCGTTGGCCTTCAAATACTCAGCGATCATCTCCGCGTAGTGATGCGTGTTGACAATCACCTCGCGCACACCAAACGAGCGCAAGCGGCAGAGAGCGATCTGCAACAGCGTGCGGCCGGCAACCTCTACCAGCGCCTTCGGGCGGTCGTCGGTCAGTGGCCGCAGGCGTGTGCCCAGGCCGGCAGCCAGTATCATTGCTTTCATCGGCCCATCTTCTCGGCTTCGATATGCCGAACAACCACTTCCACTCCGCTGCTCGCGCGCAGATGCTTAGCCAACTGCTCGGCCAGAAATACCGAGCGGTGCTGCCCGCCGGTGCAGCCAAACGAGACCATCAGGTCTTTGAAACCGCGGCGCTGATACCCACTCACGGTTGCATCCACCAGCGACAGAACGCTGGCAAGATACTGGTGCACGCTCTCCTGCTGATTGAGATAGTCGATCACCGGCGCGTCCTTGCCGGTCATCGAGCGGAACTGTTCTTGCCGTCCCGGATTCGGCAGATTGCGCGCATCGAAGACAAATCCTCCGCCGTTCCCTGTCTCATCGGCGGGCATTTGACGGTGGAAGGAGAAACTGAAGATCCGCACCTTCAGTTGATCCGCGCTAGAAGCCAGGCTCTGCAATTTCTCCGACGCCAACATGCCCTGGAAGGCTTCCATCAACGCCGGCAGGGCGATGGGCAGCTTGACGTGGTGAGCCAGCCAGCGCAAGTTCTTCAACGCGTACGGCACACTCTGCAGAAAATGGGCCTTGCGCTCATAAAACCCGCGGAATCCATAGGCCCCCAGGGCCTGCATGATGCGGACGTAAACGTACGCGTAATAGTGCTCCATGAACGCTGCGCGATCGAGCTTGATGTAACTCCCAAGGCAGTCGAAATAATAGTCAAGTAACTCCTGGCGCAACTCCGGCGGCAGATCGGCCTTGCCATCGTACAGCAGAGACGCGATGTCGTATTGCAGCGCGCCTTTGCGGCCGCCCTGGTAGTCCAGAAAAAACGGTTGCCCGTCGCGCAACATCACATTGCGAGATTGAAAATCCCTATACAGAAAATAATCATGGCTGGCGCCCAGCAGAAACTTTGTCAAATGGCTGAAATCATTTTCGAGCGCCTGTTCGTTGAAGGGTACGCCGGCGAGCCGTAAAAAATAATACTTGAAATAGTTCAGATCCCAGACAATGGACTGGCGATCGAAGCGGTCGCGCGGATAGCACACTTTGTAGTTCAGATCGCGGCCTGCCTCAACCTGAAAACGCGGCAACACAGCCACCACTTTGCGATACGCTTCAACCGCCTGCGGAGCGATGGTCTCGCCGGCGCGATTTCTGCCAAGAAATTCGAAGAGCGTCGTGTCACCCAGATCTTCTTCAAGGTAGGCGTTTTGGCTCAAGTCCTCCGCATAAATCTCCGGCACTGGCAATCCATGCTGGCGAAAATGCCTTGAGAACTCAAGGAAAGCGACATTCTCCTCCCGTACGGGATACAGAATGCCGATGGCGCTGAATTTCCCGCCTGTAAGCCGGAAGATGGCACGCCCCGAGGCGCCGAGCTGGCCTTGAAGCGGCCGTACGTCTTCGGCTGGCAACTGGTAATGCTGCTCGAAAAGCTGTTTTAGAACGTCCATGAATGTCTTTCTGAGAGTTGCTCAAGCCGCTTCTCAAAGATACCGAGCCCGGGGAAGAGCACGCAAGGCGCCGGGCGCCCCACCCTCGGCGCGCCTCCGGGGCCCCCACGGACAAGTCCTCGCCTGTCGGGTGGTATTTTGCGCCTGAGTGGGATACCACCGCACTCCATCGCAACGCACAAGATCATGCTGTCAGAGACTCTGTATTGCACCGGCGCATATAATTGGCCAGACCTTCCAAATCCAACCAAGCCTGAGGCCTTCGATGTCCCATGTGACGCTCAAGAACAGCTACAAGACACTGTCGGATCGCCTCAACCTTTTTCCGCAGGGCGCGCCGCCTTCAGAGCTTCTGTTCCAGATTCTGGAGGTGCTGTTTACCAGGGATGAGGCGGCGCTGGTGGCGCTGCTTCCCATCAAGCCCTTCAACATCGCCGCCGCGGCCAGGATATGGAAAAAGCCCACCGCCGAATCCAGAAAGATTCTTGAGGGCCTGGCCTCTAAAGGGATGCTCCTCGACATGGAAATGAAGGGGGAGCAGATTTTTGTCTTGCCTCCACCCATGGCTGGGTTCTTTGAATTCTCCATGATGCGCATGGGCAATGGATATGACCAGAAGCTGCTGGCCGAGCTCTACTACCAATACCTCAACGTGGAAGAGGATTTTGTGAAGAACCTCTTCGCCGGGGGCGAAACCCAGCTCGGACGCACCTTTGTGAACGAGCAGGCCATTGCCGGCGACAACACGCTCACCGTGATGGACTACGAACGAGCCAGCGAAGTGATCCACACGGCCTCGCACATGGGCGTGGGCTCCTGCTACTGCCGCCACAAGATGCAGCACCTGGGCAAGGCCTGCGATGCGCCCATGGACATCTGCATGACTTTCAGCGGCACGGCCCAGTCGCTCATCAAGCACGGCATCGCGCGCAAGGTCGATGTGAAGGAAGGCATGGACCTGCTAGATGAGGCCCAGGCACACAACCTCGTGCAGTTTGGCGAGAACGTGCAAAGCAAGGTGGCCTTCATCTGCAACTGTTGCGGATGTTGTTGTGAGGCAATGCTGGCCGCCAAGCGCTTTGCCGTTCTGAATCCCATTGCCACCACCGCCTTTCTGCCCGAGGTTAGCGCGGAGAAGTGCAACGGCTGCGCCAAATGCGTAGCGGTCTGTCCGGTAGAGGCCATGGGGCTGGTCTCTGCGCGCGATCCGCATCAACCCAAGCGCAGAAAGGCGCGCCTCGACGAGTCCCTGTGCCTGGGTTGCGGAGTTTGCGTCCGCGCTTGTCCCCAGGCTTCAATCTCGCTCAAGGCTCGCAAGCAGCGTGTCATCACTCCGATCACCACCGCCCACCGAGCCGTGCTCATGGCCATTGAGCGCGGCAACCTGCAAGCCCTCATCTTCGACAATCGGGCGCAATGGAATCATCGCGCCATGGCCGCCATTCTAGGAGTGATTCTCAAACTTCCCCCCATCAAGCAGGTCATGGCGAGCCGGCAGATGAAGTCACGATACCTTGCACATCTCATGCAACCCAGAGATTTCGTTCATATCGAGCATTGAGGGTCGGTTTTCTCCAAGACAAATACCTTTTGTACACGAGACTTGCGGCATTTTCTGCGGTCACAATCTGGCGAAATTCATCGCGGGCACATTTGGCATCCCCCTCAGAGAACAATCGGTACTCCTTGAATCCATCAGCGATGCCATTTCAGAGGTTGTCCCACTGGTCCGAATCAAGATGAAAGAAAACGCCGGCTTCCGGGATATTGGCAAGCGCATGCTGCTCGCCTGGCAAGAAGGCGTAATCGGATTGCGGGATGGCCGTGTCTATGCGGCGGCAGGCTGGCCCGTGGACAACGCATTTGAAGGCATCTCTGCCCCACCGAAGCTTGGCAGCCCAAGGAAAGTCATCGGTCGATCAGAACTCCTCGGCAACCGCATCGGGAAGCCGAAAAAGGCACCTCCGAAGTAGTCCCTTGATTCCAGATGTTTGTCACAGAGAATGATAAAAGGCCCGGCCCCAGGAGTCTATCTCCG
>Ga0224529_1001246_pt1 | contig 15910 bp, 13 predicted proteins | sample CBST50metaG_FD_179893 | JGI IMG/M metagenome (GOLD analysis project Ga0224529, IMG submission 179893) | Peat soil microbial communities from Stordalen Mire, Sweden - C.B.S.T50 | ecosystem: Environmental > Terrestrial > Soil > Wetlands > Peat | place: Sweden: Norrbotten County, Stordalen Mire... | reverse complement strand
GCATGGTTCAGGTCCATGTACTCGCAAGGGTGTGGGGGTTCGAGTCCCCCCCTCGGCACCAGCCGTTTAGAATCAATAGGCTAGGTTAGCTTCCTAAGAAAAGCCAGCGGAAAGCTCAGTTTTCCTGCTTTTTCGGTATTAACCGAGAGGAGAACTTTGATACCAGTGGCAACCCAAAATACAGTACAAAACCTTACTCTCAGTCAGGATGCACGGCTGTACAAGTACGTCCGTCTTCCGAGCGGCTGGAAACACCTCCGTGCCGACTACAGCGAAACATTTGGCTTGAAGCCTCACTCTGTGTTCCTGCCCAAAACGAACACCCCAACCATTGTTGAGGGCGGCAAGTACGTTGCCAGCGACGGCGGCAAATGGCACTCTCTGAGTCCAGACCCGAATGAGGCGTGGATGCTGTTTAAGCTTTTCCGCAATGAGGGGCGGAAGTCTCAACTTGAAGTGAAATCTCAACAACTCAGGCAACAACTCGCAACCGGGCAAAAGGCGGTCGTGCAAGAAGAAATGCCCAAAGCCCTCACGGTCGGAGATGCAATTAGAAATTTCTTGAAATCGTACCGGCTCAAGATTCTGTCAGGTGGACGCTAGCCTCGCACGTACGACGCGATTGAAAACATCCTTGTAGCGTTCAAAGCGGCCACCGGAGAGGAAACTCCGCTGACGGCTGTGACCCGCGAATCAGCCATCACCTACATCGCGACGTTGAAGAAGCGGACAGGCGCAGACACGACCAAGACCACCAAAGAAAATCACTTCATCTACATTCAGAAGATGCTCAGGGCGTCGGGCGTCAATCTTTTTGAGGAGGGCGATTGCCCCAAGGCTCCCAGTGGGTCGAGTGAGGACATCCGACGTTCGTGCTATCCCAGGTCTGAAAATCCAGACCTGGGCACCCAGCTGCTTTTTTCTGGCGCTCGTCTGTTCGGCTAAAGCTGCGCCCTCTACAGCAACAGGAGAACCGCTCTACACGCTCAGTGCTGGATAGTCGGTGTAGCCATGCGGTCCGGGCGTGAAGAAGGTGTTGGGGTCTGACTGGGCGAGTGGCGCATTGCTCGCGAAGCGTGCCGGCAGATCGGGATTGGCGATAAAGAGCTGGCCAAAAGCCACGGCATCAGCCTCGCCATCCTGGATGACCTGCTCAGCCAGTGCTTGCGTATATTTTTCATTTGCGATGTAGACACCGCCAAACAGCTTCTTGAGTTGCGGACCCAGCCGGTCGGGCCCGAAGAACTCGCGTGCGCACAAAAAGCCGAGCCCGCGCCTGCCCAACTCATGCGCGACGTAACCAAAGGTCACTGCCGGATTGGAATCGTGCATGTCCTGACTGTCGCCGCGCGGCGCCAGATGCATACCAACGCGCTTGGCGCCCCAAACGGAGATCACAGCATCGGTAACTTCAAGCATGAGCCGGGCGCGGTTCTCAAGCGATCCGCCATATTCGTCGGTGCGATGGTTGGAGCCATCTTGAAGGAACTGGTCGAGCAGGTAACCATTGGCTCCGTGTATCTCGACGCCGTCAAAGCCAGCCAGTTTTGCGTTCTCGGCGCCCTTGCGGAACCCCTCGACGATGCCGGGAATTTCTGACTTATCCAGTGCGCGCGGCGTTACATAGTCCGTGAAGGGGCGGACCAGACTTATGTGGCCGGCAGGCCGGATGGCGCTGGGAGCCACAGGAAGTTCTCCCTGTAAAAAGCGCGGGTCAGAGATGCGGCCCACATGCCATATCTGTGCAAAGATGCGGCCACCGGCATTGTGCACAGAACTGGTCACAGGCTTCCAAGCCTCGACTTGCTGCGACGACCAAATTCCCGGCACATTCGCGTAGCCAACGCCCTGCGGCACAACCGGGATGCCCTCGGAGATGATCAGTCCGGCGCTGGCACGCTGCGTGTAGTACTCGGCTATGATCTGCGTGGGAATGTGGTCCGGCGTGCCGCGCAGACGCGTGAGAGGGGACATGATTACTCGATTCGGGAGGCGAATGTCTCCGATCTGGATGGGGTCTAGCAGAGAAGCCATAGCGTGAGTCCTCAAGGACAAAAGTCCTTCTACTTAAGATGCTTCAGACGGATGGAAGATGCGCACAGCGCTGGATTCCATGGCCTATGGCTGCGAAAGCCCGGTCACTGACTGCATGATTTTGTGTCTTCAGGTTCGTGGTATCCCATCCTTTCGCCAGGAAAGAGGCGAAAGGATGGGGCACGGAAGATGGTACATAAACAAGCGGTCAGAAACCTATGGAAGCTCTGAACAAGTTCTTCTTATGAAGCCGACATTCCCTCGGAGGCTAAAGCCCTCGAGCTTTTTGCCGCATTTACGGCGCGTCTAAAGACGCGCCCTTTCAAAACCTCGACTTGTGCAGAGTTTTCTTAGGTCGTATCGACATTTAGACATGATTTACACAACTGCTCCAAATAGCCATCCGATACCGGCGGTTACGGCCATGGCAAGGCCACCCCAGAACGTTACGCGCAGTGTGGCTACCATGACTCCTGCTCCGCCCACACGCGCGGACACCGCGCCCAGAAGCGCGAGCAGCGCCAGCGAAGAAGCCGAGACAAATGGAATCAATTCAGTCGCTGGCGCTATGGCTGTAATCATGAGCGGCATCAATGCTCCAACAGCGAAGCTGGCGGCTGAGGCCAGTGCGGCCTGAATGGGACGCGCGCGGGATGTATCTGAGATACCGAGTTCGTCGAGCGCGTGCGCACCCAATTCATCGTGAACCATCAGTTGCTTGGCCACCTGTTTGGCGAGCGCGTGATCAAGTCCGCGAGCCTCGTAAATTGCCGCCAGTTCCTGACGCTCTCCCTTGTTGTCTGTTTTGAGTTCCGTACGCTCACGCACCAGTTCAGCCTCTTCAGTGTCTGCCTGGGAATGAACGGAAACAAATTCACCGGCGGCCATCGACATGGCTCCTGCCACCAGGCCGGCGGTTCCCGCGACCAGAACGCTGCTATGAGTTCCGTGCGCCGCTGCAACACCCAACACCAGACTGGAGGTTGACAGGATGCCGTCGTTCGCGCCCAGAACCGCCGCGCGAAGCCATCCAAAACGTTCCGTGTGATGCCGTTCCCTGCTTCCGAAATGCATTCTCATACAGCCTCGATTCAGAAAGCCATGGCGGCAAGTTATATCCACTTCATCCGCAGCAACCAGACTTTAACAACTTGCGTAAGTCCAGCATAAGCAAGGATGGTTGCCAGCAAAATCGGCCAGTACAAACCCGGCAGATGCGTAAGGCCCAGCGAAGATGCCAAGGGCGAATACGGCAGCCACGCGCCAAAGGCCATGATGGACAGCGTCGTGAAGATCAGCGGCCAACTTGCGCGGCTTTGAAAGAAGGGAATCTTATTCGTGCGAATGACGTGAATGATGATTGTCTGCGTCATGAGCGACTCGACGAACCAGCCCGTCTGGAATACGGAGACCCGCGCTGGATTCCAGCAATTGAAGACCCAGAGCATTACAAAGAAAGTCGAGTAGTCGAAGATTGAGCTGATGGGTCCAACACAGAGAATGAACCGCCTGATTTCGCCGATGTTCCAGGGCCGAGGGCGCGCCACTTGTTCTTCGTCCACGGCGTCGCTGGGAATTGGCACCTGGGAGAAATCGTAGAGCATATTGTTTGTCAAAATCTGAATGGGGGCCATGGGAAGGAAGGGGAGAAACGCGCTTGCTCCCAACACGCTGAACATGTTTCCGAAGTTGGAACTGGCTCCCATCCGAATGTACTTGATAATGTTGGCGAAAACCTTTCGGCCCTCGATGACGCCCCCATCGAGCACCATGAGGTCCTTCTGCAACAGGATCAGATCCGCAGATTCCTTGGCGATGTCGGCTGCGGTGTCGACGGAGATGCCAATGTCCGCAGCGCGCAACGCGGGTGAATCGTTGATGCCGTCTCCCATGAATCCGACGACGTGCGCCTTGCGCAATGCGCGGACAATTCGCTGCTTGTGAGCGGGAGAGAGACGCGCGAAGAGAGTCGTTTTTTCAGATGCCTCGGCCAGTTCGGCGTCGGACATTTTTTCCACGTCGTCGCCCAGCAGAATCGGGTCGGCGACGAGTCCCACTTCGCTGCACACCTTGCGGCTGATCAGGTCGTTGTCGCCGGTGAGAATCTTCACGGCTACACCATGTTTGTGCAGCGCTTCAATTGCAGCGGCGGCGGTGCGTTTGGGCGGGTCAAGAAATGCGACGTATCCTTTCAGAACGAGGTCGCGTTCGTCGTCCTTGGAGCAGGCCTGTTTCCCGGGAAGTTCTTTGACGGCCACGGCCAATACCCGAAATCCATCGTTGCTGAGGCTTGCATACTCGTCCTTCAGACCTTTCATCAGGGCGGGGTCCATGGGCGACAGTTTCCCATCCAACTCAAATTGAGAGCACTGATGAAAAATCTCTTCCGGTGCGCCTTTGGTCAGCAGAATCGCCTTGCCTTCCGAACTTTCAACGAGGACGGACATCATGCGCCGCGTGAAGTCGAAGGGAATCTCGTCCAGCTTTTTGAACTTCTCAACCAGATCTTTCTGATGGAAATCCGTACTATTCAGAATCGCCGTGTCCAGCAGGTTTTTAAGGCCGGTCTGGAAGTGACTAATAAGATAGCCGTCCAGAAGCACTTCATCCGTCTCGCGTCCGGCGACGTTGCAATGCCGCTGAATAACTACCCGGTCTTCAGTCAGCGTGCCGGTCTTGTCGGCGCAGAGCACGTCCATGCCACCGAAGTTCTGAATGGAATTGAGACGCTTGACGATTACTTTTTTGCGGCTCATGGCAAGCGCGCCCTTGGAGAGGCAGACGGAAACAATCATGGGCAGCATCTCCGGCGTCAGTCCGACGGCCACGGCCATCGCGAAGAAAAAGGCGGCTCTCCAATCGTGCTTGGTGAACCCGTTGATCAAGAAAACCAGAGGCACCATGATGGCCATGAGCTGAATCATGAGCCACGTGAAACGGCTGAGGCCCTTGTCGAAACTTGTCGGCGGTTCCTCCTCCGTGATGGAACTGGCCATTGTGCCGAGATAGGTGTGGACTCCCGTCACGACTACTACGGCGGTCGCCGTGCCGCTTTGAACGCTGGTGCCCATGAAGCAGATGTTCTTGAGCTCCGCTGGCGAGTCGGCAGCTTTGGGGTCGGGGTCGTGAAACTTCTCTACGGGAAGCGACTCCCCGGTGAGCGTTCCCTGGCTGACGAATAAATCCTTGGCCGCGATTACGCGCACGTCGCCGGGAATCATGTCACCGGCGGAGAGATTGATGATGTCTCCCGGTACCAGGTCGCGCAGCGGAAGCTCCAGGGCCTTGCCATCCCGGACCACCGTGGCGGTTACGTGGATCATGGCTTTAAGCTTTGCCGCTGCTGAGTTCGCACGCGCTTCCTGTACGAATCGGAGCGCTGCGCTGAGCACCACCATGCCTGCCATGACGGTTCCGGCGCGCGCATCGCCGGTGGCAAAAGAAATCGTCGAGAGTGTTGCCAGCAAAATGACCAGCGGGTTACGCAGGATGATCAAGAGGCGGATGAACCAGCCGCGCTGCCGTTCCTGCGCCACCTCATTCGGCCCTGACGTGCGCGCACGGTCTTCTGCCTCGGACTGAGTCAGACCCGCGGGAGCCGTGTGCAAGAACTGAAGCAGTTCATCGCCTTGCTTCCCGGCCGCATCGAGGACGGCAGGAGAAACGCGAATGTTATGCTGCTTTGCTTTTGCAGGAATTGGAGATGCTTCGGCAGGCGCAGGCGTGGTTACTGCGCTGGAACTTGCTTCTAATGGGGGCTTCGTTTCTGCGTGACTCGGATCAGGTGTTGTCATTTATTTTGATCGCCGAGGGCGCGGTGAATCTCGACCGGCTGAGTGGTGATGGAGACGCCGCGCGCCCGCGCCGCGCACGAGGAAGGCTGCAAGCGCATGGCGAGCATGTCGGCGCGAGAGCCAAGCAGGACGAAAGCCTTAACGGAATTAGCCGTTGGGGGCAGCGAGTCAACCGCCGTAAACACACCGAAGCGGCAGGCAGGAATGTCGGCTTTAATAACTGGACTAATCACCGCTGAATATTAAACGACACATATATATGCGTGCGGTGCACAATTGCACACATGATTCGCTGCCTGTGCTGAACGCGGGAGGAGGCCGCCGTCTATGGTGGCGCTTGAATTGGCGTAAAGGGAAAGCACCGCCGACGTATGAATTTTTCCTGCCCGGAATCCCCGGCGAGCGGCCTTTGCTCGCAGGGGTGGAAGTAAAAGCACATGGTACTATGGCTGGAACATTGTGGGAGTTATAGCTAAAGAATGGCCCTGCTATTCAGAGACATTCTACTAACAGGAACAAGATTCCTTCCCTTTTTCGTGCGCATCTGTCTTGCAGCATGACTGCTTTCGCCTTAATATCCAACTGATCGTAGTTCCGACCGCAATGCCTGCCGCCAATGTCGCAAAGACGGTTTCAACCGGATGCAGCTGGACGCGTCTTTTTGTATCGTCATAAAGCTCTGCGGCGGCATAACAGCCATGTTTCGCGGCACGCCGTGCTTCTCCAACGCCGTCCTCAAGTGCTTCCGCAACAGCAGATGCCGCCCGAGAAGCCTTGTGCGCCGTATCGTTAATCTGCTCGCCCGTTTGTTCAAAAATTGACTGAGTCATGATTCCCTGACCTCTCTCGTTTCCGAGTTTGATGTTGATTTGCTTACTTCCCGATGGCCGTTTCAATCTTGCCGACAAAGCCTTGAGTGTCTGCGACCTGGCAAGGGCATCTTCGAGAAGTTATCTTGCCGAAGATAGAACCTTCTATCTGTCAGTATTTAATGATCGGGTTGTAAAAGCTGGTCGGAATTGCTCGCTGAGTTGTGTGCGCGGGCGACTGGATTCAAGTTGAGAAAGGTGTGGGTAAAACATTTGTCCGAACCATGCCAGCTTGCAGCATGAAGGGCGTGGCTAGCCTGTTCGACAGGCTGGGCTGACGCCAGCCGCCATTTGACTTTACAATTACCAAGCCCTGAACAGGTCCTTGCAGCGAGGATCTACCATCTTAATCGCCGTGCGGTTACAGCGATGATCCTGCACATCAATCACCACGCGATTGATCAGGCTCTTGCAGCGAAGATCTTCCATCTCAATCGTCACCCCCCTGAACACGCCATTGCCGCGAGGGTCATCTATCTCAATTGCCGCAATCTTGCATCGAGGATCAGTCATCTCAATCACCTATGTCATCAAGCTTGCTCTTGCACCTTCAGTAAGCTGAGAACATGTTGATGCGATCAGCGTAGCACGGACTGCTCAATGTTGCTCACCTCGTTTTGGCTTCAATCTATCTATGGAAGCACTGAACAAGCTCTTCTGATGAATCCAGCATTCCCCCGGGGGCTGAACAGGCTGCGGAAAAAGGCACAGCGCGAACTTCCGGGGAAAAGAAAGTTCAGCAGGGGCTGAAGCCCTCGTTGATTTTGCGGTACTTACGGCACGACTAGAGCATTTTCGGAAATGGTGTAGACCCAAATTTCATTGGTATCCCACCCTTTCCGCAGAAAAAAGCGGAAAGGATGGGGCACGGAAGTCTACAGCAAAAGCAAAAATGCTCTAAAGTCGTGCCCCTGTTACAAGGCGGCCTTTTGAAAGACGCTTTACGAGTTTTCCGCAGCTGGTAAAGCCCTCGAGCCTTTTGCTGCATTGACGGCGCGTCTAAAGCCACGCCCTTTCAAAACATCGACTTATGCAGAGTTTACCTGGCCTTTGGACTGGCGATAATCGCCCTTGGCTACTTACCGCCTGAAGATCACTGAGCAAAACTGCACAGCATTTATTGCGCGACAACCGCACACCTGCTTGCAGGTGCCTCGCGGAAAAAAGGCCACAGCGATGCCGGGCCATATGGCTGTATGCCAATGAAGGCAGCACCCCTTTATGCGCTATCGCAGCCCACGACCTCCTCTTCATGAAACGCCTGACTTAAACCAACTCAGAGCGTACAAGAGTGCTCATCCATCCCAAGTTGGATGAAGTAGAGTTGGGCGATGAAGAGCCGTTATGTTCGCCGCATTCTTAAACTAGGTTCGTCGTTGTGGGATCTCGTTGTATCCGCTGCCGGGTGCTTCGTATTCACGCGTGGCTTCTCTCTGGTCACGATACGAAAACAGGAATCGAAGACCGCGGAATCGATTCGCACAGCTGGCACGTCTCACAAGCCATTAGTGGCTGTCGGCGCTGCTCTATTTTTACTGGCCTTCGTCGTGAGTGAAGCACTGGCGATGGTTGGGGTACTTCGCCACTGACCCTTTGGACGATTGCCCCGGGTCCACGAGCGTTCACATATTTGTTATCAGGAGCCATAATGTCCGCACCGAATCTTTCCGTGAATGTGTTACCGAACACGCCGATGCGGCGCGATTCTCGACCGCCGGTTTTTGGAATAGAGACGGAATTTTGTTTACAGCCGGTACCCATCCGTTCGCTTCCGGTCCAGGTGGCGGTTATTGGAAACCACCTTCCCCGACAATGTGGAATCGCGACATTCACGACCGATTTGTGCGATGCGATCACCGCGGAGTATGGCGCCACCGGATTGTCAGTAGTCGCTGTGAATGATCCACAATCCTCATACAGATATCCTGCGCGCGTGCAATTCGAGATTGCCGAAGGCGACTTATCCTCCTATCGAGCGACCGCCAAATTCATTAATGCCAACCATGTCGATTTGGTGTGCTTGCAGCACGAGTTTGGAATATATGGGGGAAGCGCCGGAAGTTATGTTCTGGAGTTGCTGAAGAGACTTAAGATGCCGGTTGTTACAACACTCCATACCGTTCTACGTCAGCCGGACTTCAACCAGCGGATCGTCATGCAAGAGGTTGCCGCACGCTCCGATCGCATGATTGTGATGAGCGAGCATTCTTCCAGCATTCTTCAGGAGGTGTTTGGAGTCCCGGAGGAAAAGATCGACCTGATTCCTCACGGCATTCCCGACTTGCCCTTTGTGGAAGCAGATGTTTACAAGGATGCACTTTCGCTGGGAGGAAAGTCCGTGTTGCTCACGTTCGGCTTGTTGTCTCCCAACAAGGGATTCGAAAACGTGATTCGAGCGCTGCCGCGTATCTTGTCCCGGCACAGAAACGCCGTCTACGTGATTGCAGGCGCCACGCATCCGCATGTCAGGGCTCGCGAAGGCGATCGATACAGGGATCAGTTGCAGGCACTGGCCAAGGAACTTGGAGTTGAGGAAGAGGTGATCTTCCACAACCGATTCTTCAGCCCTCATGAAATGGCGGAGCAGGTTGGTTCGGCAGACATTTACATCACTCCGTACTGCCATGAGGAACAGGCTGTATCGGGAACTCTGGCTTATGCCATAGGGGCTGGAAAAGCGATTATTTCCACTCCTTACTGGCACGCATCCGAACTCCTGGATGATGGACGCGGAGTCCTGGTTCCTTTTGAGAACGTGGACGCAATTGCAGACGCGGCAATTGAACTTCTGGACAACGATGCAGCATTGCAGGCTATGCGCAAGAGTGCTTACTCCTACGGACGCCAGATGGTATGGAACCGGGTGGCGCAGTCCTATATGCATTCATTTGTGCAAGCCAGTATTGGCCGGATGAAGCCTGCGCCTTTGATGTTCCCTGTCCAACCTGTCGAGAGGAATTCGGCGGAGCAGATTCTAAGTGCCTGAGAGCCAGGTCGTTGATTGCGTGATTAAAGCACATTCAGGTTCGAGGTTTCCCACCCTTTCGCCAGGATTGCAAGATGCAGGTTCTTCGACTGCGCTGCGCTTCGCTCAGAATGGCGAAAGGATGGGGCACGGAAGACGGTAGAGAAACTAGCGGTGGATACCTAGAGCGGAAATGAATGCGCGAAGAGACGCAGGCGTTGCAACATTTGCCGCGACTGATTGCGTATCCAAGGTCGCAATCAGGTATGTGGCACAACCCAGGAATTACAACCAAAAGTGAAGGAGATTTGAAATGCTTATCATCGTTCTGGTTATTGTTCTGGTACTCATCTTCGGCGGTGGCGGAGGCTACTACGGCTACAACCGGTGGGGCGCAGGCGGCGGCGCAGGCATAGGGCTTGGCACAGTGCTGCTGATTTTGCTGGTGTGCTATCTACTGGGAATTTTTCGGTAGAGTAATTTGCGGCGTGTTCAACTCACCGCGCAGTTTCCTATTGATCTGGCACGATTGGATTGCGATACAAAAGAACAACTGCAGATCCTTCTACTCCCTGCGCTACGCTCCGGTCGCTCAGGATGACAGTTATTGGGTTATGCAATTGTTTTGTGCTGGAGCAATAACCAGAAGATGAATATCAATCCTGTTCCGGCATAGGGCATGATGCAACAAACAAAAAGACGGTTGTGGAAAGGAAAGATCCCGCAGGGGCTGAAGCCCACCTTTATTTTGAAGCATTATGCGGCACGACTGAAGTTGTGCCCTGTTACAAAGCCACAACGCATCGATTCCTTTTGCAGGATTGCCTGAGCAAACATGATATTCATCAACCAGAAATATGGAGGTGTCTTATGCCTACGATCACTACCAAAGATGGAACAGAAATCTACTACAAGGATTGGGGTACAGGTCAGCCCATTGTTTTCAGCCACGGTTGGCCGTTGAGCGCGGACGCATGGGAAGACCAGATGGTGTTTCTTGCCTCTCATGGGTATCGTACGATTGCGCATGATCGACGCGGTCACGGCCGGTCGAGCCAGCCCTGGAATGGCAATGACATGGACACTTACGCCGACGATCTTGCAACGCTGACGGAGGCACTGGACTTGAAAGAGGCTATCCACGTTGGCCACTCGGCTGGAGGCGGAGAGGTTGCGCGCTATATCGGCCGCTACGGCACAAAGCGCGTGCCGCATGTGGTCATGGGCTTAGGCCAACTTAGCGTTGCACGCTATATCAGCCGCTACAGCACAAAGCGCATAGCCAAGGCAGTGCTGAGCACAAAGCGCGTAGCCAAGGCAGTGCTGATTGGGGCAGTGCCACCGTTGATGCTGAAGACGGAAGCCAATCCCCTCGGACTGCCGATTGCGGCGTTCGATGACATCCGAACTGGCGTACTAGCCGACCGTTCACAGTTCTTCAAAGACCTTGCCGTGACCTTCTATGGCGCTAACCGGCCGGGAGCCAAGGTTTCGCAGGGGCTGCTGGATTCATTTTGGTTACAGGGCATGCAGTCAGGATTCAAGGGCGTTATCGATTGCATCAAGGCCTTCTCCGAAACCGACTTTACAGAAGATTTGAAGAAGTTCGACGTACCCACGTTAATCATTCATGGTGACGACGATCAGATTGTGCCAATCGCGGATTCCGCAAAGCTGGCGGCCAAGTTGATTCAAGGCGCTACATTGAAGGTCTACAAGGGCGCATCACATGGACTGTGTTCGACCCACAAAGATCGAGTGAATATGGATCTGCTGGCTTTTATTCGGGAGTAAGTTGTATTTCCTGGCAAGCAGGCAGCGCATTGTGGCTGGTCTCTGACAGCATAATTTCGTACCTCTGGTTCGTGCTTTCCCAGGTCCCAAATTTGGGACCTGGGGCACCCATGGTCGTGGGGAGTTTGCATGTGGGATGTTGAGGTTCGTGCTTTCCCATCCCTTCGCCAGAAAAAAGGCGAAAGGATGGGGCACGGTGGATTTGTGGATGGATGAGAGTGGGAGATGTGCGCTCGTGCTATCCCAGGTCTCAAAAGCGAGACCTGGGGCACCCATGGTTCATGGGGACGATTACAAAATCGACAAGTCACAGTACTATATTCAGTTATTCGTGCGGTGCAAAGGGGATGCGGTTGATCAATTTGAATGCAGATGAGCTTGGTTCAGAGCGGACGGGTTGGGTGCGCGAGCATCGGCGATGCTCGCGCTTCGGTAGAGGAAGACAATGAACGCCGTGACGCTCGGCGGGATGAGGCCTGACTCCAGGCCGCGGGCTGCTGTTGTTGTCGCTCACCCGGACGACGAGATACTTTGGTGCGGCGGTTACATACTTGCCCATCCTGAGTATCTTTGGCGTGTCGTGACCTTATGCAGAGCATCGGACCTGGACAGAGCGCCAAAGTTCCGCCGCGTCTTGCAGCAATTGGGAGCGGTGGGCGAGATGGCGGATCTGGATGACGGACCCGATCAGGCACCGCTGCCAATCGAGCAGGTGCAGCAAACCATTGTGCACTTATTGCCTGCGTGCAGCTTCAAGTTGATTTTGACGCACGGCCCGAAGGGCGAATACACACAGCACCGCCGGCATCGTGAATGCTGCCAAGCCGTGGTTGAGCTTTGGCGAAATGGGCGCATCAACACAGAGCGGCTATGGATGTTTGCCTACGAAGATGGGGGACGGGCGTACTTGCCTCTGGTTCGCAATGATGCGGATCGGCGCGACATATTGGCAGACAAGATCTGGCTTGAAAAGCACAGATTGATTACGGATGTTTACGGGTATGGAGCTGATAGCTGGGAAGCGCGGACGACTCCGCGTGAAGAAGGTTTCTGGTGCTTTGACTCGGCACAAGCAGCGGTATCGCGGACGGCATTACGGGAGCAACAATCTTGAAAGTACTTGTGCTGACCGAATATCCGGCGCCGGCTTCTGGCTTGGCGCTACAGGGAGAACTGCTGTGCAGGGGTCTGCGCGAGATGGGCGTGGATGTGCACCCGGTACATTTGGAATCATCGCTGGAAAAGGAGTGGTACTACCGTTGGTTCAAGCCGGACGTTGTGGTTGGCGTAGGGTTCTGGGGCCATCTTCCAAACCTGGTTTTGCACCCGCAGAAGTTTGGCATGACAGCCGTGCCGTGGCTGGTAGCCGATGGTTATATCGCGGAACATCGCGATGTGCTGAACGCGCTGCCACTGATTCTGGTCACCTCCACATGGGTAAAGGAAGTGTATGTCCGGGATGGCGTCAAGGGGGACAACATTGTTGTGCTTCCCGTGGGCTGCGGCACGGATCTCTACGCGCCGCACAGCCGCAAGGACTTCAAGGTCCAGGCGATCCGCGAGGCTTTGGGGATATCGGAAGACCAGTTGATGATCCTGACAGCCGGCGGCGATGGGGCATCCAAGGGCGCTCAGGAAGTGATGCAGGCGCTGGCGCTGATTGATGCCGATGCACCTGACTGGAGATATGTCTGCAAGGTTTGGCCTCAATCCCGCACAGTAAAACAGAACCTGATCGACCTGAAATTGGCGGCGGATCTGGGCATCGGCAAGAAGGTCATCTACTCAACCAATGTGGTCTCGCAAAATTTTATGCCCTACTTGCTGGCCGCCTGCGATATCTACGCTGCGCCGTCGCGGCTGGAGGGATTTGGAATGATTCAGGTGGAGGCGAACGCCTGCGAAAGGCCGGTGATTGCGATTGATGCCATGGCATTTCGCGACACGATGGTCCACGGAGAAACGGCATTTCTGGCAAGAGTGGCCGAGGAGCGGAAGATCACTGAGGGGAAATTTGGAGCAGGCCACGACTACGAGCGCAGCCAGCACATTGTGTTTCCATATCCGCGCACTGCGGAATACCGGGCCAGCGTGCCCGATATTGCCAAGTACCTTTTGACTCTTATGCAAGACAGTACGCTGCGGCGGAAGATGGGCAAGGCCGGCCGGAAGCGTGTGGTTGAATTGTTTGATTATCACCAGGTTGCCAAACGCTTTGTTGAGATCGTGTCCGACCGATTGGGAATTAGCTAGGTTGCTGACCGCGTGATTTAAGTATCTTCAGGTTCGAGGTTTCCCATCCTTTCGCCAGAAAAAAGGCGAAAGGGTGGGGCACGGAAGATGGTACAGAAACCGCGGTTAGAGACCAGAAAATATCGCGACGAGTTATAAGTGCCCGCCTGCGCAACCAAGCACGTCAGCGAGGGGTTTATGTCTTTAGACGAGAAGTCACTTGCTTCCATTGAGCAGGCCAAAGAGGCGGCTCTCCACATTCTGCTGCATAACGCACGGGGATCGTATCAGGGACTGCCTCGTACCGCCGGCTGGGGATATCCGGAACCGTACACGCGTGACCTGATGATTTCATCGCTTGGGTTTCTGGCCACCGGCAACGAAGAGCTTGCGGATGCTTTGGAACGCACACTGGTGGCGCTTGCAAACAATCAGACGCCGCATGGCCACATCCCATCCTTTGCGCACGATCCCACGAATCGCGGGTCGAGCGATTCAACGCCGCTGTTTCTGTTTGGGCTGGCAGTGTACAGAAAATCGACGAACCAGCCGGAGTTTCTTGCCGAGGAAGCAGAGAAGGCGCTCCAGTGGATGCTGTACCAGAGTCCTGACGACAGGGTGATGGTGTGCCAGTTACCGACGAGCGACTGGCGCGACGAGCAGTACGTAATGGGTTATGGACTGTACGTCAATATGATCGTCTATGCATATCTTCGTTTGTATGGCGAGCATGAGTTAGCCGATCAATTGCGCGGATCGATGGGCCGCCTGGAGGTTCATGGCGAGGATAAGAACCGCTACGAGCAAGAGGCACTTGTAGAGCCGTCCGCACCCTACTACGCGCTCTACTCCTACAAAGTGATGAGCAGCGACCGCTTCGATCTGCTGGGCAACAGCCTAGCTATTTTGACGGGAATTGCATCGCCACAGTGGGGAAAAAACCTGGTGGCATGGATTGAAGCCGAGTGCGAGGCCATGCGGGGCCGCGGAGAACTGGCCGTGGATTTGCCGCCGTGCCTGTTTCCGTACATTCTGCCTCACCATGAGGACTGGCTGCCGCGATACGAGCGATATAACCGGCCTGGCGACTATCACAACGGCGGTGTGTGGCCGTTTATCTGCGGCTTCTATGTGGCGGCTTGTGTGGCGGCGGGACAGACGGAATTAGCGGAGCGTAAACTGCTGGCGCTGACCGAATTGGTGAAGCCGTGGCACGAGGACGAGGCGGAGTGGGGCTTCAATGAGTGGATTCACGCGCAAAATGGCAAGCCCAGCGGCCGGGATTGGCAGACATGGTCGGCCGCCATGTACCTTTACGCCGCCGAATGTGTGCAGAAGCAATGCACTCCATACTTCGACGAGATCCGCGCAGGCAATCCCAACGCAGCCTAGTAATCTGACCGCGTGATTTTGTGCTTTCCCACCCTTTCGCCAGGAAAAAGGCGAAAGGATGGGGCACGGTGGATTTGTGGATGGATGAGAGTGGGAGATGTGCGTTCGTGCTATCCCAGGTCTGAAAATCCAATCCTCACCCCAGCGACGAAGACCTGTCGTCGGGGGCCCCGAGACCTGGCCATGGTCGTGGGGAGTTTGCATGTGAGATGTTGAGGTTCGTGTGCGCCCACCCTTCGCCAGAAAAAAGGCGAAATTTGTCGCACTTGGACTTTGAATATACCTGCCTGGGAGTCAGAATATCTTCTGAATTTTTGGCCCGATGGACCACACGGAGCTATCGGCTATTAATAAGTGCATTAGAAACCATAGCTTGGCCTATATGACGGACATTTTATTGCGGGATGTGACCGCTATCACAAGTTCCTAAGCCCTCTCAGTCCTAAATTAGATAAATGGATATCGATATAAAGTTATCGAATAGCACGTATGCCAAACAAACGGCTGCGCCATCCATTTCACAGGCGGGTCTGAGACAGGCGCTTCAGTATCGCCATTCAACTGACTGCGTATTCTTCCCGGTTCGAGAAGGCGTGCGCAGAGTTATGAGGAGCAGATGACAAATTTCCAGACATTTCTTTCAGCTAATCAAGATCAAAACCCTCCGATCGTTACGAAGGAAGACTTGGACGCCCTGGTGGAACGCGTCAAGGCTGCTCAGCAGAAATACGCCACCTTTTCGCAAGAGCAGGTCGACCGAATCTTCCGGAGCGCCGCACTGGCCGCCTCCGATGCGCGCATTCCTTTGGCGAGGATGGCTGTGGAAGAGA
>Ga0224529_1001244_pt1 | contig 15919 bp, 15 predicted proteins | sample CBST50metaG_FD_179893 | JGI IMG/M metagenome (GOLD analysis project Ga0224529, IMG submission 179893) | Peat soil microbial communities from Stordalen Mire, Sweden - C.B.S.T50 | ecosystem: Environmental > Terrestrial > Soil > Wetlands > Peat | place: Sweden: Norrbotten County, Stordalen Mire... | reverse complement strand
TGACCTCTCTAGCAACACTGCTTGGCATGATCCCCATGGCTCTGGGCATGGAGGCGGGCAGTGAACAATATGCGCCATTGGCTAGGGCCATCATTGGCGGACTTGGTGTGTCCGTTGTCGTAACTGTCTTCCTCGTTCCTGCCGTGTATCTGATTATTCACGGCAGAGAGCAGAAGAGAATCATTGTCGAGGGAAGGGTGTAGAGAATGATGAAGCAGAAAAAGAGGCACACATTTCAACCGGCAAAGTTCGGACTATTGGCGTTGGCCCTATCATCTTCCCTTGTTGCGCAGACAGGAGCCGTACAGGATCGCCTTCCAGATGCGCCGCAAGCTTTAGTCACATCTCTGCCTGAGGCTGCGCCGATTGGTCAAGTGATATCGAGTGCGCCGGTTCAGGCTCCAGCAATGCCTGTTAACACTCAAACCGCAGGCTCCGATCCGACCCTCACGCTCATCGACGCCGAACAGAGGGCCATCAAGAACAACCCTCGTGTCAGCGTTGGGCGTCTGCTTGCTCTGGCTCAGCACCAGGTGGTGCGCGAAACCAGAGCGGCGCGACTTCCCACTGCAACTGCCGCCATCACAGCCGAGGATGCGGAGGATGGCTCGCGTATCTCCGCGGGATCGCTCACAGCCTCGCGCTTGTTTGAGCACGCAGGGGCAGGTGGAGAATTCACTCAACTGATCACGGATTTCGGAAAGACTGGAAATCTTATTGCATCTTCGAAGTTGCAGGAGAAAGCGCAGAATGCAAATGCGCTTGCCACGACAGAAGATATTGTCATCGCCACCGACCAGGCCTTTTTCAATGCGCTGCAGGCGCAGGCACTGTTGAAGGTTGCTGAACAGAACGTCACTACGCGCCAGACGACCGAGACGCTGGTAAGCGAGTTGACAAAGAACAAGCTCAAATCCACCCTTGACCTGAGCTTCGCAGATGTCAACTTATCGCAAGCGAAGCTGTTGATGTTGGATGCGCAAAACAATGCCGAATCTACGATGGCGGCATTGGATGCGGTATTGGGCCTTGATAAACAAGTTGCGTACGCTCTGGAAGATGATCATACGGCGATGCAGCCTCCTCCTTCCGATGCCGATCAACTCACGCAACTGGCTCTTGGGCAGCGTCCCGACCTTCAGGCACTCCACTATAGCCAACAAGCGGCCGTTAGGTTCAGCCATGCACAGCGCGATCAGATGCTGCCGACCATTAGTGCCGCTGGGACCGTGGGCAGCGTACCCATCCGTCCCTCTGCATACTATCTTACGAACTGGTGGGGCGGCATCGGCGTGAACATGAATATTCCGATCTTCAATGGCTTCCTCTACTCGGCCCAGGCAAAGGAAGCATCCATCCGTGCGCAGGCGGTCTCGGAGCAGAGCCGCGATCTGCGTGACAGGATTGTCCGGGATGTTCGCACTGCATGGCTTGCGGCTAATACTGCTTATCAACGTGTCGCCGTGACAGACGAGCTTCTTAAAGAGGCCAATCTGGCGCTTTCGCTGGCACAGACGCGCTATCGACTGGGGCTCAGCTCGATCGTGGAACTGAGCCAGGCCCAGTTCCAGCAAACTGATGCAGCAATTGGCAACACAGATGCGCAATATCAATACCGGCTAGCTCTCGCCACACTCAACTACCAGACTGGAGCAAATCCATGATTGAGAACTTCAATTTGAAGGTGTTTCGCGTGATTGCAGACAATCTGAATTATCACAGAGCAACGGACGAGCTTCATATTAAGCAGCCTGCGGTTACGGCTCAGATCGAGTTTCTGGCATCTTGAGCGTCGCCGCCTTGTGGTTTAGCGCATCTACGGGAGATAGCCATGACGCTCGCAATAAATGACAAGCCAGTTCTAAACCTGAAGGCGGTTGTATTCGCGACCGATTTCTCTCTTTGTTCCCAGAACGCTGGACTCTACGCAGTGAGGATGGCTGCCTATTTCTCAGCGAAGCTTCTGGTGACTCATGCCTTCACGCGTTCACAAGCTGCCATGGAGGTTGAGATCGGCGACGGAAGAGTGAGCCAGCAGAGAAGGGATTTAACACGACTCCTATCGAAGGAGGCACTTCTTGTTCGAGCGGATTCTATTGAAACCGTTCCGACTCTTCTGGAAGGTGATCCAGAGTAGCCGCCGGACTCCAACGGGCGCGCTCGACCATCACCCGCGAAATGGCGCGCAACGGCTGGCTGCCTGAGCCGCAGATTGCCCTGCGCGGGCGTCCTCGGATCGCTGGCGGCTATATCGGCGCCGAGCCGGCACACGAGCGGCCGCCACACTGTCTCGCAAGCTCCGCGTGGTGCGCAAGCTGGTGGTGGGCAGCGCCCTTTTCGGCCTGGTCGTTGCGCATCTGCGCCGGGGCTTGAGTCCAGAGCAGATTGCGTTCACACTCAGTCGTATGGACACGCCGGTGCGCCTCTCGCATGAAACCATCTACACCGCGCTTTATGCCATGCCGCGCGGCCAACTGCGCGCCCGCATCCTCAGCAGCAGTCCGGTGCAATACGACTTCAAGGGAACAGCACGATCTACGTGCCCTGCGGCCTCCGCCAGGCTGTCGAGATAGGCAGCAAGGCGATGCTGCCGGACGCCTGGCGTTTCGGAGTTGGCGCTCATGCCGACAGCTTACCCACATCCCTCCGCTCAAACGCGAATATTCTTGCAGAAAGGTATCAACTTTATAACTCAGTAGTACTAGATGCAGATGATGACTGAAGAGCTAAGCGACCTTTCGCCGCCTAGCCGCTTTCAATTTTTTCATGGCTTTACGGATCCGCCAAGCCAGGACGGAAATTGCGAGCCATGCCAGCCCCGCGATGGTAAGGATGGCCGGACTGGAGTGACTGGGCAGGAAGCGCCAAATCAGTATTGCGAATGCAATTAGGCCCAGAGTCCCCATCGCCGCTCCGACTGCATCGATGCCTGCGGCGGCTCTGCCTCTTGAAGTGCCATCGAGACCGGCTCGCCGCTTTTTCTCCCTCTGCTGCTTTTCGATCAACGTGGCTCCAGCGGGAAAAATCGCTGGAAATGCGAGGAAGAGTCCGGCGACACCCGGACCATACCGCCTGGCTATCAATCCCGTAAGGGCCGTTACGATGCCGCCGAAGACGAAACGCACAGCGTAGTCCTTCCAGCGAAAGTGCTGCATAGAGGAAACATCAAGTCCGATTCTCATAGTTCCGTCCTATCGCACCCAGACAAACCAGAGCCCAAAGGCAGTGGCCAGCCATACCAGCATGAGTGCCGATGTCGCAACTAAGGCCGGCGGTTTATAGCGCATCATGACTTTGCTTACGATTAATGCGTAGATGAAGAACGCAATCGCTCCGGCGATCATGGAGCGAGCTTCAATTGCAGCGTAGTCCCTGCCCTCCGTTGCAACTGTCAATCCGAGGGTAGCGAGCGCAATCGACGGTGCAGCGCCAAACAGGCCAGCGAAACTTTTTGGACGAACGGCATCTCCCACTAATGCAAAAGCCGACACGAGCGTGCCGCCAATCAGAAAGCGGAAAATGAGTTCATCCATGCGTCTGTGCTCTCAGGACTTCCTATTGTGTTTCCAATCCTTTTCGACGATTCGCGCCATTCGCGCGGCCGCATCCCGCAGCCAATTCGATTTTCTCCGTTGCAGGTCGTTTAGAATCTTGGCCGCCTGACCTTTCGTTCCCAGATGCACGTTTGCCGTTTCAGAGCCCATCGCATGAAGGAGCACGTGCTCATCTCGATGCTTGGGCAGGCTTTGAATATCGATCGGATTTGAGTCCGGAGAAAGACGCCGGATCAACCATGATCCTTCGATAACTTGAAATGGGTCAGGAGAGCGTATCGCAGAGCTGATCGCCTCCTCGTAGTAGGACTGACGATGCCCAATCTGGTCATTCAACCAGGAGCAGGCAGAAGGAAGCATCGACTTTGCTTCTCGGGCAATAAAGCCACCGTGCCATCTGGCGATTGCTACGAATCGCTTCTGTCCAAGACTCCCCAACCCAGCTTCACGTCGGACGACTTTGTATTCCATCTTCGGGTCAGGCAGCGTCTTCTCCAATGCATGCTTCAGGTCAATGGCAAGCGAGTGCCTGACAGTTGGCAAGCGGTTTAGTTCTCCCCAAAAGTCAGAAGACGGCTTGAAGCTGTCCACTCCGAGTTTGTCCAGCTTTTGCTCTCGTTCGGCGAGAACGATCGGACAACCGCCCTCGTGGAGTGATTGCAGATATCCGTCCAGAATGGCACCGCATCCGTCCTTAAACCTGATGGACAGGCTACCGGCATCGATCACGATCTTCAGACTTGCGGCCAAACGGACGATGTCGTTTGTGTAGGCCAGTGGATAAGACTCATCGAAATCGTCGACACCCCAACAGAGACGCCCCTCAGCGTCCCGCCAGGTTCCAAAACTATTAACATGCAGATCCCCTACCGCGAGAACCTTCGGTCCGTCACACAACTCAGCACAGATAGACGGCCAGAGTTGAGCCCACCTGTAGAAGGTACCCCTCAAGAACTGGAATGGGCTCTCTTTCATTTGCTCGTGTTTCGATCGAAGATCGGACGAGACGACTGCAGTACAACTGCGCATCCATCCCTCGTAACTGGCGGTCGCGCTTTCGATGTTTAGTTCTCTGCCTTCGGACAATTGTCCGACGATGGATCTTCTCCTGTGCTGTTCAGTCTTCATGACCCGCCTGACATTGTGAATCGCATGTTCGTGCTCAGTGAATGGGATGCAATTTGATCCGCTCAAGTTGTTTATTATGTGCCGACGAGACGCCGTGCTGAGGTCTGGTTTGACGCATCTTTGCTTACTGCTGCAAGACGGGCGGCATGAGGCCAAGCACCGAGTAGGCCGGAGGAATTTCACCTCCAGCCTCTCACAGAACCGTGCGTGAACCTGTCGATTTACACGGCTCGTTCCAGCCATTCATTTGCCTGTTACGAGAGCAAAACGACGCGGAAGGCAGAGGCTCCTCTTGGTTTCCCAGTTGACTCTCCCACTACAAAGGGAGTGAACTCACGACCATCTTTCGCATTTTGGCGAGATACAGGCTCGAAATCTCAGTATCCAACAAACTCATCTGTTTGAATGTCGTTCTCTTCGACCCCAGCACTCACAAGCGTCTCGCGCATAGCCGTTACCATAGTGGGCGGCCCGGCAATGTAGTAGATGGGGCCTTGCAGGATGGCCAAATGCCTGCACAACATCTCCTTGTTTATCAGAGCCGTCTCGCCCTTCCATTCTTGTCTTGCTTGGATTTCGACATTTCTGTCATGGTGCAGATCAAGCGGAAATTGGGATTTGTCGTCTCCAAAGCCCTCAGAGTGTCCAGGAAAGCTGCGTCATCTGGCCGCCGATTGGAATAGAACAGGTATAACTTCTGCGACAACCTATCCCGGCCGGCCTGTTGCACGATGCTAAGAAATGGTGTGATTCCGATTCCGCCTGCAAGGAATATGGCTGGCCTTGCCAAATTCTTGTGCAAGGTGAAGGTGCCTGCGGCTGGGCCTATCTTCACTTCCACGGTTAACGGCACTTTCTTCAGCGAGCGCTTGAAAGCGGTGTTACGCATCCGTGTAGTGAATACTAACTCGTCTGCAATGGGAGGGCTCGCGATGGAAAATGTGCGGGTATTTCCCTTGGCGTCAGTTTCCGGTGGGTCGGTGAGTGTCACATCGGCAAACTGGCCCGCTCTGAAGCTGAATCCGGACGGCTTCTCGAAGTGAAAGGCCATTGTACCTTCCGCAACTTCTTCTCGACGCATCAGCGTGGACGATTGATCTGCCATCATGACCTCTTCGGTATTCTTGCCGACATTCCCCTGAGTTCGGGATGTACATCTGGCGGCCGGGGCAGCTTCCAATCGGTCAAACTGCAAAGGCCCGATCGGGCTACCGTGTGCAGTCACTCTGTTAAAGACGCGACCGCCAATGTAGAACCTATCCTATGCACGCCGCGCCCTCTGAGTTGGTCAAAATTGCACGCCGCACCCTCTGAGTTGGTCAAAATCGCACTTCTGTTCTACACGCGGGTGGGTTTGACGAAAAGCGCGCTACGCCTAACGCGAAGATGACCAGTCTCAGGATGATGGCTCCGGGCAGGAGGCTCGCTGCGCACGCCCGGATGAGCAATTCCGACCAGCTTTCAGCAACCTGATCGTTGGATACTGATCGATAGAAGGCTCTACATCAGGCAAAGAAACTTCCCAAAAGAGGTTCTTACCGGGTCGCAGACATTCAAGGCGTAAGGAACTCTCGATGGATCTCAACTAATTGAAACCCACCACCAAACAGAGGAGAGAATCATGATGAAACCCAGCACGGACGATAAGACAACAGGCAATCTCCACGAAGTCAAAGGCGCAATCAAGCAGAAGGCGGGCGAGCTTACCGAAAACCCCAACCTGGAAGCTGACGGCAGAACTGAAAAGAATGCCGGAAAAGTTCAAAAAGTTGTCGGCAAGATTGAAAAGGCTGTCGGAGAATAAGCGAACCAGCATCGAGCTCCATAGAGAGATCAGAAGGAGGTGTTTGCTTGCCCCTTTGGGTGCGCCCACAAGACAGCCCGTGCAATGCGCCGATACATTTCGGCGGTCTACACAACAAACATGGCAACTACCGCGACGAGCATCGCTGCCGTGGTAAGGGCTACGACGATCCAACCCAAGCGGGAACTGGGTTGACCCTGAATGAGTTCACAGTTGGCCTACCGACAATGCTTTACATCAACCCCTCTGGGAAGATCGTCTATACGGTGAGCGGCGTAATTCCGGAGGCTGTCATGCTCAAATATATCGAGGTGTACTGGTCTTTTGCTTTGCGGCGGTGCTGTCGCCAGCACAGACTCCAACCACGCCCCAGGGGCAGGCTAAAGCCGCTCCAGACACACCCGCCCCCCTCATCCGCACCCAGACACGCCTGGTGGTGCTGGACGTGCTGGTAACCGACAGCCACGGAGATCCGGTAAAGGGCCTTACGGTGAAGGATTTCGAGCTGCGCGAGGATGGCGCCAAGCACGTGCTGAAGACTGCGGAGGAGCATGGCATGGCCGTTCCGGGCGGCGGCGCTGCTTCTGTGCCCGCCGGGTTGCCGAAAGGACCGGGCGTCTACAGTAACAAGCCACCCGACGGCGAGGTGTGGAATGTGCTGCTGCTCGATCTTCTGAACATTACCACTGAGCTTCAGGCATCCGCGGGCCAGCAACTTGAAAAGTTCGTCAAGCAGCTTCCGCCGGAGCAGCCCGTCGCGCTGGTTGTTATGGGTGATCCTTCCAAGCTGGAAGTGCCGTTCAGCGGCGGCGCGGCAGGCATTGAGAAGTTTCTTGCAACGAGAAAGCTGCCCGCGTCTTTAATACAGTTGGACGAGGACGCCTTGACCCTTCCGGATGTCTTTTTCCTTGACAATGGCCAACCCAATGCTCCAGTCAACTGGTTTACGAACAGCAAGGGCGGCTCGGGAGGGTCAGGAGGCTCGCAGAGCAAGCAGATGGTCCTGGGGGCCCCGAATATGTCGGCGGGCGGCGAATACAAACTGCGGCAGCATATGGGCATCTCAATCAATACTTTTGCATCTTTGGCGGAATGGTTAAGCCACTATCCAGGCCGAAAGAATGTCTATTGGATTTCCAAGGGTTTCCCTCATTTATTGGAAGATTCAGATGCGCATAATTTGTTTATTCCGCAACCGGGGCGTCGATCTGCTTTGTTTGGAAAAGAGCAACAGCGAATGGACAAGCTCCTCCAAAACGCACGTGTCGCTGTTTTTCCGATTGACATATCCGGCGTCCGTACTAAAGAACCAGGGCTGGCTGAGTACGAGAGAATTGGAACATTATTGATTCGGCAAGAAAATACTGCTAAGCGGCATATGCAACGATTGGGTCTTTGAAGAAAGCTTTGATTCTTTCAGGATTCTTCTCGATCGCCGCCATGTGGTTGGTTGCTGCCAGGCGCAGTTTGTCTTTGGTTCGGCATGGCACGCGCGTCTCGATGGCTTGTTTCAAGTCGCCGTTGAGACGTTCATCGGGATTCAGTTCCGGCGAGTAGCTGGGCAGGTAAAAGACTTCGATGACCTGTGTATGCTCTTCGAGCCACTTCTTAACCGGTGCGCAGTGATGCACACCGAGGTTATCGAGGATCAGGAAGACCTTGCGTCCAGCCTGTTTGATGAGCGCCTCGAAGAACTCGATCAGCCGCACGTGGTTGAAGTTGCCGTCGATGATCATCCAGCTGCTCTTGCCTTGGTTGGTAACGGTCGAAATCATTGACAACTTCTGCCGCGTGCCGCCAACGACGTAGGCCACAGGCGTATCCCCCTTGGGCGCGTAGCCGCGGCCACGCACGTCGGTATTGACCACCGCAGTCTCATCGCCCCAGTGGATCTCGGCGTCTTCTTCTTTGGCGCGTTGCCGGATCCCGGGATAGGTTTCGTCGAGCCACTTTTGAACCGCGGCGGGCGATTGCTCATAGGCGCGACGGATGGGCTTTTGCGGCGTGAATCCCCAGCGCTTGAGATATTCGCCCACGCTGCGCACCGGGATGCGAATACCACACTCGCGTTCTATCAAAAGCATGACGGCGGCGCGCGTCCACAGAGCGAAGTCAAGCTTGAGCTGCTCGGGGCGCTTGTCCGAGATCATGCGCTGAATCTGCTCTTCCTGCTCGGGCCTGAGCGTGCGGCAACTGCCTGCCGGACGACCACGCCGGCCAGACTCGATGCCACGCATCCCATCTTGCTTGAAGCGATTGACAATCATGCGCACTGATGAATAACTCAGGCCAAACTCATGGGCAATCTGACGACGGTTCACTCCGCGTTTGTAGGCGCGAACGACCTGACGGCGACGTTCATGCTGCGCGTCTGGAGATAACTTGCGAGCATCTTCGCGTTCCATACTTCATTCGATGCAATGATCGCCTAGAAGTAGCAGTATTTATTTGCCGAATCTATAGAGGATTTTGCCGAGCAAACGGGCGGGGTGATGCGTGAAAACAACAATGACATCGGGATGATCCTGCATGAGGAATTCAATCGCAGCCGGGACTTCTACACGCTGACTTATACGCCGAGCGGAAAAAACTGGAACGGCCAGTTGCGCAAGATATCCCTTGCGGTAAAGCAGCGCGGCTATCAACTAGCTTATCGGCAGGGTTACTATGCCACCGATGTTGCGCTCAAAACTCCCACCGTGGATGACTTCAACCAGGCACTAAGTCATGACGCGGTACAAATCAACGATGTCGTTTTTTCAGCTCATGCGAAGAAAGATGCTGGCAATGTGGTTCTCGACTACTTCATCGATCCGCATAGCATCGAATTTGCAACGACCGCGGATGGCCACCACAACGCGAATGTCGAGTGCGTGGTGACTGAATACGACGCCGCTGGCAAGCTGCTGGGAACCGCGCGGGCCAAGGGCACGGCCAGTGTAACTCCGAAGAAGTGGACGGACGTGAATCAGTCGGGAATTCCCGGCCACACGGTTGTGCCGTTTGAAGCGAAACTCGCTTTCCTGAAGGTGGGAATTCGTGATTCAGCCACAGGGCGCTTCGGGACGCTGGAGATGTCTCTTGGGAGTGGCGTGGCTCCGCGGTGAGCGGCTAACAGCCTGTGCGAAAGCCGGGTTTTGAAAGGGCACGGCTTCAGCTGTGCCGCAAATAGCTGAGAATAAACGACGGGCTTTAGCCCCTGAGGGGCGCTTTTCAGCGACCTGGACTTTCACCACGGGCTGTTAAACGACATTCAAGCCGGAAGTGCCCAGTCATCCTTAGTTAGCAGTCGGCTGCTCAATATGATCAACGACAAGGAAGCTAACCGGACCCTCGGCCGGTTTCAAATCAAGACCAAGCTGCTCACGAATGTCTCGGAGAATCAAATCCTCCGTAATAGGAGCCGTTGGGTCGGACGAATCATCGTCAGGCATCGGTCTGAAGCTCAAGTTAAAAAGCCCGGTCAGACCCGTCTTATTCACAATAGGTCGACTAACGCCGATACCGGTCAATAAGATTGCAAAGTTATCCAGCGTCATAGATCGCCCAACGCTCGCCATAATTCCAGATGAAATTATGTCTTTCGGGTCTGCCGCTTTGAATTTTGGCCCACCCTTTGCGACAACAAGCTCGTAAATATGCCCCTGCTTCGTTTCAAAATGCGCCTTCAAATTGAATCGAGAGGCAAGAAGCGCCTGAAGCGCCAAGCTCTTTGACTGTTTGTCCAGCTTGTTCCACTTATCGACATCGGCTTCATCCACCTTTGCTTGAATATCGAATTTGTCAAAGAAACACCACCTGGGCAGTCCCGGCATCCGATCATAGTCACTAAAGCCATAGGCCCAAGCTATGAGCCATGCTACTCTGTATCCCCTCATCACGTAGCCATCCGCAGTGTAGCGGTCCCCTGAAGGGAATACCGCGTTACTCTTGCGAATCGAAATCACGTCAAAAGTGATAGGAGGTTTAGTTAATGCATGCGTAGTCGAATCCTGCGACACGGGTGCGGGAGTCTTCGCTTGCGCGTTCACGGTGGGCGCTGCGCCGAGCGCGAGCGCAAATGCAAGAACAAGCAGTTTTCTGGATAGGTGAACTGTGGCGCTGCCATTGGTGTTCTTCAGCATTCCTAACCTTCCTTCGTTTCTGAGATTCTTCGTTGAATACACTCAATGAGTGTATTCCATCGTTCTTTCACTCAACATCCCAGAGTGTACTACCATGGACGACATCCCAAACTCGATCATTGACAAACCTTCCCTCGCCGCATAAGAAATATCTTTCCAATAACGCATCATTTTCCCAACCTTGAGATGCAGGGATGAGCCCGCTGTGAAAGTCCAGATCGCTGAAAAGCATCCCTCGGGGGCTAAAGCCCGTCCTTTATTTTCAGCGTCTTACGGCACGACTAAAGTCGTGCCCTTTCAATACCCGACTTTCACCACGGGCTGCTAAACGAGTTTTTCCGCAGCCTGCGAAGGCCGTACCCTTCATTAGATGGATATGTGCCGGTCCCTGAATTGAATCCGAGCGAGTATGCCAGGGACGCGTGGAATGCCGTAAACTGCATTCCAGCATATGCCGAGTGAAAATTTGGATTTCTGGGAGCCGGAAGTATCGCGGCCATGGGAGGCGAATGCCGGATGCGGTTTGCAGCCGCTGCAAGGTCGAGCCGAGGTGTGTGCGAAATGAGGAGCGAATGAAAGACGAGGAAGAAACTCGGACGGCGTCTGAGCAGCTTATGGAGAATGCTTCAGGCAAGATAACCCGGCGGTTGTTGTTGCGAACGGGAGCCGCGGCAATTGGCGGCCTGACAGCGGTATCGGCTGGCATGGGTTCCACGGCGGATGCGCAAGGCAAGTTGAGCGCTCAACAGGCAAGCGGGCATCCAATTGGCAAGCGGTCGCCAAAGCCTTCATCGTTTCTCGATCTGCTGCGCGCGCCGGATGAAGTGACGGCGTTTCAGCGCTTCGAGAGCACTATGCCTGCGGGCATGATTCCGCTGAGGCGGAGCGGCGAGCAGTGGACTGCCGCACAGGCCGTTGTGGAAGCCAGGATGGAGCGCGATGGGCTCGCGCTGACGCTTGCCGCGCCATCAACGCCGATAGCGGCGGTGCATGTGCGCTGGCATGTGGAGGTGACGCCGGAGCTGAAAGTGCTGGGCGACGCCTGGGAGCGCAGCTATGGGGAACTGGGCTGGCGCAACGTGATTCCGGAACGCGTGATGCCCTGGTACTTTGCGACCTGTGACGATGCGGCGTGCCATGGCTATGGCGTCAAGACGGATGCGCGCTCTCTCTGCTTCTGGCAGCTCGATTCGCAAGGCGTTTCGCTCTGGCTGAACGTGGCGAACGGCGGCAACGGGGTCCAACTCGGCGAGCGGCGCTTGACGATGGCGACCGTGGTAACCCGCCGCGGGGCCGATGGCGCGGACTCGATTGGCGCTGTGGCGGCTTTGTGCAAGGCGATGTGCGGGCGCGCATCGCGGCCAACCGCTCCCATCTATGGCGCGAACGATTGGTGCTACAGCTATGGGCGGAGCACTGCCGAAACGATTCTGCGAGATACGGAGTTCGTAGCGGAGCTTTCGCCGGCCGGAGGCGTTCGGCCCTTCTCGGTGATCGACGGCGGCTGGAGCGAGGGCACGGCGGCATGGCCGGATATGGGCAAGCTGGCGGGCGAGATCAAGCAGCGCACCGTGCGGCCCGGGATATGGATTCGACCACTTGAGGCGCCAAGAGATGCCGCGCGAGGGCTGCTGTTGAAGGGCGCCCGGTTCGGTGGCCGGAGGGATCGCGTGGGAGGTCTTGCCTACGACCCAACGATTCCAGAGGCGCGCGAAAAGATCCGGGCCAAGCTGCGCCAAGTGACCGAATGGGGCTACGAGATGGTGAAACACGACTTTAGCACCTACGATCTGCTTGGGCAGTGGGGATTCGAGATGGGGCCGCAGCCAACGCCGCCGGGATGGTCGCTCAATGACCCAAGCCGGACGAATGCGGAGGTGATTGCGGAGTTCTATGCGCTGCTGCGCGAGGCAGCCGGCGGCAAGGTGCTGCTGGATGGATGCAACACAATCGGGCACCTGGGGCAGGGCATCTTCGACCTTCAGCGCACGGGCGACGACACGAGCGGCCACCAATGGGAGCGCACACGGCGCATGGGAGTGAATACGGCCGCGTTCCGGCTGCCGCAGCACGGCAGCTTCTTTACGGTGGACCCGGATGTTGTTGGCATTACCGATGCAGTGCCGTGGGAGTTCAACAGGCAGTGGCTCGACCTGCTGGCGCGCAGCGGCATGACAACGCTGGTTTCAGCGGGGCCGCCGGCGCATGGGCCCGAGCAACGGGCTGCCCTGAGAGAGGCTTTTCAGGTTGCGGCGGCGGGCGGGGTCGGCGCGAAACCGGTGGATTGGATGGAGACGAGCGCACCGGAACTGTGGCGCGCGGCTGTGGGAGCCGGCAGAGAGAGGGATCGGCGCTATCGCTGGAGCGGCCAGGAGGGTGCGTCGCCGTTTTTGAGCCCGTAGGCTGTTGGGGAGATATTGAATGCTTGCGCCAAGGCAGGCCGGCAGCCGCATAAGAATCGCTATAGGCGCCGGATGAAGGCCAGCGCCTCGGTCAGTTGCGGGAATTGGGCTTCATCGGCCTTGAACTCGCGAGAGTGGACGCAGCGGCGGATGCCCCGCATCCTGACCGGGTGCTTCAGGTGGAGCATCTCGTGGTACAGCAGGTATTCGATTGCATAGCGAGGGCTGGATGGCCGATCAAAGACGCGGCTGACCACGATGGTGTTGTGGGCGGCATCGTAGTGGCCGAGCGACCGCTTGGCCATGTGCTCACTCCAGGTGAGCTCCGGGCGGCCGAGCAGGCCGCCGAAGAAGCGCAGGTTGAGCGAATCGAAGACTTCGTCAAGGTGATAGAAGCGGCCCTCGGGGCCGAAGAAGCGCTTGCTGCCGCGGGCATGGCGGATGAGCTCGGTTTGCCGCGTGACAGCGGCGCTTGAGGCGAATCGCTTGTAGCGCAGGTTCTGGCCAGCGTCGATGGGCTTCTTGTAGAGCTTGGCCAGCAGTATATGGGCGATGGCGCGAATTACGGACTCAGGCGCGCCCTCAAGCAGGTCAGACAGGCTGACGTGAATCTGCCCTTCGCGCAGGCGGATGGTCGTGTTCAGCGAAGTAAAGCGGCGAAAGCGTACCGCGATGGGCGGCATCGGCGCTCTGGGGCGCAACGCCCGATACTCTTCCTGAAAGATAGGGACAAATTCAACGATCACCATCTACAGCTTACAGCGAACAGTTGACAGTTGACAGTTTGGCGGCGGGGCAGGCGGCCGATTGCCGAGCGCCGCTTGCCGAGCAAGGAGCAGGGAACTGCCCGCTCTCTGCTGCTCGCTGTCAGCCGGTTTTACTTCGGCTCCGCGCGTTCCTGGCCTGCCTCATCCTTGTGGAGGTTGAAGTATGCAGTTTGTTCGGTGAGCAGGCGCTTTGCCTGGTCGGCCAGATCCTCGCCGCTTTCGATGGCTTCCTTGCGAGCCACGTCGAAGCCCGGTTCACCGGCGAGCGCGTGCAGAATCTGAAGCCAGCGTTCTGTGGCTTCGGTCAGCGGTTTCAATGATTTGCGGATATCCGCGTGGCGGTCGGAGTAGACGTCAAGGTTGGAGCCAAGCTCGTCCATCAGGGCGGTGAAGTCCTGGAGTTCATCGTCGAGGCGGTGGCTTCGGGCAGGGGATACGGCGCGCTTGGCCAGTCCTTTGACGACATCGGCATGCGCGTTGAGGAACTCCATATAGAGCCTGACCCGCTCCGGCGGACTGCTGCCGGCGTCGCGGATCTGCTGAATCTGGGCTTCAGTCAGCGGGTCGTGCTTTTCCTTTTGCGCAAGCAGAGGCGCGGCAACTGACAGGCAGACAAGAATAACGGCTACAGCATTTCCGATTCTGCTCTTTACAGAAACCTGGAAGCTGAGTGGCTTTTTTCTTAAGAAAAAGCCACCTCGCACGATCTTCAAATGGAAACATGTGAATCGAAAATGCTCTAAATGGCGCATTGAACGCATGGACTCGACTCCTCCGGCGCCTCAATTGAAGCACAGAGGCATAAGGCACGGAAAGGGCGGAGCGCTGCTGCGCATTGCGCGGGCGTACGATTACTTGCGGAAGACCTGCATCATGGCTTCGTTCTGGGCCTGATTCACCTGCGCCAGCGTCTCTTCGACCAGCGGGCGGTCTTCAAGGCTGCTGGCGTGCAGCATCTCGCCGAGGCGGAAGGAGGTATGGCGCAGCAGAATCTGGGCGTTCTTGAGGCGCTTGTTGTCGTCGGCCATGGAGAGGTGGATTTTGTGCGCTAGCTTCTGAATCTGCTTGAGCAGATCGGCGGCTTTCTCCGCATCGCCGGCGGCGTATTGCCGCAGGCTGAACTCGGTCATCTCATGCACCAGTTCGGCGTAAAGGAAGCACTGTTCGCGCGGCTGCGCCTGACTGGCCTTGGCTTCGAGGGCATCGATGCTTTGCTGACTGAAGACCTTGTCGTCGAACCCGGAGGCACAGACCGGGATGGTGGTTACGGTGAGAAGGACGGCGACTGCCAACGGGACTTTGGTCCGCATGAGGAACCTCCGCTGAAGCGGCTTTACCTCAGGCCGTGACTATAGGAGCTCTTTATGAGATTGCGCAAGGGAAAGTATCTGCGCTCTCACGCTCGATTGCCGTGGCGTCTTGCAAAGGGAACACCGCTTTCACTTTCATGACTGCATTCTGCAACGTCTCACTTTTTGTTTTCGAGCGATATGAGACGCTGGCGAGCCTGCCGTTCCTGATCGGGGAACTTGCCGGCAGATGAGTCCAAAAAGCGATGGAAGTAGGTTGCCGCCATCGCCCGTTGGTGAAGCGTATCGTATGCAGTCGCCCAAAGGAAGTAGGTTGAGGGGATTTCTGGAAGGTATTTTGACCGCATGGTAAGAGCATGCAGCGTGATGGAAGGTTTGTTGGTTTGCGAGGCCGCAAAGGCCAGGCCGCTCCATCCGTCGGCGTTGGCCGGGTCAAGCTGGGTGGCTTTGTCGAAGGCCGCAAAGGCTTCAGCAAACTTGAGCTGGCGGATCAGGTTCTGGCCGTGGCCGACCAGGAGGGCCGGGTCGTCGGGAGTGGCCGCGAGCAGTTGTGCGTAGAGTTGCTCCGATCCGGCGAAGTCTCCAGCGGCCGCCAGCACCTCGGCCAGGATATGCGTGATGGACGCGTCGGCGGGGTGGTCCTGGTGGAGCTTTTGGATGAGCGGGAGGGCTTCGGCCTTGTCCTGGGCGGCCAGTACGGTGGCCAGTTGCGCGGTGAGGGCGGTGTCGCCGGGGGATTGCTCGAGGGCGGCGCGAAGGAGGGTTTCAGCTTCGGGATACTGTTTGCGCTGGATGAGAAGATGGGCCAGGCCGGAGTTGGCTGAAGCGGA
>Ga0224529_1001243_pt1 | contig 15925 bp, 8 predicted proteins | sample CBST50metaG_FD_179893 | JGI IMG/M metagenome (GOLD analysis project Ga0224529, IMG submission 179893) | Peat soil microbial communities from Stordalen Mire, Sweden - C.B.S.T50 | ecosystem: Environmental > Terrestrial > Soil > Wetlands > Peat | place: Sweden: Norrbotten County, Stordalen Mire... | reverse complement strand
GTACACGCCATCTCCGTCATAGGTGGCTGTCAGCGAATTGGAACCGGTACTCAGAGTCCCGGCCGCAATCTTGAAGCTGGTCGAGCCGTTGCTCAACGATTGCGTCGCGATGTACTCGCTGCCGCTCGCCAAGGTGACCGATCCGGTGGGAGCCGCCGCGCCGCTGGCGCTGCTGGCCGTCACCGTCACCGTTTCGCTCTGCTGATCGGTGATGGTTGCCGCAGAGGGAGTTACCGTGATCGTTGATATGAGGGGTGTGGACGCCGGTGCTAAAACCGTGACTGTTACACCGGTAATAGAAGTTGCCGCGTAGTTTGTGTCGCCTGAATACTGCGCGGTGTAGATGTGATTCCCAGCAGTAAATCCGTTGATCGTGTAGATTGCCGTTCCATCGATCAGATTCGCGGAGCCCAGCACTTTGGATCCTTCAAGGAAGTTCACCGTTCCGCTTGGTGCCAGCGATCCGGTCACTGTTGGAGCTACAGTTGCGGTGAAGGTTACATCGTCGCCTGTGGTCACGGAGGTGGCCGAAGCCGACAGACTGGTGGTGAGAGATGCCTGGTTCAGCAGCACGGCGAGGTACTCGCCTTCGTCCCCGTCGTAGGTGGCGATGCTATTGGCCGCTCCCTGCACAGTCGCAAACATGATGTGGTTCGGATTTTGGCCGGCGCCGATTTGCTGGCTCGCGGCGAAGGTGCCATCCCCGTTGCCCAGGGCCAGGAAAACATCATTGCTTTCACCGGTCGCAATCAAATCGAGATTGCCATCCCCGTTGACGTCAGCCACATAGATGTCCCCGTCATGGGGTAATTGCGACTCGTTGCCATCGTAGAGGAAGCTGTTGAGATTCATGTCCGCAATCTTCCCAATCTCGGTGAAGTTCCCTTTGCCGTCGTTGGTCAGAATCGCGATGTACGGCAAGTTCGTGGTCTGGTTGTACAGTCCGGCGGCGATATCAATGGCGCCGTCGCGGTTCCAATCGCCCAGCGCGACCGGGCTTGAACTGCCCGTCAATGCGGAAACCGGATTGGCTTGTCCAAAGGTTCCGTCTCCTACTCCAGGGAACCATTCGATGGTTTGATCGAAGGATACGGCCATATCCGGCTTTCCATCGCCATTCAGATCACCGATCGCAATATGAACCGAGTCCCAGGCATTCGTAACCTGCAGCGGAACCTTCGTGACGGGCGTTTCCAGATTACCGGTTCTGTCTCCCAGGTAGATTGCGATACCGCTGCCAGTGCTCAACACTACATCCGGTTTTCCGTCGCCGTTTACGTCGGCAATCGGATTGTGGTCAAATGTCGTGCCACCCACCAGTTTCTGCGGGAATGTAAAGGTTCCATCCCCGTTATTCAAGGCGATCCCCACTTGATCGTCCGCGGGGTTGGGCCCCCCCTGGCTGCTAGTCGAATCGCTGTAGCTCTCAAGCAGCAGATCCTGCTTGCCATCCCCATTGAAGTCCGCTGCGCCGACAACATCGACAAAGGAATCCACGCTCGGGATGGTCAGGATATTCGACGCCAGTGTGTATCCGCCCTTGCCGTCATCCAAATAGGCGCTGAAAGTCGTGGAATCCGTCTGCGTGTTGGTGGTGCTCGAGTATGAGTGAGTTTCCTGGGAAAATACGAAATCCGTTCGTCCGTCGCCATTTACGTCGATCGGGATCATGCTTGAGATTGTCGTATTGCCCGAACTTGTCGGCGATGTATCATTTGAAGTTGTCGGCGGATACAGTCCCATCGCATCTCGGACCGTCCCGTCACCCTGTCCGATCAGAACTTGCACATTGCCGTCGTCTTCATTGAGCACCAGGATGTCTGTTTTGCCGTCGCCATTCCAATCGGCGGTGACGACCTCATCGGTCTCGGTCGTAGGATAGAAGACCGGTGTTCCGAGTGCACCGTCGGTGCCCGTATTGACCATGATCCCAATCGAATTATTCGCGACAACGATCAGATCCGGCCTGCCGGAGCCTTTCATGTTTGCCGTGAGCAGTTCCCAGCCGCTGAGGTTGGACGGAAGAGAAACCGCCGCGGTGGCTGTTCCAAATGTACCGTCTCCGTTCCCGGGCAGCGCTTGCACCGTTCCGGAATCGCTCGTGTACACCAAGCCAAGATGTCCACTGCCCGAATAATCCAGCAGTACCATCCCGTCGATGTACACACTCTCAGATCCGATCGGGAGTGAAGTCGACCCACCTTGGGTAAAGGTCCCGTCCCCGGCCCCTGACATGGTTAGGATTCCGCTTTCCGTGACTGTAGATATGCCGGAACTAGTGGTATAGCCAACATAATCCAGAACCAGGTCCTGCTTTCCATCCCCGTTTACATCTCCGGCCAGATACTCATCAAATCTGGAGGTATAGTTCGTGGCGTTGGGCATGGGAGTTTGAATCTGTGTGGTCTTGGCGGCCTGGAAGCCTCCCTGCCCGTTGGAGAGAAACGTCTGCGCCAGCAGAGTTTCCCGAGTTGCCTGCGTTGAGCCGGATGCATTGGTCGCCTGTACGTCTTGCAGCGCCACGACATCCTGTTTGCCGTCTCCATTGAAGTCACCCACCAGCAGATTCGGGTAGATTGTTGATTCCGCGAGTGGTGATGAAACGGGTGTCCCAAAAGTTCCATCCCCGTTGCTGGGGAAGATGGCAAGTGAGTACGACGAGGTGGTTGCTGTGGTTCCACTGGTTGTGGACCATTTCGGACAGACCAGCGAGGATTTTCCATTCCCGCCCAGGTCAACCGCAACGCACCAGCTGACTCCCGTAGCTTGGTATGTCCCCAGAGCGGTAGTGGCTACTGTGTATCCTCCCTTGCCGTCGTTCAAAAACACTTGGAACTGTTTCGTTTCCTGTGATTGGCCATTCACTGTCGAGTTGGTACTCGCTATGGTAACCATATCCGGTTTGCCGTCACCGTTCATATCGGTAATCGCCATCACGTTATACCAGCCGTTGGAAAGCACCGGCAGAGATATAAGCTCGCTGGATTTGAACCCGGCGAAAACTGGCGACGGCGCTCCCGTGCCGCTCGCAGCCATGGGACGAACGGCATGGCGGCCCTGGACAGAAGCTCTCTGCTTTCCCTGCACCCCCTGCTTCTGTTGTGCCTGCCCAATCAAAGGCTGAAATGCCTCTTTCTGGCGGCCCGCCAGCCAAAGCTGGCCCCTAGGCCCGGAATGCACGATTCGGTTGTGCGCTTTGTACGCGTGTAATTCCCTGGCTGCTGCGGCCGGAGAGAACGATAGCAAGACGATGGTGAGAGCAAATATGAGATGCACTGCCGGATGAATTCGCAGTAACGAGCAGGTTCTGGGTCCGTAGATCGGCATTTTTCCGTACTCCCTTTCAGTTTGTATAGCGTGAACATGTTCGGGTCGTTTGAAAAGAAAACGAATGCGCACAATGCCTCGTGCACTCCTTCCTTAATTCTGTTTATCGCTCGACCGCTAGTCATTCATTAGTCATTCAGTCATTTACTAGTCATTCACTCGTTTTGATCATGACTCTCAGTTCCTGAACGGATCAGCTCGGAGCCACCGCGCGCGTTCAACTCCTGCTATGCGGCCTCGACATTCCGTTTCTACCCCCAAAGCCGCCTCACTGTTTTGAAGATGTGCCGATCATGCTCGTATCCGATATCGATCGTCCTAACGTCAACCTCAAGGATTCTCAAGGTGTATAACTGGTTTTGATTGAACGGATTGTGAGAGTAGCCAGTTTGGGAACGGATATACTGCACCCGCTGCCGTGTGATTCTCCTCACATCCCAGCCGTATGGCAAGAAATGGTGGACCGCAGCTCTGGTGCCGTTGATCCGCAGCTTCACTCTACCCGGCGAGAGCGTTCTTGATCCCTTCGCGGGAAGCGGAAGCTCCTGCGCAGCCGCGCTGCCTACAGGTCGCAAGTATATCGGCATGGAAATGGACGAAAAGTTGAACTTCCAAAAGCTCCTTGGAAGTTTTTGGCGCATTTTCCCGCGCTTGCTGGCGCATCTAGTATGCGATTCCGGCCCTGCAAGCGACGGGCACGCTCCAGTCCCCGCTTGTATGTGCCTGAAAGCCAATTTTTCAGGATCAACTAGCTTGAGGCGGCCGTCGGAACTTTGAGGGCGTAATGGTTGCGCCCTGGATTATTCCGCTTTGCCAGTGCTATGTGTCTCGATTCCGGTCGTCGAGCTTGATAAAAGGCGAAATCTAGGCCGGTTGGACGGCCTCCGTGGATTCCGGCCACGCTCCAACTCCAGCGCGGTCGGCCCACAATAAGGTTGGCAATTGCTCGCCGGTCGCAACCCGGTTTCCTGGCGAAAGAGTTAGGTAGGTCATCTATGCCCCCGGGCGATGTGCTTGGGCGTAACTGATTGTGGATCCGGGGGAGGGCTTAAGCTATCGGGAGATCGCGGAGAAGCTGAACACCAGCACACCGACGATTCCCCTGGCATGGATGTTTAAATGCGACCGCGTCGAAGGTCTCAATCCGCAACACAAAGGGAGTTCCGCATCGAGATCTCTTTGGCCGGTGGAGCCGTGCAAAATGGGGATCGTGCTTCCCCGATGCGCCGACTTTTCAACAGCTACAAATGAGCGGACACCTTTTGGACACTCTCCTGCAGTCAAGATGGATATCCCGAACACTTACTATGTTTCCCGTCGTCTATAGCATGCCGCAGCTTGATATTGCTGGTTGCCAGCGTCACGACTGCAACAATCATATGGTGGCCATCCGGAGAAACCGTGATGCTCGTCGAGCCTTCGACCAGTGGCGAATTCATGTGTCCTATCGAAGTGAATTTTCCCCCGGCATATTGCAAGATACTTTGTCCTTGAAGATCTATGGGGCGCACGCCATAGTAAAGTCCCGTAGGTGTTGAGGTCCAGTTCTGGAAGGGATAAGGCATCACCTCACGGGGAAGTGGAGACAACGTTTCGCCGATGCTGGAGTGAATGCTCAATACGCCATCGGTGCTTAGCGCATAGTACACGCCGCGTTCGGTGGCCTCCTGAGCGGAGAAGGTGTTCGAAAGAATAGGATCAATCACTCCGTCGGCGAGATGATAGCGGTAGAGCGTGGCAACGCCGCTACGCGTGGAACTGAAGTAGATGGATCGGCCATCGTGCGACCAATAGGGGACGCGCTCTTCGTAATTGGACTCAATCAAGTGGGTCAATCGATGACTGGCGACGTCGACCAGGAAGAGATTGGAGTGACCATTCACTCGAGCATCGAAGGCGATCCGGCGTCCATCGGGAGCCCAGCAAATTCCGCCCTTCCAATGTCCCTCGAAGTCGGTCAGCTGAACGGGCGAAGAGCCGTCGGCGTTGGCTTCCCATACCTCCCATCTTCCGGAACGATCTGAGACAAACGCAAAGTGCTTTCCATCCGGAGAGTACACGGGATCGTGGTTCTTGCCGTTGGTAGGCAGCAGAAGAAGTTCGGGTTGCAGTCCCTGAGCGGTGATCTCATAGCGTTGCAGGTTCCAGTTTTCGAGTGAGTCGATATAGGCCAGCCAACAGCCTTTGGGATCCACAACCGGCTCCGAGGAGTCATGACTGTCGGATGGCAAGAGACGCAGCGAGCCGGGTTTCCGGATATCGATCACCCAAAGACGGGAGGAATTGTCACGCCGGGAAGCAAAGACCAGATTTCGGCTATCGCGAAACCACGACTCGCCGCGCACTGCGGCCAAGTCAAAGGTGAGCCGCCTGACCTGCAGCGTCTCCGTGCTTAACACATAGAGATCGCCGCTGCTGTTAGTCGTGTAATGCGCATAGGCGATGTACTTTCCATCGGGCGAGTAGCGCGGATAAAAATCGCGCTCATACGAGGTCAGATTCGTTTGCGAGGTCAATGTCCGGCTTGTGCCAGAATCGACATCAATTTCAATTAACGAGTGGCGCGTCAGGTCAGAGTAAACAAGATGATGTCCGTCGGGAGACCAGGACGGACCGATATCGTCGAACACCGGCGACAGGTATCCGGTCCACTTCCCACCCATCACCGGAAAAATGCAGAGCACTTTTTCCGCGCCGCCACGCGCTTCCTTGAGTACAATCGTCACCATCTGATCCTTGACCCGGAGGAACGCGATTTGCTTGCCGTCCGGCGACCATGAGGGAGAGAACTCTGCATAGGCGGATTCGGTAAACCGTCTCACTCCGCTACCGTCCGCGTGCGCCATATAGATATCGAAATTTTCACCGTTGTTGTTCCACGCGTACACGATTTCGCGCCCATCGGGAGAGATCGACGGACTGGACTCGCGCCCGACAGCGCCGGTGAGGGTCAAAGTGACATAGGCGTGTTGCTCAAGCGGGGTCGAGCGATAATGGAGGAAAAGTCCGACAGCAGACAAGGCAAGCGCTACGCATGAGGCAAAGAGCACTATGTGCCAACTGCGCAGTGCTAGCACCTTGTGTAGGAATTGGCTCTGCGCCCCCGTTGGCCCAGGCTCCGGAGATGGCCCTAGCGCGGAGGGGAAGATGAACTGTGGAGTATATCCACCCTTGGGCAACTCGATCCTGATGCCAGCCACGCCCCCGGAGCGGGCATAATAGCGTTCGAGTTTGGTGCGCAGGCGCCCGACGGAGATGCGTATGCTCGGATCGAGCTTTGGATCCCAATCTTCCCCATGCTGAAGGATTTCCCTGGCGATGGTTCTTTCCGTCAGCCCCGTCTCGGGATTCCGCAAGCTATATTCGACGATGCTCCTGAGTAGTTGCCTGACGCGCTCTGAGCGCGCAAACTCGGCGGATTCACACAGCAACTGCAATGCGTCCATGACAGCTTCGCATTGAGCCTCGCTCAGCGACGCAGAAATGGTGGATGGCAGGACCAACTCATGTTTTGCATTCACCGAGCGAGACATCTTTCCGCGGCCAGCTATCAGAACCTGTATTTACAGAGCGCAATGTTCAAATTTCTGGTTCCAACTATAGCGTAAGGAGATTGAATTTGCGTTAAAGCATATTCAACGGACATTCATAAACGCCGGGGCGGGTGTCTTCCATAACAATATGCCGTGAATTTGGTTCGGGCGAGATAGGGCGCCACTTCGACGATGGAAGCGCAAATCTTTTTGTTTCTTGGAGATGAAGAAATGTATCCGGTAGATGATACGTATCCGTCGCCCGGCGTAGCAGCGATGTGCAACTTGGAAGGAGCTTTTGCGGCTGCGTACGGTTGCAAGTGGGAGCGTGACAATCCAGTCCCTTCAAAAGCGAATCACCGTCACAGCTCTGGGACAAACGCCATCTGCATGGAATGCCCTCGGGAGAGATACGGCACTTCATCGCAGGCGGCAGTTTATCTGAATCGACAACTTCGGAAGCCGCGTACTCGATTCGGAAGGCTTCGGCCGACGGATCGGTGCCTGTGAGTAAGCGTGCAACTTCTAACAGGAGAGAGAATGTTAAGTCCTAACCGGATATTTCATCTATGTCTAACCCTTGCGCTGGCGTTGGTGGTCTGTGCGCCATTCCTGCAGGGGCAAAGCACCAGTTCCAGCATTACTATCGTCGTTCAGGATTCATCGGGAGCAAAGATCGGCAACGCCAGCGTCCAGGTGACCAACACCGCGACCAATGCTCGCGCCACCGCTACCGCCGACGCAAATGGCGAGTACGACATCCTTAGCCTCACCCCTGGCAGCTATGAATTGAAGGTGACAGCCGACGGTTTCCCTGCCTATTCGCAATCCGGCATCGTGCTTCAATTGAACCAGCATCCGACCGTGCATGTGGAGTTGCCTGTAGGTGGAGTGACCCAGGAAGTTCGGGTCATTGCCGATGTCAACGGCCTGGAAAAGACATCTTCGACGTTGAGCTCAGAGGTGAACGGTCGACAGATCGAGAATCTTCCTCTAAATGCGCGCGACCCCTATTCATTGTTAGTTCTGGCGCCGAGCTTCTCGGGCTCCATCAGCAATGACTATAACGGCGTCTACTACTCCATCAACGGCGGCCCGACGATGTATGGCGACATTCTCGTTGATGGAATCCCGGCTGGCTTTCCCACAGTGCAGGGTTACCAAGGTGTGGGCGTGTTCCCGTCCGTCGATGCCATCGGCGAGTTTCGTCTGCTGGCCACGAACATGCCTGCCGAATATGGCCGCACGCTCGATGGTGTGCTCAATGTTGTCTTCAAGACGGGCAGCAATCAGTTGCACGGATCGGCCTTTGAATTCCATCGTGACAACTTTCTTGCAGCCAATACTTACTTCAACAACCGCAATCACGTAAAACTGCCAGCGTTTCGCCGCAACCAGTTTGGCGGCATGCTGGGTGGCCCCATCTATAAGAACAAGCTCTTCTTCTTGCTCAATGCAGAGCAACTGACCCAGGAAAGCTTCACCAGTTTGACGGCGACGGTGCCGACACCGGATCAATTGGCCGGCAAGTTCTCCTCGACCTACACTGCCAGCGGCAAGCCGGTCACCATCTACAATCCATTTTCCACACACTATGACGCCGATTCCAAGACGTACTTGAGAGACGCCTACGCCGATAACTCCATCCCTATTGAGCAGTTGAGCGCAGTCGGCCAGCGGTTGCTCAAATACTTTCCTCCGGCCAATGCCACCCCGAGCAACCCCTACACCAACGCCAACAACTACTATGCGGTAGGCAACGTCAATGCGCCGGTCCGCGCATGGGATGTTCGCGTCGATCACGATATTGATAGCAAGTCCAGATTCTTCGCCCGCTATTCCAATCGCTATGTATGGACCACCAACCCAACCCTAATGCCCAAAGGACTGGAAGCGGCTACGACCAATGTTGATAGCGGCGACTATTCGCAGGGCGCAACCACCGGATACTCACGCGCATTGACCGCCCGCGATCTCTTTGATGTGCACTTTGGCTTCGCCCGCACCGCCTACTACTATCGGAACAAAAGCCTCGGCTTTGAGGCCGCCTCGCTGGCTCTGCCCGCCCTCATCAACGATGCGCCGGGCAACTCCGGGGTCTCCTACTTCCCCTCCTTTGCCACCTCGGGGTACATGTCCTTGGGCGCGGGTGCCTATCGACATAACGCATTCATGAGCAGTTCTTTGCTGAGTTCGCTCACCATGCAGCGCGGCAAGCACTTCTTCAAGTTTGGATTTGATGGCCGCCAGATTCGCGTCAACGATCACGAGATCTCTCAGGCCTCCGGCAACTTCAGCTATGGGACCAACTGGACCCAGGGGCCCAATGCAAATACAGCCGGCTCCGCAATCGGCAATGGATTTGCGTCCCTGCTGATCGGCATGGGGTCGGGTCAACTGATCCAGGACTTCAAGAACGTCGCCACTGAAAGCTACTACATGGCAGAGTATTTGCAGGACGACTGGCATATCCTGCCTAACCTGACGCTCAATCTGGGCGCGCGTTATGACTACGATACGCCGCGCACGGAACGGTTCAACCGCATGAACTACTTCGATCCAGACGCCGCCACGACGCTTGCGCAGAACATCCCCGGCATCAAGGGCGGACTGGTCTATGTAGGTGTAGATGGTCGCAGCCGTCACCAGTACATCAAGGACTGGAACAACCTCGCGCCGCGCGTGGGCCTCGCTTGGAGTGTGGATCGGAATACCGTCGTACATGCCGGCAGCGGTATTGTCTACGGCGGATCGAATCAGGCCGCTTCCGGCGACGCCTCGCCGACAGGATGGTCGCAGACCGACACCTGGGTCAGTTCACTCGACGGTGTCACCCCGTATCGCACTATCGACAATCCCTTCCCGGACGGATTCGCCGCCATTACCCCTGTGAAGTCCGGAACTCTTACCGGCGCGGGCGGCTCGATCGCCGGTTTGATCCGTCGCTCTCCAACCCCTTACTCCATGCAGTGGAATTTGGACGTGCAACGTCAGTTGCCTTACAGCGTCACCGCCGACATCGCCTACGTTGGCAATCGAAGCCGCCAGTTGATCTCCAGCTATGAATCGGGAGAGAACTGGAATCAGTTGCCGACGGCCGAACTGACCAAGGGAACCGCTCTGCAGAAGTCAGTCACCAACCCCTTCTATGGCAACTCCGCCATGCACGGAACGCTGGCTGCCGCAACCACCACCGCCGGACAGTTGATGCTACCCTATCCCCAGTTCACGAGCGTGTTGATCTATCACATGATGGGCTCGGATGCACAATACGACTCCATGCAGTTGTCTATGAACAAACGCATGTCGTCTGGTCTGCAACTATCAGGTTCCTATGTCTGGGCCAAGAGCTTTGACAACAACAACAATCACCAGGACAGCTATCGCCCCAAGGCTGATTACGCAATCAGTTCGACAGATGTCCATCAGCGCTTTGTGGGCAGCTATATGTACCAGTTGCCCATTGGTCGCGACCGAAAGTGGGGTTCGCACTTGTCGCGCTGGCAGGACGATCTCATCGGCGGATGGGAACTGAACGGCATTACCACCTTCCAGAGCGGAACCCCGCTGAAGATCAGCGCCAGCAACACTCTCTCATCTTGGAACTACCAGCAACTCTATGCCAACACCAACCACCAAAATGCCGCATACTCAGGATCGGCCAAGTCGCGGCTGACGAAATACTTTAACACCGCGAACTTCAGCCAGCCAGCGGCCTTCACGCTGGGCAATGGCCCCGCCTTCTACAATGCTCTGCGCGCTCCGGGCGTCGACAACACCGACTTCTCCATTTTCAAGGAAATTTCGGCCTATGAGCGCTGCAGCCTGCAGTTGCGCGTGGAGTCCTTCAATGTCTTCAATCGCACCCAGTTCGGCGGACCTGATACCACCGTGACCGATGCTGCTTTTGGCACCATCTCCTCACAGTCCAACAGCCCCCGCCAGGTGCAATTTGCCGCAAAGCTGACCTTCTAACAGCAGGGCAATCATTCAGGTAGTCTACGGATGCCAGGAAAGAGGACGGCAAACGGAAGCCTTTCGATTGAGGTGAACTCCGTTGCCGTCCTCTGATTGCACTGCACCTGTTTCCGGTCGTCAGTCTGTGCACTATACGCACTGATCATGTAGGTCAGATCAGTACAAGTCATCTCATAAAGGTGGCAGGTGCTCTGTCGGAGAGAGTGCCCCACCACCAAAGCGCATCGAAGCTGCTTTGCCAGGTGATGCCATCCGTTTATGAGATAGGTTCCAACACAAAGGGAGACGAATTGCTGTTTCATCAAAACTCACTCAAGATGATGGCCGCTCTATGCCTGAGCGCCTTGGCCACCCCCGGCGTCATTTTCGCCCAACGAGCCCAAGGACATGCGGTGCTGATGATCTCCATTGATGGATTGCGCCCAGACGCTATTCTGCAAGCAGAGCAGCACCATCTGCAGATCCCCGTCCTGCGACAATTTCTGCGCAATGGTTCGTACGCCAAAGAAGTCGTGAATGTAAACCCCACGCTTACCTATCCCAACCACACCACTCTGGTCACCGGAGTCTCTCCGGCTGAACATGGCATTTATAACAACACTCTCTTTGACCCAACCGGAAAAGAACAGGGAGCATGGTACTGGTATGCTCCTATGATTCAATCCCCCACGCTCTGGGATGCGGCAAGAGCAAAGGGACTCACCTCGGGCAGTGTGCGTTGGCCGGCAACGGTCAATGCGCGCAGCATTACCTATAACGTCCCTGACTACTGGCGCTCCAGCAGCGAAGTAGACCGGTATTTGCTCGATGCCGTCTCTACACCCAGTGGCATACTCCATGAGTTGGAAGAGAAGGCGGAATCGTTGCAAGAGGGTCTGACCGATGAAAACATCACGCGCATCAGCGTCGGGTTGATGCGAGCCAAGCATCCCGACCTGATGACGGTTCACCTTGTCGAACTCGATCACCAGGAGCATCTCCATGGTCCCTTCAGTCCCGAGGCGAATGCCACGCTCGAGATAATCGATCGGCAGGTGGAACGCCTCAAGAAGGCAGAGCTTGAAGCGCATCTCGATGCCGACATCGTGATCGTCTCCGACCACGGGTTTCTGCCCGTGAAGCACTCCGTGAACCTGAATCGAGCGCTTGTTCAGGCAGGGCTGATTACTCTCGGTGAAGGCACACCCGCACATGTAACCTCGTGGAAGGCTTATGCGTGGGATGGAGGCGGCAGCGCCGCAATCCGGATACATGACAAGGATGATCGCGCAACCATCAAGGCAGTCGGTGAATTGCTTGCCGGGTTCGAAGCCGATTCTGCCAACGGCGTCCGTAAAGTTCTGACGCGAGATCAGGCCATCGCGGCAGGCGAAAGCCCCGACGTTTTCTTTGTAGTGGATTGGAAGTCGGGTTACTACTTCGGCGGAGCTCTCACCGGACCAGTGGTGAGCGATGCCAAGCTTGGCGGAATGCATGGCTACATGAATGACACGCCCCAACTGCACTCTGTCTTCCTGATCGAGGGTCCGGATATCGCTCAAGGAAAAGACCTGGGCGTGATTGACATGCGGCAGATTGCGCCAACCATCGCGCATGAGATGCAGATTGATCTTCCCAGCGCCGGAATGACTCCCTTGCCTGTGAATCTTCCGCAGCAATAGAGAAGGAACCAGGACAGAGCGAGACCGGGTCGATCTCCGCAGGCTATTCGACCATTCGCAACGCCCCTCAGATCAGGACTTGATCGTCCGTTCACTGGAACTCGACCTGACGGAAAAACCGGAGTCGGGTTCCAGGTAGTCTCCGGGTACGTGCAGTGGGAAGAGAATAAGTTTCCTGATGCAAAAGTACATTGAGCAGTATTGAAAAACGAAGCAAAAACGAGGGTGCAAACTGGAGCGCAGTTCGCAAGGCGATTCGGTGTCTTATGGATTCTAAAAGGTGCTGGTCAACGGACATGATTTTTCCTCGCCCGAAGTGCCTCGCGCCTATCCCTACGGAATCTATGACATGGGTAGGAACGCCGGCTTCGTCAACGTGGGCACTGATCACGACACTGGCGAGTTCGCGGTGGCTTCGATCCACGGTTGGTAGCGCGCCGAGGGCCGCCGCCTGTATTTGCGCGCGGGGCGATTGCTGATCACCGCCGATGGCGGGGGCAGCAACGGTTGGCGGCTGCGGCTATGGAAATGGGAGTTGCAGCGACTGGCCGATCAGACGGGGTTGACGCTGACAGTCTGTCATTTCCCGACGGGCACAAGCAAATGAAACAAGGTAGAGCACCGGTTGTTTTCCTTCATCTCGTCTAACTGGCGCGGTGAGCCGCTGCGAGATTACGAGACGGTGGTGAGGCTGATTGCTGGGACGACTACAGCCAAGGGCTTGAAGGTCACATGTTGCCTGGATCACCGCAAATACCCCGTCGGACGCAAGATCACGGATGAAGAGTTTGCCCGCGTCAATCTGAAGCCCGACAAATTCCACGGCGAATGGAACTACACGATTCATCCGACCACTCAGCACAAGTTGTAAATGTTTTTTCTTTACGACACCTTACATTGAATTTTCCCAGTGCCAGTTTGGTTATTCCGTTTCCCTACGACACAAGGTCATGGTTCGGGATGGCAAGCTACAAATTGACCGGGAAACTAACCGCCGGAGTCTATGACAGCCAGGAGATTAACAAAGCACTGCCCCTGGGCCCGTCGCGCTACTCCAAAGACTGGGTCGTTTCCGGCCACTACGACTTCAGCCCGTTCCTCTATGCCAAAGCCGAGGAGCACTTCATCGACGGCACCGACGACTACCATGACACGAACCTCAATCCCAATAGCCTCAAACCCACCACCAAGCTCACCATCTTGAAAATGGGCGTCAGCTTCTAAACCCGGACGAAAGGAGAAATTGAAATGAAAAAGCTTCTATATGCATTCCTGCTTACAGCATCCGCGTCGATCTTTGTTGTCGAGGCACACGCCCAGGTGATTGTGATCGCCAACCCCAGTGTTAAAGCTTCCGAGGTATCGAAGAGCGACCTCAGGGAGGTATTCACCGGTGCGCCGACCACGCCTGGCGGCGGCAATGTGGTGCCCATCCTGCTGAAAGGCGGAACCGCCAACGAAGAATTCTTGCAAGCTTACATCGGCAAGAACGACAGCGCTTATCGTGCCGATTGGCGCAGCCTTGTCTTCTCTGGACAGGCGACGATGCCAAAGAGTCTCGATGGGGACGCCGCTGTTGTGGGATTTGTCGCGCACAATACTGTCACCATTGGCTGCATCGGCAAAGCAAGCCCCCACGAAGGCGTGAAGGTGCTGACGATCAAGTGGCCTCAACATTGAGGTCGGAACTGCAGGGAGCCACGCTCGATTGAGAACCAGTTCGTAGCACCGATCCTAATTCGCACGGCCGCTACCCAATAGGATCGCATCATCCGCATTCAATGTCCCGGCCTCAGAACCGGGGCATTTTTATGCCCGTGTACGAGCCTGCCAAGTTGTGTAATTGGCCGTCGCGAGCCAGCATGACAGGCACGATTCAGATTCCAATCTTGGCCTTTCGTGCGGATGTTTGACCAATTATCGGTCCGGTTATGTCATTGTGCGTTTGACATAAAATCATGCGAATTTATTTGGACGGGTTAGATCTGTCATTGAGACGCCGTCTGTTGAAGGGGACGCGCTCGGTTGAGAACGCACCTTCTAAAGTATTCCATGTCCCTTCAGGAGTTTATCTGTCTTTGCCCACGGTTCTCCGTGCAGCATCACGACAAGCTGGTTGAATACCGTCAAGAAAGCCTATTGTGTCGAATCATCTCCGAAGTGATGCAAGGCAGCGACCAGCAACAGAGGCTTCATGTCATAGAAGAAGCGCGACCGTCGCCGCTTCGCCAACATTCTTTGTTCTACAGCCCACAGGGGCTTCACGTTGGCGCTCTCCAGATAGAGGTTGAAGCATTCAAGCAGGCGCGTCCGGTTCAGGTCTTTGAATACCTCCAGCGCGTGGGCAAGATCGAAGAGGTTGCGCCCTTTTTCTCTCTGCAGCAGTACGCGCATCTTTGTCGCCAGCATCTCTTTCGTTGTAAACGTCATGACCTCGGCTAACCAGTGAACCAGGGATTCTCGATACGAAAGGGCACACTACGTGGCGGATCGTAGGCCTGCGTCTCCCCCATATTATTCTCGCTCAGGACAATGTCAGTTAAAGGTATAGACGTAATGCTGCTCGCCTATTTACGTGGTGAAGGTTGCGGTCCATTGTCCGGTCAAGTCGGCAGCCCATACAGTCAGGCAAGTCCCGCCACTAATATTGTTAAAACCACTGTATTGCGAAGTTTGTTCTGCATTCTCCTTTTGGATTGTTAAGTCATGATTGCCCAGTCTATTGCCTGCTGGCGCTACTCAGGTAAGTCCACTTGACCGTCAATATGGAATTTGCCAATTACGGTCGGCGCACCTGTGTCCGGCTGGCCTCCACCGATGCTGATGGTGTAATCCCCTTGAGCGATGACTGGAAGTCCATCCTCAGTCACGATTCCCAAGTCGCGAGGCTTCAGATCAAAATGGACTTTCTGACTCGTGCCAGGCTCAAGATGGATACGCTGAAATCCGCGTAGCGCAATTTGAGGCGCGCCCTTGACGTCAGGGAATTTTAGATAGACCTGCACGACTTCATCGCCCGGAGCCTTGCCACTGTTGGTGATTGTTACATCTGCGCCGACTGACTGGCCGGCAGAAACAGCCTGCGTTGGGATATTGAGACCGCTGTAGCTGAAGGTCGTGTAGCTGAGTCCGTATCCGAACGGATAAAGCGGCTTGCCGCTGAAGTAACGGTAGGTTCGGTTGGCCATCCCGTAATCTTCAAAGTTGGGCAACTGGTCGACGCCGGTGTAGAACGTAACTGGCAGCCTTCCCGCCGGATTGTTTTTGCCGCTCAGTGTTTCAGCAACTGCTGCTCCGCCCTCTTCACCGGGGTACCATGCTTCAAGAACGGCGTTGGCATGTCCGTTGATCCAGTTGACAGCCAGGGCACTGCCATTCATGAGAACAACGGCCAGTGGCTTTCCGGCGGCTGCTACTGCTTCCACC
>Ga0224529_1001239_pt1 | contig 15942 bp, 15 predicted proteins | sample CBST50metaG_FD_179893 | JGI IMG/M metagenome (GOLD analysis project Ga0224529, IMG submission 179893) | Peat soil microbial communities from Stordalen Mire, Sweden - C.B.S.T50 | ecosystem: Environmental > Terrestrial > Soil > Wetlands > Peat | place: Sweden: Norrbotten County, Stordalen Mire... | reverse complement strand
TCAGTGCTCGTTCCTGCTGATCGAGGTGTCGGTAGCTCTTCGGCATATGCAACTATCTCCTATTTCGGAAATGTTGCACTTGTACCTTGAATCCGCCGTCCGCCTTTTTGAGGAGAACGGTCTGAGAATCACCGCAACAGCATTGTCGGGCTACATGAGGAAACTGAATGAGGAATCGGAAGTGGTGTCGATAATTGAAGTTCATAAACGGAGGACACAACCTTCGCCACGTGTTCGTAAGCTTGCAAACACGTGGCCATGAGACCGGATGTACCGCTGTAAGTAAGGGCTGCAACGATGATCCTGCCACGCAACAACCTTCGAACAATTTTGAGAAGTAATAGCTGTAATGTTGGCTCAGACAAAATGACATAACCGTTAACCGTGCGGTGCATCCTGGAGAAAAGTCAGACAAAGAGCGCGAGGGAATAAGAGTTGTCTGCACTGACTTAAAGATAATTTCGCCGGCACTTTGCTCTGTGGGCTTGGTGAAACCGCGCGCAATTCAAATGCGACTCAACCTATGAGGTAAATGGAATGCCCAAGAGAATTCTGAGACTGCCGATTGTGCTGGATCGCACTGGCCTATCACGCAGCACCGTCTATCAGCGCGTGACTGAAGGAAAGTTTCCACGGCCAGTGTCGCTTGGGGCCAGGGCCGTCGGCTGGATTGAAGCAGAAGTCGAGGAGTGGATTGCCTGCCGGATAGAGGCCAGCCGGGAACTCTGCAACCAGTGATCTGGTGTGAATCGTTCGTCGTCGAGATGATGCCGGAGCAAGATTCTGGCTTGGCAACCGTTTTGGATTCAAGCCTGATCCCTGCCAGTCGAACTGACCGAATGGCTATGCCGCAGTTCCACGGAAGGTCAACACCTTGCCGCCGCGCTGGGTCAGTTCCAGAAAGTCCGCCCAGTCCTGCATCATCTTGGCCCGTGGCTCCAGGTAGAGTGCATGGTTGTAGGCGGCGCTGACGGCATTGCGCGGCGCGTGGGCAAGCTGCAACTCAATATGGTCATGAACGTAGCCCTGCTCGTGCAGGATGGTGGATGCCAATCCACGAAAACCGTGGCCGGTCATGCGGCCCTTGTACCCCATGCGCTCCTGAGCTTTGAGAATGGTATTGTTGCTCATCGGCTTGTGAGCGTTGCGGTCGCCGGGGAAGAGCCATTCGCTCTGCCCTGTGAGTATGCGCAGAGTATCGAGGACGTCCAAGGCCTGCCTGGACAGAGGAACGATATGCGGAGTACGCATCTTCATTCGCTCCAGAGGTATATCCCAACGACCGGCCTCCAGATCAAATTCTGTCCAATTGGCTCCAATCAGCTCGCTGGTGCGCACAAAGGTAAGGGCCATCAGCTTCATGGCCAGTCGTGTGACGTGCGTTCCCTGGTAAACCTCGATGCTCCACAGAAGCGCTGGAAGCTCTCTGGCATCCACGCGGGCATAGTTTACCTTGCGCGTGGATTTCAGAATATCGCTGGGGCGAATCTCGCTTGCCGGGTTGCGCTTCGAGTATCCGTGGGCAATGCTGTAGCGGAAAACCTACCCTACCGTCTCCAGCTAACGTTTGGCAATATCCAGTGCGCCGCGATCCTCAATCGTGTGGGCCATCGCCACCAATTCAGGCGCTTCAATCTCTCCAATCGAACGTGTTCCAAGGCAAGGAAGAATGTCCATTTCGATGCGACGCTTCACGTAGTCCACATGGCGCGGACTCTTGCCAACCTGCCAATGCGCCAGCCACTGTGTGGTCACGCTCTGGAAGGAGTTCTCGACTGCGATTTTCTCCGCAGTCGTTTCGGCTTTCCTTTGCGCCATCGGGTCAACACCGGTCGCCAGCAGCTTGCGTGCTTCAGCGTGGCGTTCTCTGGCCTGCGCCAGCGAAACATCGGGATACTTCCCCAATGACATCAGCTTTTCCTTGCGGTCAAACCGGTATGCCCAACGCCACAGTTTTCCGCCCGCTGGCGTAATCCAGAGGTAAAGTCCTCCGCGGTCATTCAAGCAGTAGGCCTTTTCCTTCGCCTTGGCTTTTCTGATTTCCATATCGGTTAGCGCCATTTCGCCTGCCCCTCCCGTTTTTGGAAAATGCCCCCACCTCAAGATCAAAGCACCCCCAAAGTACCCCCTGTCAAGCACGGCTGCACCTGGATGCACATGGACGCAAAAAGGTGTAAAGCCTACAAAATGCTAAGCTTTACACCTTTCTTTTGGATGCCTTGGAATGTTCCAGAATGATGTCTTGGCGGAGAGACAGGGATTCGAACCCTGGGTACCCTTTCGAGCACACACGCTTTCCAAGCGTGCGCCTTCAGCCACTCGGCCATCTCTCCGCGACGATCGTCGCCTTCTTGAATTTATCACAGCGGACAGTCTATTTCGCATTTTTACGGGGGTCTGCTATTCAAACTCCACAACGGCCTGATTTGCCTTCACCGCGCCGCCCTCGGCCACCCGGACGCTCTTCACCGTTCCAGCACTGTGCGCCGTGACCTTGGTTTCCATCTTCATGGCTTCGAGCACTAGGATCGCCTCATTCTCCGCAACTGCTTGTCCCGGCTTGACATTCACCTTAATGACGATTCCCGTGACAGGACTGCGGCAGAGCTTCGCTTCCTCCGCCGTTTCCCGGGCCGCCGGGGCCTTGGCTGGCCCGCCGACCGCTGGTTCTGGCTGAACCAACGCGGGTTGCGGGCGATAGGACGCGGTATTCGGCTGGCGCGGCTGCGCGTCGTTTTCCAGGACTTCAACTTCGACCTCGTAGGTCTTTCCGTCAATTCCGATCTGAAGTTTCAAGCTACGCGTTCCTTCCCTCGATAGACTTTTCTTGCGGCCTCAACCCTTCAAGCGTGGACTGTGGGAGGCGTGAATCAGTATCCGTCCCTGCTGTGCCCAGGAATTGGCAACTTCACGGGGCGGCCGCAGCAGCTTTGCCGAGCGGATGCGAACCTTCTTGCCGAGAAAGGCGGTCACGGCCGCGGCGATCACCACCAGCGTCTCGGGCGTGACTTCCTCATCCTCCGGGCGCTCAGCGGGCTTCACTGTGACCATTTCGGCCGGCGCTTCGGCAACAGTTGGAGCCTTGCCCAGCTCTGCCACGCGAGCTTGCAGAGCCTCTAACTCTGCCGCCATCGCGTTCAGTTGAAGATCCGTTGTCTGCTGCCGTTCGGTTCCAGACGTGCGCAGCGCGAACCATAGGCCGGCATAGCTCAGCCCGCAGCCAGCCGCCACCAGCACAGCGATCACAATAAAATCCGTCCAATTCAAGGCCACGCGCGGCTCCTCGCTACAGCGGAATCAACCCATGTTTCTTGCCGGGACGCAGTTCCCGCTTGGTGTGCAGCGCCTCCAGAGCCTCGGCCAGAACCTTCCTGGTTTCGGCCGGATCGATAATGTCGTCCACCAGCCGGCGACCAGCCGCGACGTAGGGATTGGAAAAGGTCTCCCGGTACTCGTCGACCAGCTCCTGGCGGCGGCTGTTCTTGTCCTCGGCGGCATCTATCTCATGCCGGAAGACGATTTCCGCCGCGCCCTCGGCGCCCATCACCGCAATCTCCGCCGTCGGCCACGCCACCACACGGTCCGCGCCCAGATCCTTGCAGCACATGGCGATATATGCGCCGCCGTAGGCCTTGCGCAAGACCACCGTGATCTTCGGAACGGTCGCGGCCGAGTAGGCAAACAGCAGCTTGGCTCCGTGACGGATGATGCCGCCGCGCTCCTGCTCCACTCCGGGAAGAAAGCCCGGCACATCCACAAAGGTAATCAGTGGAATATTGAAGGCGTTGCAGAAGCGCACGAATCGTGCCGCCTTGTCGGAGGCGTTGATGTCCAGCACGCCAGCCATGAAATTCGGCTGGCTGGCCACAATGCCCACCGTGCGGCCAGCCAGCCGGCCGAAACCGATCACGATGTTGGGCGCGAAGCCGGGCTGAATCTCGAAGAAATCCTGATAGTCCAGCACGCGCGTGATGATGCCGCGAACGTCATAGGCCGCCTTGTTGCCGTCTGGAATCAGCCCGTTCATCTCTGGATCGGCGTCGATGGGCAAATCGAAGTCCAGCCGCGGCGGGTCTTCCAGATTGTTGGAGGGCAAAAAGCTGAGCAGGCGGCGGCAAAGCTGAACCGCGTCCTCGTCGTCCTCGGCGATCAGGTGAACCACGCCCGAACTCATCTGCGCCGGAGCGCCGCCCAGTTCCTCCGCGCTAACCTCTTCGCCGGTGACCTGCTTGATGACCAGCGGGCCGGTAATGAACATCCGCGCCTGCCGGGTCTGGATCACAAAGTCGGTCAGCGCCGGGCTATAAACCGCGCCGCCCGCGCACGGCCCGCAGATCAGCGCAATCTGCGGCACCACGCCGGAGAGCAAGACATTGCTATAAAAGACGCGGGCGTACCCGGCCAGGCTGTCAATGCCCTCCTGGACGCGCGCGCCGCCGGAATCGTTAATGAATATGAACGGGCTGCCGGTCTTCAGCGACAGGCGCATCATCGCGACGACTTTGTCGCTGTGCGTCTCGCCAGCCGAGCCGCCGCCAACGGTGAAATCCTGGCTGGCAAGGTGAACCAGACGGCTGTCAATCCGCGCGCTGCCGGTCACCACGCCGTCGGCGGGCATCGGTTTACCCGCCATTCCAAAATAGGTGGCGCGATGCTGGGCGAAAAGCCCAACCTCCTGGAAGCTGCCGGGGTCCGCCAACTGCGCAACCCGTTCCCGCGCCGTCAGCTTGCCGCCCGCGTGCTGCTTCTCAATGCGCTTGGCTCCGCCGCCGAGTTCCAACTCCGCGCGTTTTGCGTTCAAAGCGGAAACCTTCTCCGCCATGGTCTTGCTCTCCTCTTGCTTGGACATCCCCGCTCCTGGACCAGTCAACGCTGTATCTTCTATTTCTCTGGAGCCACGGTTACCCGGTGCTCCTTGCCATTCAGCGTAATCACATAACTGACTTTGGCGCTCAATTTTTCCTGGCCTTCCGCCTTGGCTGGAACTGGCATCTGCTGCGCCGGATCCTTGCCCAGATTTCTGCGCCCCTGCGCGCGCGTCTCGAAGAACTTGGGCGCCACCTTCGGAAACATCGCGTAAGTCAGCACATCCTCGTCGCTGCCATCCGAGCCTTTCAAGGCCCGCGCCGCGGCGCTCAACTGCTCCCACTCCGGCTTGAGCAGGTCGGCGGGACGAACCGTGATTGCCGGCTTCTTTGCCTGCGCCTCGGCCTGCTTCAGCACCTCGGGATTCTTTTTGCCCAGCGTGCTGCCGTAGTAGCCCAGCATCAGGTCAACAAACTCCGCAGTCATTACCTTGTACTTGCCCATCAGCACATTGAAGACGGCCTGCGTGCCCACAATCTGGCTGGAAGGCGTCACCAGCGGCGGATAGCCGCAATCGCAGCGCACGCGGGGAACCTCCTGCAAGACTTCCTGCAGGCGATTGCTGGCGTCCTGCGCCTTGAGCTGGCTTTCCATGTTGGAGATCATACCGCCGGGAATCTGGCTCTCGAAAATCGCCGTGTTGACGCCGTTATTCTGGCTGAAAAACTCCCGGTAGCGCGGACGAATCTTGGCAAAGTGCTTGGAAATGCGCTGCACGCGGTCGAGATCGACGCGGGCCTCGTAGCCGGTGCCTTCCAGCATCTCCACCAGGCTTTCGGTCGGATTGTGCCCCGGCCCCAACGACAGGCTGCCGACTGAGGTGTCCACGATGTCGCACCCGGCCTCGATGGCCTTCATCAGCGAAACCATGGTCACGCCGGTCGTCGAGTGGGTGTGCAGATCGACCAGCGTATCGCTGCCGCACCGCTGCTTGATGGCCTTCACCAGATCATAAGCGGGCTGCGGCTTCAGCAGGGCGGCCATGTCCTTGATGCAGATCGAGTCGCAGCCCATCTCCCGCAGTTGCTCGGCCATCTGGGCGAAGGCCTCGACCGTGTGCAGCGGGCTGACGGTGTAGGAGATGGTGCCCTGCGCGTGCTTGCCGGTCCGCTTCACAGCGTCGATGCTGGTCTTCAGGTTGCGCGTATCGTTCAGGGCGTCGAAGATGCGGAAGACGTCGATGCCGTTGGCGGCGGATCGCTCCACGAAGCGCTCGACCACCCCGTCTTCATAGTGCCGGTATCCGAGCAGGTTCTGGCCGCGCAGCAGCATCTGCAGGCGGCTCTTGGGCATCAGCTTGCGGAAGGTGCACAGCCGCTCCCACGGATCCTCATCCAGGAAGCGGATGCAGGCGTCATAGGTCGCGCCGCCCCAACACTCGACCGACCAGTAGCCAGCATTGTCCAGGTCTTCGCAGGCCGGAATCATGTCGTCCAGGCCCATGCGGGTGGCCATCAGGCTCTGGTGCGCATCTCGAAGCGCAAGTTCTGTAATTTCAACGATACGGGACATCTGCGGCTCCCCATAGATAATAGCCGCGCACAGCAATCCGGTTCCGGCTCGAGCGAAAACAGAGTTGATGTATCCCAAACCACAGCGCTCAAGTTGACGCGACCGTCAGGAAGCGGCAACCTGGCACAATTCTCAACAGGACGCAGTTACTCTGGTTTCGCTCTACCAAGCCGGTGGACGTGCGCAGGCCTCAAGCGAACAACCCATCATACTATCGGAACCGCATCAACCGGCAAGTCCCCCGCCGCAGCGGGTAAGAATGGGCGGGTGACCCATCCTTGCGCCGCCAATCAAGTGTTGGTTAACAGGACCCCTGGCCATCCCGGAGTAGAATGATTCCGAATGGGCAGCGTGTAGGCGGGAAGCCAAGATAGGTCGGCTGTTGTGTATTCCACCCGCCATGAAAGAGGCAAAGGATGGTGCGCAGCTTTTTGAGCAAGGTTAAGAGTGGGCTACCCGCCGAACGGCTATGGTCCTGCCGTTCGAGCGTACAACGATTCTGTTGATGCTGTGAACGAGGCTGCTCATAGCGCAGACTCAACAAACGGTTCTAAAGCACTTTTTCGTGCGCGATGTGACCCTTGGCGATGCGCAAAGGGTTCCGTCATGGGCAAACGGAAATCAGATTGTGAATGGATTTCTTAGAAAAGAAGTCTCCGCAGAGCCTTTTTTGCGCAAGCCGAGAGTCCAAAAAGAGCTTTTCCAATTCAACGTCTTTTAGAAAGGCCGGAGCCCCATGAGGGTACGTCTCGTAAATCCTAGCGACAATTCTTTCGGTACAGCCGTCATTACGCCACGCTGGCTGTTTGTTCTTGCCGCAGCGACTCCCCAAACGGCGGGAGATCCCATTCTTGTCGATGAGTCTCTGGAGCAGATTGTGCCGGAGAGCATCCAACCGGGAGACATTGTCGGCATCAGTGTTCATACGGGCAATGCCCTGCGCGGATATCAGGTAGGGAAAATGGCGCGTGCGCGGGGCGCGTGGGTGATCTATGGCGGAATTCACGCCACACTATTTCCAGATGAAGTTCTGGAGCTTGGCGGGGCTCATGCCGTGGTCAAGGGGGATGGTGATATTGCCTGGGGCAAGGCTGTGATGGACTGCATCGCCGGCACACCGGCCAGGATTTATGAAGGCGGACAAATTGAAGGCAGTCAGTTTTTGGCCGCGCGATGGGATCTGCTGCCGCCTGATAAGTATATGTGGGCCTCGGTGCAGACAATTCGCGGATGCGAGAAGCATTGCTCTTTTTGCAGCGTGTGGCGTACCGATGGGCAGAAGCCCCGGCAACGTCAGTATCAGAGTGTGATCGACGAAATTGTGAGTTTGCGGCGGATTGGTTACCGATTCATAGCCTTGGCGGATGACAACTTCTATCCGGTGTCGCTGACCGATCTGCGGCTGGCGCGGGAGCAAAACAATCTTGCCAGGCTTGAAGAGCTGATGGCCATTCGTGCAGAGCGTTTCCTGCTGATGGAAGAGATGGCAAAGCTGCCGAAAGATATGGTGTTCTTTACGCAGATCACGATGGAATCGGCGGAGGACGGCGAGTTTCTGGATGCCATGCGCAAAGCCAATATCAAGGGAGCTCTGGTAGGAGTTGAAGCGGTGACGCCGGAGGGGCTCAAAGCGGTATTCAAGGACTGGAACTGCTCTGGTGACGCTCTGGTCAAGCAGTTAAAGACATTCACACAGCATGGCGTGCATGTGCTTGGCTCCTTCATCTTCGGGCTGCCGACAGATACTCCGGCGACCTTCGATGCGACGGCGGATATGGCGCTGAAGGCGGGAATTACCTTTGCCCAATTCGTTATGATGACGCCGTTTCCTGGCACTGTGGATTTTACGCGCTGGGAAAAAGAGCAAGCCAAAAATCCCACGCTGGTGGGCGATGTGCCGATTACCCGGTATTGGTTGATTCCATCCGAGATTCGCCCCAAGATGTTTACGCCTCACCCTACGATGAATTTGGATGAGATTCGAGAGCGAACGCAAAAGGTTTGGGACAGGTTTTATGACTGGGGCGCCATCTGGAGCAGGTCGGCCTGCACACCTAATCTGCGTTCCAGAATAGCTTTTATCTTTCTTTCGAAGCTCTACAGGCAGATGTATGCAGGCACAGGAATTTCGACGGATAGCTCACGCAGAAAGAAGTCGAAGAAGTGGGCTCGTTTGACGGCCGGGCTGTGCAGAAGGCTGTTCCCGATAACTCCAATGCCGGAACTGCAATCTCCAGCATTGGACCATGACTGACGCCAGTCATGGGACACATGGACGGGTGGCCCGTCCATGACCAGTTTCCAAAGTTGCGCAGAATGGCCTCGAAGTGCTCGCGGGGAGCGGTTCCGTGGCCATGAGCGGCCCTTACCAGCTATGCAGCCACTCCTCATCGCGCCCGATATGCACCGGCACGCCAAACAGTTCGCTTAGCTGCGGCTCGGTCAAAAGCTCCTCGCGTGGGCCGTCGGCCACGATGCGCCCGGCGTGCATCAGAATCACCCGCCGAATCTCCGGCGGAATATCGGCGAGGCAATGGGTCACCAGCAAAAGGCCGGTGCCCTCTTGGGCTAGCTTGCGCAGGGTTTGGCGCAGTCCGCGCTGGGCGGCCAGGTCAAGAGCGTTCGAGGGCTCGTCGAGCAGCAGTTGCCGCGGCTGATGCACCAGTGCCCGCGCAATCATGATGCGGCGTTTTTCGCCGGCCGACATCTCGCCCACGAGCTGCCGTCCCAGATGCCGTGCGTCCATCCGCTCAAGCGCCTCGACCGCGCGCTTCCGCATCTCGCTGGTGACATGAAGATTCGGCCACAGGGACGAGGCCGAAAAGAATCCCGCGATCACCGCGTCCAGGCCGGTGGTGAAGGCGGTCCGCTCGCCTGGCAGCTCGCCCAGCAATCCAGCCGCCACCAAGCCAAAGTGCTTGCGCAACTCGGTCAGATCCCAGCGCTCGCGGCCAAAGATGCGCACCTGCATTCCCGGCTGGACAATCGGGTAAAGCTGGCAGGTCATGGCCAGAATCAGCGTGGATTTGCCGCAGCCATTGGGGCCCAGAATGGCTACGTGCTCTCCGGCGCGAATGGTCAGGTTCACGTTATGCAGCACGACGCGATCGCCGCGCGCCACGCTCACATGGCGCAGATCAAGAAACTCATCCGGCTTGGGAACCCCTGCCTCATCACCGCCGCTTTCCGCCATTCCACACCTTCTTCTGTCTGCTAGATTAAGAGATCGGGATAAATCATCAAAATGACCAACGCTTCTGAATTTATCATTCCACGCGGCTTTCGCTTTGGCGCAGCCAAGGCCGGCCTGAAACAGAGCGGCCACACCGACTTCGCCCTTATTGTGGCCGATGCGCCCGCCAGCGCCGCGGCCGCCTTCACCGCCAACCGCGTCATCGCGGCGCCGCTCATCCTCGACAAACAGCACTTGCAGATGACTGGCGGCAAAGTGCGCGCTGTCGCCGTCAACGCGGGCAACGCCAATTGCGCCGCGGGCCAGGCCGGCTTGGACGCGGGCAACGCCACCTGCGAGGCTGTTGCGCGGCTCTTCGGCTGCCAGCCAGCGGAGGTTTTTCCCTCCTCGACCGGCATCATCGGCGTCCCGCTGCCAGCGGAAAAGCTGATTGCGGCACTGCCCGAACTGGCGGCGAATCTGGGCGCGGGGATCGATCACTTTGAGCAGGCCGCGCAAGCCATTCTCACTACCGACACGGTGGAAAAGACCGCCTTTGCTCGGCTGGCGATCGCCAAGCCCGGCGGGGATGCTGGCGAAGTGCGTATCGCCGCCCTCTGCAAAGGCTCTGGCATGATCCATCCGCAACTGGTGCCGCACGCCACCATGCTGGTCTACATCTTGACGGACGCGGCCATCGAACCGGCGGCGCTGGACGGCTATCTGCGGCAGGCCATTGAGGTCAGCTTCAACCGCATCTCAGTGGACGGCGACACCTCGACGAACGACACCGTGCTGCTGCTGGCCTCGGGCGCAAGCGGCGTGTCCCTTGGCGCGGAAGACGCGGCCTTCGCCGCCGCGCTGACGCAGGTTTGCATGTCGCTGGCGCACCAGATTGTGGCCGACGGCGAGGGCGTCTCGCACGTGGTGGAATTGCATATCGGCGGAGCGGCCTCCGATGCCGAGGCGCTCAAGATTGCCAAGGCCATTGCGCACTCGCCGCTGGTGAAGACCGCCTGGGCGGGCAGCGATCCCAATTGGGGCCGGCTGGTGGCGGCCATCGGTTACTCCGGCGCACAGATCGATCCGGAGCGCATCGACATCCGGTACGGCGAGCTAGCTATCTGCCGCGACGGCGGACGCGCGGTGGAGTTCGACGAGGCCGCGGCGCACGCCTACGTGGCGCAGCCGGAGTTCTCGATCAGTATTGAGTTGCACCAGGGCGATGGCTCCTGCGTTTTCTGGACCACGGACCTGACCCACGAGTACATCCACATCAACGCGGACTACTCGACCTAGTTTCCTGACAGCTTGATTTTTGTATCTTGCACGGAGTGCAGGAGTACCCCGCCCTAAGCGCAAAAGCAAAAACGCGCCGAGGGCGGGGCACCCGGCGCTGGTCTTGCACAAATGGAGCGAGAAGAACCTGGGCAGCCTGGCGACGATGGCCTGGGCGCTGCTGATTGGCGGCGTGGTGATGTGGGTGGTTGACGCCTGGAGCAGCAGCCGCGAGGCCTCGACCACGCACGTCGAGGAGATGAGCCTGCCGCAGGCCAGTTGGCTGGGATGGGCCGCCCATCGGCGCTCGAGTTCAGTTTCCTGCTCTCGATTCCCACCATGATCGCGGCCACCGTCTGGGATCTGAAAAAAGAGGTCTTCCCAAGCAGCGGCGCGGCGCACGTGGCCATGAACGCCAACAACTGGATCGTGCTCGCCATCGACTTTGTGATTTCGTTCATCGTGGCCTGGGGCGTGGTCGAGTGGTTCCTTCTTTGGGTGCGCAAGCATGGCTTCACCATCTTCGCCATCTATCGCATCCTGCTCGGCGGGGCGCTGCTGCTCTGGGGAGCGAAGTATATCGGGGGCTGCTCTCTCCCAGAGAACATAATGTTGTAGTATGATGTAGCCATCATGATGGCTCGAACTCAGATCGCACTTGAAAATGAGATGCAGCGGCGTGCCCATCAGCGCGCAAGCGATCTTGGTGTCTCCTTTGCCGAATACGTCCGCCAGTTGGTAACACGCGATCTGGCGCACCCTGAAGCAGTTGCGAACATTGCCTGCGTCTTCGATCTTGGCTCCTCTGGCGGCTCCGACATTGCCCGAAATAAGGATTCAATGATTGCCGAGGCCTTCCAATCTGCACACGGGAATCTGCCGCGGAACTAGAAAGCTGCATTGCATGAGCCTATTCGTTGATACATCGATCTGGTTCGCTGCGGCGGATGCTACGGATCTGAGCAATGCTCGCGCCAAGGCGATCCTCAACTCAGGTGAGCTTCTGGTAACTACCGATCACATTCTGATCGAAACGTGGACATTGCTGCGCTACCGGCTCCAGCGCAATGCTGCGGAGCGGTTTTGGGAGGGGATGAGAAGCGGAGTAGCGATCATTGAGCCTATTGGTTTGGCCGACTTGGAAGCTGCCTGGCAAATTGGAATTTCCTGGAACGACCAGGATTTTTCCATTGTTGATCGCACGAGTTTCGCGGTAATGCGCCGCCTGGGCGTGGAGCGCGCTGCATCCTTGGATGATCACTTCGCGATTTTTCGCTTTGGTCCACGACGACGCCAGTCCTTCACCGTAATTCGTTAACAGTTGACAGGCTCCGTACCGAAGAGGCGATGTCGAGTGGATCGAAGCCGCCGAATTGACGTTTGCGGGGGTCCACAGCAAGGTTCCCCCCGCCGGTTTTTGCTCGAATTTCGCCCTCCCAGCTGGGATAATAGAGACTGCTCCGGGACTCTTCGCCCGCGTCCACCGCTCGTTCGCGGCCGGTTCCCTTGGAGCGGCCGGCGTGTGGGAGCGCTCATGCCATGAAGCCAATTCGCATTGTTTTATCGCCAACGCACAGTCGCCCCCTGAACATCTTTCTGGGAACGGTGCTGACGCTGGCCGCGCTTCTGGTCCTGCTGGCGCTGGCCACCTATTCCCCTTCGGACCCCTCGTGGAACACGGCCAGCAGCCTGGTCAAGCCGCACAACTGGATCGGCCTTTGTGGCGCATGGCTCGGCGACCTGCTGCTGCAAGGGCTGGGCGTTTCGGCCTTCTTTCTGCCGCTCTGGATGGGCGGCCTCGGATGGACATGGATGCGTTCGCGTCCCGGCGGCTCAGCGTGGCTGCGCTGGATCGGCTCGGTGCTGGCGCTTGCTTTTGTTCCCGCCATTTTCGCGCTGCTGCCCTGGCGCTGGCTGTGGCTGGGCGCGCTGCCGGTCGAGGGCGTCGTGGGCAAGCTGATGGCCGGGCTGCTGGTGACCTATTTGAATCTGCAGGGCGCATGGCTGGTGGCGGGCGTGCTCTCCGCTGCCGGCCTCTACTTTGCCACGGCCGTCAGCTTCTGGGCCGTCAAGGAGGGCGTCGGCGACCGCTGGATGCAGGCCGGCCGCCTGCATGACCGCTGGCGCAGTTGGCGCGAGGAGCGCGCGGAACTGAAGGAAGAGAGTCTGGCCCAGCGCGACCTGGAAAATCTGCCGGCCGACGGCGAGCCGCGCCTTCCGGGCGTTCCGCCGGACGCAAACTCCAATGAGTCTTTCGAGGAAAATACGGGCTTTTTTGCACGGCTCTTCCACCGCCAACGCGAGCCGCGGATTGACCCGCAGGACATTCCCGCCTATCAGCGTGCGATTCCGTCCGCCGCCGATGCGGCTCCGACGGTCGGTGAGCAGACCACTCCGGCGCGCCCGCTCAGCATCTGGGAGCGTTCCGTGGCGACGCCTTTGCCGGAGCAGACGGCGGCGATTCCCGTTACCATTCCTGTTACCTCGCCGGCCACAGCCAGCGCCGCCGCCGCGCCCGCCGGGCTGCGGCTGGTCGAGCCGCGGAACAGGGAGCCGCGTCTGGACGAGGCGCGACTAGGGATCAACCGCTTTGAACCCGCTGCCGCCCGTCCCACCTTTGCGCCGGCCAACGTGCCCATTCCGTCCGCCGCGCCCGTTGCCGTCGCGGCGATGGGCGCCGTCGCCACGGCCATTCCGGCGGCTGCAGCGGTTGCCGGAGCAATTGCCATTCACGAGCGCGCCGAAACGCAAGCGCGCCCCGTCGAGGCTCAAGCGCGTCCCGCCGCCCAAGCGCCACCGGCGACGCCCAGCAGCGGTTTCAAGCTACCGCCCACCACTCTGCTGAATCCCAGCACCGGCCCGGAGGCCATCCGCGAGGACGAACTACGCGACGAGGCCCGCGTACTGGTAGAGAAATGCGCCGAGTTCGACGTGCGCGGCCAGGTCGTCCAGATCAACCCTGGCCCGATGGTGACCACTTACGAATTCAAGCCCGAGGCTGGCGTCAAGTATTCGCGCGTCACGGGCCTCGCCGACGATCTCTGCCTAGCGATGCGCGCTGAAAGCATTCTGATCGAGCGCATCCCCGGCAAGAACACCGTCGGCATCCAGGTGCCCAACCGCCGGCGCGAGGTCATCAGCCTGCGCGACTGCCTGGAGGCGGAAGAATTCAGCAAGGCCAAGTCGCGGCTGACGCTGGCCATGGGCAAGGACATCAACGGCCGCAACCGCATCGCCGACCTTGCCGGAATGCCTCACCTGCTGATCGCGGGCTCTACCGGCTCCGGCAAATCGGTGGCCATCAACGCGATGATCATGAGCCTGCTTTATCGCACCACGCCGACGCAGGTGCGGCTGATTCTGGTCGATCCCAAGCGCGTTGAGCTGGGAATGTACGCCGGCATTCCGCATCTCTTCACGCCCATCATCACCGAGGCCAAGCTGGCCGCCAACGCACTGCGCAACGCCGTCCGCGAAATGGAGCGGCGGCTGAAGCTGCTGGCCAGCCGCAGCGTGCGCAACATCGACCACTACAACAAGCTCTTCGAGGGCGCCACGCCTTCGCTCTTTGACGATGACGACGAGCAGCCGCTGCCCTACATCGTCATCATCATCGACGAACTGGCCGACCTGATGCTGCTGGACCGCGCCAACGTCGAGGAATCGATCACGCGCCTGGCGCAGATGTCGCGCGCCGTCGGCATTCACCTGATTCTGGCCACGCAGCGGCCCAGTGTGGACATCATCACCGGCCTTATCAAGGCCAACATTCCCACGCGCATCAGCTTCCGGCTGACCAGCAAGGTGGATTCGCGCACCATTCTTGACACCAACGGCGCTGAATCGCTGCTGGGCCGTGGCGATATGCTCTTTTTGCCCCCCGGCACCAGCCGCCCGATGCGCCTGCACGCGCCCTACGTCAGTGAAAAGGAAGTCACCGAGGTAGTCGAATTCTGGAAGGCGCAGGGGCAGGCCGAGTACGTCGAAGGCTTCCTCGAATCGCCCCAGGAGGGGAAGGCCGCAGTGGATGGCTCCGATCCCAACTCCGACGACAACGACCCGCTCTTCGACGACGCGGTCCGCCTGGTCTTCGAGTTTGGCAAGGCCTCCACGTCGCTCTTGCAGCGCCGCCTGCGCATCGGCTACGGCCGCGCCGCGCATCTGGTTGACCTGATGGAAAACGACGGCCTGATCGGCCCAGCCGACGGCTCCCGCCCGCGCGAGCTGCTAAAGGCTCCCGGCTGGCTACATGAAGTCGCCTCGACGGTCAGCGAATAAGCGGCAGGTGGAAGGGTGGTACAGTTCCATGAGTAACAAAAGTGAGGGACCGGGAGCACCCTTAACTTGATAAAACGATGTATGAGACCAGGGTCACCCGCCTACAGCTACTTTGAATGTTTTCTGAGACATGGTCATTCCGGATGCATCTTTACCAATCTTCCGCACAAGCGTATGAACTGTAGCAAGGTAGAAGTAGAACATCCAGTTAAGCCAGACTGCATCATAACTCGTCTTCTGCAATTCGTTGTGATGGCGAATACCAAAGTTGTTGGCGATGTTGAACAGGTCGTTCTCGTCTTTAGTAGTGAGTATGGCCTTAACCTTAGGCCGTAAGTATTCAAATACGTCGGCTAAGTCCCGAACAGCTTGTCTCCTATCGTCAAGTGTCGAACTGTGCCGTCTGAACCGAAGTACCGCAGCATCAACTCTGTCGCGAATCTTGGGATCTGAAGTAGGCAGATCAGCATCGAAAATCCGATCAAATCCGGCTTCAGCCTTGAGCAGAACCTCTCCGCTGGCAGATAGTTCGAATCTTCTCTCGTAATGGGAGAGCACCCTATTTACTCTCTCTCGATACTCCTTCTGTCCTTCTACCTTGTTGAAAGTCTCCCAATGCATCCCACAATTGCTCCAGTTGTGCATTGTCCCGTCTATAGGTTTGGAAACTATTTGGCACAGGAACTCAATCACGTCGAAAAGGTCATCTTCAGTGTATTTAGAGCGTTTTCTGTTTTACTGTAGACCATTGAAGCAGTGATTGAACCAGGCTTTTGCGTTGTCTGGGGTGATGAGACGGATGGCTTCGGCGATGGCATTTTCCAGTTCATCTTTGC
>Ga0224529_1001238_pt1 | contig 15944 bp, 10 predicted proteins | sample CBST50metaG_FD_179893 | JGI IMG/M metagenome (GOLD analysis project Ga0224529, IMG submission 179893) | Peat soil microbial communities from Stordalen Mire, Sweden - C.B.S.T50 | ecosystem: Environmental > Terrestrial > Soil > Wetlands > Peat | place: Sweden: Norrbotten County, Stordalen Mire... | reverse complement strand
CGGCCTTTCGCACGCCCGATCCGGGGCTCTCCTCGGGTTTCCTGATTGCGCAGATTGTGGCGGCGGCGCTGATTAACGAGTGCCAGGTGCTCTCGCATCCCTCGTCGTCCTCGAGCATTCCCACCGATGGCGGCAAGGAGGACCATGTCTCGATGGGCATGACCGGAGCGCTCAAGCTGCGCCAGATTGTGGAGAATGCCGAGCGGGTGCTGGCCATCGAGCTGATGTGCGCGGCGCAGGGGCTGGAGTTCCGCCGCCCGCTCCGGTCCAGCCAGCAGGTCGAGCAGGCGCACGAGGCGGTGCGAGCGATTGTGCCGCGCCTCGAAGAGGACCGGGTTCTGGCCCCCGACATCGAGAAGCTGGCCGCCGCCGTGCGCGCCGGAGCCTTCAACGCCTGGTGCGCGTAAGCCGGCTGGGCGCACCAGCCATGAGGCGTTCGTGGTGCCCCACATCTGCCGCAAAGTACGCGGCAGATATGGAGCACCCGGCAATACTGTTACGTACCTCGAATTTGTACTTTCCCAGGTCCCAAAATCGGGACCTGGGGCACCCATTTCTGGTTCCAATTCAAGCGGGCTGAGACCTACCGCACGCTGACGACGCCGTCCACATCCACCACCAGATCGTCGCCCTGGGGATGCATCGAGCGCACCTGGAGCTTGTCCAGCGTCACCTTGTAGCCGGTGGCGGCGGTGGCTCCAGTCAGCGCCTTGCGCAGCAGGTCGGCTGCGTTGATCTTCATGCTGGACGGCAGTTGGTGGCTGAGAAAGGGCGTGAGAATGAAGTTCAACTCCTTTTGATCGACGACTTTGTCCAGGCGCGCGTCGCGGAAGCCGATGGTTTCGCCATCGCCGAAGGGAGCCAGCGAGACCTCGGGCGCGGAGTTCAGGGAGAATCCGATGCAGGAGTTGCCCCACGTTTTGCCCATCTTGGCGTGCGCCTTGATGACGGCCACGACACGGTCCTGCGCGAAACTGAGCTGCGCATCGTCGGCATAGACGTAGCAGGGCGTCTGCGCCGAGCCTTTCAGGTAATAGCGGCCGTTGGGGCCGCTGAAAAGCTGCTGTTTGAGGGTTCGCTGCAAGACATCCCGGCTCACCTTCAGTTCCACCGCGCTCGAACACGGAGCCACCATGGCGGCGATCAGAAAGGCAATCGCCACGACTCGCCAATTTTTCTTCATAGAACTATCCTGCCACCCGCGGCGGGCATTGTGCCAGTCCGAGCGCGTGTAATAAGCGACTAAGGATGAAGTAACTTCTTCCGCATGAGTGCGATAGATTTTCTTTCCGGAGAAGTCTCCGGCCAGAAGATGTTAAACGCCCGCCGGGAATTGCCGCCGATACTGTGCAATTTTGCTATTGATTTTTGAAGAAAAAATCCGTAAAATAACATAGTGATGTTTCGTCCAGACCCGTAGTATCCCCGCACTGGGCCTGGTGTGAATCAACAATACATCCAGAGGAAACCAAGCCGATGGCAAAGCGTCGTGGAAATCCGAATTGGGGCAAGCCGGAGCCCATTGGGCCGGTGGTGCCTACCGTTACCTCCTTCGAGCAAATTGTGAAGGAGTTCAAACTCAGCCCGGATCAGTATATCCGCTCCACCCGTCTTCGGGAGTGGGCGCGCCGGAACAAGAATTCCAAGTACATTCCCGAGTCACTGCTTGAAGCCTGGGGCTTTGAGATCGAATCGGCCCTGTAAGCTGTTTTTTCATCTTTGGTTTTGCAAAAGCGCTGCCCATGGGCGGCGCTTTTGCTGTATGGAGTGTTTGCGTCTTGCGGCGAAAACCAGCCGATTCCCTGCCCCCAAAACAGCCTGAATATGGGGTAAAATCGGTGGTATTTAGTTACTGATTCGTTAACAGGATAAAGATACAATCCATTGATGTCATGCAAGTTAAAAGAAAAATTTTGGCCAAATCGGCCTCGACAAGGAGGGGGGAAGCGGGAATTGCCTCCCGACGCCCCGGCTTACGGACTCGTTTCTTATGCTACTCGGCAGATTCAAAACTATCCGCAAATAGGGAGCGCCGCTTCCTCAATTTACGGATAGGCTCTTAGAACCTATCCGTAAATAGATAAAGGAATGTAGCGCCGGCCTCCCGGCCGGCTGTAGCGCGGACGTCCCCGTCCGCGCCGGGCCGAAGCTGGATTTCTTGTGGAATTGTTCTGTATCCAGTGGATTTGTACTGCTCCAGAACGACAGAGCGTGGGTCAGGAGACCCACGCTACAGCCGGCCGGGAGGCCGGCGCTACCTATTTACGGATAAGTTCTTACTCTCCGGGATCGGCAAGCACGCGCCCCGGACGCCGCAGCAGCGCGGCCACGGCTTCGGCGGGCATCGGCCGGGCAAAGAGATAGCCCTGACCATAACGGCAGCCCAACTGCCGCAGCAGGTGGTACTGCCCGCGTGTCTCAATGCCCTCGGCCACCACGCTCATCCCCATCACCCGCGCCAGTTCGATGATGGTGCGCACGATCTGCAGCGGCTGCTCGCCCTCGGTCATGTGCTGCACAAAGGAGCAGTCGATTTTGAGCAGGTCAAAAGGATAGGAATTGAGGTGATTGAGCGAGCTGTATCCGGTGCCGAAGTCATCCATCAGCAGCGGCACGCCCAGCCGGCGCAGGCTGCCCAGCACTTCCAGGGCGGTGCGCATATTGAGAATCAGGCTGGATTCGGTCATTTCCAGACCGAACTGGCGGCCGGAGAGGCCGGACTTGAACAGCAGCGCCTCGACGTGATCGGCCAGCCCCGCGCGCGAAAACTGGCGGGCGGAAAGGTTTACGCAGACGCGCAGTGAACCGTAGCGTGGATCCTCGCTACACCATCTCTGAATCTGGGCGCAGGCCTCGGCCATCCCCCAGTCGCCGATGGGCAGGATCAGCCCGCTTTCCTCTGCCAGTGGGATAAATTCATCGGGAAGTATGAGCCCGCGCTCGGGATGAACCCAGCGGATCAGCGCCTCCAGGGCGACAATCCTGCGCGTAACCAGATCGACCTCCGGCTGATAATAGAGCACAAACTCGTGCTTCTCCAGGGCGCGGCGCAGATCCGGTTTGGTAGGCCAGCTCCCGTTGTTTTTTGAGGCGCGAGCGCGGCGCGGCTTGTGTCCGGTGATGGTATTGTGCAGCCGGCGCAATTCCAACTGGCTGGAAGCCATGTCCGCCAGATTCTCCAACATATGAAGCTCGTCCGGCACCAGATTCGGGCGCGGCTCACTGGAGAAAATCGCCAGCGTGCCCAGAATCTTGCCATCGAATGAGCGCACGGGCGCCGCGGCAAAGGAGCGCGCGTTCACCAGATTGAAAATAAGCCGGGGCTCCTTGAACTCAGGAAGCTCGATGATGTCCGGAACCACCACCGGCCCATTAGCCGTGAGCACCATGTCAAAGATGGAATCCCGGCGGGGCATTTCGCGGATTTGTTGGCCCCAGGAGGACTTGACCCACACGCGGCTCTCGTCGGCAAAAGAGAGTAGGGCTGTATTGGCCTGGAAATACTGCGCGGCCAGCCGGGTGATGGCGTCATAGCTCGCCTCCGGCGGGGTATCGAGAATCCCTGTCGCGCTGAGGGCGGAGAGCCGTTCCGTCTCCCGTGGAAGGTTCAAACTACCGAGTTCCAATGTTGCTACTGCCATTTCTACTCCGGCCCGCTCAATTCTTTCATCCGCGTGGTCACAGCCGGAGGCGGCTAGCCCATCGCGCGTATCCCAAGATCCACTTTCCAGCATTTCAGCGCTCCAGTTCCGCGTTTGCGGCTGGAAAAATCACCTCTGAGGACACGTGGTTGCAGCTATTCCCAATTTTATCTTATCCAACTGCCACCGGCGCCCGTTGGCCTCGTCTTCGAGCCAGTATCCTCTTTGGCAAGCCCTTCGTGCCGAAACTAAAACACATACTATTTCATCCGTCGTCAGCAAACCCTGTGCGCTGGAGCACTCTTCCACATTCCGGCAATCTCTTTCGTTGGAAGTGGTTACCAGCGTCACAAAGCAGCGCTCGCGCAATGTGCCATTGGTCATTGTCCTGGCGCTCATGCGTAAGCGCTGACGCTCGAACCGCTGGTTGAATTCGTAGTCGAACTGCCGCTTGATGCGCTGCTGCCGCCATAGGCGCTTTGCAGAATCGCGGTAATCGAATCCGTCGAACTGGATGAAGTGCTGCCGCCATAAGCGCTTTGCAGAATCGTGCTCGTCGTATCCGATGAACTGGATGAAGTGCTGTTGCCATAAGCATTTTGCAGAATCGCGGTAATCGAATCCGCAGTGCTGGACGAAGAATTCTGGCCATAGGCGCTGTTAAGGATGGAAGCCACCGGGTCCGTCGTGGTCGTCGAGGCGCTGCTCGAATCAGAAAGGCTAAGCAGATCGTTCACCCACTGCACCGTCTGGGCCACGGCTGTCTCTGCCTTGTTTATGGCCTCGGATGGGGAGGATTTCAGGTCGTTCTGCACCGTCGCAAATGCGGATTGGGCCGTGGTCAGATCGTCCGAGCTGAGGGCGCTGCCGAGTGCCGTCAGATCGGTCGAAAGCTGCGAGGTAGAAGACGAACTCTGGTTCACTTGGCTGTAGGTCTTGAAGGCGCTTTTCGCGGCGGTCAGGTTGCCCTCCGACAAGCTCTTTTGGAGGGACTGCAAAGCCTTTGCCGAAACGTCGCTCGATGCGGAAACATACTGCGAGAGGTTAGCTGTCGAAAGAGCGGCAATGGACATGACGGCCTCCAGCACTGAAAGATAAGACAATCTTAACAATTAATTTTTCGGCAAATTCGGACGGAAGTTGAGACAAGAAATTCAAAAGAAAATCTTTGGTAACCGCTTACTATACTTATGTATCCGCCCAGTGTCTGTTTCCCCCCGGAATGGATTTCGGCATTGACTCCCGCGGCCGATGGCGCTACTCTCATCGCAGATACAGGATTTGGCCGCCTACGCCAACCCGCGGTTTCACCCCTCAGCCCCAGGCTCCGGCTCACTTCTGCGCCGCGCTTCCAGTTTTTCCCTTCAATCAATCGCCTTTTTGCCGAGCGGCAGCCACGCCGCCGCTCGAATCCGCGTCGATTCACCTTCTCGCCCATCGCCTCAACCCGGTTCGACTCAATTGCGCAACCCAACATTTGGAGGCCACAGAAACCTTTGAAGATCGCTCTGGAGATCACGCCCAACCTGGAGCCCCTGTTCGGGACCCGCGATGAAAACCTCAGGCTTATGGAAGATGCGCTCGATGTGCGCATCGATCTTCGCTCCGACGCCGTGCATGTGGAAGGGCCGGCAGCGGGCGTCGCCTGCGTCCAGCGCATCTTTCAGGATTTCGAGGCGATGCGCCGCCAGGGCATCCACCCGCACAACGGCGAGCTGAACGGAATGCTGCGCCTGGTGGTGGCCGACCCCGCGACAACGCTGCGCGGGCTGGCCGACAGCGGCAAGCAGCGCTCGGCCGGCGTCAAGCGCCTGGTTCAGCCGCGCTCCATCAACCAGCGCAAATACGTTGAGGCCATCGAGCAGAACGACATGGTCTTCGGCGTGGGTCCGGCCGGCACCGGCAAGACCTATCTGGCCGTCGCCATGGCCGTGGCCGCCATCAACGCCAAGAAGGTCAACCGTATCGTGCTGGTCCGCCCCGCGGTCGAGGCTGGCGAGCGGCTCGGCTTTCTGCCCGGCACGTTGCAAGACAAGGTGGACCCCTACCTGCGCCCGCTCTATGACGCTCTTTACGACCTGCTCGATCCGGAAAAAGTGGACAAGATGCTGGAGAAGAACGTCATCGAAGTGGCCCCGCTGGCCTTCATGCGCGGGCGCACGCTGAGTGATGCCTTCATCATCATGGACGAGGCGCAGAACACCACCATCGAGCAGATGAAGATGTTCCTGACGCGCATGGGCTGCAACTCGAAGGCGGTCATCACCGGCGACATCACGCAGATCGACTTGCCCAACCCGCGCAAGTCCGGCCTGCTGGACGCGATCAACATTCTCGATGGCGTCGAGGGCATCGAGTTCTGCCACTTCGAGGATTGCGACGTGGTCCGCCACGCGCTGGTGCAGAGAATCGTCCGCGCATACGACTCATTCAAGTCGCAGCAGCAGGAGCTGCCGCTGGCCTTGGGCGAGCCCATCGAAGTCGGCGTCGACAGCCGCGAAGACCGGCCGCAGCCGCAGGCAGCGCATCCGGCAAAACCGCAGTAAGTGCGCGGCGAATAGTAGTAGAACCAAAAAAAACATGACAGAGAATCCTCCCAAGCAGCGGAGCGCGACCATAGACTGCCTGAAAGGCTTGGCCATCTTCCTTGTCGTCTGGGGCCACTGTATTCAGTTTCTCTTTAACGACGTTATTCCCGTGGTTCGCGTCTTGCGGCATAGCGCCGTCGCGCCGCTCATGACTTATCTTGGGAGATATACCCTGGAGATCTACGTCCTTAGCGCCCCTATCTTGCCTTGGATGCATTATCTTCGGATTCCACACGCCAACGCGCTTTTTTATACCTGTGTTACCACTCCCCTTGTGCTTGTCGTCCAATGCTTCCTCTTTATTTGCATTGCCAAAGCCATACGGCGCAGCAGAACGCTGAGTCTTCTTCTGCTGGGCGCATGACCTTGGCGGTTGGCGCAGGTTTTATGAGTCACAAATGAGGGTGCCCCGGTTCCTCGCTGTCAAGTTCCATGACACCCTTGCATTTGGGAACCTGGAATACCACGAACCTCGTCCGTCTGTCTCCCTATTTCAAACCATCAGGGACAGTGTTGTGCCCCGTGATGAATGTGCAGAATTTCAACATCGTTCCCTTTTACGCGATAAATCACAATATAGGGCAAGCGCGACAGAACCAGCTCTCGTGTTCTGCCAGTGGAGAAGAAGCTCACAAATAAAACGGGCGTCCGTTGCTGACGGACGCCCGTTTTGCTTGCTCTTGCAGCCAGTCTTGCTCTCAGAAATTCAGACGCAGCGACATCTGCACCTGGCGCGGGCTGCCGATGGTGTGCAGCGTAATGCCCAGGCCCGCCGGGCAGTTATAGAACGACTTATTGGTCTGCTGGCCAGCGGCATTGCATCCGGTGGGCGCCGGCGTTGTGCCGGTGACCGGATAGCCGTTGTAGCCCACGTTCTGCGAGACCTGGTCGCCGGTCACGTCGAAGCTGGTGGTGTTGGTCAGGTTGAAAACGTCCAGCGTGTAGCGCAACTGGGCGCGCTCTCCGAAGGGCGTGCGCTTGACCAATTGCATGTCAGCGCGCTTCTGCGCGGCCTGGCGGAAGATGTTGCGCTGTCCGTGGGAGATGAAGTTGGTTTCATAAGGATCGTTCGCTGGAATGGCGCCACCGAGGTCTCCGGGATTGAGCAGCGGAATGGTGAAGCACTCCGGCTTGAGCGCGGGCGTGCCAAATGCGCCGGAAGCCCCGGTTACGGCGCTCTTCGGCGTGCAGTTGGCGGCCAGCGGCACGATGGGATCGTTGATGCCGTCCGAGACGCTGTAGTAGACACTGCCTACGGCGCCAGTGAAGTCGATCACGCTGAAGGGCTGCCCGCTTTGCAGCACGGTCACGCCGTTCACACTCCAACCGTCAGTAAACTTACCCTTCAACGAGCTCTCGGCGGCGAACTTCGGCAGCTCGTAGGTGTAGGTAAAGTTGAGCACGTGCTTGCGGTCGAAGTCAGCCAGCCCGTAGCCGGAGCGCAGATTGGTGGGGTTGTCGCCGTTGTAGAAGAGGCCCAGGCCGCTCTGCTCATCGGTGGTGTGCGAGAAGGTGTAGGAAGCGCCGGCCTGGAAGCCGTGGCTCAGCCGCTTATCCACGTGAATCTGCGCCGCGTTGTACTCGGAGACGCCAGCCGCCTTGTAGTCGATGGACTCGCCCGCATAACCAATATAGGGAACGCGCAGGTCCACGTTGCCGCCTTCGTAGTTGCTCAGGTAGGAGCTTCCGTCCGGCAGGTTGATGGGAACTTCCACGTTCTGGTTGTTGTAGGTCGAGACGGTGTAGCCGTAGCTGTAATTCTGGCCGCGGATGGGGTTCGACGGCGTGGCGATCCGGGCCTGGTTGAAGGGCGTGGGAATCACCTGATGGCGGCCCAGGTTGCCCACATAGCCGATCTCGATGGCCAGATCCTTGCGCGGCTGCCATTCGAGGTCGAGCGTGTAGTCAATCGAGTAGGGCAGCTTGTTTTTGCGGTCGTAGACACCCATGCTGAAGGGCTTCGCGTCGTCGTTGACAATCTCGTATGCGTTGGGCAGGTACTGCGTGATGTCGCTGGCCTTGCCGGTGGGCGCAGCGCCGAGCGACGAGCCCCAGGGCATCGAGAGGTTGGCGTCGGTGGCGGCGCAGGTGGGGATATAACCGTCGTAATAGCTGAGGTTGGCCGTGTTGCAGGTCTGCGCGTTGACGAAGGGCGGCGCCTGAGTGACGCCGAAGGGTCCGCCCGTGACCAGGCCGGCCGCATAGCCGGGAGAGAAGTAGCTGAACAACTCGCCGCGGTCGTAGTAGAGGCCAGCGCCGCCGCGCACCACCAGCTTGCTCTGGAATCGCTCCGGCGACCAGGCAACGCCAAAGCGCGGAGCGATGCCCCATTGGCGGCCGGTCAGCGTGGTGTCGCTGGAATTCTTGGCAATCACGTATCCGTTGTTGGCAATCACGCCGTTGGGGTTGGTGGGGTCGCCGGCCGTGCCCGCGTCGAAGAGGCTCGGATCGAAGTTGTACAAGCGGCCATTCTTCTCGCTGAATGCGCCGTCATGGTCGTAGCGGATGCCGCCGGTCAGGCTGAGGTTGGGACGGATCTGAAACTTGTCTTGCACATAGAGGCCGGTCTGGTTGACGCGGTAGTAGCGGTCGCCGTTGCCCTGTAGAAATGTTGTGACGTTGAAGTTGTCGTTGGTCGTCACCAGTCCCTGCACAAACTGGCCGAAGTCCGCCGAAGCGGTGGTGCCCGCCACGCCGGGCCGCCGGTCGCGGGGATTCAACTGCGTATGCGACCAGCTTCCGCCGAAGCCGATGGTGTGCCTGCCCAGCGTCCAGATGGCGTTGCCCGAAGGCATCCAGCGATTCTGAAAGACGCCGGTCAGCGAGCCCTGATTCGATCCGGGGCCGATGTTGAGGGTTTGCATCGAAGTTGGCGTATTGCTGCCCAGAATGTCCACAATGGTAACGCCCGCGTAGTAGGGCGATCCAAGATTGTTCACGCCGACGCTGTCGGCCGAAAAGGGCTGCTCGTTGGTCGAGTAAATCTTCTCGCGCGCGAAGCCCAGCGTCTCCGTCACGCTCAGATTTGTCCGCAGCAGGTTGACGTTGTTGATGGAAAAGACATGGCTGCCCGCATCCAGATGCTGCGCCCAGCCGGGCACATTCGAGTACGCGTAAGGCGCAATCGTCGGATCGTGCTGGTAGTAGTATTTGAGCGCCAGCGTGTCCTTGGGATTGGCGTTCCAATCCACGTCGCCAATCACTTGATCGCCGATAAAATAGGCCGTGCCGGGCAACGAGACGTTATAAGGATGTGTGGTGCTGGCGGCGCCGGTCGGGTTGGGGACCAGCCACTTGCCGGATTCGCCAGCGAGGGCTGGCGTGGTGAGCAGTTTGTAGGCTACGCTGCTGCCGGGATTGACGGTATTGTTGTTGAGATTTCCTCCCACAAGGGGCGCGCCGAGCGGGCAATTGTAGTTGGGTTGGCTTGAGTCTGGCTGAGAACACCATCCGGCATTGGCGACACTTGCCAGGCCGCTCTCGCTGCGGTCGTCGCTCAGCCCCACCGGCACCGAGAAGCGCGAGTAGCCCAGTTCCTGGTCGGAGACGTGCAGGTGCTGATAGGCGATGAATCCGAAGAGCTTGTCCTTAATGAGCGCGCCGCCCGCCGTTCCGCCCAGGATGTAGCGATGCAGCTCGGGAACCTTCTGGTTGGCGGGAATGTCATCATCGTTTTTGAAGAAGAACGGCGCGGCATTCAGCCAACTGGTGCCGCGATGAAGGTAGGTGCTGCCGTGCAGCGTGTTCGTGCCGGACTTGGTGCTGATGTCCATGTGCGCGCCGGCGGTCGAGCCTTGCTGCGCGTCATACATCGAGGCGTTCACGCGCACTTCCTCGATGGTCTCCGGCGCCGGGCTGGGAATGGCGTTGCCGATGGAAAGGTAAATCGAGGCGCTGCTCTGGATGATGCCGCCGGCGGTCGAGTTGCCGCTGCCGGTGTTGTCCACAATGCGGAAGCTGGCCACCTGGCTGGTGCTCTTGCCGTTGAACAGGTTCGAGGCGTCCACGCCGTTCAGCAGAAAGCTGTTGGAGGTGTCGCGCTGCCCGTTGGCCCAGATGGGCGCGTTGCCCAGGCCGGAGTTGACCCCCGTGCCGCCGGTCAGCTCGGCGCTCACGCCGACCGATTGGATTGCCAGGCCGGTAAAGCTGCCCGTGGGCAGCGGCGCCAGCTCAATCTGCGCATGGTCCAGCACGTAGCCGTTGGTCGTGTCCACGGCGTTCAGCAGCGGCGTGGCTTCCACCTCGACGGTTTCGCTCGTCCGGCCCACCTTGAGCTGGGCGTTGACCGTGGCCGTGCGGTTGGCCTGCACCGTGATGTGCTGCGTCCGCTGCACGTCGAATCCCTCGGAGGAATAGGTCAGCGTGTAGGTTCCGATGGGCAGGTTCACGAAGGCATAGACGCCTGTGCCGTTCGTCCTGGCCGTGCGCGTCAGCGAGGTTTGCTCGTCGATGGCCGTCACTTGCACTTTGGGAATCACGCCGCCGGTCGCGTCGGTCACCTCGCCGGTGATGCCGCCCAGGGTCTGCTGTGCCACGAGCATCGAGCCGCACAGCGCAAAGGCCACCGCAACCACCGGCAGCCAGAAAAACAGGGAAGAAAGCTTACGCAAGGAGTATTTCAAGAGACAGGCCTCGGAAAAGGGATTCACCACGCGCCGTTTGATCGGTTCAAAAGGCGCTGGGCTGAATGAAGAAATCTAAAAGTCTTCAGTCGTGCAAATAACGGAAAAGGCGAAACCGCCTTCGAGCGTCGCGCGCTTGTTCAGAGGTTTCGCCTGAGTTGCAGAATATTTATAGGATAGCGTTTTACACATAAAATTCATATAAGTGTCGGCAATTCCATGCTGCCCGGCGAATCTTCCCCGGTGTAAAAACTGGTACACAACTGGAGCAGCCGCGCGTCCCTGCGCGTGATCCTTGTTCTCTGTTCCCTGTCTTTCTGTTTTACCATGGAGCGATGCGGGCCGCGCCCAATCCCGAGTTTCTGCGCCGCGCCATCCGGCTGGCCACGGAGAATGTTCTGAACGGCGCGGGCGGGCCGTTTGGCGCGGTGATCGTGCGTGACGGCAAAATCATCGCCGAAGGCGTCAACACCGTGACTGCCTCCAACGATCCCACGGCCCACGCCGAAGTGAACGCCATCCGCGCGGCCGCGAAGGCTTTGGGCGCGTTCTCCCTGGCTGGGTGCCAGCTTTACACCAGTTGCGAGCCCTGCCCGATGTGCCTGGCCGCGGCCTACTGGGCGCGGATCGATGCCATCTACTTTGGCGCTAGCGCCGCCGATGCCGCCAGCGCCGGCTTTGACGACGCCTTCCTCTACCAGGAGCTGCGCAAGGACCAGACCGCTCGCTCGCTGCCCTCTGCCCAACTGCTGGGCGAGGAAGCCTGGGCGAGCTTTGCCGCATGGCTCGCCGCGGCCAGCAAGGTAAAGTACTGACAGAACGCCCGCGATTGCCCTGGGGCAAGCCCGGCCTCCGCTCCAGCCTTCACCATTTACACTGGTATACGGAGAATCCCGTGTCTTTCGATAAGTTTCTTACCAAGATATTCGGTACGGCTAACGAGCGTCTGATCAAGCGTTTAATGCCAGTTGTGGCCACGATCAACGCGCTGGAAGCGGACATAAAGCAGCTTACGGACGACCAGTTGCGGGCCAAAACGGTGGAGTTCCGGGCGCGGATCGCTGCACGCCTGGAAGGCCTCACGGACGCCGCGGAGCGGAAGACGGCTGAGCTGGCGGCTCTGGACGAGCTGCTGCCCGAGGCCTTTGCCGTGGCGCGCGAGGCCGGCTGGCGCGCGGTCCAGATGCGGCACTTCGATGTGCAGTTGATCGGCGGCATGGTGCTGCACCAGGGCAAAATCGCCGAGATGCGGACCGGCGAAGGCAAAACGCTGGTGGCCACTCTTCCCTGCTATTTGAACGCCCTAGCCGGTCATGGGGTTCACGTGGTCACGGTCAACGACTACCTGGCCAAGCGCGATGCCGAGTGGATGGGCAAGATCTACGAGTTTCTTGGGCTGACGGTGGGCGTGATCGTCCACGACCTGGACGACAACGAGCGCAGAGACGCCTACGCCGCCGACATTACCTACGGAACCAATAACGAATTCGGCTTCGACTACCTGCGCGACAACATGAAGTTCGACATCAAGGACTGCGTGCAGCGCGGGCACTACTACTGCATCGTTGACGAGGTCGATTCGATCCTGATCGACGAGGCGCGGACGCCGCTGATTATCTCCGGCCCCACCGAGGAGACGACCGACGGCTACGCCAAGGCGCGGGCGATCATTCCGCTGCTGGTCAAGGGCGAGGAGGTCGAAGAGAACGAGACCAAGACCTTCACCGGCGACTACGTGGTGGACGAAAAGCAGCGCACCATCGGCGTGACCGACGAGGGCTGGATCACCATCGAGAAGGCTCTCGGCATCAGCAACATCGCCGACGCGGAAAACTGGGACATGAAGCACTACGTGGAGACCGCGATCAAGGCCGCGGCGCTCTACAAGCGGGACGTGGACTACGTGGTGAAGGACGGCGAAGTCATCATCGTGGACACCTTCACCGGCCGTCTGATGCCAGGGCGGCGCTGGTCCGACGGGCTGCATCAGTCCATCGAAGCCAAGGAAGGGGTGCAGGTCCGCAAGGAAGACCAGACGCTGGCCACCATCACCTTCCAGAATTACTTCCGGCAATATCAGAAGCTGAGCGGCATGACCGGCACGGCGGAGACCGAGGCGGCCGAATTCGAGAAGATTTACAAGCTGGAGATTGTTGTCATCCCGACCAACAAGCCGATGCTGCGGCTGGAAAATCCGGACGTGGTCTACCTGACGGAGAAGGCCAAGTTCAAGGCCGTGGCCGAGGACATTGCCGAGCTGCACGAGCAGCAGCAGCCGGTGCTGGTGGGCACCACCTCGATTGAAAAGTCCGAGCGGCTTTCAAATATCTTGCAGCGCAACGGCGTGCGGCACGTGGTGTTGAACGCCAAGTTCCACGAGCGCGAGGCGGAGATTGTGGCGCAGGCCGGGCGGCTGGGAATGGTGACCATCTCGACCAACATGGCTGGCCGCGGAACGGATATTCTGCTGGGCGGCAATCCGGAGTTCATGGCCCGGCAGGAGATGGTGAAGAAGGGCAACGCGCGCGCCATCAGCGTGGCCGAGGGCGCAATCAACCCGATGGCGCCGGCTGGTTTCCTGCGCTTTTATTACCAGGGGCAGGAGTTCGAGGTTGCCGAGCCGGAGTGGAAAGAGGTTTACAAGGTTCACGCCGAGCTGGCGCGCGAGGATCACGAGAAGGTGATCGCGGCTGGCGGACTCTTCATTCTGGGCACGGAGCGGCATGAGTCGCGGCGCGTGGACAATCAGCTCCGCGGGCGCGCTGGCCGCCAGGGCGATCCCGGCGAATCGCGCTTTTATCTTTCTCTGGAAGACGACCTGATCCGCATCTTCGCCAAAGAGTGGATGAGCACGATGATGAAAAAGATGGGCATGGTCGAGGACGAGCCCATCGTTTCCAAGATGATTACCAAGCGCATCGAGGGCGCGCAAAAGGCGGTCGAAGCGCAGAACTTCGAATCGCGCAAGCACCTGATCGAATACGACGACGTGATGAACAAGCAGCGCGAGGCGGTCTACGGGCTGCGGCGGCAACTGCTGGAGGGCATCGAGCAGCGGGAGCTGATCCTGGAGGATTACGTTGGCGGGATTCTGAGCGGGATTCTGGACGAATTTGCCAGCGAGAAGGTGCATCCGGATCAGTGGGACTTGAAGGGACTGAAAGAGCAGCTCGTTGACCACTTCGGGCTGAACCTGGACGCGGCGGGGATCAAGCCGCTGGAGATCGGCCGCCATGAGTTGGGCGAGGCGATCTTCAATCGGCTGAAGGAAGAGTACGCAACCAAGGAGCGGCTTTTGTCCGCGCCCACCATGCGCTATCACGAGCGGATGGTGATGCTGAGCGTGATCGACGGCCTCTGGAAGGACCATCTGCTGGCGATGGACCACCTGAAGGAGGGGATCGGCCTGCGCGGCTATGCGCAGCGCGATCCGCTGGTTGAGTACAAGCGCGAGTCCTTCGATATGTTCGAGGCGATGATGCAGAAGTTCCAGGAGGATACGGTCCGCTTCCTCTTCCGGATGCAGATCCTCGGCCCCGACGGCCGTCCGATGAACGCCGCGCCCGATCCGCGCCGGGAGGTGCCGAAAGCGCCTCCGGTCGAGAGCGCTGCCCACCCGCTGACGCTGGACGCCGAGCCCAAGGAAGTTACCATTGCCACGCGGCAGGCCTCGACCACTATCGACGCGCTGGAAAAGGAGTTCCACCGCAAGAAGCAGCGGGATTTGGAGGCGGCCAGTCAGGCCGGCTCCGGTCAGACGCCGGTCGAGCAGCGGCGAGTGGGCGAAAAGGTGGGCCGCAACGACCCCTGCCCCTGCGGCTCCGGCAAAAAGTACAAGAAATGCCACGGCGCGGGAAAATAAGCGGGCTGGACGGCATAGTCTTAGGTCCGAAAATCAGGACATGAGGCATACACTACTCGCAGTTACTTTGAGACGGAAGGGAGAATCATGATTTCCCCCAAACGTATCATTTTAAGCCGTAAGGGGTTTGATCGAGGATCTGGTGGATGCCCTAGCCCGATTTTTCAAGACGGCACGATGTTCAGCATCCCCATACCTGAAAACAATGGGCACAAAGTCGACGAGGGACACGTCCGTTTTGAAAATCTTGAAAAGCAGGGAAAATATCGATTTCCTAAAGAGTTAGTCACATCATCACGATCTGGGAAAACTTTGGTCGGACCGGTCCACCTGGACCCCGATATTCGTCCCGGCTTGCGCCCCCAGTCTATTTCTAAGGATTGCTCTAGCTTTTTCATATTTGGACAAGATGGAGGTCCACAGACCCATCTAGCAAATCAGGGCGTCAGCAAGGGGGACTTGTTTTTGTTCTTTGGACTGTTCCGGCGAGCAACGCTGGTAGATGATGTTGCATCCTTTGATCGATCGAGCAAGAATATGCACGTCATTTGGGGATGGCTCCAGATAGGTGAAATACACCACTTGGATTTGCATGGCATTGTTCCAGAATGTCTAAGGTCGGCAACTTATCATCCCCACATTCACTACCGTGAGCGCATAAATAACTGCATTTACGTCGGGACTCCTTCGCTTTCGGTTTGCAAAAAACTTGGCGGCTCTGGAATTTTTGAAAGATATGACGAAGATTTGCGCTTGACGACTCCACAAGAAGATCGTTGCAGCTATTGGACACTACCGTCGTTTTTCGTTCGTGCAGGGCTTACCCACAATGCTCCTGATAAATGGGATCGACACGGAGAATACATATCGGGGAAGACAGCCGGACGTGGGCAAGAATTTGTGGCCAAGACGGATGGCATCGAAGATAAAGTTGGAAATTGGCTGAATTTACTTTTTCGGCACGCATAGCTGGCTGCGCCATGTCTCGATTTTGACTGCAGGGTGTCACCGATGTAATGCCTGTGGTTGAACATATTGCAAAAAAGGTATAATTCCGCGTATGATGGGCCGTTGGCATATTGATGGAGGTTCAATGAAAACAAAATTCATCCTAAAAACGGCAGTTGCCAGCCAGCAGAGCCTGTGTTTGGATGAGTTTTCGGGGCCTATGCGGAACGATTCTGGCCACGATGTACTCCAGCAGGATCTTCCATCGGTCTGTCGTCGGCGA
>Ga0224529_1001237_pt1 | contig 15947 bp, 12 predicted proteins | sample CBST50metaG_FD_179893 | JGI IMG/M metagenome (GOLD analysis project Ga0224529, IMG submission 179893) | Peat soil microbial communities from Stordalen Mire, Sweden - C.B.S.T50 | ecosystem: Environmental > Terrestrial > Soil > Wetlands > Peat | place: Sweden: Norrbotten County, Stordalen Mire... | reverse complement strand
AATCCGCCTGGCCGCCGCGCTGACCACCATGGCCCGCGCTCAGGTGTGGACGCTGCGCGAACGCCTGCTGAAACTCGGCGTTCGCGTCGTTGCCTCGGTGCGTCGCATGGTGCTTCACCTGCCCGAGCCCTTCCCGTTCCTGTGCGACTTCCGGCAAGTGGCTCAGGCGCTGGGAGCCACTCCCGGATAAAGCCAACCTTCACCAACCAACAACGAAGCCTTCACCCAGTCTGAAACACTGTCGGGGATAGCCGCGTCCAAAGACGCTCTCTCCGCCTTCCAACATCCTCAACGTTGTTGAGTGCCGTCGCAAAATCAGACCGGCCGAGGATGAGGTGACGACGAATCCTCGCAATCTCATGCCGATAGGGATGTATCTGCACGTTCATGAATGAAGCAGGCTAGAGCTTAACTCGTATTGAGCACCGGCCTCTTCTGCGCCTTTTTACGGGGCGAGGCCCATAACCCGGAGCGCCGCCGGTACATCGGCCGCAGATGGATAACTATGCTGGAAGCAGCCATCGCCCTGATGGCCATCGCAGAGACGAGGCGCAATGGCTACGTTGATGTCCCGCCCTCGGGGATCACTCCCGAGATATTCGAAGAATTAACCATGTGCGGGCACAGTCTCTCCCGCTCGGATGCCCTCTGGATGGATGGGTTGCGCTTACACTCCCCGCGAGCTGTGCGCGCCGGCCTCTATCGCGAATACACCCCGCAATCAATCTACACGCGGATAGCATCCCCTGGCGTTCGCGTCCCGAATCTCGACGAGATCGAGGACATCACTCAAGCTGAGCTCCCCGCTGAAGATCTTAACGGGATGCGCGACAAATTAAGCATGGATTAACTTACAACTCCAGTCGCAGGATTCCCGTCGTGCTTGTTTCTGACGATTCGCGCGGTCGATCCGGATGATTGACAGCCGGTTTTTCGGCGGACTGTGCGAGGTTGGGCACGGCGAACGGATTCGGCCGCCGTGCCTTCCTTGTTTCAGGCCTGGTTGATCTCTGAATCATCGACGATGCAAAGACAACACCTCCGATGCAAACCGTCGGGGATGTCGAGATGTGTCCCAGCGCTTCATCATGCAGGGCGATCGGGAATGAGCCACGCTGTCGCTGATCAGCGGCGATAAACAACTTCAAAAGTTCTCCCCCAGGAGTAGACAAATGAAATCTTCGATGTTCCGCTTCATCTCCGTTTCTCTGTTCAGTGTCGTTTTCCTCGCGGGGTGCGCCTCCAAGGGCTCGGAGTTCCTCGGCACCTGGATCAACGCGCAGAATCCGATTGACTCCTTCCAGATCGTCCGGAATGGCAATCAATATCTCATCGTCAGCAAAGACAGCAAGGTCGGCGCGACCTATGAGAAAGGAATGCTCGAGGTCAAAGGCATTCTTGGAGCTGCCGACCTGACCTACGACAAGAAGACCGATACGATCCTGACACCGGGCTTCTTTGGCCAGGTCGAGTACAGAAGGAAGAAGTAGTCGGAGCGGCCCTGTGCCTCTTCGTTATGGTCGGCATCGGGTTTCCCACCAGGCACTGAGGATTGAATTGCGCATCAGGTCTCGGTCTAGCGATAGTCGGGAATTAATGACTGATTCTGATCGGTCGTCACCGCTGGCTCGCCGGCCTTCTATGGCCGGCAGCCAGGCGCCTGACGCGCGGCAACGCGCAATTGCATTCGAATTAGGCGCGAGCCCGTCATCCGTCTCTCTTAGTCAGCCTGATACCCCGAGTCCCACTCTTCATGCTTTCGCCGGACTTTTTCTGAACATTTCCGAATCGCTCCGCGAAAAACGAACAACCATGTCCGCATTTGTTGAGGAGAATCTATGTCTCTGTCCCTTGTCATTCCCGCGCAACCCCCCGACCCGTTGGCCGAGTTGCGTAGGCTTTTCACGAATTCGCTAGTGTCTGCGCATACGAAGCGTGCGTATATCGCAGCATTCAATCAGTTCTTCGCGCTCGCTGCCGCGACGGGCCATGCTGTCTGCCGTGCCCTGCTGATGGAGTACCGAGCCCGGATGATCGAGCAGGGACTGAGTGCGACGACTATCAACGTTCGACTCTCGGCGATCCGAAAACTCGTCAGCGAGGCGCGGGACAACAATCTGCTCGACCCAGTCGAAGCCGCTCGTATCCTGACTGTGCCCGGTGTTCCGAAGCGCGGTGTGCGGCTTGGTAATTGGCTCACTGCCCAGGAAGCCAAACGCCTCCTGGTCGTCCCCGACCGCGGGGCTCTGATCGGCAAGCGGGCATTTGCGATCCTGAGCGTGTTGTTGTATTGCGCCCTGCGGCGGGATGAACTTGCTCGCCTCGAGATGCGGCATATTCAGAAACGCGAAGGCCGCTGGGTTATCGCCGATCTGGTAGGCAAGCGCGGCCGCGTGCGGACGGTTCCGATTCCGGACGTGGCCAAGGCCGCACTCGATGAATGGCTTGCGGCGGCCGGTATTGAATCCGGCTTTCTTTGCCGGCAACTGCTCAGGAGTGGCCGCGTCCTGGATCAGCGGATCTCTTCCTGGACTGTGTGGAAGACGGTCGTGACCGCAGCCAAGGCGGCGGGAATCGACCATCTCGGCCCGCACGATCTGCGCCGGTCTTGCGCCAAATTCTGCCGCAAGGCGGGAGGCGATATCGAGCAGGTGCAGGAGTTATTGGGGCACGAGGACCTTTCTACCACTGTTCTCTATCTGGGCACGAAGCAGGAAATCCGCCAGGCAGTCAACGACCGCATCGCACTTTGACGTAGCACGCGAACGTTGAATTTGCCGTCTCCTACATACGATTGTGGGAGCAGGCCACCGGAACCAACTCCTGGGCCTACTGCCACGCCCTCAGCCCACAGAGTAACAACCTAACTGCACGCCTGCAGGGCGCGTCGGTCGCGGTGCGCCTGTTGCGCCCTATCCGCCTACCGGACCGGGCGCCACGTCGCCTGGTTCCTTTTCTCGCGCGGAAGAGCGATGAAGATTGCGTCACACGGCTTCTGCGCAGATGGCCATGCGCTCCGAGGGCGCGACCTGCCCGTGCCTTCGCTTTGCCCGCAACAACCGGACGACGGCTCCTTCACGGCTACCCGCACTTCGCACCGGCGGATCCGCGTCGAACCGTGTCACAACGAAAGTCCCTCAACTAGTCCCAATACCAATTCCAGTCCACAACTCCGGCCCTGATTCAAGCGGATCCGCCCGAGGGGCAGGTCCAGCCCCGGGGCGGCGGAAAGGAAAACCTATGCGCGATAAGTACGAGAACAAAAACCAACAAACACACGCCGGGCAGGTGTTCGATCCCCCTGCTTGGCTCTCGAGCGAAAATCTCGAAAATTTGTTACTCGCGGCAATCGATGCGAATCCAGGAGAGCAGGTCGCACTTGCGATCATCGACGAGTATTTCGCGGGCGACGATGCGTTCGAGCCGGAACCCCAGCACAGGCAGGTTCTGCTCTGTCTTTTGAGCCTTCTCTGGCCTTGCCTCGGCGACCTTCTCGGTTGCCCGCCGGCAGAGTAGTGGGGAGGTTACTAACGGCTACCGATCCGATGCCAACCTGCGAGGCTCGGTCGCATGCGGGCTAGCACCGTGCTCAATGCCGAGCTTGCTAAACCCTTCAACAGGAGAAGATAACAATGACTGAAAAACTCAGTGTGAGCCTTGGGAATCCGCTGACGATGTTCTTCTGGAATTTCGCGATCCTGGGGACTGGATTGACCGTTGGCGGGTATTGGCATCCCTCCCGTGCCACCGTCCTGACGATCTCCCTGGCTAGTTGCGTGTTCGCCGTGCTTCACGAACTAGTGTGCTGTTTTGTGTGGTCCTCGTTGACGGGCTGGTGGATCGGCAAGAAAGCAGCGGCTCTTCCGGCGAAGCGCTGAAAAACTTGGCCGTACCGGACCCGGAGCGAGCCGGTACGGCGGAAATCATAAGCAATGGGAAACTGCATTATCGTAGATAATCCTCGCTGCTACACGAGTGCCCCAAGACACCAATCTCCACCTTCGCGAATCTCGGACTGGTCATATCGCCAGATCAACTGGAATTTGCAACTTTTCAGTGGCCCTCAGAAGAAACCTCACAGAAATGTTCCGGCTCATCTTTCGCAAAATCTCTAGCGGCTCTAGCGTGGGTATATGGGCAGCGACTCGTCAAATCCGGCCGGCAATCCCGGTGACCACAAAGTAGGGATTTAACCAACGCCTGGGCGCCAGCGCATGGATCCTGAGGATATCTCTTCGATGCCAATGATGTGGCCGAGTGGCTGCATGTCACCGAAGATTGGGTCTGGGATCACGCTGGCCGGAGCGCATCCTTCTTGCCGGCGATCTGGCTCACTAACGGGGCTACCGGTTCAGTTCTATTGTTCATCCCGCCAGCACAAAGTGAACGAATTTGTAATGAAGTCAATCAGAAGACAGAGCCTGGTGGAAGCCACCGAGCAAGAGGAACATGGCGACATTCAGCAAAAACCAAGAACCTTTGAGGCGAATTGAACGGTGTTCAACATCATCACAAAGCTAAACTCATTTGACCGACCTCTCAAGGTAGAGGACGTTGTCGATGTGTTTAGGTTGTCCAAGACCACCGTGTACAGGTTGAGCGAGTCCGGGCAGATGCCATCGGCGATGCTGGGAGGGTCAAGAATCTACGACCCGTCCACGTTAGCCATGTGGATAGCCAGTAAGGACCCCCGGATTGCAAAAGCGCACCGTCAATTGGAAAAGGAGAAAGAGGACGCTAGAGATAAATGCTCCTAAAAGCCCAGGAGCTAGCGAATCATCTTCGCCAGCGCCGACGCCTCGACTTTTTCCTTGATGCCGTCCCCGCCAAGGAAGTGGAGGTATTTGCTTGTGGTGGCTATGTCTTTGTGCCCCATTGCCAACTGCAGCCCCTTTAGGCCGAGTACCCCAATCATGTGGGATGCAAAGGTGTGACGCCATTTGTGCAGGAACCACTGTTCACAACGAGGGTGAGTCTTGCAGGAGTAGGGCACTGTCTCTTTCCGAGTCTTGCTGCGTTTTATCGTGTAGGTACCATGGCAGTGACCGCAATTGAGGCCCGCACGAAACGCAACTGCCTTGCATGTCTCCAGCATGTGGCTGTCAATTCCACCGCCATACGATTTGCGCGTGGGATGAGGGGCTGAGGGGAACACAAGCAAACTCTGGCTGGTTTTCTGTCGAGCCTTGATCTTCTCGGTCGTCTTCGGCCAGTCGCCCCGTTTCAATTTGATGTCGTGGTCGTGGTGCCGCACCATGTTGAGCACGACCGTCACGCGCTTGTTGATGGTCTTCTGGTTCAACTCCTCTTTACGGCCAGCAGCGAACAGGCCGAGGAGGTCATTCCGGTAAAGCCGGTTGACTAGGCGCTTTGTGAGGTGACGCTCAGCCCACGTCAGGCACGTTTGGTAGGAACTGTGCGTTCCGAGCCCCTTCGTAGCCTCTACGGCATCAAGGTACTGCTTGATTCCAGCTTCGATCGAGATTCTCGGCGAATCCGTACCAGCGTCCGACGTCTCGCCTCCATCGTCCGGAATCGAACCATTCGCCACCCCGGTGGCTTTTCGCCATGCGTCTAACGCCTCACGCGGTGCCTTGCCAACCTGTTTGCGTTTTCGTTTGCCGCCCTCTCGCCAGTCGAGAAAGAACGCCCCTCCCCCCTTCCATGAGGCTGGCTCCTCGTCTATGATGATGAGGCGGGGGGCAGGCTTGGTTCCGTCCCATTGAACCGGGTAGAAATGCCACTGACCGTTTTCCGCTTTGCGTTTCTGGGTGAGGTTGATTCGATGGCTTTTGGTGTCCATGGTGTCCATGTCGTGGTGCCGTCGCTTTCCGGGGGTGCTTTCATCACCTCAAATTCGACCCCGTCTTACCACTTTGGACACCAAAATGGACACCATGAAAGCTTGTATAGCGTAAGTGATTGATTTTAAATGGCGGGAGTAGTTCAGTGGCAGAACGTCAGCTTCCCAAGCTGAATGTCGCCGGTTCGATCCCGGTCTCCCGCTCCAAAAATTCCAAAAGATCCAAAAAGCCGAAAAGTCTGTGTGAGCCCGCTTCCCGCAGGTGGTTGCACTCTTCCCCTGCCGCTCGTGTCAACCCCGGTCCGTGTTGAGCGTGCCTCGGAGAATATCCTCCTTTGCTTCCTGCGCAGGAGGATTTGTTTGCAGAGTGATTGGGCTTGCATCCCCCCTATAATGTTGGAGGCGAAATATGGCCATGCCATTTCGCTGGAAGTTGAAACCTGGAAGGGGTAATCGGTGATCAGGCGCGACTTTATCAAGACAGCCGGCGCAGTGTTGGCCACGGCGGCTCTATCTGGCTCTCCGGCGCTTGCGGATGAGAAGACTGTGCAGGGGAGGATCATTCTCCCCATCAATCGCAACTGGCGCTATCGCCCGGAAAAGGTGGCCGGTGCGGAATCATCGGGCTTTGACGACTCCAGCTTCGAGCGCGTGGTGGTTCCGCACACCAACATCCAGTTGCCCTGGCACAGCTTCGACGACAAGGATTACGAGTTCATCTCCACCTACCGGCGGCACTTCAGGTTCCCCAAAGGCGCTGAGGGCAAGCGCGTGTTTGTGGACTTTGAAGGCGTCATGACCGCCTCCACCGTCTGGATCAATGGCGTACGCCTGGGCGAATACAAGGGCGGCTTCACCCCTTTCTCGTTTGAATTGACCCAGCACCTGCGCCGGGATGCCGAGAATGTTCTGGTGGTGCAGGTGGACTCGACCGAACGCACGGACATTCCTCCGTTCGGCGATGAGATCGATTACATGACCTTCGGCGGAATCTATCGCGAAGTTGCACTGCGCATCGTTCCCGCGACTTACATCGATAACATCTTCGCTCAACCCAAAGATGTGCTCAGCGGCAATCCATCCCTGGATGTGAACTGCTTCCTGGCCGGCGATCTGGCGGGCGGCGGCGGACTCGCGATCGAGGCCGAGTTGCGCCACGGCGATCAGATCGTTCAAAAGGAAACGCGCGTGGTTGGCCCGTCCGGTTCCGTGGATCCTTCGGTCGCGCTCGATCCGTATACGGACGCGCCCGCCTATGCCTCAACGGAGACGGCCAAGGACCCTGCGCGCCACACCGTTTCGCTCACGCATCTCGGCAACGTGCAGCTTTGGGATCTTGACCAACCCCATCTCTATACGGTTCATGTCCGCCTCCTGCGGGCTGGCCGCGTCATCGACGAAGATACGCGCCGCGTGGGATTCCGCGAGGCGGTCTTCACCGATCACGGCTTTTCACTGAACGGAAAGATCGTCAAGCTGCGCGGTCTGGACCGCCATCAGACCTTTCCATTTGTCGGCCAAGCCATGCCGGCGCGCGTGCAGCGTCAGGACGCAAACATCCTGCGCAAGGGCCTGCATTGCAATATCGTGCGCACCTCGCATTACCCGCAGTCGCGCCATTTCCTCGATCGCTGCGACGAGATCGGTTTGCTGGTTCTCGAAGAGATTCCCGGTTGGCAGCACGTCGGCGACGAGCCATGGAAGCTGGTGGCCATCGACAACGTCGGCCGCATGATTCGCCGCGACTGGAACCATCCCTCGATCATCCTGTGGGGAGTGCGCATCAACGAGTCTAGGGACTTCCACGACTTCTACGCGCGCACCAACGCCTTTGCGCATGCGCTCGACGATTCCCGCCAGACCGGCGGAATTCGCTATTTCCAGGAGTCCGAATTCCTGGAAGATGTGTTCACCATGAACGACTTCGGGTTCCCGCTGAAAGAGCCCAATCATCCGCGCTATCTGAATACGGAGTTTGTGGGGCACACCTTCCCCACCAAGACGACGGACGATGACGAGCGGCAGCGCGAACACACCTTGCGCCACGCCCGCATCCATAACCAGCTTGCCTCCAATCCGCAATATGCAGGTGGCATCGGCTGGTGCGCTTTCGACTACAACACCCACGCCAACTTCGGCGCCGGCGACCGCATCTGCTATCACGGAGTGACCGATATTTTCCGCGAACCGAAGCCAGCTGCCGGATTCTATAAGTCGCAGTGCGATCCGGCGGAAGAGATCGTGCTCGAACCGGCCTTTCACTGGGCGAACAGCGATGAGTCCGTCGGCTTCTCCAAGGCAGTGGTCTGCTCAAATTGCGATCACTTGAAGCTCTTCGCGCGCCCGGCCGGCGACGCCAGCGCACCCTGGGTTCCTGTTGCCGAAGTCGATCCGGACCGAACTGAGTTTGACCATTTGAAGTACCCGCCGTTCGTGATCGATTTGCGCAAGCTGGACCTGAGCAAGTTCAAAATCGAATGGGGTGATCTGCGCATCGATGGCTATCTCGAGGGGAAGCTCGTCATCTCCAAGTCACTCTCCGGCAGGGGCGTCGACAGCAAGTTTCTCCTGCTGCCCGACGATCACGCCCTGGTGGCGGATGGGGCGGATACAACGCGCGTTGTGGTTCGGGTTACCGATGAGTTCGGGGCGGTGAGAACCTATGCCAACGATCCTGTAACCTTTACGCTGGAGGGTCCGGCGAAGCTGATCGGCGATAATCCGTTCTCCCTGGTGGGTGGAACGTGCGCCGTCTGGATTCGCGCCGGAGAAACTGTTGGCAGGGTGCGGCTGACCGCCAAACATCCGCGCCTGGGTTCGCAGACCGTGGAATTCACGCTGACTGCCGCACCCGGGGAAAGCATCTAACTCGCTAACTGTTCAACCAGAAAAAGGGCCTCTTCCGTCACTAACATGAGTCAGCTCAATGTTAGTGGCGGAAGACGTCCTCGCTCTTTCCCACTTCTACCGCGAATTGATGATTTTGTCATCGCGTCCATGGACATGGGTGCTCCAGGTCCCGATTTTGGGACTTGGAGCACCCACTTATCTGCGCGGTTACGGCACTACGACTTCTCCTCGACCTTGGCGATCTTCAACACAAAGCAGGTGACCGCCCTGTCGCTGGCTACCAGCATCTGATGGGGCAAGCCAGCCGGAACGTGGGCCAGGTCGCCCGGTCTCAACTCTTGCCGCGTGCCGCCTTCGATTGCGTCGCCGCGCATCTCTCCCGGAGCGACAGTCTTTGCTCCCGGCACCGTGCCTCCGGTGAGCAGCGCTGCCCGGCCCCCCAGCACATAAAACAGATCGGCGAAGTTCTCATGCACTTCTGCTTGTCCGTCGCGGCTGCGAAACGAAAGCATGGCCGCGTGGCCGGGAAACTCCTTCAGCGTCTCGCCGGCCGAGCCGTCGCCATGCTTGGCCAGCTTGCCAAGGTATTCTCCCCGCTCGCGCAGAACGGCCAATGACCAATGGTCCATGGGATTCGGCGCGCGATTCGTTTTGACTGGCGGCGGAACGACCTCTTTCTCCTGGGGAAGCAGTTCCCTCAGAATTCCTCTCGACAACTCGTCCATCTCTTCCTTTCCTTCTCCGGGCTCAAGCCGGAGTTTTTCTGATGTTTTTGCTTCTGCTTCCTTAGTCGAGACCTGCCATTTCCCGTGCCCGTTTGAAAATGGCGAGAAACATGGGCCGGGTCAGCTTGCCGGTGTTGGTGTTTTGCAGCGAGGGGTGGTAGCTGGCGATCGCCTTCAAGCCGCCAGGCAATGTGAATTCCGCGCCGTGCGCAAAGACGAATCCGGAGCGCGACGCCAACTGTCCGCTCCGCTTTGCGTGGGCCAGCAGGCCGTCAAAGGCGATCTTGCCCAAGCAGACCACGACGCGCAGTTCGGTCAGCAGTCGCAACTCCTGTTCAAGCCACGGGGCGCAGGTGCGCAACTCCTCCGGGGTGGGTTTGTTGCCGGGCGGGGCGCAGCGGACCACGGCGCCAATCCACAGGCCGGTGAGCTTCATACCGTCGTCGCGCGAGACGGCCTTGGGTTGCGAGGCAAAGCCGGCCTCGTAGAGGGTCGGGAAGAGGAAATCCCCCGATCCGTCTCCGGTAAACATGCGCCCGGTGCGGTTCGAGCCGTGCGCCCCGGGCGCCAGGCCCAGCACCATCACCCGCGCCCGCTCGTCTCCGAACGATGGCACGGGCCGGCCCCAGTACTCCCAGTCCAGATAGGCGCGGCGGCGGGTGCGGGCCACCTCGGCGCAATACTCCCGCAGTCGCGGGCAGAGCTCGCAGGCAGCTATCCGGGCATTCAGGGCTTCGAGCGGGGAAACGACGCCGTCCATGGCGAAATTCTAGGTCATTGGGCCGGACTGGGGAAATTCCTCGAAGCGGCGGAAGCGCATCCGACGGGGTGAAACCGCAGCTATTTGAGCGCGGCGGCATTCAGGCGGGCGATGCGGCCGTTGGGGCCGACGACGAAGGGCAAGGAGAGCGCATTCCAGTTGCCGTCGTCGATGGGCTGCCAGGTTTTGCCGTCGTCGCGGCTGATGTCCGAACCATTGGTGCCGGCGGTGATCCAGGCGTGGAGCGCTTCGCTCCATTCGACGGAGGAGCGGTAGCCGTGCGGCGGTTTGGCGGAGGCGGTCCAGTGCTGGCCGCCATCGGCACTCCAGGCCGCAGTGCCTGAGGATTCGTTGGGCTTGGTGTAGTCGCCGCCTACCGCTACGAAGAGACGCCAGTCACGGTAGTTGAGGGAGAAGATTCCAGAGGCTTCAGCCTTGGGAAACGAGATCATTGGAACGGCCGTCCATGAGGTTTTCCCTTTGCAGGAATCGCACTCAATGAAGAGCCGTGCGCCGGTGGGACTGCCTGCGCCAAATGCTGCAGGGCCATCCACCCAATTCACTAACAGCGCAGAATTACTTGCCGCGAACGCTCCTTCGTTTGCTTTGCTCCGAAGGCCCTCATCATGGGTTTTGTCCCATGCCTTCCCGCCATCCGTAGTACTAAAAATAGAGAATTCCCCTTCAACCGGATCTCCGAGAATCATGAGGTTGTCTTGATCTGCAACGTTTATCGAGTCCCAAAAACCGTCTTTGTCTGGGTTGGCAAAGACTAGCCTCCAAGCCAAGCATCCATCCTCCGTCTTGTACAGCCGGCTTTTATCCCCCGGCCCGGAGGCCATCACGATGGCCGTTCGCGCGTCCCAGGCCTGCACACCGCGAAAATCCAGCGTTGCGCCGTCCGTGGCCGCGTCCGGAATCGTGCACTTCTGCCAATGGGCGCCGGCGTCGGTGGTCCTGAGCACTGTGCCTCCGGTGCCACTGGCCCAGGCGACCGTGCCATCGACGGAATAGATGCCGCGCAGGCCGGCCGTCGAGCCGGAGTCCTGCATCTGCCATGGCGAGTTTGCCTGGGCCAAAGATAAGTGCGCAGCCAGAACCGCAATTGTTATGACCAAGCCTTGCCGGATAACTTGCATGGAGGAAAGTATAGCCGCGCGGACAACGGATTCGCTGGCCGCCTCAAGCGTGTCGCCGGTCACTTGGCTCCGTTGCAAATCCCGGTATAAAGAATCAACCTGTGAACCAACTCAAGTTTGTTTTCTCTCTCGCGCTGGCGGCTTGTGCGTGCCTGGCATCGGCACAGCAACCGCTGTACGAGCAATTCAGGGCGCGCAATGCGGTGATGACCGCCGTCCAGCCGGCGTGGATGTCGCCGCTGATCCAGCCCGACCCGCGGCTGTCGCAATCGGTGCGGCTGTCGTTCTCCAACTCCTACACCCCGGCGCGCACCCAGACGGAGAACTACGGCAACGGCCACACCATTGGTGTCATCCTCGGCGACCGCGTGCAACTGAACGTGATGGCGCCGGCCTTTTTGCAGAACCACTCCGCCGCGGCCCAGGACGGCTTCGGCGACACCATGGTGGAAGGCAAGTACCGGCTGGTCTCGGGCAACGCCCGGCACGGCGACTTTGCCCTGACCGCTCTGCTGGCTTATAGTGCGGCCACCGGCAGCCATGCGAACGGAGCGGCCACCGGTGTGTATTTCCCGACCCTGGCCGCTGGCCACGCCTGGGGACGCTTCAATGTGCAGACCACACTGGGTGGCGACCTGCCCACGGGCAAGATCGCAGCGCAGGGCCGCTCCATCTCATGGAACTGGACGGCGCAACTGCACCCAACCCAACATGCCTGGCTGGACATCGAGGACAACCCGACCTTCAACTTCGGCGGCCCTTTCGACCGGAAGACGGAGAACTTTGTGACCCCGGCGGCCTTCTACCTGCTGCGGCGCAAAGCGTGGGCGCCCACGCATTCCTTCCTCGTCTTCGATTGCGGCATGCAGATCGCCACCTCCGGCTTCCATACCTACAACCACAACCTGATCGCCGAGACGCGGTACATGTTCTAAAGACAGGTGACAGGTGACAGGTGACAGGTGACAGGTGACAGTAAACAGCCAACAGCCGAAAGCCGAAAGTCATCGATCCTGCCCCGAAGGATCTGTAGTTGCTTTTGCTCTCCTCCGTGTCAATTCCTGCCGGACAGCCGCAGACTCGCGCACCGGGATGGAACGCCGCACACGGCGGATTCGTAGTACTCTCGGAACGGATTTCGAGGAGGCAGCCATGTATTGCAGCGGATGTGGTCAGGTTTTGGTCCCCGGGCAGGCGGTTTGCCCACAATGTGGAAGGCCGGCCGCGGCGCCGGTCCCGCCGATGCCCGGACTTCAGTTTCAACTGGAGAGCTACGCGGGCAAGGTGAAGGCTCTGAGTGTGGTCTGGCTCATCTACGCCGGCTTTTCCATGTTGACCGGAATCGTCGGACTAGCCTTTGCAAATGCATTTCTGGGCGGCCGCTTCGGCTATTGGATGCACGGACCCTGGGCGAACGGCCCCATGCCGCCGGGATGGCCCTTTTCGTTTGCGCTGCATTTTGCCTGGATTTATATCGTGATGCGCGCGGGCCTGGCGCTGGCGGCCGGCTGGGGCCTGTGGGAGCGCCAGCCGTGGGGACGGATCGTGGCCATTGTCGCGGCCTTTTTCTGCCTGCTCAAATTTCCCTTCGGGACGGCGCTGGGCATTTGGACACTGGTGGTACTGATGGGCTACCGGAATACGACGCTCTACGAGCAGTTGTAGGGCAGGGAAGCGGCCTTCCTGGCCACCCCCTCGCATCCGGGGCGTGAAAACTTCTACACTATCGCGGAGAGCCGATCGGGCCCGTTGGGCAAGGTCGGCTCTTTTTTCTGGACGAAGCATCCAACTCTGTAGCCAGGTCCGCGGCTGAAGAAATTCAGGAGAAGATGTTTTGAAACGAGATTTTCCCGCTCTACTGCTGTTTGCAACCGTTCTCTGTGCGAACGCCCAGGCGCCGCAGGCGACCAATGCCGGCCAGGCGAACGCTCCCCGGCCCACCGGCCCGGCCTCCACCGAACCGTTGGAGTTGCCCGCAGAGGCTGGCAGCAACGGTGCCCAGATGTCCCTGAGGGATTGCCTGTCTCAGAGTCATGCGTGCCAGATTCTGGCGCCCGCTCTGCATGCGCAGGCGGGAGCACAGCCGTGGGGCCTTGGAAATGCGCGCATGTATGGGATTCCTGTCATTGGACCCAAGGCCACCGACCCCAAAGGCTGTTTCACAGACCTTCGGGGGGGGCCTCAACAGCTTATATGCAACCAAGGGCAGTCTCTCGGAGATGGCCGGCACGAGACAGAGCCGCTATTTGCTCAGGCCATTACCAGTGTTGGGAACGGCAACACCCCACATGCCCCCTCTGCGCTCAGTCTTCAACTGTCTATTTTTGGAGGTACGCGAGATTTTGGCCCAGCCGACGAAACCTACGTCCATTCAATTACGAACAACATGTGGGTTCACTCGTCGGCATCACAATATCTCTACATGGGCCAATTGCACAGCTATGCGCCGGGTGACTCGATACCGTTCTTTGTCGATGCCTACAGTGTAGGACAAGGTTTGGCGCAGAATGAGGGCATAGAATGGCGCGCACGGATGGGCGAGACGGGGAACGTACCGCAGGGTAAGCTCAATACGCAGACTTGCGGCAGCACATGCAAGTTCTCGTTGGCTCAGACGCAAGGAACTGCAGGAAGTTGGGGAAACGATCTGGCCTTGATTGACGTGACGCAAGGCTACAATGCCGGCTATATCTCAAACATCAGATCAGGCACTTTTACCAGTTCAGGGTCAAACTGGGATGCGACATTTGGGGATACGACCGCAACGACGACGACAACCGCTGCGGTGAGCAATGCCAGCGGCGGAAACGCGAAGCTCAATATGTTTCCGCAGTCGAATGTGACGCTCTCTCTGGTCAGTTCGGCGGGATTCAGTACCGGCCAGACGGCCTGCATGTTCGACAAGATGGACCCTAGCTGGCAGTGCTCTCATATCACGGCAGTGCCCGATGGAACGCACATCACTGTGGATGTGGTGAACTATCCCCTCTCGAATAACTCGACAGTAGCTGCGGGCGGACTTACCGGATATGGCTTTGGCATGGATGCCGACTGGGCTGTTCCAGGTGCGACGAATGGAATGACAGTCATTGGGGATGAGGCACCGAACGGAATTATCCGGCAGGTATATCCCATTATTTCCAACGCCAGTGGAAACACATTGACGATTTACACCGGTTCCGGCGTGAATCAAAACATCAATACCCGGTCCTACCACTCGGCGGCAGGGGCAGGCGGTACGGCAAGCGTGACGGTGAGCGGTGGAACTGTGACTGCCTGTGCGGCTGCCGGCGGCAGCGGTTACAGTACGGCAAATCCACCCTCCCTCGCGATTACGGGCATCACTTACACAGCCGCGTCGATGGTCTATCCCACGGTGACAAGCGGTGCGCTGTCAGGCTGCACCGTTTTGTATGCGGGCGCCGGCATTGCCGGAACTCCGGTAGCGAAGGTCAACCCCAATCCGTACCATATTTACCCGCAAGGCCGAACTCTGAATGTCTATAACGGGGACACCGGGGCAGTGGATGGATCGGCGATCGTCACGACTCCCGTTGTTGGTAAGTTCTCCGCAGGGGATACGCTGGAGCAGCCGCACTACTTCAGAATAAAGATTTCAGGATTGAACTTTGCTTTCAATAACTATCAAGAAGGAGGCCAGCACTTCAACATGGTGTTCAATACGAGCGGATCGTTTGGCACCAACGACTATGAGGCGCAGTTTATCAACGGCAACGATCCGACTCTGTACTCTAGCTACCCTGCTCTTACGACGCCGATGCCCGGACGCGGCCAATTAGGCGCGCCCTATGGCCTTGTCCTCGGGGGGCCACATCGCGATGGACTGGTCATGAAGCTGCCTCCTTATGGAGGCAACGGGAACTCGATGATGGGAGCCGTGGTTGTGGAATGCGGCACGGCGGAGCAGTGCGCGGCATGGAATACGACTTATCCCATACTGAACGCGCAGGGCTGGAACAGCACCCAGACTAAGCGGACGGAAGACATTCTCGGCTACAATCCGGTCACGCAAACTTGGACTCTCACTGCCGGGGCAAAGAACAACAACGGGGGCAGCTCGTCCTGCGCCTTGAGCTTCGGCCCTTCCGGGCTTTCTCTGGCGGGTCCGAACTGCGCCTCGCACATTACCATGAGAAACTCCGCGGAGTTACGGACGGACCGACCCGCGCGGCTACTTCCAGCGCTCGCCGAATCCAGAACCGCGTCGGCTCTTGCCGAAGACGAGAGATCTGTGGCGGACGCGGCGGCGGAAAGCGATGCCATCTCGATCAATGGAGTGAGTTGTGCGCCCGGCTCGCCTTGCACCGTTCTGCCCAGCTCGAATGTTCCCGCGTGGCTCCAGTATCTGGGCACCGGGGCGGATGGGGCCAACACCAACGCGAGCGGAGCCTTGAGCGGAGAGAAGTTCTATACCGACTTCACCGTTCCTTCGGGAAAGACGGTGACCGTCGACGCCAGCAAGGGCGGACTTGTGGTTCACGCCACGGGAGCCTGCACCATTGCCGGATCCATCGTGGCCTCCGGGGAACAGAATAACTCGAATAACTCCGGAGTTACCGGCGGCAGCGGCGGTGGTGGCGGTGGCGGAGCGGCGGCGGGCGTCCAAGGAAAGAGCAGTTATCCGACCATTGCGGCATCGGGTTATGGAG
>Ga0224529_1001236_pt1 | contig 15961 bp, 12 predicted proteins | sample CBST50metaG_FD_179893 | JGI IMG/M metagenome (GOLD analysis project Ga0224529, IMG submission 179893) | Peat soil microbial communities from Stordalen Mire, Sweden - C.B.S.T50 | ecosystem: Environmental > Terrestrial > Soil > Wetlands > Peat | place: Sweden: Norrbotten County, Stordalen Mire... | reverse complement strand
AGTTTTCTATTCCGGGACCGGAGAAAAAGCGGCGACGGGCGTTGCCCATGGTGCCTAAAGTGGGCAGGGTGAGCTGTGCGGCATCGAAGACGGCTACACTGCCACGGGGGTTGTGATGCAGGCTCAGCGACTTGCCACTCCAAGTTGGGGTGTCCACGCCGTTGTTGTTGATGCCGTTGGGGATGGTGCCAAGCAGCGAAGTGTCGTTGTTGTTGAGCAGGGTGACGGGCAGGCCGGAAGTGAAGCGGGCGATGCCAGCCAGAGCCCAGCCCGTGGCGGCTGCATGGAGCGGGCCTATTGATTTGGGCGCGGGTAGTTCGTAATGGAAGCTGGTGACCAGATTGTGGCGTAGATCGAAGGCGGAAAGAGCCCGGCTGAGCTTGGGATTGACGGGGTTGACGGGTTCGGGCAAGCCGGCGGATTGGTCGATGGACTTGGAGTACGTGTAGCTGGCGAGCATGTCGAGGACATGGGAACGGTGGGTAAGTGAGGCTTCAAAAGCGTGGTAGCTGGCATTGGCGATGGTGCGCTGCAACTCGACGCTGCCAAAGGCGGAACTGAACTGGGTGCGGGCTGCTTGCTCGTTGAAGGTGCCGCAAATAGCCGTGCCCAGGCTCAGGCAAAGCGCCGGGTCGGCCGGGTTGGCTTCTTCCAGCACCAGCAGATGGTGAGCGGCAGCGCCGACGTAGCTGGCCGAGGCCAGGGTGGAGATGCCGAGTTGGCGCTGGACGGAGAGCATCCAGTGCTCGGCGTAGGGCGTTACGTCGCGCGGATCGACGGCGGGAATGCCGACCAGGGGCTCAAACTGGCTCCAGTCCACGCTGGAGTTGGGGCGTTTGCGGCTGGCGCCGAAGGCAACCTTCTGCAAAGGGAAGCGCTGACCGGCATCAGCCCCGGTGGCGGCTACGGTAAAGGGCGAAGCGAACAGCGGCGGCGCGGCCGAGGTGTAGGTATAGCCGTAAGGCGGATTGGCGCTCATGATGCCGGCGGAAAGGCCTTCGTAAGCGGTGTAGAAAATGCCGTAGCCGGAACGGATGCTGGTTTGCCCGGTGGCTCCCAGAAGACGATGCAGCCAGGGCGTGGTCGGGGCTGGGCTCCAGGCCAAGCCGATGCGGGGAGAAAAGTTGTTTTGCGCTGGAGCCAGGGACGAGGGAACGCCCGCGTCGCCGGGAAAGACCAGTCCCTGCGGAGCGCCGGGAAAAACCTGCGACTGCTGCCCCTTGACCAGGGTCTGCAACTGGTTGAATTTTTCGCGCCAAGGACGGATTCTGTCCCAGCGAACTCCATAATTCAGAGTGAGAGTCGGGAAGACTTTCCAACTGTCCTGGGCAAAGGCGGCCAGATAGATGTTGCGGTTGTAGAAGCTATTGGCTTGGCCCTGGGTGTAGCTGGAGGGTGTGCCGAGCAGGAAGTCGGCGAAGTCCAGGCCGGTTTCGGAGCCGTTGAAGGCAAAGCTGCCGTTGAAGATGACGTCGGGGTGGGTGTTGATCTGGTTGAGATGCATTTCGCCGCCCACCTTCAGCCCGTGCTTGCCCAGGATGCGGGAGTAGGCTTCGCTCAACTCGTAGATGTTTTCCGCCTGCACCACGGCGGTGGTGTCGACCCCGAGGGTGAAGTCGTTGAAGGCCACGTTCTCAATACCCACGGTCGAAGGCTTGCCGGCCTCAATGCCGGTGAACCCCTGCTCGGCCAGGGTTGGTCCAACTCCGCCCTGCGGCTGGCCCACGGCGTTAAAGTTGCGCATGTAACTCAGATGTAGATCGTTGAGCGCCGCGTCGCCGAAGGTGACGGTGTGGCCGAGCGAGGCGAGTTGGGCGCGTCCGTTACTGGTCGCGGAAAAGCCAGGAACGCTGGCTCCGCCGGTGCCGGTAGGGTAGGGATTGAGCAGCGAGTAGTTGTCGAGGAAGTAATAGCCGGAGACGGTGCTTTTGGCGTGGGTCCAGTCGAGGCGTAGGGCTCCCTTGTCGTCCTGCAGAGTTTCGGCTTGGGAGGCGGTGGCGAATAGATTCGTGTCGGCGTTGGGCTTGGGAATGGAAGCAAACAGGTATTTGGCTGGTGCCGACCACAGCGAAGAGGGAATCTGGTTATCTGAAAAGACCGCCGGGCGATTGGCCGTGCAGCCGGTGGATTGCGGGGAATAGGGGTCGCCCGCTGCAACCTGACTGCCCAGCAAGGACGCCAGATAAGAGCCGCTGACACAACCCGTCAGCAAGCTCTTATTGCCGGATGTGCCAGAAAAATCGCCGCTGCGCTCGGCCACCGATGGAACCGAAATGTTGCCGGTGTCGATGCCTTCGGTCAGACGGGTTCCCTGGTAGTCGGCAAAGAGCGCCACACCGCGATGGAAGGGCGTTCCGCCCACTGCGCCGCCAAACTGGTTCTGGCGATAGGCGGCGCGCTCTTGCGAGAAATAATTGCGTGCGTCAAGGGAGGTGTTGCGCAGGAACTCGAAGGCCGAGCCGTGCCAGAGCGGCGTGCCGGATTTGGTGGTGACCAGAACCTGTCCGCCAGAGGAGTTGCCGTATTCGGCGTCGAAGTTTGAGGTGAGAACGCGGAAGCTCTCGATCGAGTCAAGATTAGGCACAATCGAGGTGCCCATGTTGACGTCTTCCTCGACATCGCTGTTGTTGACACGAAAACCGTTGGAGGCTTCGCGCTGGCCGCTTATGGATAGATTGCCAGGGTTGGCGTCGCCGGAAGGAGGTGTGGAGGCGACGCCGGTCATCACGACCGCGCCGGGTTGGGCAGTGCTTTGGGGCACGATGCCGGGTTCGACGGCCATCAGATCGGTAAAGCTGCGGCCGTTGAGCGGAACGGCTTCGATTTTCTTGGATTCCAGGATTTCGCCAAGTTGCGTGCTGGTGGTTTCAGCGGCCAAGGCGTTGGCAGTGACTTCGACGGTCTCGGATTGGGCGGCGATCTCTAACGTCAAGTCGAGGTGTGCGTCGGGTTGTGCGGTAGTGAGAAGAGCTTCGGTGGTGAGCGGCTTGAAGCCGGACAGATCGATTTGCAAGTGGTAGCTGCCGGGAGCGGCTTCGATGCGAAATTCGCCTTGGCCGTCGCTGAGGGCTTCGAGGAGCGCGGCGGAACTGGCGGAGCGAAGTGTGACGTGAGCGCTGGCGATGCGTGCGCCACTGGCGTCATGCACAACTCCGGAAATGGAGCCGGGGGATTCGGCGCACAGAAAGGAGGCAAAAAGGCAAAGATAGAGGGTAAAAAAGGCGGTACAAGGTAATTTCTTCAACAGGTTCTCCATGGGAGAAATCAAAAGCGGAGTGAATTCGCGCCAGCGGAAAAGAAAGCAAAATGGAAAAGAAAGCAGAGCATTGAATACGGGCAGCGGAAATTCAATATGCGACTGATTCGGTCTCTGTTAAACATACGACTAGTTTTGTCGGAGTTCAAGCTAGTTTGCCACTTGGTAAGGTAGGGTTGATTTGGAGCGTTGACTTGGACACTGCCGCATGAATTTGCTCTACCGGACAAAACGGTTACATTAATGAGAATGAAAACAGCACGTGTATTTTTCGTTCTAGCGGCGTTGGCGCAGGGGTTTTTCACTGTTGCGGGCGCGCAAGTTACAGTTTTATCGCAGTCTGGCGCCGTGGTTCCACCACCTGCTGCCGCTGCGCCGCCAGCGAGTGTGCCGGCCATGGCTATGCCTTCCAAGCAGCCAGAGTTAGTGCTGCTGGACACCGATATTGGCGATGACATTGACGACGCCTTTGCGCTGGCGCTGACCTTGCGCGCGCCAGAGATGCGCCTGCTGGGCATTTCGACTACATATGGCGATACGGAGTTGCGCGCCCGCCTGCTCGATCGCTTCTTGGGCGCGGTGGGGCGGCGCGACCTCCAGGTTGCCGCTGGCGTCGCCACGCCGCACGACAATGTTCTTACGCAAGCGGCCTATGCACGCCAGGCACAGCAGCGCCGCCATGCCGAGGCGGTTGCCTTTCTGCTCAATCAGATTCATACCCACCCCGGCCAGGTGACGCTGATCGCCATCGGCCCGCTCTTCAACATTCAAGCGGCAATTGCGCGCAATCCGGCGGTCTTTCGCCAGTTGAAGCGAGTGGTGTTGATGGGCGGAAGCGTTAGCCGCGGCTACGACGACGAAAAAACTGGAGCCCACCGTCCCCTCGATGCAGAGTGGAATATCCGTTGCGATCCAGCTGGGGCCAAGGCGCTGCTGGCCGTGGGTGTGCCGGTCTTTATGATGCCGCTTGACGCGACCCAGATCCACCTGGACGCAGCTTCGCAGGCCGCGATCTATTCCTTTGGCTCGCCTCTCGCCGACCAGTTGACCCTGCTCTATCACCAGTGGTCGGGAGCGGGTGCGCCGAAGACGCCGACGCTTTTCGATTTGGTGCCCGTGGCCTATGCGCTCCAGCCCGAACTCTGCCCTACGCGGCCCATGCACCTTGAGGTGGACGAGAAGGGCTTCACGCGGTCCGGCGAGGGAGCACCCAACGTGCAGGTGTGCCTGCAACCCGACGAGCACGGAATTCTGGATTTACTGCTGAACCGGATTACGAAAGAAACGGCCCATTGAGGATCTGCCGGGGCATGATTAACGGGGCGCGTTTCAGTCAGTAACGCGTGTCTTTGCGCTTTCTTGAGCAAAAAATCGCAAATGTGAGCGGGGTCACTTTTAACTCCATTGACAGCGGCGGGGAGTGAGGTGAAAAATGGCGGTTCGAGAAAATTTGATCCGTTGATTGCGGTGTACGGAGGGAATGTGAAGAAAGTAGCGAAATTGTGTGTTTTGGGAGCAGCGGTTGTCCTGGGCGCGGGGGTGTGGCTGAGCGGCTGCAAGTCGGCGCCGGAACTAACGCAAGCCAACGCCCTGGCTTTGATCCAGGCCAAGTATGACCAGTCTCCGGCGGTGCCGGCCAGCGTTACCGTGGACGATTTGGGCATGCGAGAAGGCCTTGCGGCCAAGTATTGGGAGCGGAGCAAAGTCTACCCTAACAACTATTGGGGCGATTTTACGCTGACGACCGAGGGCAAAAAAGCAATCAAGCTGGCTGGCGGCGGTAACGTGATTCAGTGGCGCCCAGAGAACCTGACCGACAAAAGGTTTTCGGTCACTGTGCTGACAACGGCTGCCAATCACCTGAAGGCGCGCGATGCAAAGGACGTGCAGGACGACGCTGCGGGCGGTAAGAGCATCGAATTCAGCGAAAGCATGAGCCTGGATGGCGTTCCCGATGCTTTGCAGGGTATTGCCCACAACCCCGGAAACAAGCTGGCGACCAAGCGCACCGCTAGCTTTGTCTTGGATAATGGGGCCTGGAAGCTGAATTCAATCCAATAATACTGGGAAATGCAAGAATAAAAGTTGAAAAAACACCGTGGGTGGGGTCTAATCCATTGACCCCGCCCCTTATTCTTGTTATTGTAAGAAGGTTCCGCAAGAATGCCTCTGAACGTGTGTCTTAACGGTTGGAGTGTCAGGGCGGCCTAGCCGGAGACAATGGCTAGAGCTGGTCCCTATAAGGTCGGCATGTATGGTCGGCCTGGCAATTTCCCGTAGTTGCTCTTTTCTTGCGAAGGGCAGGGAAACATCGCATCGGAGTTCGCGCGTTCTCCACCTTGGAGGGCTATGCGAGCCGGAAGCGGCGAAACGGAGTTGGCTTTTCCTGCGAATTGCGGGGAAACGCCCGGCCACCGTCCCGTTTCTCGTCTGAGATTGGTACGAGGGCAGACGCGAAGCAGTAACTAGAGTGCGTCCGTGTGGGTACGCGACAGTGTTAGGTCGTGGACTGATGCAACGGGAGCCTCGACGAGACTGTGCGCGGCTGACAAGTTTGAGTAGCAGGTTTTTGGTGTAAGGAGTTTTGGTTTGCCTACATTTAATCAGTTGGTCCGCAAGGGGCGCACGGCCCCGCGGTACAAGACGGCGTCACCGGCCCTGCAAGCTTCGCCGCAGCGGCGTGGTGTGTGCACCCGCGTGTATACTCAGACGCCCAAAAAGCCGAACTCGGCTCTGCGCAAGGTAGCCCGCGTGCGCTTGACCAATGGGATTGAGGTGACAACCTATATCCCCGGCATCGGCCACAACTTGCAGGAGCACTCGATCGTGCTGATTCGTGGCGGTCGTGTGAAGGATCTTCCTGGTGTTCGCTATCACGTAGTGCGCGGCACTTTGGACTCGGTAGGCGTTGCCAACCGCAAGCAGAGCCGGTCCAAGTATGGAGCAAAGCGCGCCAAGGGTGGCGCGGCTGCACCGGCAAAGAAGAAGTAAGTAGGGCCAATGGGGCCAGGGGCTTGTAGTTGGCTCCGAAGACTGAAAGCTGTTTACGGTACCGGGACGGATCTCTGGAGCTCGGACTGGGGTAGCGCAAGGCGCTTGAAGCGCGTACGGAATTTGAGGAATTATGCCAAGAAAAGGGCACATTGCGAAGCGGGAAGTAGCGGCTGATCCGGTTTATGGTTCGACGCTGGTTACCAAGTTTGTCAACTCGATGATGTGGGGTGGCAAGAAGTCGACGGCTCAGGGCATCTTCTATCAGGCGATGAAGAATCTCGAAGAGAAGGGCGGAGGCGACGACGCTCTCAAGCTCTTCAAAAAAGCGGTGGAGAATTGCAAACCGCTGCTCGAGGTTAAGACTCGTCGTGTGGGTGGCGCTAACTATCAGGTGCCAATAGAAGTTAATCCTGATCGACGCACTTCACTGGCAATTCGCTGGTTGATTACCTATGGCCGCAATCGCGGCGAAAAAGGCATGGTCGACAAGCTGGGTAATGAGTTGCTGGATGCGGCCAACGGGCGCGGCGCGGCAATGAAGAAAAAGGAAGACGTGCACCGCATGGCTGAGGCCAACAAAGCCTTCGCTCACTATCGTTGGTAGTTGGACGGCGCGAATAGACGAGTTGAGTCAGGCTGAAAGGTCTGACTCGATGGGGGCCGGTCGGACCTCAAGAAAAACGAACTAACCGCGGGCTAGTCGCCCGCAAGGAAGAAAACCATCGTGGCTCGCACCATTTCTCTGAATCGTTGCCGAAATATCGGAATTATGGCGCACATCGACGCCGGAAAGACGACAGCGACAGAGCGCATCCTGTTTTATACGGGCATCACGCACCGCATTGGCGAAGTGCATGAAGGCACCGCGACCATGGATTACATGGAGCAGGAGCAGGAGCGCGGCATCACGATTACTTCGGCCGCCACCACCTGCACCTGGCACGACGTTCTCATCAATATCATCGACACTCCCGGCCACGTGGATTTCACCGCCGAGGTCGAGCGCAGCCTGCGCGTGCTGGATAGCGCGGTGGCGCTTTTCGACTCCGTCTCCGGCGTGCAGCCGCAGAGTGAGACCGTATGGCGTCAAGGCGATAAGTACAAGGTGCCGCGTATTTGCTTCGTGAACAAGATGGACAAGAACGGCGCCGATTTTGAGCACGTGATTGACACCATCCGCAAGCGTCTGGGCGCGCGGCCTGTCGCGTTGCAAATTCCCATCGGCGCGGAAGCCAACTTCAAAGGCATCGTTGACTTGGTTGAGATGAATGCCGTTGTTTGGCACGATGAGGCGATGGGCGCCGAGTTCTCCATCGAGCCAATTCCCGCCTCTCTGCAGAAGAAGGCTGAAGCCTTCCGCCTGCAGTTGATTGAGATGATCGCCGAGACCGATGACGTGCTTCTGGAGAAGTTCCTCGAGGGCGAAACTCCGACGATTCCCGAGCTGAAGGCTGGTATCCGCCAAGCCACGATTGACCTGAAAATCTTCCCGGTGCTCTGCGGAAGCGCATTTAAGAATAAAGGCATTCAGCCGCTGCTGGACGCGGTTGTCGATTACCTGCCCAGCCCGCTGGACAAGCCTCCGGTCGAGGGCATTGATCCCGACAACGGCCAAACAGTGACGCGCAAGCCAGACGACAATGAGCCGCTTGCGGCCCTGGCCTTCAAAATCATCAACGACCCCTTTGGAAAGCTTGGTTTTGTCCGGGTTTATTCGGGTGCGCTCCGGACCGGCGATACAGTGCTCAATCCCCGCACCGGCAAGACGGACCGCATCGGCCGCCTGGTCAAGATGCATGCCAACAAGCGCGAAGATGTGACCGAGATTTTGGCTGGTGACATCTGCGCCTGCGTAGGCCTGAAAGATCTGAAGACCGGCGATACGCTGTCTTCGCCGCATCATCCTATCGCCCTGGGCGCTATCACCTTCCCGGATACGGTCATCTCGGTGGCTATCGAGCCCAAGACCAAGGCTGACCAGGAAAAGATGGGCATCGCCCTTTCGCGGCTGGCCGACGAGGATCCTACCTTCAAGGTTCACACCGACGAGGATTCGGGTCAGACGATCATCAGCGGTATGGGCGAGCTTCATCTGGAAATTCTGGTTGACCGCATGAGGCGCGAGCATAAAGTCGAGGCCAATGTGGGTGAACCCAAGGTCGCCTTCCGCGAGACGATCCGCAAGAAGGCCGAAGCTGAGGGCAAGTACATTCGCCAGACCGGCGGCTCGGGCAACTACGGCCACTGCAAGCTGCGCATTGAACCCAACGCGCCGGGCAAAGGCTACGAGTTCATCAACGATATCAAGGGCGGCGTGGTGCCCAAGGAGTACATCAAGCCCATCGACCAGGGCGTACGTGGGGCGCTGGAACTGGGCATTCTGGCAGGCTTCCCGATGGTGGACGTCAAGGTGACGCTGATCGACGGTAGCTATCACGAAGTCGATTCGAATGAAATGGCGTTCAAGTTTGCCGGCTCCATCGCGTTCAAGGAAGCCGCACGCAAGGCCTCTCCGGTATTGCTTGAGCCGGTTATGGCTGTCGAGGTCACCGTCCCCGAGGAGTTCATGGGCGTGATTATCGGCGACATCAACTCGCGCCGCGGGCGCATTGAGGCTATGGAGCACGCCGCCGGTTCGCAGGTGATCAAGGCGATGGTGCCGCTCAAGGAGATGTTCGGTTACGTGAACGACATTCGTTCGTCCACCCAGGGCCGCGCCTCCTACTCGATGCAGTTTGCGCATTATGAAGAAGCTCCGCGCATGATTGCCGACGAAATTATCGGTCGCGCGCAGGGCAAGTAGGATCGGATTTGAAGTTGCGGGCCCAGCACGAAGTGGGTGACCGCGAGATGGAAACAGGCAGTAACGGAAGCAGTTCAGGAATTCAGGGAACGAAGGGGATCGACCATGGCGAAGGAAAAGTTTGATCGCAGCAAGCCGCACGTGAACGTGGGTACGATCGGGCACATCGATCACGGCAAGACGACGTTGACGGCGGCGATAACCAAGGTACTGCAGAAGCACAACCCGAAGAATACCTTCCGCTCGTTCGACTCGATCGACAACGCGCCGGAAGAGCGGGAGCGGGGCATCACGATCGCGACGGCGCACGTGGAGTATGAGACCAAGAATCGGCACTATGCGCACGTGGACTGCCCCGGGCACGCGGACTACATCAAGAACATGATCACCGGCGCGGCGCAGATGGACGGCGCGATTCTGGTGGTGGCGGCGACGGATGGCCCGATGCCGCAGACCAAGGAACACGTTTTGCTGGCGCGCCAGGTGGGCGTACCGTGCATCGTGGTCTTCCTGAACAAGTGCGACGCGGTGGATGATCCGGAGTTGATCGACCTGGTGGAGATGGAAGTTCGCGAACTGCTGACCAAGTATCAGTTCCCTGGCGACGATCTGCCGGTGATTCGCGGATCTGCCTTGGGCGCGTTGAACGGCGAGCCGGAGTGGGAAGCGAAGATCGACGAGCTGATGGAGGCGGTGGATACATATGTACCGCGGCCTGATCGCGCGGTTGACCTGCCCTTCCTGATGCCGATCGAGGATATTTTCTCGATTTCGGGACGCGGGACGGTGGTTACCGGACGCATCGAGCGCGGCAAGGTGAAGGTGGGCGAGGCTTGCGAGATCGTCGGATTCCGCGAGACGCGGCAGACGGTTTGCACGGGCGTGGAAATGTTCAAGAAGCAGTTGGACGAAGGCATGGCGGGCGACAACGCGGGCATTCTACTGCGCGGCATTCCGAAGGAAGACGTGGAGCGCGGGATGGTGTTGGCGAAGCCTGGATCGATCACGCCGCACACGAATTTCAAGGGTGAAGTGTACATTCTGAGCAAGGAAGAAGGCGGTCGTCACACGCCGTTCTTCAAGGGCTATCGACCGCAGTTCTACTTCCGCACGACGGACGTGACGGGAGTGGCGGAGCTGCCCGAAGGCGTTGAGATGGTGATGCCGGGCGACAACGTGCAGTTGACGGTGGAGCTGATTACGCCGGTGGCGCTGGAAAAGGGTCTCCGGTTCGCAATCCGCGAAGGCGGCCGCACGGTGGGCGCTGGCACCATCTCGGAGATTATCAAGTAACAGGGAACAGGGGAACAGAACAGCCAAAGAAGCTGGTCCCTGACAATTGGAAGGATTTTTGAATGCGGGAAATCGTCACATTGCAGTGCACTGAGTGCAAGGAGCGGAACTACTCGACGACGAAGAACAAAAAGACGACCACTGGCCGTCTGGAGTTCAAGAAGTACTGTAAGCGTTGCCGCAAGCACCAGGTGCATAAGGAAGCGAAGTAGAACAGCTAACAGCAAACAGTTGACAGCTAACAGTTGACAATTGATTCGGGATATCCGAGTTCTAACTGTTAGCTGTAGGCTGTCAACTGGTAGCTGTTTTTAGGGGCGTAAGCTCAACGGCTAAACTGTCGGTCTCCAAAACCGAACTTGGGGGTTCGAATCCCTCCGCCCCTGCCAGATTGAGTTAGGATGCGCCCGGCGCGAAGCTTGGCGCGAAGGAACAGAAACATGGCATCGAAGGCAATAACGGCGAACGGCGATGAGCGGCCGGAAAAGCGGCCGGGGGAGAATCCCGTGTCGAAGTTTTTTGGCGGCGTGATTGACCAGTGGAAGGAATTCACGCGATTTTTGAGCGATGTGCGCGCAGAGATGCGCAAAGTGGTTACGCCCTCGCGCAAAGAAGTGGAATCCACGACCACGGTGGTGATCATCGCGGTTTTCATCTTTGGCGTGTTCTTTCTCGTGGTGGACACGATCTTCCAGTACGGCCTGCATGCGCTACTGGGCAGGCTGGGCGGATTTTAGCCATAACTGCGGGCGTGAAACGAGAGCATGATGGCAGATGAATTAGGACAAGCCGGACAGACTGAACAGGCCGCCGAGCAGGCTGAACAAGCCCCCGAACAGGCAGTCCCTGTGGCGCAGCCGCAGCCGGAGCGCAACGAGCGCTTCAGGTGGTACATTTTGCACGCCTACTCAGGCTTCGAGCGCAAGGTGCGTGAGTCGATTGCGAGCCGGGTGGAAGCCTTCGGGCTGGGCAACAAGGTGGGCCGCGTGATGATTCCCACCGAGCCGGTGACGGAGATTGTCAACGGCAAGAAACGCACCGTGGAACGGGTCTTTTTGCCCGGTTACGTGCTTGTCGAGATGGAACTGGACAACGAAATGTGGCACGTGTTGAAGGACACGCCCAAGGTAACGGGTTTTCTGGGCACGGGCGACAAGCCGGTGGCGCTGACGGAGGACGAAGTGAGTGGAATCCTCTTCCGTTCCGAGACCTCCAAGGACAAGCCGCGGCTCAAGATCAAGTTTGAGAAGAACGAGCAGGTTCGCATTACTGACGGGCCGTTTGCCAACTTTAACGGCGTGGTGGATGAGATCAACGAAGATCGCGAGACGCTGAAGGTCATGGTGACCATCTTCGGACGCTCCACCCCGGTTGAGCTGGAGTTCGGCAAAGTGGAAAAGATTGAGTAGTTGGTTTTAGCTGCTAGCAACTAGCTTTCAGCTTCTAGCCGGATGTGCCCAACTGGCGGGTTCCGGTTGCGAGCGAACGCTGCGGCGCCAACACCAAAATTTGAACAAGGAAAATTTCCAGCCGAAAGCTAGAAGCCAGAAGCTAGAAGCTGGTTCCAAAGGAATACATCATGGCAGCTCCGAAGAAAATTACGGGTTACGTCAAACTGCAGATCCTTGCCGGCAAAGCTACGCCGGCGCCGCCAGTTGGCCCCGCGCTTGGTCAGGCGCAGGTCAACATCATGGAGTTCTGCAAGCAGTTCAACGCGCGCACGCAGGGCAAGGAGCTGGAAGGGCTGGTTGTTCCAGTCGTCATCTCAGTCCATGCCGACCGCAGCTTCAGCTTCATCACCAAGACGCCTCCGGCAGCGGTTCTGCTGCTGAAGGCTGCCGGGATCCCCAAGGGCTCGGGCACGCCGAACAAGGAAAAGATCGGCAAGGTGACCGAAAAGCAGGTGCGCGAGATCGCCACGCAGAAGATGCCCGATCTGAACGCCGCCTCGGTTGAGACGGCCATCAAGAGCATCAAGGGCACGGCCCGCTCGATGGGCATTGACGTGGTGGCATAAGCCTCGGCGCGAAAGAATTTCGCACGCAAGAAGGCCCTCCCCCGACGGGAGGGCCTTTCTGCGTGTGGCAAGCGTTGCCGGTCAATGAACCTCGACCGATTTGATCGCGAAATCGGATGTAGATGATGTCGTAAACCGGAGCTTGTTCGTGTTACCGGGCCGGTTCAGCTTTGCCTGAATCCAGACTGTTGCGGGCAGCGATCCGGTGGACGGAAAAGCTACATTCGTTCCCGTCTCTCCGTTGACGTAAAGACCGACGACCTTCGTCCCATGTCCCCGGTTGGTGTAAACAATCTTGATCTGAGCAAAGGAAGAGGAAACCTGGGCCAGATGATCAAATACGGTCTCGGAGTTGTTGCTGGCCTTCCTTTCTTTGTCCTCAACAATCGCGGGTGTGTAATGCGAAAAGCTCCCTTCATGGCCTCGAACGATCAGCAGCAGGCCATCTTGTGCGGGAATGGTAGCTTGGAATGGCCCTTTGATTGTCCCCAGGTCTTTGCCGCCCCACACGTCGCGAACCGCAGCGGAGGCGCCGCTCAAGCCAAGATCGGCCCACTCAACAGACATGGGCACAGGAGATTTTGTCCGATTCAGGAGGAGGACCGCACGAGCACCCGGAGCTGACAGAATCTTCGACCAAACCTGTAGGCCGGAGGACGGCTCTTTGACTTTCACGCATTGGAGACCCAGCGCATCCTGATCGATGGCAAGTGCGTCCGGGTTGCTGAATGTGGCCAGGGTCTCCGCGTCGAGCTTCGCCACATCGGCGCCGATGATCAGCGGAGCGCCTGAGATGACCCACAAGGACATATGAAGGCGATTTTGCTCGGCACTGAGTCCGGGCATACCCAGCACCATCATGTCGGGATCGTTGTAATACCCCGTGTGCTGCGCTTCCGGATGGATGCCTTGGTCAAAGTTGCGGAGCATCATATCGAATGAGACCTTCCGGTCAGCATGCACGTTGTTGGCTACGATGGGAGCTACAATGTCGTCGCTTACGCGCCAGATGCTCTGCTCCGCGCCGCCTACGCCCGGCCCCCAAGTCCACGAGCTCTGCTTGCCCCAATTGCAGATGGAATAGTAAAGGCGTTTTCCTGTTATCTTTTCGGCTCTGGCCATGGCTCGAGCGATTTCCGCGTACTGCACGGCCGCGCTGAGGTCTTCTTTGTCGCCGCCGCACCAGTCAACTTTGACGTAATCGAAACCCCACTTGGCAAATTGCAAAAAATCCTGTTCGTAGTGGCCTTTGCTGCCGACATGCGAGTAGGGCACGCCAAGATCGGGGAACATCGAGCAGCCCTCGTGGCCCGTATCGGTGTAGATCCCGGCCTTCAGTCCCAGCGAATGGATGTAGCGCACGATGTTCGCCATGTCGCCAGGATGATCACCGGAGGCGATGGCGGGCCACCTCTTCGGATCGACAACGATATTTCCATCCGTATCGCGATCCCCCAACCACCAGCCTTCGTCAATATTCACATACGCGTAACCAGCCTTGTGGAGGCCAGAGGCAACCAGAGCCTGAGCCTCCTTCATGGCCACATTCGAATCAATCGTGTTGGAGAAAGAATTCCAGGAGGACCAAGCCAGAGGTGGCAGCGGAGTCCTGGCCAGAGGGGGCTCAACAGATTGTGCCGAGGCCGCAAAAAAACCCGAGAGGAAAACCAGGCACAAGACTGAGCGCGATTTAGTAAATGTTTTCAAGAAAAAGCAAGTCATTACTCTCCTCATTCCTGACGGTGCCCGTCGATTCAAGGGTCTGTGATCAATTGCACTACTTAGATAACTCAAACCAGACCCAAGAGTTCAAAAAGCAGAGATCCGGTGTAGAGGGTGGCGGGATAGCGCTGTATCCAGCATTTAGGGCTCGCACAACTCGATTCTGGAAACCGGGTCCTACGCTGCGCGGCTAAAAGGCTCGATTTTCGGCTGCTTCTTTTTGGATGCCTGCCACAAGTCGTAGTCGGTTTGCAGCTCATACCAGATTTCAGCGTGGGTTCCGAACGCGGCTGAAAGGCGCAGCGACATATCAGCCGAAATACCGGCCGTGCCATTGAGAATGCGGGAAAGCGTTGCGCGAGAAACCTGCAAATGCTTCGCGGCGGTCGTTACGTCGATGTCGCCCAGGAATTCCCGAAGCACTTTACCTGGGTGTGGCGGATTGTGCATACGCATATCGTTCCTCCTAGTGGTAATTCACAATCCTCAGAACCAGCGGCCCAGGGTAACGAACACCTTGCGATGGCCGTCGTCGCCGGCTGAGACGCCAAAGGTGAAAAGGCCGATTGGCGTATTCGCGACCACTCCCAGGAGGCCATCCTGGCGCAAAATCGCCGCTGCTTCCGGCGACCAGATCTCGCCTGCCTCGTAGCTGAAGACGCCGTAGAGCCCATGCCCGAGGCCGGTGGGCAAAGCCGCGAGGCGGTGCATATAACCGGCGCGGGCCGAGTATGTGTCGGTGCCCCGGTACTCATCAAACGAAGATGCGGAGAGGCGCATCGGCCCTCCGAGCGTGAAGCGGTAGGGCTCGGCGACATTGGCGCGCAAGTAAGAGTTGATCTCCCCGTTGATGCCGAAGATGTTGGTCTTTTTCCAGGAGCGGGTTGCGCTGGCGGAGAGCTTGACCAGCGGTGCGTTCGAGCTTCCGGCGGCGTGGTAGAACGCGCCGGCCGAGGCCGCCATGCGGAAGCCGTTGGGCGAGAAGACGCCTGCCGTGGCTCTGTCGATATAGATGTGCAGCAGGCCGGTTTGCGCGGTTCCATTGAGATATGGGCCGCCGCCCGTGCCGGTGGTCAGGCCCCAGCGTGTATTCTCGGCACGCCAGTCAGCCGAGATTTGCAACTGATTGGAGAAGGTGCGGCCGGCTTCAACGCCAGCGGCAAGATTTTGCTGGAAGCGCTCGGCGATGCGCTTCTGATTAGCCCAGATGTAGACCGGCGTGCGAAGAAGGCTAATGCGAGGCTCAAGAAAATAGCCACTGGGAGTGAGCAGGCGGTAGTACTCGGCGGAGAGATCGGTCATGTAGCCAATGCGGGCGTTGGCGCGCAGTTCGGAGCCGAAGCCGCCGAGGTCTTGATCGACCAGCCGCAGGGTCATCTCGCCGCGGCTGATGTTCGAGGTGGCAGCGGACAACTCGGGGCTGATCAGCAGATAGGGCGGCCCGGTGCGATCTTTGCTGAGGTGGACCAAAATTCCCGTGTCGGGGGCTGGAGTGCCCGAGTCAAGGGCAGCGGAGGCGGACGGTGCGGGCTGAGGAGCAAAGGTCTCCCAAGTGGCTGAAATTTCGCCGTTGGACTGGATGTGTTTTAGGGCGTCAAAGGTGGCGGCGGGTGTGATGGGCTGGCCATCGAGGGGCTTCATGTCCGCAAGAACCTCACGAACGGCGCCCGGCTCAAGACCCGGCTCCGGGCCTTTCACGCGGAGTTGGCGCAGCAAGCCGGGCGATGGGCGGCGGCGGCTATCGCGAGCGGCCAGGTAGAGCTTCCAGCCGTTGTCGTCGAGGGCATAGAGCATGAGCGCGGCGCGGTTCTGCTCGGCGGCTTTGTAGCCGGCGTCAATCAGTTGGGTGGCGCGTGTGTAATCGGCGGAAGAAAAG
>Ga0224529_1001231_pt1 | contig 16010 bp, 13 predicted proteins | sample CBST50metaG_FD_179893 | JGI IMG/M metagenome (GOLD analysis project Ga0224529, IMG submission 179893) | Peat soil microbial communities from Stordalen Mire, Sweden - C.B.S.T50 | ecosystem: Environmental > Terrestrial > Soil > Wetlands > Peat | place: Sweden: Norrbotten County, Stordalen Mire... | reverse complement strand
GTCGTCGAGATTGACATACTGGTAGCCCGCCGCCTGCATGCCGCTGCTTGCCAATTCCGTCGCGGTCTGTTCGATGACCGTCTCGTTCAGGCCGCTGCATCCAAAATGGTTCCAGCTATTCCATCCCATCGGCGGAGTCAAAGCCAACCCGTTGCTTGACGCCCCCGCACGAGGCGCAAAAAACAGAACCAAAAAAATAGCACATACCGCAAGTCTGGGCACAAAGCGCCAAACAGGAGCCAACCTCTTCAAACTGCGCATCACGCCCACCACCGAAATCGGAATCATCGTACAAGAGTAATCTCTTCCGTTGCCTCTGGATGGGCGCCCTCGTCGCAGCGCCTACTTGAACTCCCCAAAATGCACATCTTCGGGAACCGAAGGCTCATCCAGGAACTGAATCGTCGTTGCCGGCCCCAGATTCGCGGGCTCGGTCCAGGACGCAAGCGCCCACACCACCTGCTTTGCCGGAGTCACCTCGATAGCCTGCAAAGTCCCCGCCATGTTCTGCGCAGCCGTGCTCCACTCGTTCACCCAGTTGTTGATCACAGTGTTCCCGTTCGGCAGCCGCCAAGCCTGTTGCAGGCTGGCAAACTTGTAGTCGGGCGTGTCGGCCTGGCTCCAGCTCCACACCGAGTCGCCCCGCCGCGTCACTTCCCGAACCCCCTTGGAATCCGTAATCAGCGCATTGCCGTTCTTCAGCGGCATTACACCCCAAATGCCGATCCCCGGAAACGACCAAAGCTCATTCCCATTCGAGTCGTACTCCACCACCTTGCTCAGGTCCATGTGCGCCACCAGCAGGGTTCCCTGCGGGGTCAGCCGCGCATGCCTGAACTGTCCATGCGTACTCGACGGCTGCCTGGTCTTGAGCGTGATTTCCTTCTCCGTCGCTCCGGTAACAATGTTGACCACCCGCAGCAGCGCCGGGTCGCCGTTCTGAATGTAGAGGACGCGCTCCTTCCCGATGGGCACGGCAGTATGCACCTCAAAGCCGGCCGGGGCGTCGTAGTTCCACACCACCTTCTTCTCCGGCGTAATCAATGTCACGCCAAACTGATGCGCGAAGAGAATGTTGCCGTTCGAGAGCATCACCGCGTCGCTGATCTCGCCCTTGCCCGCCGGGTCGCTATAACTCCAAACAATCTTTCCCCCGCGCACAATGTAGATATTCCGCTCATGCGACTCCCCGGCATACATAAAGTCGTGCTGGGCCAGCCCCTTGCCGGGCAGTTGAGCAGGCGCAGCCGGACCTTGCGCGTAAATTCCTCCGGAAACACCAAGAAAAACCATAACAACCGCTGCTTTCAACATCATTCGATCTTCTCTCCCATGAATCGAAATGCTTTGCCGTGCCGCATTCGGTAACTGTTTCTCCGCCAGCAAGCATACACCGCCGCCTGCTCTCCCCGACACGCCGCCGGATGACTCGGTGCTGCGTGCGCCCTGGTCTCGACTTTGAAACCTCGGATGCGCCAATATCTGTCGTACCCATCCTTGCTGTCCCCCTGACAGCCCAACTCGCGCCGGCGCGTTACGTACATAGATGAACCCGGGCCGGGTCACCCAAAACAGCTCCGTGCCCTGTCCTTGCGCCTTTTTTCTGGCGCAAGGGCGGGAAAGCACAGCCCTCAATCAGCCCCGTTCATCAGGGCGCACAGAGCCGAAGATCCTGTGACGCTTTTCTGTCGCAAGGGGTGGCGAACCAGGAACCTCGACTTCTCACAAAATGCACTAAACTCAACCTGTGGGCTTTCAGGACTTCCTCGGCAATCCGCAAACCGTCACCCATCTCCGCGAGAGCATCGCTGCCGAGCGCTTTCCTCACTCGCTCATCCTTGCCGGCCCTCGCGGCTCGGGCAAATACACCTTGGCGCTGATGCTGGCCAAGGCCGTCAACTGCCTCCATCCCACCGAAACAGACGGCCTGCCCGACTTCTGCGGCGTCTGCTCCAACTGCGCCCGCATCGGCGACTCGGCCAACCTTGAAGAGCGCGTAGCCGAGGCCGTCGCCGCCCGCGAAAACCTGCGCGACACCGACAAGCGCGAGACTCGCATCCTCATCCAGACCCACCCCGACGTGCTCGTCGTCCCACCCGATCCGCCGCAACTGCTCATCAAGCTCGGCCAGGTCCGCCAGGTCATCCACGTCGCCTACTACCGCCCGCCGGTCGAGTCCAAACGGTCGTTCTCCATCTTCACCTCTTCGGCCTTCATGAAAGAGGCGGCCAACAGCCTGCTCAAAGTCCTCGAAGAACCACCCGAGCACACCTCGCTCATCCTGCTCACTGAGAATCCGCAAGAGTTGCTGCCCACCATCCGTTCCCGCGCCGTCGTCTACCGCCTGGGCGCAATCCCCGCCCTCGATCTTGAGGCCCTGCTGGCCCTGCGCCGTCCCGAACTCAAGCCGCCCGACCGCGCCTTGGCCGCGCGCCTCGCCGAGGGCGCCGTGGGCCGCGCGCTCACCATCGACCTCGGGGTTTACCTCGCCAGCCGCCAGGATGCGCTGGTCCTGCTCCGCACCGCACTGCGGGAACCTGATTACTCCCAGCTTTTTCACGCCACTGAGAGCTACCGCGCCGGCGCCGCCGGACAGGAAAAGACCATCAACCTCCTCCGCGCCCTCGGCAGCCTCATCGAAGACCTGCTCCTGGTCCTGGCCGGAACGCCGCAGTTGATCCGCAACCTCGATCTGGCCGCCGAATTGGACCGCATGGTGCGAGACTCCGCCCTCACCGTGGATTGGATCGACTCCGCGGCCCGCGCCCTGGCTCAGGTCGAGCAGGGCATGCGCCGCAATCTCCTCCGCTCGCTCTCGCTCGATGCCATGGCCGTCAGCATCAGCCGCAACTGATCCGAAGTCAGTCCCGCCTTTGCCCCCCCAAAAAACAAGAGCAACCCCCGCCCACAGCCGGGCATCTCTTCGTGTACAAGCAATCCCAGCCATTGCCCGGATATCGGTACTCGACAAGCCTTTCCCGGCATCAGGGCCCGGTACACGGCGGTTTCCTGAGCATGGGGCACACGCAAGAGGAATCAAACGGGTTCTTCCGTTATTAACTCTTGACTAACACAAATAGACCGCACGTTTCTTGGGCGGCATCTTCAATGCTTCACCGTTTCCCAGGGAGGGTTGTTCCCCATGTCCAGTTTGCCCAGTCAAGCGATTCTGCCCTCCGTCCGCAACAAACTCGGGCCACGGCCCGACCGGCTTCAAGCCCGTGCCGGAGGAAACTCGCCCGCGCCGCTGTCCTTCCGTTTCCCTGCGCGCGCCGGCGAGGACGAGCCCCCGCGCCGCGATGCCGAGCTCTTCTACCTGCAAAAGCAGATCCAGGCGCAGACGCCCATGGTCATCGTGCTCCAGGACGGCGAGCATGTCGAGGGCTGCATCGAGTGGTACGACCGCAACGCCCTCAAGGTCCGCGGCCGCGCAAAGACTCTGGTCTATAAGTCCGCAATCAAGTACATGTACAAACTGGGCGACGCCGGCCAATAAGACCGTTCCGGGAGGAATAGGGAGTAGGGGTTAGGGGTTAGGGAAACCCTGAACAAACCAAGAGTATTTATCTCTACGGAAATTTTGAAAGAGCGGGGCTTTATAGGCCGCGGAAAAACGCGACCCGGAGGGAGGCGGGGTTTTAACCCCCGCATAAAGCCAACAGAATCAACAATGGCTTTAGCCACGGAGGGACGCTTTGCGCCAATTCCGCCCAAAATCCCGAGTTTTTCCGCAGCCTGTTTAGCCATGCCGTTGACTAACTCCCTCCGCCGCAAGCCTGCTTCCTATTCCCTACTCCCTACCCCCTGATCCCTGCCTTTATCAGCCGGTCCCGGATCGCCGCGCCAATTCCCTCCGCCTGCGGCATCGGGCAAAGGATCACGGCACACCGCTGCGCATCCAGAGCTCGCAGACCCGCATAAAGCTCGCGCGCCATCTCATCCGGAGCGGCCCATCGCCCCCACGCCCACACCGCAGCGGCCTCAATCGGCGCGGCAACCTCCGCCGGCAGCATCACTCCCACCCGTTTCCCGCTCCAGTCCCGAGCCGCCTCGGCCAACCGAGCGCCCAATTCAGCCAGCGGAGCCTCCACCAGCACCAGCCTCGCTTTGGGCGCATAATGCCGCAGCCCCACGCCCGGCGACGGCAGCCCTTCTCGCGGCGTCCTTTGCGGCGTTCCGGCCTCGCGAAACACCTTCACCGCACCGGCAACCTGGCGAATCTGCGCGGCTGTAACCGCTCCGGGGCGGTAGATCACCATCGGACTTTGGCCAGGGTCGAGCACCGTGGACTCGACCCCGTGCTCGGCCGGTCCCGCGTCCACAATCGCATCGATTCGCCCATCCAGATCCTCAAGCACATGCGCCGCCGTCGTCGGACTGGTGTGCCCAAAGGTATTGGCGCTGGGCGCGGCCACCGGAACCCCCGCCCGCCGGATCAGTTCCAGCGCCACCGGATGCGCCGGCATTCGCACCCCCACCAGCGGCCGTCCCGCCGTCACCGCATCTGAAATCGCGGCCGTCCGCCTCAGCAGCAGCGTCAGCGGTCCCGGCCAAAACGCTTTCATCAGCAACCGCGCAGCCTCGGGAACCTCCTCCACCAGCCCTTCGAGCATCGCCTCGCCGGCAATATGCACAATCACCGGATCCCACTTGGGCCGCTGTTTGGCCGCAAAAATCCGCGCCACCGCCGCCTCGTCCAGCGCATTCGCCCCCAGCCCGTAGACGGTCTCCGTGGGCAGCGCCACCAGTCCCCCCGCGCGCAGAATCCGCGCAGCGTGCTGCAGCGCGTCTTGAGCCTCTGCCGTCTCCAGATGCTCCGCGTCCACAACCAATCGCAGTGTCTTCACTCTTCTATTCTCGCCTTTTTCAGACAGTGGGTGCCCCACCTTCGCCGATTCGCGTTTTCTGCGAATCGGTTAAGGTGGGATAGATTCACCTGTCGACAGCCCTTTATTGCTTTTTTTTGCCGCATACGGGTGTCCAAGTCTCGTGTTTGGGATCTGCGCATCGACAAACTCCAGCTCGCATCGCCCGCCTGCCGTATACTCACTTCTTGCCATGCCCGTAGAAACCGAAATCAAATTCCGCGTCGAAGACCGGCCCGGCCTCACCCACCGCCTTGAGACCGCCGGATTCACCCTGCTAACCCCTCGCAGTTTCGAGAGCAATATTCTCTATGACACTCCGGACCGCCAGATGCGCGCCCGCACTGAAATCCTGCGCATCCGCAGCTATGCCGGCCGCTGGACCGTCACCCACAAACGCCTCCCCGACTCCGGGCCCGGCGAAGACCGTCACAAGCACCGCATCGAAACCGAAACCGAGGTCGCCAATGGCGATGCGCTTGCCACAGTCTTCCTCTCCCTCGGTCTCGTCGCCGCCTTCCGCTATGAAAAATGGCGCACCGAGTGGACCGACGGCGAGGGCCACTGTGTCGTCGACGAAACCCCCATCGGCGACTTCGCTGAACTCGAAGGCTCCGCCGAATGGATCGACCGCGCCGCTCTGCGCCTCGGCATCGACCCCTCCCAATACATCACCCTCAGCTACGGCCGCCTCTTCGACCTCTGGCGCCAGCAGCACAATTCGGCAGCCCAAGACCTCACCTTCGCCGCCGTCGCCCCCGCCGGTACGGCATAGCAACCGCCTCGCAAACAGCCTCTCCGCTCCCCTCCGAGCAAATATTCAAAAAGTGCTAATGCCGTTTCACCTCCCGCCGATAACTCAAGTGAGCAAGTTCTAAAACTTCAGGAGGGCAGTGAACATGAAATGGTTTGCAAACAGAGGATTCGGGTTCCCAAAAACAGCGGTAAAGATCTTCCAGGTTGCCGCGCTGGCGCTTGCGGTGACGATGGTGCTTCCCGCCAGGGCGGCAGACGAGCGCGCCGTCAAGTCGCGCGTACAACCTGTCTATCCGGAGTTGGCCAAGCGCATGAGAATCACCGGCGCCGTCGAGGTCAAGGCCACCGTGGACGCCGATGGCAAGGTCAACGATGCAAAAGCGCTCAGCGGCAATCGCATGTTGTCGCCCGCGGCAGAGGAGGCGGTGCGCAAGTGGAAGTTCGCGCCCGGCCCCGGCGAGGCAACCGTGCAAGTTGAAATCAACTTCGTTCTCTCTGAGTAGCAAGCAGCGGCTGCACGCACCCAGTGGGGTGTTCACCGTTGCGTGGGCGGCAACTCAAGCAGAAATGCCCATTGATCCGGCCCACAAATGATGCGTCCGGTGCCCCATCCTCTCTGCCATACTGAGCAAACCTGAGCGTAGCGAAGGGGCGTCAGGGACCGGCGGTTGCTCTTCTGACGAGGGGGTGGGGCGCATGTTGTTTTTACCCCTGTTTTTTGGTAGGGAGGAAGGCCTTTGGGCAGGGTTCTCATGCAACTATTCTGCGCCGGCGGGCTGTAATTCTCTGCAAACGGCGAACCGTTTTTTCAGCGGAATGGGTGGGAAACCACGAACCAGCACCGATCCCGAACCAGTCAATTCCTCCCAAAAACTCAGTCCAAAGGGCAATTTATGTTTCTCCGCTTGACAAAATGTTTGTATTACATAACAATATATTTTAGAAAATGAACAGCGCCACCCAAAAACCTCCCGGCGAAAGCGGCCTTTACAACCGCATCGCCGTCCTGCGCGCCGAGCGCGGCATCAGCCGCCAAGAGCTGGCCGACGCCATGGATGTGAACTACCAGACCATCGGCTTCCTGGAGCGTGGCGATTACAGCCCCAGCCTCAAGCTGGCCCTCTCGCTGGCCGAGTACTTCGGGCTACCGGTCGAGGCGATCTTCTCCAAACAGCCGTTCCAGCCGCTCAGTGAGCAGGTCTATGGTCGCGGAGCCGAACAGCACGCATCGGAATCACCCGCACTACCGGAGGAAAACAAACGATGATCTCGGCGAACAGCAATCTCTTTGGTCTCTCTCTTGCCCGTCAGCGGACCCGCCGTTGGCTGGTGGGAATCTTCTGGGGCGGGTTGATTCCCCTGCTGTGTGTGGGATTTCTACACTTTTATGTCAATGCCCATGGATCGAACAACTTTGCCTTGCAGTTGCCTTTTCAGTCGATCTTCTGGATCGTGATTCTGCTCGGAGGGGTTCGCGCGGGGGGATGGGTCAAACCGTTCCGTACACAAAGGCAGGGGCGCAGCATAGTGCAGCCTCTCTTTGGCAAATCACTTACCCAACGGGATTTAATCGCGCAGGAGTTGGCAATCGATGAGCGGGAGATCACTGAGCGGGACCACATTCATTTTGTGGCTTACTCCATTGCGCAGATCATGGTGTTGGTTCTTTTCGTTTCCTATAGCCTGATGGGCTCCTGGAAACAGGAGTTGCTACTGCAAGCCGGTCCAGTGTTTTTCTTCCTGCTGACACTCACCCTATGGACCCTGCCGCAAACCCTGATTATGTGGACCGAGCCTGATATGGAGACGGAAGCAGAAGCACCTTTGGCATGAACAAAAAGCCCGTGGCTAAAGCCATTTTTGCCGAGGAACTGATTTCACGGGCCTGAAGGCCCGTGCTCCCTCCGGTGAGGCCGATTGCAAAAGGCTTGATCGTTACTCGATCACCGCAACCTTGGCCCTTTTGCCCAGGCGGACGACGATGCGCGCTGGCAGCTTGGGGAGCTGAACCGTCAAACCGCCAAACACATCCCCATCCAGCTTGACGGCCTTCTCGGCAATCTTGCGATTGGCTTCGGTGGCACTTGCCGCCAGCCCCATCTGCACCAGCAATTTGCGAATCTGCAATTCCCCCTTTGGCCCGGCCACATCCGCAAAGACGACCGTGACCTCTTCCAGATCCTCGGCCGTCTCTTTCTGCTGGAACATGCGCGCCCAGTTTTCGCCGGCGCTCAAGGCTGCGGCGTCGCCGTGGAAACCGGCGGTGATGGTGCGGGCAAGGCGCTTTTTGGCTTCCATGGGGTGCAGCGTGCCGGTGGCGACTTCGGCCTTGAGCGCGTCCACCTCGGAGATGCGAAGATCGGTCAGGAAGACCCAGTACTTCCACATCAGCGCGTCGTTGATGCTCATCAGCTTGCCGTACATCTCGGCCGGCGGCTCGTTGATGCCGATGGCGTTGCCCAGCGACTTGGACATTTTCTGCACGCCGTCCAGACCTTCGAGAATCGGCGTCATCAGCACGATCTGCGGCTTCTGCCCGTAGTGTCGCTGCAATTCGCGCCCGCAGAGCAGATTGAACTTCTGGTCGGTGCCGCCCAGTTCGACGTCGCACTTGAGAGCCACGGAGTCATAGCCCTGCATCACCGGGTAGAGGAATTCGTGGAGGCTGATGGGCTGCTCGGCCTCGTAGCGCTTGTGGAAGTCGTCGCGCTCGAGCATCTGCGAAACGGTAAAGTGCGCCGTCAGCCGGATCGTCTCCTCGTAGCCGAGCTTGCCCAGCCACTCGGAGTTGTAGCGGACCTCGGTCGCGCTCTCGTCCAGAATTTTGAAGACCTGCTGCTTGTAGGTCTCGGCGTTGCGGTCGATCTGCTCGCGAGTGAGCGGCTTGCGGGTGACGTTGCGGCCGGTGGGGTCGCCGATGAGCGAGGTAAAGTCGCCCACCAGGAAGATGACCGTGTGCCCCAGTTGCTGAAAATGGCGCAATTTGCGCATCAGCACCGTGTGGCCCAGGTGCAGGTCGGGCGCGGTAGGGTCGAAGCCGGCCTTCACACGCAGGGGGCGTCCGGTTTTGCGGCTGTCTTCAAGGCGTTCGCGCAGGTCGCTGACGCGGATGATTTCGGCCGCGCCCTTCTGAAGCAGGTCAAGCTGTTCGTCTACGGGCAGGAATTCTTGCATGTCAGTACAAGTATAAAGTTTGCGGGGCAGCCGCCCTCGTTTAAGGAGACTCTGAACAAGCGCTTCTGGTGAGGCCGCATTCCCTCGGGGGCTAAACATGCTGCGGAAAAACCCAGAATTTCGGGTGAAATTGGCGAAGAACGTCCCTCGGGGGCTAAAGCCCGCATTCATTTTGCAGTATGTACGGCACGGCTAAAGCCGTGCGCTTTCAAAAAACTCGACTTGCGCAGAGCTTCCTTAGCCCGCACCCTTCAAGGCCCTACCCTTCAAAGCAGTTGAACGACCATCTGCGTGGCGGACACCACTAAAAATTCAGCGTAATCTTCGCCGTCATCGCGCGCGGAGTTACAAAGTGCGTTCCGCTGAAGGTAGACAGGAAGTTATAGAGCGCGTACTTATCGGTTATGTTGACAGCGGTCAGGTTCAGGCCCACCTTGTAGCGCTCTTTGTGGAAGATATTATCCTGGCCGAGCGAGGCGTCAAAGAGGCTGCGCGGGGCGATGCGCGGCGGGTTGTGATCGTCGTTCTCGGTGCCCGGCGCGGGGATGGAGATGAGCGAAGAGGTGTACTGCGAGGGCATGCAGGACTTGAAGCCCGAAGTGACGGTTGCCCTCACGCCATTGCACGCGATGCCGGACTGCGCCTGCTGGTCATTGGACAGGCCGCTCAGGTCTACGGGAGTTGTCGCGTTGACCGCGAAGGGCATGGCTCCGGCAACCTGGCCGGAGTCATAGCGCCAGTTCCATCCCGCCCAGGCTCCGTTCAGCAGCCCGTGCCGGGCAAACTGATATTGCGCGTGCGTGGTCTGGTTGAACTTTTCGTCGTGATCGATACGAAACGCCTGCCCGGCAGTGGTGGTGGGCACGGTGCCCAGTCCGCCCACCTGCGGCGAGAAGAAGCGGGCCGCCACGCTGGACATGACCACCTCGGCGGAAAAGCCGTGGAAGTTGGGCATGCTGACGTTTGCCGCAACTCCGGGAATCTTCGAGTTATGCCAGTCAATGGGAAATGTTATCGGGGTGTTACCCAGCACGCTGAAGTCGAAGCTGTTGTGGGTGTACTTCCAGATGTATTCACCGCCCGCCACGAAATGGGAGCCAAGCGCCTGTTGCAGGCCGGCGTGGAACTCGTTTCGAAAGCCGGGAGGCAGCGAAGCGGTAACGCAGGGAACCAACCCCTGGATCACCGCGTAGTTGCAGCCCTGACTTGAGAGCACAAGATTCTCGTTGAAGGGCGTCTCGAGCGTGCGCGCATAGGAGAGGCGAAGGATGGTGTTGGACGGCTTGACGTGGTAGCTGAGGCCAACGCGTGGCTCTGCCTGGCGAGCCACGGTGAGGCCGTTGTAAAGGTCGCCGCGAATGCCCAAGTTGAACTGCCAGTTGCCGGCCGTAATTGCGTCCTGAATGTAAAGGGCCAGTTCTTTCACGTCGGTGCGTCCGTGGAAGTAGAAGAGCCCGGTAGCCTGGGTGGGCCGCGTCAGATCGTAGGGAGCGAGCAGCGGGTTGTAGTTCGGGTTGATTCCATACGCATGTGCCGCGCACTGCCCGACGGATGTAATCAGAGGCGAAACAACCGGATTTCCATCGGCATCGAGGCACGGCGCATTGAAGGTGGGATCGACGATCCCCAGGCCATCGCTCTCGCGCAGCAGCGTCTGCTCATAGGTAGCGCCGGCCTTCACGTTTTGCACGCCGCGGCTCCAGGAAAGGTCGGAGTGGACGCCGAGGTTGGTCAGGCTGCGCGTCTGGGAGACGGTTTCGCGCTGCAAGTCGGCCGGCCCCACGTCAGAGAGAGGATTGCCGCTGGGGTAGTAGTCGAACTGGTCCTTGCGCACAAAGGCGCCGGTATTCACCACGGCATGCGTATCGATGACGTGGGTCCAGGTGGGCGAGAGGTTGAAGGTGCCGATCTTCGACCGCTGATCCGTCGCTGGCAACGATCCCGAAGTCAGCGCGCCGTTGAATTGCGCCGGGTTCAGGTTGTCATAGGAGTTGGGCGTTTGAAACCAGGAGCGGGTATAGCCCAGGTTCAATTGCACCGTGTCGTTGGAGTTGATGCGGTAATCGGCGCGATTGAAGACGTTGGCCTCGTTGCCCTTGTCGTGGAAGGACTTGAACTCCGGCGGATCGAGGAACCGGCTGGTGTTGAGGAAGTTGGCGGCCAGAAAGTCGCCGGCCTTGGCGCTGCCCGCGGCCAGGTTGAAGCCGGTGTTGACCGAGCCGAAGGAGCCATACGACGTGTTGACGTTGCCGGTGGGCTTGGGCGTGTCGAGGCCGGAGCGGGTGGTGACTTTGATGACCACGCTGGTCTTGTCGCCAAACTCGGCCGGCGGCGCGCCGCTGATGACTTCAAGCGACTGCACGGAGTCGAGCGGAATCTGGTTGGAGAAGACCTTGCTCTGCTGGTCGGTAATGGACTGGCCGTCGACGGAATAGGAGTTCTCCGCATGGTCGCCGAGGCCGTGCATCTGGCCGTCGGAGTCGGAAGAGATGCCGGGGGTGGAGAGCGTCACCAGTGAGCTGATGCCGGAGGACTCGCTCTCGATGGGCAGCTTGTCTATCAACTCGCGGTCCACGTCGGTGTGATATGTGGAGTCGTTCTCGATGAGGTCGCCGCCCGCCTCGACGGTGACGGTGGAGTCGGCGGCGGCGATCTGGAGCACCAGCTTGAGGTTGACGCCGACCGTGGAGCGAAGATCGACTGTCTGGCTCAATGGAGCAAAGCCCGCGGCGGAAACGCTGATCCGGTAGGGGTTGAAGGCGATATTCGTGAAAACGAACTGGCCGGTGGCGTCACTGGAGACAGTTCGCTTGAGGCCGCTGAGCGCGTTGACCAGATCAACCGAAGCACCGGGGATCACCGCGCCGGTGGGATCGGTGACCGTGCCGCGCACCTGGCCTGAGTTACCGCTCTGCCCAAGGGGATCAATGGGGGCAGGGGGATTGATTGCCGCCAGAAACATGACAAAAAGGGGAAGAATGCAAAAAATCGTGCCGCGTTTGAACGGCATAGGAAGCCTCCATATGATGGCTGACAACTGCTGAAATCAGGCAGCGGAGGGGAAATTCCGCGACGCCTGAGGAATTCAGAGAGCATCTTTTCCGGATTCTGGAGAATCGTCCGCCGGATGCGTCCTTGCCTCGCCTTGGCGAGAGCAGGTTCATTTTGGCCCGGAGGGCAAGTTCTAGAGAGGATTCGGAAAGATGGGCTAGCAGCCAGATGGAGGCGGACGCGTGAAGAGCTTGGGATGACGGTGGCGGACAACCGTAATCGGCTCAAAGACCGGCTCGGGAGTTCCAACCTTGACCAGGACGACTACGGCCGCCATCACCGCAACGGGCGCCGCGGAGTGCATTACGATGCACAACGGGCAATGGTCGGCATCGCTTTCGAGCTGATGCGTGTGCGCCACCTGGACCACGGTGATCAGCGCCAGCAAGAGAAGGCATACCACGGTCACAACCGGCAAAGCGCTTGGCTTTGGGCGGCGATCACTCGTCGAATATGCCTGAAATCCTGTCAACCAACCATCCCCTGCATTAAGGATACACAGAATTGGACGCACGAGCACAGAAGAGGGTTGCGTTTGGGGGCAGCCCGGACGAGCTTTGCCGCGGCGCCGAGGCTGCCCTGGGAGCAACGCCGGCGCTCATTTTTGCCGCATTTGCGGCGACCCACGGCTGCGCTCAAGGCAGGCTTTGGAGTTATTCGCCGGCACGGAACCGGCGCATTTCATCCAACCGAAGCTATGCTGTTTCGTCTAAACTGTTGGGCGATGAATCATTTCGCATATTTACGGCACTTGCTGACCGGTTCGCTGGCGATTCTGCTGCTGGCGGCGACGGCCACGGCGGCGCAGACGCCTCTTCAGCTCAAGCCCGGCGTCCCCGGCATGGCTACGAACCATCGCCTCATCCTGAAGGACGGCTCCTACCAGTTGGTGCGCAAGTACGAGATTGTGGGCGACCGGGTGCGCTACATCTCCATCGAGCGCACCGGCGACTGGGAAGAGCTGCCCTCCGAACTGGTTGATTGGGATGCCACGCGCAAGTGGGAGCGGGAGCACGCCAACCAGGCCGAAGAAGCAGCTTCACCGGCCATGAAGGAAGCCCAGGACCTGGACAAGGAAGAGGCCGAACAGCGCGCCGCGCAAAAAGCCCGCACGCCCGAAGTGGCCGAGAACCTTGAACTGCCCGATCGCGACGGCGTCTTTGCGCGGGATATCTTTAGAGGCACGCCGGAACTGGTGGAGCTGACTCCCACGGAACTCGGCATGAACGCCAAGACCAAACACGGCATCGGCACGCTGAACCCGATGGCCGGCGCCAAGGCCAGCCTGGAGCTGGAGGGCGCTCACGCCAAGGTTAACCTGCATGTGAACGACCCGGCCATCTTTCTCTCGCTCAACGATCTCGACGACGCCGAGAGTGTCATCTCCCACGCCCTGACCGTGAACACCGGCGGCGCAAAGGAGGTGGCCAACCGCAAGCATGGCGCGCATTCGGCTACGTCGGGGTTCGCCATTGTCCACGTGGACGAGCGCAATGCCGTGCGCATTGTGGGGGCCGTCCACATGAGCCCCACCGGCACGGTAACCCAGGACGAGAACGTAATGCCCGCCAAGGTTGAAGTCATGCCCGGCAAGCATTGGCTCAGGATCACGCCCGACAAGCCCCTGACGATTGGCGAGTATGCGCTGGTGGAGATACTTTCCGCCTCAGACATCAACCAGTCGGTCTGGGACTTCCGCGTAGACCCGCAGATGGCCGATAACCCGGAGGCGGAAGTGCCGGTTCTCGAAGTGCAATGGTAGACAGCCTGGAGATTTGGACAATCGAGTAGCGGACAAGCGCCAGTTCTCGTTCATCACGAGGATTGGCTGGTGGCCCACACTTGAATAGGTGCAACTGATCCGTGCCCCATCCTTTCCGCTTTTTCCTGCGGAAAGGGTGGGATACCATACACAATTTCGGCCTACACAATTTCCAAAAATGCTCTATTCCCGCACGCTGATTCCCAGCGCCTTCATCTTGCGGTAGAGGTGGCTGCGTTCCAGGCCGAGCAGTTCGGCGGCGTGGCTCACGTTGTTGCGGGCTTCTTCAATCTTCTTGAGAATGTACTCGCGCTCGTAGGCGTCGCGGGCCTGTTGTAGCGTGGAAAACTCCTCCGTGGAGCGTGTTCCGGCCTTGTGGGTCAACGGCGGCAGGTGCTTGCGCTCGATGCGCAGGGCGCGGGGATTGAGGATGAGCACCCGCTCGACGACATTCTTCAATTCGCGCACGTTGCCCGGCCAGTGGTACTGGGCCAGCGTCTCCAGCGCATCCTCGCCGATCTCCATGCGCGGGCGTCCGTACTGGCGGCCGAACTCGGCCAGAAACTCGCGCACCAAAAACGGAATATCCTGCTTGCGCTCGCGCAACGGCGGCACGCCGAATGGGACAACATTGAGCCGGTAGAAGAGATCTTCGCGGAAATTGCCCTTGGCGATCTCCTCTTCAAGATCCTTGTTGGTGGAGGCGATGAGGCGGACATCCACGCGCAGGGGCTGCGTGCCGCCGACCGGCGTAAAGAGCTGGTCGTCAAGGGCTGAGAGCACCTTGGCCTGGGTTTTCAGGCTCATGTCGCCCACTTCGTCCAAAAAGAGCGTTCCCCCGTCGGCGCGCTCCAGGGTTCCGCGCTGCTCGGGCGGGCCGCCGGGCTGCGCGCCGTGCCGGTAGCCGAACAACTCGGCTTCGATGTGCGCCTCCGGAATGGCCGCGCAATTCAGTTCGACAAAAATCTGGTCGCGGCGCAGGCTCTCGGCGTGGATGGCGCGCGCGATCAGTTCCTTGCCGGTTCCCGACTCGCCATAGATGAGCACGCGCCCGTTGGTGGGCGCCATCAGCCTTATCTGCTGGCGCAGCGCCTTCACCGGCACGCTTTCGCCGGTAAGCACCGATCCCACGCTGAATTGGCGCTTGAACTCGATGTTTTCAGTGCGCAGCCGCCGCGCCTCGACCGCGTTCTTGAGCACGATGAGCGTGCGATCGAGCGAAAGCGGCTTCTCAAGAAAGTCGTATGCGCCCAGCTTGGTAGCCTTGACGGCGGCCTCGATGGTGCCGTGCCCGCTGATGATGACCACCTCGGGCCGCATCTCCACGGCCAACTGGTGCATATCGGCCAGCACGTCGAGCCCGTCGCGGTCAGGGAGCCAGATGTCGAGCAGAACCACGTCATAGGGCGAGTCCTGTAACAGAACCAGCGCCTCGGCTGCGGTTGCCGCCGAGGCCACGCCATAGCCCTCTTCGCGCAGGATTTCTTCCAGCGCAGTGCGAATCTCCGCCTCGTCGTCCACCACCAGAATGTGATTCATGAGCGCGGTCCTCCGAGCGAAGCGGCAGTGTCGGCTGGTGTGGCGAGGTTGGCTTCCTCAGCGGGCTGTGCCGCCTGCGTCCCGGCCGGGGGCTCCATCAACGGCAGCCGGAGCAGAAAGCGCGCGCCCTTGGGGTAATTGGCTTCGGCGCGGATGGAACCGCCATGCTCCTGCGCGATTTTGGCCGCGATGGACAGGCCCAGCCCTGTGCCGCGATGTTTGGTCGAGTAGAAAGGCAGAAACAGCCGCTCGCGTATTTCATCGGTCAGGCCGTGGCCGGTGTCAGAGACGGCCACCTCGACCGCGCCGCCATCTTCGCTGAGACTGCTGGAAACGCCAAGCACGCGCAGCAGGCTGCCCTGCATGGCCTCGGCGGCATTGTCGATGAGGTTGGCCAGCGCGCGGCGGATGGCCTCGGGATCGGCCAGCACCGTGGGCAAACCCGGCTCCAAATCGCGCTGCACCGTGATGCCGGCCAAACGGCCGGCGAAGAGCGCCAGCGCTTCTTCTGCAACCTTGTTCATGTCGCAGACCCGCGGCTGAGGAGCGGGGAACTGCGCCAGCGCCGAGAACTGGTCCACCAGCGTACGCAAGGTGCTGACGCAGCCCAGAATCACCTCGCTGCACTTGCGGATGACGGCGGGCGAGTCCGGTTGGCCGCGGTCAAGATGCCGGGCAATGCGTTCGGCGGAGAGGGCGATGGGCGTAAGCGGATTCTTGATTTCGTGGGCCACGCGCTGCGCCACCTCCTTCCACGCCAACTGCCGCTGCGCGCGCAGCAACTCGGTGGTGTCCTCGACCACCAGCACACTTCCCTGCTGACCGTGGGCCAGCTCAAGCCGCGCGCTGGTAACGGCCAGATG
>Ga0224529_1001230_pt1 | contig 16035 bp, 9 predicted proteins | sample CBST50metaG_FD_179893 | JGI IMG/M metagenome (GOLD analysis project Ga0224529, IMG submission 179893) | Peat soil microbial communities from Stordalen Mire, Sweden - C.B.S.T50 | ecosystem: Environmental > Terrestrial > Soil > Wetlands > Peat | place: Sweden: Norrbotten County, Stordalen Mire... | reverse complement strand
GAACGGCTTATCGCATGAGGAGTTTGACAGCTTTGGCGCCACGCGGAGAACGCTGCGCGGCTTTATCGCCTCCTGCGCCGAGATGAATGGCATGATTCGCGACATCATCCTGCCCAACCCCGATACGGAATGAGGGCGCCGAGCGGCAGGGGAGAAAGCCCAAACAGTGAAGGGAGCAGTAAGTTGAGCACCGTGGAATTCAAGTCGGGGAGATCAAGGATGTTGGAAGCCACAGTTGCAGCCTGTCGCCGGAGAACTGGCTGCTCCCGATTGACGGCCTGTTCTCCGGTAAGGCCCGAACTGAGCCAGTTTTTTCTTGACACTTGCAGTGCAGAGTTGCTAGGTTGCTTAGGCGGAAGAGGAACAAGAGAAATCCACCGCCAAATGCGAGCCCAATCCTGTTCGTTGAGCGACAACGCTCTCCCGGGGAGGTGTAGGTATGCATTTGGGGGTGGATTTTTTCTTTTTTAGAAGCCTTGACCGTATTCTTGGGGGAGCCTTAACAGAGTCTTAACCACAATGGTTAAGAATGTTTGGAAGGCACTTGTGATTCAGAATCTTTGGGAGGCAGTATGATTTCGATGAATCGGTATACAGGACAACGAGCGAGCATTTCAGGGTGGATTCGCCTGGGCTTGGCGCTTTTGTTCTTTCTTCCGGCACTGGGAGCCTTTGCCCAGTATGAGAATGGAAGCCTGGTGGGAACCATTCACGACTCCAGTGGGGCCGCGATTCCCAACGTGAACGTCGCGGTCACCAACAATGCGACCGGAATTGTCACCAACGTTACGTCGAATGGCTCGGGCGACTATGAAGTTCCGTCCCTTCGCTTTGGCACCTATACAGTCAGAGCAAAGGCTACTGGTTTTGCCGATGCTGTTGCCAAAGAGATCACCATCTCGGTCGGCGCGCGTGTCCGCATCGACCTGATCATGAGGATCGGCACAGCCCAGACCACAGTCGAAGTCACAGGTGTTACGCTCCAACTTGAAACTGAATCCAGCCAGCGTGGCCAGACGGTCACCGAGGCCCAAACTGAAGCTCTGCCGCTGGTTAGCAGAAACTATTCCGACCTGGTGGATTACGTCACCGGCGCGCGTCCTGCGCCCGCCGATGCGACGACCACCGCGGTCACCAGCCTGACGCGCGCCGGATCGTTTAACGTCAACGGCCAGCGCAGTATGTTCAACAACTTCATGCTGGACGGCATGGACAACAACGCCTATGGCGAGAGCAACCAGGGTTTCGACAACCAGATCATCGCTCCTCCGCCCGATTCCATCGCCCAGTTTGAAGTGGTGACCAACAATGAGAGCGCCGAGTACGGCCGCTCCTCCGGCGCCACCATCAACGTTGCTACCAAGAGCGGCAGCAACCAATTCCACACCACACTCTACGAGTTCATTCGCAATACAGATCTGAATGCGTTCGGCTACATCAAGCCGGTTTCCATCAATGCCGTCACCGGCACTCAATACCCGTTTTTCAAGCCGTCCTTCAATCGCAATCAGTTCGGCGCGGATTTCGGCGGGCCGATCATGAAGAACAAGTTCTTCTACTTCCTCGATTACGAGGGATTCCGCCAGACGCTCACGCCCACCGTGGTTGGGACGGTTCCCACCACCAACGAACTCAACGGCATTCTGGCCGTTAATGTGCAGGATCCATGGGCTCCGGGCACCTACCTGAAAGCGGGCACGTCGATTCTCACCAATCCTGACATTGATCCGACGGCCTTGAAGATCGCTAAGTTGTACGCGACCGCGCTGCCTGGGAAGTGCACGGTAACCTCCGGTTTATCCACAACTGGCGTGGCCACGAACAACTGCGCTCTGAACCAGCCCTTCACCGATCACGCCGACAAGGGCGACCTTCGCATGGACTTCCAGCAGAGCGACAGGACCTCCTGGTTCCTGAAAATCAGCGATCGCAAGGAGACAGGCAAAAACTTTAACCTCCTGCCCGAGCCGATTGATATGCAGACCAACGGCGAAATCCTGATTCACGATCGGCAGGCTTCGCTCGGCTACACCCATGCGATGGGCAGCAACAAGGTTGTCGACGCCCGCCTTGCGCTTTCCGGCACCAAGGCCGGCAAGTGGACGTTCGCGATCGGCGACAGCTCGTTCCCCTCAGGCGCGATCCCGGGCCTGCCAACCATTGCCGGCGTTTCAGGCGGCCTGCCTTCGATGGCCATCTCGGGCGGCTTTACCTCCTTTGGTCGCCAGAGCACCAATCCACAGTGGCAGAACCCGTCAGTCCTCGACCCCAAGGTCAACTTCTCCTGGGTCAAGGGCAAGCACTCCCTCAAGTTTGGCTATGAGTTCGAGTACATCTGGATGGAAGTTGAGGACTCGAATCCGCTTTATGGTTCCTTCACCTTCAATAAGGGCTATAGCATTTGCCCGGCGACGGTTGGAGGAGTTTCCAACGCCGCCAATTGTCCCACCGGCACAAGCGCCGTTGCCGACACCTACTGGGCCGACTTTCTCTTTGGCGCAAGCGGCCAATACTCTCTGTCGACTTACTGGATCACTCACCTGCACCAGAACATGGACAGCTTATATGCTCAGGACGACTGGAAGATCAACTCCAAGCTGACCCTGAATCTGGGCGTGCGCTGGGAGTATGGTTCACCTTACTCGGAACGCAACAACGCCCTTTCCAACTTCAATCCGGCAACGGGAACTATGTTGACGCTGACACCTGGCTACAGCACCGCTTCCTCCCCGCTGTGCGGCACAGCTGCGTGTATTTCTCCCTTCAGCGGCAATGGCGTCTACGGCAAGACCCTTGTCAATCCCGCCCTGGGCGACTATGCTCCGCGCCTAGGCTTTGCCTATGCGCTGACGCCTAACATTGCAATCCGCGGTGGCTACGGCAGCAGCTTTATCCACTACTGGCGCGCCGGTTCGGGTAATATGCTGGCCATCAACGCTCCCAACGCGATGTTTACCTCGGTCATCAACCCCACACCCGCAACTGGCGTTGGTCTTGGTTCCACGACTGGCTACCAGAGGCTATCTTCTGGCTATCCCACAGGGCTGGCCACCACCTTCAGCGCGGGCACCGACAACATCGACTATATCCCCAAAGATACCAAGGACGGTTACGCAGAAAGTTACTTCCTGAGTATCCAGAAAACCATGGCCAAGAACATACTGGTTGACATTGCCTATGTGGGTAACCATGGCGTTCATCTGCAGGGCTTCATCAACGCCAACCAGAAGAACCCGGCCAACAATTGGGCTCGTCCTTTCCCGAACTGGGGAGGAACTCTGATGAATAATTCCGCAAACTCCTTTAACAACGGTGATATTACTGAGGCTTTGAACGGCTTCAAATCTCACTATCATTCGCTCCAAGCCCGCTACGAGCAGCGCTTTGTCGCCGGCCTGACCCTGTTGAACTCCTTCACGTGGTCTCACGCGCTGGATAATGCCTCATCTACTCTTGAGGCCAACACGCCAGACCCGCAGAATGGATATGACCTCAACGCCGACTACGGCCAGTCGGACTACAACCTGCCGATCGCTAATGTCACCAGCTTTGTCTATGATCTTCCGGTTGGCAAGGGACAACGCTATCTGGCTGGAAGCAATGGCTTGGTAAATGCCATCATTGGTGGATGGCAGATCAGCGGCATCAACACCGTTCAGGGCGGCACGCCTTTCAACCTGACGTATACACCGGCTGCGGCCAATCAAGTGTCGCCGATGCTTACCCAGAACTGGCGCGGCATGAGTCTCTATCGCCCCAACCTCGTTCCCGGAGCACACTATACTCAAGGGAAAGTGAAGCTCGCCAACGGGTACGTTCAATACGTCAACGCCAACGCCTTGACGCTGCCTTCAACCTATGTTGGCAACTTGGCCGCCAACGGACCATCGAGCCCGTTCGGCAATTTGCCCAAGAACTATGGCCGCACGATGCCTTTCTATGAGACGGATTTGGACTTCAACAAGAAGTTCAACACCCCCATCGAGAGGGTTAAGGTGGAGTTCCGGTCGGAACTCTACAACATCTTCAACCATACCAACCTGTATCTGCCGGGCGGCTCGGGCGGCGGCACCGTTTCCGGTACCGATAACAACACCTCTGCGCCCACCAGCATCGGTGGCGGAACAATGACCGGCACCTTTGAGCCGCGCATCGTTCAGTTCGGATTGAAGGTCATCTACTAATTTGCACGAAACTTGTGTGCCAGCCACTTAGAGTGGCTGGCACACTTTTCATTCAGTTTCTTCGCCTTCAGGGCGGTCTGGGCTGTTCAGCCACAACTTTGGATGCACAACGATTCAGACTACGGAAGCATGCCCCCAAAGGCGTGTGGGGAGGATTTTTGCCCGGGAGTTATTTCTTCAAGGGAGACTCTGGTTTAGATCTATCCCAAACCGAGCATTTCCTCAGGGGCTAAAGCCAAAGCTGATTTTGCGGCACTTCCGGTACGACTGAAGTCGTGCCCTTTCAAAACATCAACTTGTGCAGAGATTTCCAAGCCCAATCTTTTGTAATTTTGCGAAGGCTGGGAAGCGAGCGGGAAGTTACAGGTGTAGCCATGAGAGCAGAAATTCTGCATCAGTTAGGCCAGCAAATGGAGCCATGGGATGTGCTGGTGATCGGCGGCGGAGCCAGCGGCCTGGGCGCCGCGGTTGAAGCTGCCTCCCGTGGCTATCGCACCCTGCTGGTCGAGCGATTCGACTTTGCCAAAGGAACCTCAAGCCGCAGCACAAAGCTCGTGCATGGCGGCGTTCGCTATCTCGAACAGCTTAACATCACACTTGTTGTGGATGCTTTGCGAGAGCGCGGCCATATGTTGAGGAATGCGCCGCACCTGTGCCACGATCTATCCTTTGTCGTTCCCGCATACACCTATTCCTCTCTTCCATATTATGGTTTAGGACTTAAGGTTTATGAACTGCTCTCGGGCAAGTTGTCACTTGGGCGGTCGGAGTTTCTTTCAAGAAACAGCACGCTGGAAAGACTGCCGGGACTTATCGCAGACGGCCTTCGCGGAGGCATTCTCTATCATGATGGGCAGTTCGACGATGCCCGCTATGCTATCTCTCTGTTGCGCACCTTTCAAGACCTCGGCGGCACCGCGATCAACTATGTGGAGGCAACTGGCCTTCTGCGGCACGGCGGCAAGGTGATCGGCATCCAGGCGCGCGACCGGGAAGACGGCGTCGTCTTTGACCTGCAAGCAAAGGCACTGATCAATGCCGGCGGTGTCTGCACTGAGGATATTCTCGCCATGGATGGCGCGGCGCGCGGATCCTTGCTCGCCTTGAGCCAGGGCACGCATTTCGTTTTGCCGCATTCATTCTTGGCGGGAAATACCGCGCTCATGATTCCCAAGACGGCTGATGGTCGTGTGCTCTTCGCTATTCCCTGGCATGGCGCCACTATCGTTGGGACTACGGATGAGTCTGTTGATCACGCGTCGACCGAACCGCGGGCGCATCTTTCGGAAAAGAAATTTCTTCTCGACCATATTACCCGCTACTTTGGCCGAACGCCTGACGCCACGGAGATACTTAGCGTCTGGTCCGGCCTGCGGCCGTTGGTTCGCAAAGGCGGCGGCAAGACGTCGCAGTTGTCAAGAGATCACACAATCCTGGTTTCGCAATCCGGCCTGGTCACAGTTACCGGAGGGAAGTGGACCACCTATCGGCGCATGGGGCAGGATACGATCGATCGCGCCTGTGAGGTTGCTTCACTCCCCCAGCGGCTGTCGCGGACACTGGAGTTGAAGCTGCATGGTTGGGTTGCGGAGTCCGTTGCAACGACGTCGGCGTGGGAGTGTGTGTATGGATCTGATTTGCCCATGCTTCACGCACTTTCAAGCGAGGATGCCGCCTTAAATACGCTTCTTCATCCGCGCCTACCTTTTCGGCTGCGCGAGGTCGTTTGGTCGGCTAGATATGAAATGGCGCGAACTGTGGAAGATGTGCTTGCCCGGCGTACACGCGCACTCTTCCTTGATGCGCGTGCCGCCATCGAAGCGGCGCCTGTGGTAGCGAGTCTGCTGGCCCAGGAGTTACACAGAAGCGAAGATTGGAAGGCAAAGGATTTGGACAACTTCATTGAACTTGCAAAAGGTTATGTCTATGAGGAAGGCGATGCGGCATGAGTAAGCTGATTTGCTCAGCCCACACAGGTTTTCCATCCGTAGTGTTCTTTTTTGTACGATAGGAGATGTTTCCATGCTTGAGAAAATGAATAGTGACAGCGGCTCAGTGAACACGTGCAGAGAAAAGGCGATTTCTAGTATATGTCGCCTGACGGCGATTTTCTGTGTCTTCTTTCTGCTGCACGGGTTGCGCTCTGCTGCGCAGGATGCCAGTGTTCCTCCCATGACGAAAGACCCCTTTCTTGCCTTGATGACGCGAGCCGCAGCTCATGCCAAGCAGCATCAGGACCGATACATTCCGACGCTTTCTCCAGCACAGGAAACCTTGTTAGAGCCGACGGCAATCGTTCATGTCAAGGCCCTGCAGGCAGCCGGGTTTGCCGTAGTTCCTTGGACAGTTGACGACACGGAGACCATGCGTGCGCTTCTCGCACAGCACGTGGATGGAATCATCTCAGACCGTCCTGATCTTTTGGCTGCCGTGTTGAAAGAAGCGCGGAAGAAGGCTGCCGGCGACGCAGCGCAACTTGCGTATTTGGATGGTATTGATGCGGAAGGACATCGCGGTGGACGTGGAATTCGTCCGGAAAATACCTTGCCCGCATTTGAAGCGGGTTTGGACAATGGGATCAACTCAATCGAGACCGACACTGGAGTGACGACGGATCACCAGTCGTTGATCTGGCATGACCAGTTTCTCAATCCGCAATCCTGCCGCCGCGCCGACGGCAAGCCTTATACGCTTGAGAATCGCGTCTATACTCATGACATCTCGATGGCTGATGCGCAGCGGCAGTTCATCTGCGATAAATTGCACTTCGGCCCGGACCAGAAGAATGATCTGGCATTATCGCCGGTCAGCGTTGCCTTTGCGGCACAAGAACATATGATCAGCCCTTATGCGCCAACCAATGTGGCGCAGTTGTTTCGCTTTGTAGATTTTTATGCGCGCTGGTATAGAAGCGGAGCAGGGAAGTCATCCCCAGATGCTGCCGTGCATGCACGTACGGCAGAGCGGGTCCACTTCAACCTTGAAACAAAGATATTGCCCGCGGGATACTCTGTTGCAAAGATGGAAGCGACGGCGAGGGCGGAAACCGAGGCAGAGTTGCAGGCGACTGGTAAGATTTTTCCGCCAGACTTTACCCCCAACAAAACAGTGAGCCCAGAGGAGTTCGTTGATACTCTATGTGGCTTTATTCAGGCGTATCACATGGAGGAGCGCGCTGATGTTCAGAGCTTCGACTTCCGCACTCTGCTGTTAGTGCAGGAAAGATACCCGAAAATCCGGACTTACTATCTCACAGCATCTCCATACCTTCTGAATAGCGACTTTACACCAGAAAGTCTGCGAGTCTACGGGAAGCCATGACTGCTCGGGATAGTCTGAGCGCTCGGCCATTTTATTCGTTCTGATCTAATTGCAACATCAGCAGATACAGAGGTGTTATTCATGAGTTGGAATCTTCCTTTTCTCAAGCCGGCTCCGCATATTGCCAGGCTACCCGAAGCACAGGTTAAACAGCTATACCCTAAAATGCGCTGGCAGATTATGGAATCTACCTTTATTGGCTATGCTATTTTCTATCTCGTCAGGAACAACCTTCCTGTTGTTTCCAAGGAGATGGCGCAGTCGCTTAACTATAGTAAAGGACAGGTTGGGAACCTGCTGGCTATTACGGCAATTTCCTATGGCGTTGGCAAATTCATTATGGGGGCATGGTCGGACCGGAGCAACCCGCGATACTTCATGCCTCTTGGATTACTGCTGACCGCCCTATGCAATTTCGCTTTTGCGAGCGTGCATAGTTACCCAATGCACATGGCCTTGTGGGGTTTGAATGGACTGGTGCAAAGCATGGGATGGGCGCCCTGCGGCCGCTCCCTGGGGCATTGGTACAGCATCGGCGAGAGAGGAACCAAGTTCGCGTTCTGGAACGTCGCACAGAATGTCGGAGGAGGTTTGACGGGCCTTATTGTTGCATACAGCACTGTGATGCTAGGATGGCGTTCGGCATTCTACGTTCCCGGTATTCTGGCAATCATCTGTGCAATTTATCTTCTTATACGACTTAGGGACACGCCTCAGTCGGTGGGGTTTCCGCCTATCGAGGAATACCGCAACGATTACCCGAGTGGAGACAATACAGATAGCGAAAAGGAACTGGACACCCGCGATCTGCTCGTGAATTACATTTTCAAGAATAAATATATCTGGCTTTTTGCCTTCGCCAATTTCTTTGTATACATCGCCAGATACGGTATGCTCGACTGGGGACCGACTTATCTGAAAGAGGTAAAGCACGCCAGCCTTGGAGAAGGAGGGGTCAGTACGGCGGCATTGGAGTTCTCAGCAATCTTCAGTACAATTCTGATGGGCTGGCTGTCCGATAAGATGAAGGGACGCCGCGGAATGATCGGTATGTTCTGCATGATTCCTGTTTTCCTTGCCTATGTCGGGCTTTTATACAGTCCCGACAATATGTTATGGATAGACCTTGTCTTATTCGGAGTAATAGGGTTTTTTGTTTATCCAACAATCCTGCTGCTGGTTGTCAGCGCGCTGGATTTCACTTCGAAAAAAGCAGTGGGCACCGCGGCCGGATTTATCGGACTGTTTGGTTATCTGGGGCGAGTGGTGGAGGGCAAGGGGATAGGTTCGCTGGTTGACCGATATGGATGGAATGCCGCGCTTTACGCGATCATGGTATCGTGCCTGCTGGGAATTGTGCTGCTCTCGATGACATGGAAACTCTCACCGCGCACTGCGGAGAGAATTGAATGATGCGCGCGATCTAGAGAATTTCTAATGTTTCCGCAATGCTGGAGTCGTGGTATCTCCCCCTTGCCGCAAGTACAAAAACGCGGCAAGGACGGGGCCCCTATAATTGTTACAACTTCAAGTGGTCAAAGGTCTTAGTTGAGCCACATCTCGGGGTTGCTGATCGAGACGGCGTCGAGGCCTTGCGACAAAAGGTCTTCGGCCTCTTTCATGGTCCAGATCAGTCCTCCACCTACAACCGGAATATCCGGCGAGATAGCTCGCACGCTATTCAACAGCTTTGGAGCAACCGGAGCAGGGAGGACTTCAATCGCGTCCACAGGCGAATTTCTCAACTGATTGGTGATGGTATTCTTCGCGCCGCTATCCAGCAGGAAGGTACGCTGGATTGCATAGAGATCGATTGTGTGCGCATGGCGCAAGGGGTCTAAATGTGTAGATATGATTCCGCGCGCTCCGCAGTGTTTCAGGTAGTTCACGGCATATTTGTCGCGTGAAAAGCCATTCAGCAAGTCGAGATTGACGATAGGGAGCTTGCAGCCAGCCAGAATCCTCTGGATCATCTCCTCGCAGTTTTCCAGATCGCCCGTGAGCAGATAGACCATCTTGCCGTGCGAGGCAATCGCCTGATCCAGGTAATCGACATTGCGGACGGAGGGGATGATGGGAGTATCGCGAAAGAACATCCGTAAGGGTGTTAGTTGTGTCTGCATAATGCCTCTTACGCTCACCTTCAGGTTTCCGGAATGAGGGAGTATCAAAATGTGAACGCACTAAGATCGATAATCTGAGGAGGCTTCTATCAGTTTCTCCGCCAAGTAACTGATTATAAGCATGGCGAAGCGACATAAGCAAGGAACAGCGTTTCCATCCCAGTGCAGTGCGCAGTGCGTTGATACGCCATGGCTTATCTTCAAACTAAAACCCGCGCCCATCAATCGTCAGTTGGATTATGATACGCTTGCCGTGCAATAGATTGAGCTTTTAGCGGCTTGACAGCACTTGTTGAATCGCGAGATACTCTAGTGTTCATTAGTCCGAAGCCGTTTCGTGAAGAGTGCCTGAGACAGCACGAGCGGGTAATTGGATGCTGCTGAAGAAGTCAGGGCCCAAGTGCTGCATGGGCAACTGGTTTTGCGTTCAGAGTGGCTGCGGTCCAATCCTTGCTCTAGTCTTCCGGAATTTCTCCAGGGTTTAGATTCCTTCCTTTCTGAAGCGCATCCAGATTTTCAGGCACGTGCCTCAATTAGCACTGGGTTAAGTATGTTGACGTATTGCCGGCATGGATTTTGCCGGAACAACCTGCATTGGATTCGCTTCCTATTGCCTTTCCCGGCCATGCGAATTCATCGGGGCACCGTCAACGCGCGGCGTGTTTGATTGCCGGCCACTCTCCTGTTTTTCTCTCGCAGATCCAATTCAGACAGCGTCCAGGCATTCGTGCTTGCGGCGCAAAGATTCTCTCGCATCGCTGCGTGTTAAGCGATGCAATGCGCGCGCACTCAACTCGAAAGGCAAGGCGGCAAGGAATGGAACCGACGCAGGTTGTCATTATCGGTGGTGGAGCTACGGGAGCCGGCATCCTTTGGGACTTGAGTTTGCGCGGCATCTCCGCCACGCTGCTGGAGCAAGGCGACATCGCCAATGGGGCCACGGGGCGTTGCCATGGCCTGCTGCATTCCGGTGGCCGTTATGCCGTCAAGGATCCTGACACAGCCCGCGAGTGCGCCGCGGAGAACCGCATCATCAAGGCCATTGCTCCTCATTGCGTGGATGACGTTGGCGGACTCTTCGTCGAGTGCACTCAGGATGATCCGGCATTCTTCGAACAGTGGTGGCGGGCCGCAGAGACGGCCGGAATTTGCAGTAACCGCTTGAGTCCGGAAGAAGCGCGCGCGATGGAGCCGAACCTGGCAACGAACATCCTTGGCGCATTCACGTGCCCGGATGCGCACGTCGATGTATTCCAACTGGTGCTTGCAAATCTTGAAGCCGCTGTTACCCGTGGCGGGCGATTCCAAACTTACAGCGAGGTAACTTCCATTCACACCGTTAACGGGCGCGTGCGCGGAGTTCGCTATCGGAACACGCGGAGCGGTGAGGAAGATGAGATCCCCTGCGAGGTGGTGATCAACGCCGCGGGAGGTTGGGCACAGAGCATCGCCGCGCTGGCCGGAGTCGATGTGCCTGTGTACTGCGACAAGGGCACGCTACTGGTCATCAATCATCGGTTGAATCATCGCGTCATCAACCGCTGCCGCAAGTCCAGCGATGCCGACATCTTGGTGCCCGCCGGCCCCGTATGCATTCTGGGCACATCTTCGATTCGCGTGCCCAGCCCGGAAGGATTGACGGCCTCTCCTGAGGAGGTTGATCACCTGCTGCAGTTAGGCAACGAACTGATTCCCGGGCTTGCGGACGCGCGCCTGCTGCGCATCTTCTGCGGGGTTCGGCCGTTGTATGCGCCGAAGACTACTGAGTCGGCAAGAGGCCGTGAGATCAGCCGCGGCTTTGCGCTGCTCGATCATGAGACGCGGGACGGAGTGGGCGGTTTTGTTTCGATTGTCGGCGGCAAGCTCACCACTTATCGCCTGATGGCCGCCGCGGCTTGCGACTGTGTAGCGAAGAAGCTGGGAGTGACGGTGGAATGCATGACCGATAAAACGCCTTTGCGGGCCGCCATCGATCACAAGACGCTGCATCGCGCAACTCATTTGTTGCCGCTTCCGGTTGCGGAAATGATGGAGCGACGCCTGGGTCCAGAAGCGGTTCGAGTGATTCAGGCCATCGAATTGCGGCCTGAACTGGCGGAGTTGGTTTGCGAATGCGAGCTTGTGACGCGCGGAGAGCTGGAATATGTTCTTGGCGACTCCACCCCGGTTCCCACTTACACCATTGCCGACGTTGGACGGCGGACGCGTCTCGGCTTCGGACCTTGCCAGGGTACATTCTGCGGATACAAGGCGATGCTTGCGGGCTTCGAGACTCACCGCTGGTCGGCTTCGCAAGCGGCCACGGAATTCTCCGCCTATCTTCATGAGCGCTCGAAGGGGCAGGCCTTCATCCACCAGGGCATGCAGGTCGAGCAGATGGACCTCAACCACGATCTCTACGGCGCGGATCGCCCGTTCCACGCTGATTCAGGTGCGCAAGATGGAAACTAATCGCTACGATGTTGTTGTTGTGGGTGCGGGACTCGCCGGCCTTACCGCGGCTGGGGCGGCCGCTGACCGGAAGCTGAAAGTCGCGCTGGTTTCCACCGGGCCGGGATCGTTTGTGACCGGGCCCGGATGGCTGAAGACGCAGGAGATGCTGCGCGCCTGCGCAGAGCCTGAACTGAGCGCGTCCGTTGCATTTTTTTGCGAGATGGCGCGCAAGGCAGGATGTCCATTCGCAGGAGATATTTCAACCGCGAAATATCTGCCGTCCCTTCTGGGCGACTTTCAGAGCGTGGCTTTCGCGCCCTTTCCTCTTTGGAATGCCGAGCCTCGCGATGGAGTTTCGACCGCGATTGTTGGTATTCGCGGGCTGTCCATCTTCGATGAGAACTTTATGGCCGACAGGCTCAACGAGTGGGCGCGCACGATGAGTTACGGTTGCACTTACACGGCACGGAAAATCTCTTTTGCGCGCAACCTGGGAATTCCCGTGACCACCTTGCGCATCGCACAGTGCTTTGATCGCGATGCGAGCTTCCGCGCGGAACTTATCGACGCCTTGCGGCTGACGGCATCCGGATTTGACCGCATCCTTGTGCCTGGCATCCTGGGGTTGGATTCATCCGCAGAGCAGATTGCTCAATTCGAGTGTGAACTTGGTTGCACCATCTGCGAAATTCCTACTCTGCCGCCCTGCATTCCCGGCCTGCGTATCTTCCATCGCCTGGAGAGCTACCTTCATCAGATTGGCGTGGAGCTCTTTCGCGGATTTCCCGTTGAGAAGCTGGAGATTCACGGTGAGTCTAGCATTGGGCTGCGTATTGCGAGTCCGGGCCACCCGCTGAATTTGTGCTGCGACAGCGTGGTGCTGGCAACGGGGCGGCACTCTGCCGGTCTGCTAGGCGCGACATATGCAGGCCACGATCAGCAGATGCGGCCACTAACCTCGACTGGCTTCGTGATGTCGCCGAAGCTCTTCGTTGCCGGGGCGCTGCTGGACAGAAGCGCCAGCGATGACGGCGACGTCCGGCACATTCTCACAGGCTACCGCGCGGGGAAGCTCGCTGCGTCTACAAAAGGAACTTATGCGGCCAGATGACCTTGCCATCGACAACTGTCTAAAATGTTCGCTGTGTAACACGGTGTGCCCGGTGCTGGCCGTTCATCCCCAGTATCCCGGCCCCAAGCGCCTGGGCCCGGAGTTTGAGCGCCTGCGCCGCGAAGGCATTTCCACTGACACAGAGTGGGTGGAATACTGCCTGGGATGCCATCGTTGCGATCTTGCGTGTCCGCATCAGGTGAATGTATCGGAGATGATCGCGCGCGCAAAGGGAGAGCATCGCAAGCCGCTGATTCGCGGGTTGCGCGACTGGTGGTTTGCGCGTCCCGGCCTACTGGGCAAGTTGACTACAATTGTGCCCGCACTCTCCAATTTTGCGCTCTCCATGAAGCCTGCACGCTTCGTCATGTCAGTATTCATGCGGATCACGCCGCAGCGTACATTTCCCAAGTACAAGCGGCCGGATTTGCGCACGCCCGCGAAGAGCGGCAAGGAGCGGCAGCGGATTGTCTTCTTTCCCGGATGCTTTGTCCGCTACAACCAGCCAGATCTGGGGCGGAAGGTGATTGATCTTCTGGACCGAAACGGCTTTGCCGCGGAAGTGGCCTCGGCGGAGTGCTGCGGAGTTCCAGCCCTGGCCAATGGCGACATGGCTGTGGCACGCTCTCTTGCGCGCGCGAACGTCAGAGTCATGGCGGCTCAGGTCGACTCCGGGCTGCGCATCGTGACCGCCTGCTCGAGTTGCGGACATATGCTCAAGACTGGATTCGGCGGTCTGCTCGAAGACGACAAGAAGTTCGCGGATGCGGCGCACAGGATCGCGAACCATACGGTTGACCTTGCTGAATTGCTTATGGAGCAGTTGAATGCCGGAAAGCTCAACACGAATTTCCAGCAGACCAACCTGCGGCTGGCCTACCACGCGCCGTGCCATCAGAAGTCGCAGGGCATCGGCCGCCCGTGGTATCACTTGCTGCGCCTGATTCCAGGTGTCACGGTCGAGGATATGGATGCCGGCTGTTGTGGTATGTCGGGCACTTATGGCTTCAAGCAGGAAAAGTACGAAGTCTCCATGGCGATCGGCAAGGAGTTATTCAAATGCATCGACGCCTCACAGGCAGAGATGGTGGCTACCGAGTGCGCAACATGCCAGATGCAGATCGAACACGGAAGCACCGTCAAAGCCATTCATCCCGCTGAGGTTCTGTTGCAGGCTTACGATGCACCCCGCTCCAATTGAAGGCCGGAGAGATCGAATGATCGAGACGGGCGGGAGTGGTTCGAGCAGGCTGAAGCTGGATGATAAAAATGTTGATTATGTTGGAGCGGGAGACCGGGATCGAACCGGCGACATTCAGCTTGGGAAGCTGACGTTCTGCCACTGAACTACTCCCGCCCTTTATAATCAACAAATTAGAACGACATCGCTATCTTACTATCCAATTAACTATCCATCTGGAAGATGACTGCGTGGAAAAATTGACCGCTTTCACAGCGTTGAATTCGCCCGCGAAGGTACGATGGCAGTGAGTGTGAAGAAGATCTCCGCAGCCAACCTCAGAAGTATATCAAGGTTGCTGGCAAATGACACTTTGTGCCGGTCCTCGAACAGAACGGCACGCCTAGACCGGCAAAATGGAATGGGGCTTTACCCTGAGAGAATGTTTCTTGCGGAAAAGGCCCATTCGCCGCCTATCCGGCTTCATCCCGCAACCCATGGAGTTGTAAGCTGTAAGCTGCGAACTGGAAGCTGCCTATATGAAATCTGAAATCATCGCCGTCGGCTCCGAGATGCTTACCCCCTTTCGCCAGGATACGAACTCCCTCCATCTGACCGAAAAACTCAACGAGTTGGGCGTGACCGTAACCTTCAAGACCGTCGTCGGCGACCGCCGCAAGGATCTGGTCAACGCCATCGGCACCGCTCTTGGCCGTGTGGATATTGTGGCCATTATGGGCGGCCTGGGTCCTACTGAAGACGACCTCACCCGCGAGGCCGTGGCCGAAGCTCTTTCGCTTACCCTGCGCCGCAACGCCGACCAGGTAGCCGTTCTGGCCGCCCGCGCCGCCACTTGGCGCACTCCCATGCCCCAGAACAACCTCAAGCAAGCCGATGTTCTGGAAGGCGCAACTGTTCTGCCCAACGCCAACGGCAGCGCTCCCGGCCAGTGGCTCGATTTCACTTGGCAGGGCTATCGCAAGCTGCTGATGCTGATTCCCGGCCCGCCCAGCGAGGGTCTCCCGCTCTTTGACGCCGAGTGCCTGCCCCGCCTGCGCGAAATTCTTCCCGCCCGCGCCATCGCCAAGCGCACCCTGCGCGCCGCCATGATCCCCGAGTCCCAGGCCGATAAGCTGCTTGCTCCCATCTACACCCCCTATACCGACGTGGAAACCACCATTCTGGCCCACGCCGGAGACATCCAGCTCACCCTGCTCTGCTCCAAGGCCAACGGCGCCACAGCCCAGCAGCGCGTTGACGAACTGGCCGGCCTTCTGGAAGAGGCTCTCGATGACTGGCTCTACTCCTCAGGCGGCAACTCGTCCGACTCTCTGGAGCAGATCGTCCTCTACTATCTGGGCCTTCGCTCCGCCACGCTCGCCGTGGCCGAAAGCTGCACCGGCGGCATGATTTCCCAGCGCATCACCAGCGTTCCTGACAGCTCGCGCTCCTTCCTGGGCGGGGCCATCGTCTACTCAAATGAATTGAAGACCGCCTTCGCCGGTGTACCTCCCGAGCTCATCGCCCAGCACGGCGCCGTCTCAAAGGAAGTGGCTGAAGCCCTCGCCACGGGAATTCGCCAGCGCACCGGCGCGACTCTGGGACTTGGTGTAACCGGCATCGCCGGTCCTTCCGGCGGCACGGAAGCCAAACCCGTCGGTTTGGTCCACATCGCTCTCAGCG
>Ga0224529_1001226_pt1 | contig 16076 bp, 16 predicted proteins | sample CBST50metaG_FD_179893 | JGI IMG/M metagenome (GOLD analysis project Ga0224529, IMG submission 179893) | Peat soil microbial communities from Stordalen Mire, Sweden - C.B.S.T50 | ecosystem: Environmental > Terrestrial > Soil > Wetlands > Peat | place: Sweden: Norrbotten County, Stordalen Mire... | reverse complement strand
AACTGAAGAACTACGAGGTCATGAAGACGCTCGTGGACCAATGGATCGAGATGGCCACCGAACTATCCAACCTCCGCCTGGTCAACAAGCGCACCTCATCCTAACAGAGAACTTGGCACTGTCCAGAGGACTAGTAAAGCGAGTTACCCGACCGTCTCGCCTGGCTTCCAACGCACCACCTCAACGCTGGCATCGACCAGTGCCGCCAGTTGTTCCGGCGTTCCCGTCAGCGGCGGGAAGGTTCCAAAGTGCAGCGGGAGAACAACCCTCGGGCTCAAAAAACTCACTGCCAACGCAGCTTCCTTCGGATCCATCGTGTAGTGCCCTCCGATGGGAAGCATCGCTACTTCGGGCTGGTATAGCTCACGAATCAGCTTCATATCGCCAAAGACCGCAGTGTCGCCGGCATGATAGAGGACCGGACCATCCGCAATGGTAAGCACAAATCCTGCCGCCACTCCCACGTAATGGGTTCCCTTTTCATCCTGCACTCCCGACGAATGCCTGGCATCGACCATGGTTGCGGCGACCTCGTTTAGTTGCACGCTCCCGCCCAGGTTCATCCCGATGGTGTTGGCCGCACCCTTGCCTGCAACATAGGCGGCCAGTTCATAAATGGCCACCACGGTCGAGCCGTGCTTGGCTGCCACCGGAACAGCATCGGAGATATGGTCCCCGTGCCCGTGAGTCAGCAGGATGTAATCGATCTTTGCCGGCAGGACAAAGTCTTTCGGGTACTTGGGATTCTGTGCAATGAATGGATCGATCAGGAGGTTGGTGCCCTTGGCCGTTTGGACCAGCACGGTGGCGTGGCCCAGCCAGGTAATATGAGTGCCCTTCAACGAGTAATTCATCGTACCTCCTCGAGGCGCGCTGGCCGTCGGCAGCTAACGCGTGATGAGAACCTCTGAAACACTGTCCTTGGCGAGGAACTGACGGTGGCCTGACCAGCCGGCGAAGAGTTTCTCGATGGCGCGGTTGGGCAGGGCGCGTTGAATGGGACATGGTTGGGTCAACTGGACCTCGACATCATCCCCAGGAGTAATGTGGAACCGGCAATGCACCGTCTCCGGGCCCTGCATCCGGGTATGGAACAATGCCAACACCTGACCGCCCCGGTTCATCGACCGGTAGAGATGCGCGACCACCGGTACGACCAGCGGTTCCGGTAGATAATCGAGGGCCGTCCACAACAGCACCACGTCAAACATGCGCCCCGAAAAATTCATGGTCTGGTCGAGAAATCCCTCCACGTTCCAGAGAGGGTTACCCTGTTCATCGATGCCAGTTTGCCAGCTTCCGTTGTAAGCATCGCGCACCAGATCGGCCAAAAAGACGCTGTGGCCCAGGCCGGTCAGATAGTTGACGTTGCTGGGAGATGTGAAACCGACGTCGATCACGCGCAGACCAGAATCGGCTTGAAGCCGCTGGCGGAGCGTAGCCCATCCTCCGGAATGACGCGGCACTTTAGGGCCAGTGAGTCCCAGGGAAACGGTCGGGGGAGGAGTGCTTTCCTGTTTTTTGCCAAACCAACGGCTAAACACCCTTAGCTCCCCTCCGGGTCGAACAATAGTTACCCAAGCGGCACCACGTGCAGTTCATCGTCAAAAGATGCCACCGCCCTGGGTTACGTTCTGGCCCTCCTGGCCCTTGGAAACAGCCTGCGTCAGGTCTACCTTTCCGCGGAAAATCGCGTTGTCCTCAACGGCCAGACGCAGGGCGCGGATATCGCCCTCCATTTGGCAGCCGGCGCGCAACTCAACCCGGCCCGTGGCGACCACGTTGCCTTTGACCTGGCCGAGGATGAGGATGTCTTTGGCGGAGAGGTCGGCGGCGACATTCGCATTGGAGCCGATGGTCAACCGGCTCTCCGAGAGGCTTACGGTGCCCTCCACTCGCCCATCCACAATCAAGTCTTCACTGCCCTTCACTTCGCCGCGAATCACGACTGATTTACCGATGCGCGCGGGACTATTTTCTGCGGTCATGGTGTCATTCCTTCCGGGACCTAATACCTTGGAACCTTCTCAGAGATGTGCTGCCGGGTGCTCATCAGCACCGATTGCAACTTGCTGCAATCGCAATGGCACGAGGCGTCTTTGCTTCATCAGTCTACGGGATTTCTGAAAAACGCAATTGGCCCTGCCCGAACTATACGCAACCCGGCCACTTTGCTTCAATGCTTCAATGATTGCGACCAGACCAAAAGTGGAACGTCCAATAGAGCAGATACCCCCTTGAACTGACACCGGTGGCCAATGATCGCTAAACTGGATACTGTGCGCAGCCTTCTTACCTTACTATTCGTATTGCCATGCGCCGCCGCATGCCTTGGCCAGTCAACTTCCAAATTCGCCCCCCCGCAGTCTCACGAACTCCTGGATCGAGCGCTGGCAAGCGAATTGCGCGCTGCCCGGGACACCAGCCACCCAATGCGCTATCGCCTGCGCAAGTGCAGCCCGCGGCTGACCTCGGCCAAGGAGATTCTTGAAACCAGGGACGGTGCCGTGGCGCGCCTGGTGTCGATCAACGACAAGCCGCTCAGCCAAGCCGATGAGCAGAAGGAAGCGGCCCGGTTGGATGCGCTGCTGGCCGACCCGGGCCGCCAGCGGCATCGCAAGCAGAATGAAGACCAGGACACCGAGCGCGCTCTCAAGGTGCTGCGCGCTCTGCCCAGCGCGTTCCTGTACCAGTTGGTGGGAACCGGGGCCGGCCCTTCCGGCAAGGTGGAGAAATTCGCATTCAAACCCAACCCGGGCTTTTCCCCGCCCGACCTGGAGACACAGGTTCTGACCGCCATGACAGGCGAAATCTGGATCGACACCGCGCAGGAGCGCGTGACGCGGCTCGAAGGCCACCTGGAGCGGGATGTAGACTTCGGCTGGGGCATCCTGGGCAGGCTGAACAAGGGCGGTTGGATCGTCATCGAGCAGGCCGACGTGAGCAAACGGCAATGGCGCATTGTGCGTTTCCAGATGGTGATGACCGGGCGGGTGCTGTTCAAGACCAAGAGCTTTGACACGGTGGAGGAGCAGACCCAATATACGCCGCTGTCAACCGGATTGAGTTACCAGCAGGCGATTCAGATGCTGCGCGCCCCGGCGGAAGGCGCCGCGCGGGCCGAGCGGTAGCAGCGCCTGCGGGGCCCTAGTGAGCACGCTCATTCTAAAGCGTTTGCAATACCGTGGAAGTCGTGCTGCCCTCACACATTTCGGTAACTGGGGAGAGTTTCCCTTCAGCCGCTAACGCTGCCAGTTCCCTCAGGAATCCCTTCCTCAACTGCACGCCAAGCTCAAACGCAGAACGGCCCTACCCGCGCGGGTAGGGCCGTTCTGGTTTTGCCAGTGAATCCTTACTTGGCGTTTGCGACCACTGCGAAGACGATCACCAGCGTAAACAGGGTGAGCGACTCCATGAAGGCCAGACCAAGAACCAGGAAGAGCATGATGCCGGCGCGGGCGCCGGGATTGCGAGCCAGCGCTTCGGTGGCCGAAGCGGTTGCCTTGCCCTGACCCAGGCCGCAAAGTCCAGCAGCCAACGCCATGCCAATGCCGGCGCCGATTGGCACCAGGTTGATGGAGGACGAGCCGCCATCTGCGAAGGCCGGAACTGCGAAACACAGAACCGCCAGGGCCATGAACACATATTGAAGTTTCCGCATGATTCTCCTGCTTCCGGTGGATTTGGCCGCCAGTGGGTGGTTGAAGCTCACCGTGCTGGCCCCCTCACGCTTGCGGCCGTCCGTTTGCCCGGAGCGGAAGCGCCCTCCGGCGGAATCTCTTGAAAACAGCTTCTAGCTTCTAGCTTTCAGCTTTGAAGGCCGGTGGCCAATGCCGCCGTTAGAAGCGAATAGCTAGTGGCTGATGGCTGCCTTTAGTGCTCTTGCGAAACCGCGCCGGTGAGATAAATCATCGCCAGCAACATGAAGACGTAAGCCTGAATGATCGAGACGGCAAAGTGCAGTCCCAGGAAGACGGCAGGGATGGCCACCGGCACCAGCGAAAAGAAGACCAGCGTGACCAGATCACTGGCCAGCATGTTCGCATAAAGACGGATGGTGAGCGACATGATGCGCGCCAGATGCGAGATGATCTCGATGGGAAACAGCAGCGGCGCAATCCACCACAACGGGCCGGCAAAATGCTTGAGGTACCCGATAGGGCCCTGCACGCGGACGCCGTGGAAGTTGTAATAGAGAAACGTGAGCAGCGCGATACCCAGCGGCACATAAGGCTGGCTGGTGGGAGTCACGATACCCGGGATCAGGCCCAGCAGGTTGTTGAGCACCACGAAGAGGAAAATGCAGGTGACAAAGGCCTGAAAGCGCTCGTGGCCGTGGCCGATGATCTGGTCGCCCTGGCTGCCGGTGAACTCATGGATCAATTCGGCAATCTGCTGCGCCGGGTTGGGCTTCTCGACCGAGAGCGTCAGGCGCACGATCAAAAAGAAGACGATCAGGCCGCAGGCAACCAGCAGTTCCAGCGCAAAGGTGTCGCTGATGGGGGCCGCGGGATTGGCAGGATGAACGCCCAGGGCCTCAAGAATCGCGGCCACGGCCCCGCCGAACAATTGGTTCAGCAAGCGCGTAATTGCAAGAGTTTCAGGCATCGAGAGATGGATCTTTCTGTTCCCCGCCGAGGGTTGCGCAGGAGGGAACCGCTTATTCCCTGAGCAACCGCAACGCTTCCCAGGTTGTGGCCACAAATGCCAGGGCCAGACCGCAGAGGAGCGCTACCACCGAACCGTGGAAACACTTTAGGCTACCATAAATCGCCCCAGCATAGACTGTGAGCCGGAGCACAAAGAAGACCACCACCGCAAGCGCGCTGCGGGGGCTTTTCTGCTTGTCGAGCCGGGCGTTGACGAAGCGGACCAGGCGCTGCCATTCGAGGATGCTGGCGGCGGAAATTCCCGCTCCGACAGCCAACATCGCTGCGTTGCGCCACCCGGAGGCGACTAGCAGCACCACGGCTGGAATCAGTCCGAGAATCAGCGTGTCACGAATCGCGCGCTTGAGCAGGGCATCGAGGGCGGCATCGGTGAGGCTGGCAAGGGGATGTGTTTCTTCTGTCATGACTTGCTGTCGGTGCTTCCCTTCCCCGCATCGCGGCTGCTGGCGACGGCCAACCGAACCACGTAAACCAGGCCCGAGATCCCGCCAAAGACGATTCCGGCGATGCCGATCCAGGAGGTGTGCAGGCGGCTATCCGCCCAGGCTCCGAGCAGCCATCCGATGAATGCCGACGAAGGCAGCACAAGCGCGATCTGCATCAGCTTTTCGGCCTCTACCAGGGCTGAAAGGCCGGTAGAGGACTTGCCGCGCGGCTTGGTGTCCGGGATGGGGCGATTGAAGGGCATCCTTCGTGGTTATACACGATTGGTGCCCTCCGGCGCGAAAGCGGACGGCCTACTTGCTGGATTTCCAGGTGGCGAGCTTCCATGCCTTGACGCGGTATTTGCCTTCATCGTCATCCAATTGCGCAAGATTGAAATCGAAAGTCGCGTTGCTATCGCCGACAGGAATCACCTTCACGTTGGCGGCGAAGTAGTAGATTTTGCCCGGCTCGGCGGTAAAGGACGCCACATCGATGCTTTTCTTGAGCATTCTGAGGGCCGATTGCCAGCTCACGCAGACGTGATGAACTCCCGGGTCCACCGTCATCGTGAAGTAGGAGTTGTTGTTGTTGGCGCCCGCCCAGGCTCCGTCCAACCCGAAGCGAACCGTGGCATACATGAATGGACCGATTGCATGATTTTCGTTTTCGATAAAGACAATCTGAGCCTTGCCTTCCACTGGAGGGGCGGGCGGCGTCTTGCTCATTTCCGCTTTGACGTCAAATTTGACGCTGTCGTCGCCGCAGGCGTCGGGCAGGATGGTCTTGGCATGAGCGCCTCCAGCCGAGACCAGCGACGCGCTGAGGAGCAATAAAACAAGTCTGGATTTCATGGCAACCATGCTAATCGGCGGGCTCGCGGTGAAGCGAACTAATTTGCGTTTGCTTCGCCGCTGGATGAGCGCTTTTCGCGGCGCTCCGTCGATTCCCGCCCACCCGGCGAACGATATACTGACTGTTGCACCCTACTGGCTGTTGCACAAGGACTGACGGTTGCACCGGGGAAGCACTTTACCCACAAAGGAACAAACGTGTTCGATTCAGAATTTGAGCGCGGTCTGTTTGATCTGCGCAAGGCGAAGCTCGAAGAAATCGTAAAGTTGGGTCAGGAAGCCTATCCCAACCAGTTCCCGGCCTCGCACACCGTCCCCGCAGTCCGCGCCAAGTGGGGCGAAAAGACAGCCGAGGACCTCGAAGCCACGCGCGCGACGGTTGCCGTCGCCGGCCGCATCATGGCCATCCGCGCCCAAGGCAAAGCCGGGTTCGCCACGCTCCAGCAGAATGGCGAACGGCTGCAGATTTATGTGCGCAAGGACGCTGTCGGAGACGATGGCTTCGCCCTCTACAAGCTCCTCGATATGGGCGACCATATCGGCGTCTCGGGCTACCTGTTCCGCACGCGGACTGGCGAGTTGACGATCCACGTCGAACGGCTGACCTTCTTGGCCAAAGCCATGCTTGCCTTGCCGGAGAAGTTTCATGGCCTGGCCGACGTGGAACTGCGCTATCGCCAGCGCTACGTGGACCTGTTCAGCAACCTCGAAGCCAGAGCTGTCTTCGTCAAGCGCGCCAAGGCTCTGAAGGCGCTGCGCCAGTTCTTCGACGACCGCGGCTACCTGGAAGTGGAAACGCCGATGATGCAGCAGGTGGCCGGCGGCGCGGCGGCGCGGCCCTTCAAGACCCACCACAATGCGCTCGACCAGGACCTGTTTCTGCGCATCGCGCCGGAGCTTTATTTGAAGCGTCTGGTCGTGGGCGGAATGGATCGCGTCTACGAGATCAACCGCAACTTCCGCAACGAAGGCGTGAGCACGCAGCACAATCCCGAGTTCACGATGCTCGAGTTTTACCAGGCCTACGCCAACTATCAGGACCTGATGCAGATCACCGAAGAGATGATCGAGTTTGTGGCGCAAGAGGTGAACGGGACCACGATCACCGAATTCAACGGGCACACAATTGATCTTGCCAAGTGGACGCGCCTGACCATGCGCGAGGCCATCCGCGAGTATTGGCCCGAGGAAGCTGGCGTGAAGCCGGCGATGACGGCGTTCGAATCTGCTCCAGTGTTGCAGGCGCGGCTCCATGCGGCCATGAGCTCTCTCGAGAAGTCCATGGGTGAAACCACGCGGCTCAGTCCGGAACGCATCGCGGAGCTGAAGACCATTCACGGCGCGGTGACGGCGGTCTACTTCGACTCGATGAAGGACGCACCCCTGGGCAAGCTGGTCTATAACCTCTTCGAGGCGGTGGTCGAGCCTTTCCTGATCCAGCCAACCATCATTTACGACTACCCGGTGGAGGTTTCGCCGCTGTCGAAGGCCAAGCCCGATGATCCGGCGCACGTGGAGCGCTTCGAGTTCTTTGCTGGTGGCTTTGAGCTAGGCAACGCCTTCAGCGAGCTGAACGATCCGGTCGAGCAGCACAAGCGCTTTGAAGCGCAGCTTGCCGAGCGCCAGCGCGGCGACGACGAAGCACACCAGATGGACGAGGACTATGTGCGGGCGCTGGCCTACGGGCTGCCTCCCACAGGCGGCGAAGGCATGGGCATCGATCGACTGATCATGCTGCTGACCGGTTCGCGGTCGATTCGCGACGTGATTCTGTTTCCGCTGATGAGAAAAGAGAAACAGGAAAAACAGCCGTCAGCTTCCAGTTCCTAGGTCTCTGGCCGCTTGTTGATGTACCAATTGTGGGTGCCCCAGGTCCCGATTCTGGGACCTGGGATAGCGTGAACCCAAAACGCGGCCATAGGCCTAGCTCCCAGTTGGCGCCATTCGGCTGCGAACTTCATGACTTCGGTTCGAACTTTATGCGTTTCTTGACCGCGCAGAGCGATTTCTGGTTCAAATAGCAATCGCCCCGCGCACGGTCCGGCTTTTAGCTAGAAGCTAGAAGCTAGCGGCTAGGAGCTGTTCTTGAATCTACTATTCGTCGGCGACATTTTTGGCAGCGCGGGGCGCAGGATTGTGCGCGAACATATCGGGCATGTGCGTGAGGCGCATGACGTGGACCTGGTCGTGATGAACGCGGAAAACGCGGCCGGCGGGTTCGGCGTCACGCCCCAGATCGCCGAGGAGCTTTTCGACCTTGGCGCGGACGTTTTGACCACCGGCAACCACGTGTGGGACAAGCGCGAACTGATTGACTACATGAACGGCGCGCCCGCCGACAGCCAGGAGCGTGGGCGGCGCGTGGTGCGGCCGGCAAACCTGCAGCAGGGGCTTCCCGGTTACGGCGTTTTTGAGGGGACCACGCAAGGCGGCGTGGACTACGCGGTCGTCCAATTGATGGGGCGCGTCTTCATGAACGCCACCAACGACCCCTTTCAAGCCGTCAACGACTTGCTGGCGGGCATCAAGGCCAAGGTCATTCTGGTGGATTTTCACGCCGAGGCCACGAGCGAAAAGGTGGCCATGGGCTGGTATCTGGATGGGCGTGTCACCGCGGTGCTGGGGACACATACGCATATCCCCACCGCCGACGAGCGCATTCTGCCGGGCGGAACCGCGTACCAGACCGACGTGGGCATGAGCGGCCCCTATGACAGTGTGATCGGCGTCCAAAAGGAACTGGTGCTGCACAAGTTTCTGACGGGCATGCCGGGCAAGTTCGAAGCCGCCAAGGGCAACCCCAAGATGTGCGCCGCGCTGGTCACCTGCGACCCCGCGACCGGCCGAGCCTCGCGCATTCAGCGCATCACGCTGGGGGAGTAACGAAAGGCAGTGGACAGGGAACAGCTTTCTGCGGCTTGATTGTATCGGCGGTCGAGAAGGACTCTGAAAAAGGTTCGATGCAGTCGAAGCAAATTGGGGCCGCAAACGTCTCTTGCTGTCCACTGTCCACTGTCCACTGCTTTTCACCTACTTGATCAGGATCGCCTTCGCAGTTGGATCGGAGGCATGGACAGGCTTGCCCTGAACGTCGACGGGCGTGCGCTGAACGGCCTTGTCCCTTGAATGCGGCACTGCTGCATGGGTGGCCTTCAGGAGCTTTCCCTTGCCGTTGAAGGTCATGGTCCAATCCATGGGCCGCGGAGTCGCCGCAACATCGGTAAACCGGATGACGGCGCCTCCGCGGAGGGGAATCACCAGCAGGCCCGGCGGGGCGGCGGGCAGCTTCTGGATCACGGTCTCTTCTGCCGGTCCCATCTGCGGATGCGCTCCCGCGAGTGCTGCGTAGCACAGCCCGGTGGTCACCCAGTCAGGCGTCTCGCCCGCGGGCTCTTCGGCCCGAATGTGATTGAAAGCCGAAATGGTCAGCGCATTGATGGGCGCGGGCGAAAAAAGCGAATAGCCCCGGCGCAGGATGGGAATAATGCGCATGTGTCCGTCCCCGCCGCGCGGAATCGACGCAGAAAACACGCTTAGATCGCCAGCGCCATTGTTGCGCGTGAATTGCAAAAAAAGATGATTCGGCAATGCCGGGCAGACGATCTGCTGGTATGCCCACTTGCCCTGGTTGAATTCCAGGCCATCGAATCCGGCGCGTTCCCCAATGGAGGACTCGGCATCGGCGGCCCGATCACGATCCCGCGGCGTCATCCGGTCATAGGCGCGAAACTCGACGGAAGTTGCATGATCCGAACTCTCGCCGCCGGGCGGAAACGGCATTGGCCGTCGCTCAGCTTTGCGCACCCTGGCGGGCGTCTGCTGTGCCGCGGAAGCGTCCTGCCCCGTCTGCGCGTTGAACGGGACGCAGATCAAGGCAATGGCTGCAAGAACCACGAGGAAGCGTATGCAAGTTTTGGATCGATCCATGCTGCCCCTAGCCTACCACTGCTGCGCGCGACGAGCTCTTGACGGGCCGCCCTGGAAAGACGAAAAGGGCAGCCTGTACGAGGCTGCCCTTGATAACCCAGGAGCGGGGTGAGTCGAGCCGGCTCTCAAGCGAGCCGGGCTCGACGACGAATTGAAACTGTCAACCGATTACTCGCCGGAGTGGTGCCCGGCCGCTGGCTTGTGCGGGGTGACAGCCTTCTTCTTCTCGGCCTGTACGGAACCGTCGCGGAGCATAATCTGCGCCGACTGAGCGGTGGTGGCCGTTGCAGGAATCTGTGTGTAGGTGTCGTAGGTGCCATCCAGTTCGGCCTGTCCCTTGGACTGGAGTCCGAACTCGAAGCCAACAGCCGGAATCTCCTTTTCGGTCAGCGGCGTCTTCAGGGTGACGATGAAGTCGGCGGTCTTGGCGTCCTTGGCATCCTGCGTGACGGCAACCTTGATGACCGTAGCCGAAGCTTCAATCACGATTCCGGGGACGGGGGTAGGCTTGTCCTTCAGCAATGCCCACATCTTGTCGGCATCGTCCTTGGTACCCACTGCCAACACGGTCTCCTTGTCTTCCAGGGCCAACGTGTTCAGGTCGGGAGTGCTCACGATCAGGTCGTGAATCTGCTCGGCGGGCGTTTTGGCAGGGTCGATCTTCAGCGTTCCCGGAGGGAAGGTGGTGAGAGCAGCCTGGCTCTTGATGTCGTCGAGGCCCTTCAGGTCGCCGTGGTACTTCTTGTAGTAATATTCGAGCGACTTTTCAATGATGGGCTTGTAGTTGGCAGGCGCGAAATCAAAGGCGCGCGCATAGAACCAGATCGACTTGACCAGATCCTTGGCATCGGGCTGGGCATAGGCTTCAGCCAGATGAAGGGTGTCAGGCAATCCGGTGGTCTTGCTCTGGTCGTCGGTATAGAGCATCAACTCGGCCGTGTATTCGGTGACCGCGCCCTTGAAATCCTTCTTGGAGACGGCGTCGTCAAACGCGATGGCGGAGTGGAAAATAGGGTAGGTGGCGGCTGTCTGTGTCTTCCAGTCGGCGTCGGAGACGCCTTCCGGCTTGGGCGCAAGCAGTCCCTTGTGGGCCAGCGCCGCGGCATCGTCGCAGGTTTGCGCATCCTGGGTCTTGCCGCACTGCCCCTTCTTGATGATGACCGAGATGAAAGTGGCCTTCATGTTGTTGGGGTCAACCTGAAGCAGGCGAGTAGCCGCGCTCAGGGTGTGATCGGTATCGTTCAGTCCCTGGTAGGTATCGACCAGCGAATCGAGGGCGAGCTTTTTGACCACGCTCTGCGGATATTGGGTCAGGAAGGTCTCCAGGGACGCGGCCTTGGCTTTTGGATCGCTTTGTGTGGAGGCCATTTGATAGGCGTTGAACTCTGCAGGGTCCTTGATGGTCAGATCCTGTGCTCGCAGCGTGGGCGCGGAAACGAGGCTAATGCTCGCCAATGCCATCACAGACGCAAAGACTAACTTCTTCATTCAGTGCTCCTGGGAATTGCCGAAATGGAGATCAATGTTCAAGCACTCGCTCGCGGAATGTACAACCGTGTTGGCGGTTGAGCGCCGTGGATACGGGTAAACGATACCATGGCTTCCAATGCGGTGTTGGAAGGATTATAGAAAGCCCTGCCTCCTGTGACAAGCAAAGTTGCGCCGCACGAGCATAATCTTCGCCCCAAGGCACGGAGCTGACATGAATGGCCCGGTCCCCCAACCCATGACGATGCGTTTTTTCCCCCGACGAGTTGCCTGCCTTTGAACCGGAGAATATGGCGATCAACCGCTCCACCCCGTCCGTCCGGTTACAGGCTCTTTCCAGAGCATACCGAATTAGACACCCGAGCGGAAGAAACTGTTCCCAGGTTTGAAGATGTTCCCGGCTTTCTTACTGAAGCAGACGCACCAATTCGACCTGCTCGGCCAGGAAGGCGTCGTGACCGTGGGCGCTGGTCATCTCGCGGTAGTCGGCGTGGACGCCAGCGGCGCGAATGGCAAAAGCAAAGTCGCGCACGTGCTGCGCGGGAAACAGCCAATCGGAGCTGATGCCGACAAAGCTAAGGCGGGCGCGAATCCGGCCGAAGGCCTCGGCCGGCGAGGAATAGCTGTGCAGCGGGTCCCAGGTATCCATGGTGCGCAGGATGGCCAGGTAGGCATTGGCATCAAAGCGCTCGTTGAAGCGCTCGCCCTGATGGTCCAGATAACCGGCGATGTCGAAGCGCCCGCCAATCAGGCCGCCGCCCTGGTTGTCCAACCCCCAGGGGTCTTCGCCATTGCGATTCGGATTGCGGCCGAAGCGCTCGTCAAACAGCTCTGCGGACTTGTAGCTGAGCATGGCGATCTGCCGGGCCAGCGATAGACCGAGACGCGGAGGCCGCTGCGGCGGGTAATGCCCTGCGGCCCACTCCGGGTCGCTCTGAATGGCCTGGCGCTGCAGATGATTCAGCGCCAGCCCCATGGCGGAAAGCGGCGCCACGCCGATGATCACGGCGCGCTCCACGCGGGCCGGATCGTGAATGGTCCATTCCAGGGCTTGCATGCCGCCAAGAGAGCCGCCCAGGATGAGGCGCAGCCCGCGGATGCCCAGTGAGTCGAGAAGCCGCCCTTGTGCCCTTACGTTGTCGCGGACCGAAACCAGCGGAAAGTCGGGGCCATAAATCTTGCCCGTCTCCGGGTCGACCGAACCAGGGCCCGTCGAGCCATAACAGGAGCCGAGCATGTTGATACAGATGACGAAGTCCTGCTCCAGCGACAAAACTGCGCCGGGGGCAAAAATCTCAGGCCACCAGGAACCCACCAGCGCCGATCCGGAGAGCGCGTGACACACCAGTACGGCGTTGTCTCGCGCGGCGTTCAGCCGGCCATACACCGCATAATGCAGCGTAAGGCCCGCCAGCGTGCGGCCACACTCCAGCAGGAAGTGCTCGTCGAGCACAAAGTCGCCTTCATAGGTGGGCTGGAGAGTTGAGTTGCCGGGAGCCACGATTTCGCCCCCGGTTCGAGATTCGGTCATGATACTCATTGTGCAGCAAGACCCGCCTTTTCAGCCGAACCGACGAAAGCGTGACCGTTGGCGGCCTTGATGGCCTGGTCAAGATCGGCAAGAATGTCGCGAATATCCTCGATGCCGATCGAGAGCCGCACAAGCTCGGGAGTCGTGCCGGTTTCCGCCTGCTCCTCGACAGAAAGCTGCTGATGGGTGGTCGAAGCCGGGTGGATGACCAGCGATTTTGCATCGCCGATATTCGCCACCAGTGAGAACAGTTCCAGGCTGTCGATCAGCTTCTTCCCTGCCTCGTAGCCTCCCTTGATGCCGAAGGTCACCAGCCCGCCGCGCCCGTTGGGCAGATACTTTTTTGCGCGCTCGAAGTAGGGGCTGGACTCCAGGCCGGGATAATTGACCCACTCGACGCCGGGATGCTGCTCAAGGTGCTGAGCTACGGCGAGAGCGTTCTGGGAGTGCCGCTCCAGGCGCAGATGCAGCGTCTCGATGCCTTGCAGCAGCAGGAACGCGCTGAAGGGCGACAGAGCCGCTCCGGTGTCGCGCAAGCCCTGCACGCGCGCCTTGAGGATGAAGGCCAGCGGCCCAAAGGCCTCCGTGTAGGAAAGACCATGGTACGAGGGATCGGGCTCGGAAAAGTCCTTGAAGCGGCCGGAGGCGGCCCAATCGAACTTGCCTGCGTCGACGATGATGCCGCCGATGGTGGTGCCATGACCGCCGAGGAACTTGGTGGCGGAGTTGAGCACGATGTCCGCGCCCCACTCGATGGGCCGCACCAGCGCCGGCGAGGCCGAGGTGTTGTCAATGACCAGCGGCAGGCCATGCTCATGCGCAATGGCGGCCAGTTTCTCGATGTCCACTACATCCAGCTTGGGATTGCCCAAAGTTTCGGTATAAATGGCGCGCGTTTTGTCGTTGATGGCCGAGCGCAGGCCGTCGAAGTCGTCCGCGTCGACGAAACGGACCTTGATGCCCAGGCGCGGGAACGTGTAGTGGAAGAGATTGTAGGTGCCGCCGTAAAGCGACGTGGTGGAAACAATCTCGTCTCCGGCCGAGGCCAGCGTGGTGAGGGTGAGCGTCTCCGCCGCCTGGCCCGAGGCCGTGGCCAGGCCTGCCGCGCCGCCTTCCAGAGCCGCTACGCGTTTTTCGAAGACGTCGGTGGTGGGGTTCATGATGCGGGTGTAGATGTTTCCAAACTCCTTCAGCGCAAAAAGGCGGCCGGCGTGGCCCGCGTCCTGAAACTGGTAGGAGGTGGTCTGGTAGATGGGCACGGCAAGCGCACCGGTCGCCGGGTCGGGCGACTGGCCTGCGTGAACGGTAAGGGTGGCAAACTGGCGCTGCTTTGGTTCGGACATGCTCGGCTCCTTCGGTTTCTTGTGGCTTTGCTGAGGTGTGCGGCACGGCGGGCTGCGGGTCGCGCCGACAATCAAAAACGGCCCGAGTCCTTTTCGGACCCGGGCCGCCTGGCTTCAAGATTGGTTGCGTCTAGCGCATTCGCCTCTCAGGAAACCTACGGACAGGTCCGCACGCCATACACATGCACATGGCCATGACCGCAGTTCCGTATTTCCTTGAGTTCGACATTGAAGGCAGTATCGAACGCCGCGGGGATACGTGTCAAATAAAACCGGAGTGAGCGAGTCTCTCCACGGAGTGGTCCCGCGGCCGTCTTACGAGGGCGCGTGCCGGCCTTTCGTTTCTGGGAACCATCGGTGCGCGGCTCTGTCGGCCAAATAGTTGTCGCGATTTCAGATAGAATGGGTTACGCCATGGACATAGAGGCAATTCGCAAGGATTGGGTTGGACGAGTCATCGATGGAAAATATACTCTCCTCCAATGGTTAGGCGGCTCTGAATGGAGCGGAGTCTTCCTCACGGAACTTCCCGGTCCTCCGGCGCAAAAAGCCGCCATCAAACTCATTCTGGCCGATGACAAGGACGCGGAAGCGTATATCGCCGATTGGGCAGTGACCATCTCCCTCTCTCATCCCCACCTGGTGCGCCTTCTCGATACGGGACGTTGCCAGACAGACACGGTCTCGCTGCTCTATGCCGTGACCGAATATGCCGACGAAATCCTCGCCCAGATCCTGCCCGAACGGCCGCTCACGCCCGTAGAGACTGGCGAGATGCTTGACCCGGTCCTGGACGCGCTGACCTATCTTCACAGCCGGGGATTCGTGCATGGTCACGTCAAGCCAGCGAACATCCTGGTGGTCGGCGATCAACTGAAGCTTTCTTCCGATAGCCTTCAGGTCGCGGGCGAGCGCGGCAGGCGGCTTGGCACACTCAGCGTGTATGACGCGCCGGAAGTCGCCACCGAGATGATCTCTCCCAGTGCGGACTTGTGGTCGCTCGGCGTCACCATGGTCGAAGCGCTGACCCAGGCGCCCGCAGTTTGGGACCGATCGACGCAAAAGGATCCGATTGTGCCGGAGTCGGTTCCGGAACCTTTCGCCGGAATGGTGCAGGATTGCCTCCAGGCGGACCCTGAGCGGCGATGCAATCTCAGCAATCTCAAGGCCCGCCTCGGAGTTGCCCAATCTGCACCCAGCACGCCAAGAAGAGCTGGCAGAACTTTCACAAAGAAATTCCGCGCGACGGCAATCGCCGCGGCGGTGCTCGTCCTGATTGCGGTCCTCGCAGTTCTGCAGTTGCGGTCCCACCGGATTGAATCCGCTTTCCAAACGGTCGATCGCTTGGTGACCGGGCGTCCGTCTGCGGTTCACGCAACGCAAGGCTCCGCGGGTGCGACCGTCAAGGGCGCAGTCGCCAGTCAGGTGATGCCCGACGTATCCGACGAAGCGAGCGATACCATTCAGGGGCAAGTCGACGTGCGAGTACGCGTTACGGTCAATCCAAGCGGCGACGTTTCCAATGCGACGTTCGACGCGCCGCCGTCAAGCAGATACTTCTCCAACCTGGCGCTGCAGGCAGCGCGGAGCTGGAAGTTCAAGCCTGCCTACGTCGGCGGTCAGGCCGTCCCCAGCGTGTGGGTCCTGCGATTCCAGTTCAGAAGAACGACACGCGGCGTCACTTACGCCGAAACCGCGCCATAGTCGCCTTTCGCGGAGATTGTGTTGAGCAGGGTCCGCCGCCGAATCGATGGGCTGATCGAGAAATCCTCCAGTCCCGCACCGCCTCATCTCCTGTCGCAACACAAAGCCTGCAATTCCCTCGTCTTCAATTCTGGAG
>Ga0224529_1001224_pt1 | contig 16100 bp, 11 predicted proteins | sample CBST50metaG_FD_179893 | JGI IMG/M metagenome (GOLD analysis project Ga0224529, IMG submission 179893) | Peat soil microbial communities from Stordalen Mire, Sweden - C.B.S.T50 | ecosystem: Environmental > Terrestrial > Soil > Wetlands > Peat | place: Sweden: Norrbotten County, Stordalen Mire... | reverse complement strand
AGAAGGCTGCCACTCTGTTTGCCGGTGCCTTCCTCATGCCGCGCGCTCACCTGCTCCGCGAGGTTGGGAAACAGCGGAATGCCCTCGGCTACCGGGAACTGATCTATCTGAAACGCCAGTATCGCGTAAGCGGTGCGGCGCTACTGATGCGATTGCGGCAGATTGGCGTCATCAACGAACCGGTTCTAATCTACGCCTTCCAAACCGTCGCGCGTGGCTGGCGAACTCAGGAACCGGAAGAACTTGAGCCGCAAAGTGAACGCGGATCGCAGGAGCGACCACTTCGCTTTGAACGGCTCTGCTACCGCGCTTTGGCCGAGGACTTTGTCTCCCTCAGCAAGGCCGCGGAATTGCTGCGAATCCCTCTGCCTTTGGTGGAATCCGGTTTGAAAGGACCGCTGGTAGCCAATGCGGATCATCGTCAGTGACATTCGTCAAGAACGAGGCTTGCGAGTCTGGCAGTTCTACGAGTGGAAGAAGCGCTTGCGTAAGCCCGACGCAACAGCGTTTGTCGCGGTTGAAGTTTCCGAAGCAGAAACGACTGCACAGCAATCCCCACACACGGCGCAGAGGTTTGGGACCGAGATACGTCATCGCCGTGGCTGGAGCTTGATCGTGGAGCCTGGGTTTGATGCAGGTCATCTGCACCGTCTGCTATTCGTTCTGGAGATGGAACCGTGATCGTCCTGCCGAGTTTGCAGACGTTGGATGGCGCGCCAGGGCCAAGGATCTGGCTAATGCAGTCCGGTCGGCGGTCTGCATTAGCGATGGCTTGCAGTTCAGTGCGGATAACCTTGGCCCACGTGGAATTGCATTTCGCCACTCGTTGCACAACTAAGAGACAGGTCGGAATTTTTTTGTGCCGACAAGACGCGCTCAATATTGGGCATGTCATTTGTGGCGACTCGATTCTCGGCGTATTCCTGCGAGAAGCCATGAGTCCTCCAGCGATCCAACAGGCGCTCATTCAGTTCTTCTTGGGGTACGTCGATGAATATCGTGAAATCAAAATAGTCCGCGACACTCGACCATGGTTTCTCATTGAGAAGGAGATAATTGCCTTCCACTATGATGAATTTTTCTTGGTTGACTATCCCTGCTCCTGCACGGGCCAGGTCCGCTTCACGATCAAACAACGGAAACGCTATATCCCGCTCACCGTCTCGAATCCTCTGCAAGAGCACGCTGAAGCCGCGATAGTCAAAGGTTTCGGGTGCGCCCTTTCGCGATCGCAATCCCCGCTGGTCGAGCACGGCGTTGTCATAGTGAAACCCGTCCATTGGGACAACAATTGCGCCGTCTGCCTCAAGTTGCCGCCAGAGGTCCGCCGCAAACGTCGACTTGCCCGCTCCGGGTGGTCCGGCGATTGCTATCAAGTACCGCTCGGCCTGAACAGCCCTTTTGCGAAGCTTGTCGACGACATTGAAGAGGCCAATGGTTTCCCTCTCCTTTGCCTCAGAATCATGTGGCACCAGCTGATCGTCGCCTGACATGGTCGTAAAGTGTCTCCTTGCTGACTATTAATCCAACAAATTTCGTGGAAATATCAAACCCACAATCAAATCCAAAAGTCAAACATCAAGCCAAAATCGAGCAACTCTCGGAATCTGAATTCGTAGATTGCGCTATGTTCAAAGCATCGACTAACCAAATTGAACATTATTTATTTGTATTGCTGTGAAATAGACGTTGTCAATACTACTAGCGTACGTATTGCAAAATTCTGTATATGCCATTTTGAGTTTTCATCGGAAAACCGTTTCTAGAAACAGTTTGGATCTGTTGACATCTTCGGTACTGATTTTGTTGGAGGGAATTGGGTTAAGCTGTTCTGGCACTTCCGCTATGTTTTATGGCTGAAATCGGGCTGGTGCGATTTGGCCGGCTAGCTCTAGAAGTCAGCCAGGCTGTGTTGCCTGATCGCGCCAAACCGGCGGCGCAGGAGCAACACACAAGACGACCAGAAGCTCCGCCGCTACAGGGGGCGCTGGAAAGTGAGCGGCTCTTCGCCTGGATGCACAACTTCCGCCGACTCGTCACAAGATGGGAATACACATCCAGAACTTCCTTGGCCTCGTCTAGCTTACCTGTCTCCATATGCTACTCAAACATTTATGAGACCGCATCTAGGCTAAGAATAACTTGAAAGAGAAGGGTCTATTCGGGGGGCTAAGAACCTTTCTCTTTGCCACAAGACTTGCGAACGACTAGTTTACAACTAAGGGTTATTTCTCGCATCGGAAGGCCAGGGTTCTGCAGCCGATCAAGCATGGTTCTCATCGCGATGATGCCAATATCGAGGCAGGGCTGATGCTGCGTAGTTAGGGGGATGGGAAGCAGACTTGCGTATTTGACATCGTCCATGCCAATAATGCGCACTTCCTCTGGGATCTTGACCCCAAGGTTCAACAGCACCTGCATAAGTAGAGCAGCCGTGTGGTCATTGCCACATATGAAGGCATCCGGCCTTTGCTTCTTCAGAACTGAAGCAACAAAAGCCTCGTCGCTCGGATCGCCACGAGTGACCAAATCCTCGTTGCACAGAAGCGAATGTGTCCAGAGTGCCTCTCTGTAGCCGGCGATACGCGCGTCAATGGTGGGGGCTGAAAGCCGTTTCGCAAAAAAGGCAATTCGCTTGGCTCCCCTTCTAATGAGATGTTCGACGCTTATATGGGCTGTTCCACGATTGTCGATGCCCACGAGGTCACATCGGGTCCGGATTGGGTACGGTTCAACGGAGCGGTCAAGTAGAACGATTGGGATTTTTGCATGTTCGAGATCCTGTACAATCTTGCGATTGATTTCGTTCATGTATTTTGTCAGTTCGAGCGGCGCGAAAAAAACACCTGAAACCCGCTGGTCAATGTATTGCTGGCACATCAACTGCGCTGCTTTTTCCCTCTTATCATCCTCTGAAATAGACCTACCCCAAATAAGTGAATGCTGACGCGCTAGCTCTGAATTTGCCATTCCCTGGCAGATTGGCTCAAATATCTCAGCGTTCCCAAGATTCGGAATCAATAACCCGAAACGGAAACTCTCCTCAGGGCGGGCTAAACTCACGTAGGTTCCTGAGCCTACCCGACGCTCGACAAGCCCGAGTTGTTGGAGTTCTTTAACTGCCCTGACGATCGTCATGCGTGATGCGTCGAACCGCCTGACCAACTGGGCCTCGCTTGGGAGCCGCCTTCCGGGGCCATATTCCCCGGAAACGATTGCCTGTCTTAGGGCCTCAGATATGAACCGATATTTGGGCTGTGTGCCATTAAGATTTGCCTCTGAAGTTTCTTTCTTCACCTTCGCTTGTATAGTCACTCGGTCCCTCATGTCTGGCTCAGACAGCTTTCATCGGGTAGTGAACGGTGCCAAAGTACTGAACATAAACCAATATAGTATGTCACATTTTCAAATTGCGATATGGTATTTATATACATCCATGTGGCCGACGGCAAGAGATTCCAGCGGAAGAGCCCAAAACAACTTGCCAAAAGCGATTACCTCATATGGTAGGTAAATTCATCGACAATCTTGTTTTTACCCTGTATCACGGCTGCCCGGTAAAAGTAATACTCTGATCACACAACCGATTTAAAACAAATATGTTACATGTGCTTTTAGCCTGCCGCGATTTGAGATTCGCGCCTTCATCTTGGCCGACCGGCCAAGATGAAAGAATGAACAGGGCAAGAGCACCTTCTCCCAGTTGAATGAATTTCTTCCTGATCGCGAGTTCCGCCGCTGCGTGGCTCGCTACGTCGGCGACCGATACACCAAGAAGCTGATGGGAGCAGTATCTGGCCATGCTCCTTGCTCAGTTGACCTACCGAGAGAGCCTGCGCGATATTGAAGCCTGTCTGGGAGCGATTGGTCCAAAGCCATATCACATGGGCTCCGGCTCCGCCGTAGCGTGTTCCACATTGGCCGACGCCAACGAGAACCGCGATTGGCGCATCTTTGCTGACTTTGCGCAGGTGCTTATCCGCACCGCGCTCGATCTTTATGCCAACGACGCGCCCGGTATCGCGGATGTACGTGATCTGTACGCGCTGGACTCAACGACCATCGATCTTTGTCTGGCGCTGTTTCCCCGGGCCAAGTTCCGCAAGCATAAGTCCGCTGTCAAAATGCACACCCTGCTCGATCTGCATGGCTCGATCCACACCTTCATTCACATCACCAACGGCAAGGTGCATGACGTCAACGTGTTTGACGAAATCGCCTTTGAAGCAGGTGCCTTCTACGTGATGGATCGTGGCTATATCGATTTCGAACGTCTCTATCGCTTTACCTTATCGTCGGCCTTCTTTGTGGTGCGTACCAAGACCAACGTGCTCCGGTAACGGCGCTATTCGTGCCCGGTCGATAGGACTACCGGCCTGCGCAGCGGCCACACGGTCGTCCTGATTTCCCGCAGTTCGGCTTCGGCGTATCCGGATGCGCTGCGTCGCGTCATCTATTGCGACCCAAAGACCGTCAAGCGTCTGCAGTTCCTGACCAACAACTTCGCGCTGCCACCACTGGCCATCGCTGAAATCTACAAGAATAGGTGGGCTGTGGAATTATTCTTTCGCTGGATCAAACAGCATTTACGGATCAAAGCTTTTTGCGGGACCAGTGAGAACGCGGTGAAAACGCAGATATGGATCGCAGTCTCGGTCTATGTCCTGGTGGCGATTGTGCGCAAACGCCTCGGCATTGAGGCCGGCCTCTGCCAACTTCTACAGATTTTCAGCGTTACCCTTTTCGAGAAACCCCTCATTTTACAGGCACTTCAGAAAGTCGACTATCAAGATGAGTTGCTAACTCCTTCCAGTCAACTGATTCTGTTCAACTCTTAACCGGACAACCGTTAAATAGCATATGCCATTTAACGCTTCATAGCTTTCTTATAATGATCGTCAAGGCTGTGAAAACTCCACCCGTTGGACTTGGCCTAGCGCCCGGTTGGCTCAGGATTATATGTTGGTCTCCAGATCTCGGGAGAAACCTGCCCCCTCATTCCGGAACTCAGTCAAATAAAAATGTACTAGCGTATCAGCAGAAGTATGGCAAAGTCGCTCATAGAACATTAATAATAAAAGACTTAATGCGATCTTTCCAGCAATCCTTCCCCGCGCTTTCGCGAGTTCTCAGCGAAACGGGGATAGGAACTCAGAGCTTTAGAATAGTTCTCTTAAGTTCTCTCGCGCAGCCACCTTGGCCAGCAACATGAAAAAGACATATTCCGAATGGAATATACAACTATATGATATTTTGCTTGAATAGGTATTGACTACATTTAGCGCAGTGGCTAAAAATGTGTGCGTGAATTCCAGGGGGTGAATCTGGTGCTGGATCGTTATCAACCGGACAAATTGAACCCGGCAGAAATAGAGAATCAACCACCAGATTTCGGTGACAAACCGATAGGCCAGGTCGCCAGAACACAACAATGTGAACCGAAATTTGGAGGCAGGAAATGAAGCAACTTAATCGTATCGCCCGAAGGTTCAGGGCGTGCATGTTGATGGTCCTAGCCATCGGAATATGCAATTTGGCGGTGGCACAGCAGACAACAGGTGACGTTTTGGGCACGATAACGGATCCGAGTGGCGCCGTAGTCGTGGGAGCAAAGGTCACCGTCGAAAACACAGGAACGCATGAAATACGGACGGCACAATCGAACGATGCTGGAGATTATGTATTTAATCTTCTGAACCCAGGCGACTATAGGGTGACTGCTGCTGGAACCGGGTTCAAGAAGTTCACATTGGAATCATTGCACCTGGCCGCTGGTGATCGTATCCGGGTCAATGTCCAATTTGTTCCAGGCAGCACCACAGAGACGGTTTTGGTCAATTCGCAGCCGCCCGCACTGCAAACCGACACTTCTGTCATGCAGAGCACCATAGGCGAGCAGACCACGCAGGATATGCCGCTGAATGGCCGCAATTTCGTCCAGCTAATACAGCTTATCCCTGGAGCGAATGAGGGGCCGCCTAATTCGCTTTCTAGTGGCACGCAATTCGATGATCGGCGCCAGTCGGCATCCGTATCAGTCAACGGTCAGTCGGAAGCGCTCAACAACGAAATGATCGACGGCGCCGATAACATTGAAAGGTTGATTGACACGACTGCGGTCCGGCCCTCGATCGAGGCGATCGCCGAGATGAGCATCCAAACCAACACCTATACTGCCGAAGCAGGTCGGACGGGCGGCGCAATCGTGAATGTGATCACCAAGTCCGGCACCAATCAGTTTCACGGCAGCCTGTTCGAGTTCTTTCGCAACGATCTGCTCGATGCCAGTGCCTATCAATTCGGCGGCAACTTCGCAAAGTCTGAAGAGCGCCTGAATCAGTTTGGCGGGAGCCTTGGAGGGCCGATTGTCAAGAACAAGACATTCTTCTTTGGCGCCTACGAAGGGTACCGCCAAGTCGTAGGCACATCCCCCATCCTGAGCATTGTTCCTACCGCCTATGAAGAGCAGCACCCCGGCGATTTTAGTGACGTCGGTGGTCAGGTGCTGACAAGTATGGATCCAGTAGCGCTGAAATATTTCAAGATGTATCCCACGCCCAATGACGGCTCAAACAAATATCTCGGCATCAGCAAAAAGCCGCAATTCAGCACCGATTACGATGCGCGAGTCGACCATAGCTTCAATGCGAACAACCAGTTATATGGCCGCTTTATTTACGGCAATGTAAATAGCGACTTCAGTGGCGAATCTAGCAATTTTCCAGATGTGACGGTGGATGGTATGACCATGAATCCGTCATTATACGGCTCAAACGCGCATGACTTGGACTTCGATGTTCTTGTGAACTATATCCACACTTTCAATAACAATCTTCTGCTCGAACTGAAAGCAGCGTACACCCACTCCAACAACCAAACGTATCCAAATACGTTGGGGCTGAATCCGAATGCCGCCTTCGGCCAACCAAATGTGAATACGCCTATCGATGACTCGACCGGTCTGGCATCCATCTTCGTTAATTCTGGCGCAGGCCTGGGCCAAATGATCTTTCAACCGCTCGCGGATAAGGACAATTCGTACCAATATCTGGGCGCGGTCACCTGGACACACGGTAAGCATAACGTAAAGATAGGCGCTACGGTCATTCGCCGCCAATTGACCTCATTCCAGAGCAACTACCCAGAGGGGGCTTGGGACTTCGCCGATTATCCGAGCTTGCTGCAAGGGCAGTATCTCAGCAACGGCGGACGTTCTCTTTCACTGGACGACCCACATTTAAGGATTTGGGAGCCAAGTGTTTACGTGCAAGACGACTGGCATGCATCTCGTTCGCTGACTCTCAATCTGGGCATTCGATACGATCACTTCACGCCCTTTAGCGAAATCGAGAATCGCATCTCCACATTCGATCCGTCCGACGGTGCGCTGCTGGTTGCCGGCCAGAATGGCGTGTCCAAGACTGCCGGCGTCCATCCTGACTACCATGGGGTGGAACCAAGAGTGGGTTTCGCTTATACGCTCGGACACGGCATGGTGGTCCGGGGCGGGTATGGCATTGGCTACGTCCCGATGAACACTACCGCATACGCCAATCTGAAAAACATCCCCTTCGTAGCCAGCACTACTGCGTGCGGATACTCCAACTGCGGCTCCGGTTACGAAACTTTTGCGGACGGCCTCCCTCCAATTGTGGCGGGTAAGATCACAGATCCGGGAGCAGCCATTACAGCTGCAACAGATCCCCACTTCAGAACCAGCTATTATCAGCAGTACAATCTCACGCTGCAGAAGGAATTCAGTGGGAATGTTCTGACCATCTCCTACATCGGGTTGTTGGGGCGCCAACTGCGCGAGTATATTTCCGATCTGAATGCTCCGCCGCCGAACGCCTGCGGCAGCGACGCTACCTGTTACAACGCTCTTCGACCGTACTACGGCCCCGACCCCAATCTGGGAAGCGTCCAAATCGAAAGATCGGGAGGAAACTCTACGTACAATAGCCTTCAAGTCAGCTTTGAGCGTCGGCTAGCGCATGGATTGACCGCGAATGTGAACTACCAATACGCCAGCAACATTGACGACATTAATGGCGTCAGCGAACAAAACTCAGTCGGCGGGTATGCAAGCGTTCCCTCCCTGGTATCCACCCGGGACCGCGGCACCAGCGATCTTGAAATTCGCAACCGAATCGCTGGCACCATCCACTACAACATGCCCTTTGGGGCGGGCTCCAGCGGAGCCAAGGCATTGGCGATCAAAGGTTGGCAAGTCAATGTGATCGGCGTCGAATCGGGAGGGCAGCCCTTTACTGTAACCAACGCGACGAATATCGACAATACCCACCCTGGCGCGAGCGGGTCGGATCGTCCGAATGTTGTCGGCAGTGTCAAGCTGTCGAATCCTGGGATAGGCGAGTTCTTCAATGTCAATGCATTTCCGTATTGCGCGCCGCCACAAACCGCCGGTACCTGCACGCAATCTGGATACCAAGCCATGGGCACGCTGGGCAACGAAGGTCGGAATATGCTGGTTGGCCCGCACTACCGGCACTTGGATATTTCCTTCATGAAGGTGTTTCCGATTAAGGATCGCTTAAATGCGGAGTTCAGGGCTGAGGGGTTCAATGTAACGAATACAACCAACTTTGCAACTCCGAATGCGTCTCTCGGCGGCACTAATTTTGGCATGATTACTGGGGTGATTCCGAGCTACACACCCCGCGAAATTCAATTCGCTCTGAAGCTAAAGTTCTGATCGAACCTCGGCTGTGGGAGCAGACGGCATTTGCCTTACCGCTCCCACAGCCAATTTCTCTAAACCGGAGATTTCGATGTGTAAGCTTTGAACCAGAGCACTGGCCTTTGTCGAAACGTTGTCGGGTGGCACTCATGCAATCGGTTATTTGACAGTGCACTAGGCAACGGAGGCTGGGTAACTTGCGTTCTACCCGAGTTGCCTTGGGCAGAGACAAGGTTCTTAACACTGCTCAAGCATTTATGAGATGGCTTCTAGGAAAGAAATTATGATCAACGCGCAAACTGTAAATCGGCCGAATTCTAAACTGATCAAAGCCACACTTACAGGCGCCCTCGGCGGCTTGATCTTTGGATTCGATATTTCGGTTATCTCCGGCATCATCGATCCGGTGGTGCAGCATTTTGGATTGGGTGGCCTGGGCAACGGGATCACGGTCGCAGTGGGCCCTGTGGGCACCGTGCTAGGCTGCTTTGCTGCCGGAGTTATCGGCCAGCGCATGGATGCGCGTAAAGCGCTACGCTATGCTGCCGCCCTCTACTTCCTGGCCGCATTGGGTACTGCTTTAGCTGCCAGTTGGCCGATGCTGCTCGCCACCCGCTTCATTAGCGGGCTGGGACTCGGCACGGCCTCGGTTCTGGGGCCGGTGTACATCGCGGAGTTGGCTCCGGCGCAATGGCGCGGACGTCTTGTGGGCGCATTTCAGATTAATGTTGTAGTCGGAATCCTTCTCGGCTATACCTCAAATTACTTGGTTGGAAGTGCCAATTTGGGCGCAATCGACTGGCGCATAATGATGGGCATCGCCACCGCTCCGGCTTTGCTCTTTTTCATCCTGCTATTTTTTATTCCCTGTTCGCCACGCTGGTCTGCCTCGCACAACCAGATAGACGAAGCGCTCGCCGTACTCGGCCAGATGGGCGCTCCTGATCCCAAAGCTGAACTGGCAGATATCCAGTCGGGGCTCCAGTCGGAAAACGCAACGGTACATGAGCCAGTCTTCCGGTGGAAGTATCGTTATCCGCTCTTCCTGGCGATTAGCATCGGCGCATTCAATCAACTGGCCGGAATCAACTCCATTCTCTATTACTTGCACAGCATCTTTACCGCCGCCGGTTTCGGTGGCGAGTCCGGTTACATGCAAAGCATCATTGTCGGCGCCACCAATCTGTTCTTTACGTTGGTTGGCATGTCTGTCATCGACCGTTTTGGACGCAAGAGCTTGTTGATTGTGGGCGCCATCGGCACTTCAGTCTGCCTTGGCGGCGTGGCCTGGATCTTCAATACCAACAGTCATCAGCCGGCTCTTCTCGGTTTGTTGATGGCTTTTGTCGGCCTCTTTGCGCTCTCGCAAGGGGCTGTCATCTGGGTCTACATTGGCGAAGTCTTTCCCACTGCAGTTCGCTCCAAGGGCCAGGGCGTGGGCGCTGCCAGCCATTGGATCACCAACACTATCATCTCCTTCGCATTCCCGGTTTTGGCGCACAGATATGGTTCCGGGATGCCATTCGTCTTCTTCGCTGCTGCCACAGTTGTACAGCTAATTGTGGTTACACTTTTCTATCCTGAGACTAAGAACCAAACCCTCGAACAGTTACAAAGAAAGCTGGTTAGAAGCTAGCAAAGGAAAAGGCTTGATCTGCCCGAGATGTAAAAAGAGGGCTGTTCGGACGATTGATTGCTTGATCTGTAAACGAAGAGCGCAAGGTGCTCGCGTCAATCAGAAAATAAGTAACGGGATGTAAGGTTCGTTTTGCAATCGCCAAAGGAGCACCGCGTTTTTCTAGAGTCTGTTATTAACTTTGTACGTTTTTTTTGATAGGGATGGAGGTATGGTGGGCAGAGGTTTCATGCTGGAAGCATGGAGGAAATCAGATATCCCAGTGACGTCAGCGACGAGGAATGGGCCTTCGTGGCGCCGTACCTGACCTTGTGTCGAGAAGATGCGGCACAACGGGATTATTCTCTGCGTGCGGTGTTCAACGGCCTTCGCTATGTGGTGCGTACCGGATGTCAGTGGCGGTACTTGCCTCATGACCTGCCGCCGTGGAACGTGATCTATCAACAGGCGCAGCGATGGATTCGCGCACGCTGTTTCGAAACGATGGTGGAAGATTTGCGCATGCTGCTACGCGAGTTTGCCGGACGCCAGGCGCAGCCGACGGCGATGATTCTCGACAGTCGCACCCTGCGATCGACGCCGGAGTCGGGAGCACGGGCCGGCTACGACGGAGCCAAGCGACGCAAGGGATCGAAGGTTCATGCGGCGGTCGATACGCTGGGCCATCTGTTGGCGTTACAGGTGACTCCGGCCGACGAGCAGGACCGCGCTCAGGTGGGAGAACTAGCCGCACAGGTGCAAAAATCACGGGAGAGCATGTGGAGTTGGCGTATGTCGATCAGGGCTATACCGGCGAAGCAGCCGAACAAGCCGCGGCCGAGCATGGCATTCGCCTGGACGTGGTCAAGCACACCGAGGCCAAGCATGGTTTTGTCCTGCTGCCGCGCCGCTGGGTGGTGGAAAGAAGTTTTGCCTGGGCGGCGCGCTTTCGCCGCCTGGCCAGAGGCTACGAACGGCTGGCAGCGACGCTGGGCGCATTCCATTTCCTGGCCTGTGCTTGCCTCATGCTCGCTAACCTCGTCCGCTTGCTCGCCCCAAGTTAATAACAGCCTCTAGGACAGAAGAATCAAGCGCAAACGATGTGTGAACGATGCTAACCGAAGGAGACTCATCAATGAGCAAGATAGAAGTTAGTCGGCGGTCGTTTTTGCAGACAGCGGCAGTGGCAGGAACGGCGGTTGTAGCTGGCGCGGTGGCGCCCAGCGCCGCTCGCGCTGCAACCACGGAGCAGTCATCAACGGGAAAAGCCACGATCGTGGCTCACGATAACAGCAATATTGTTGAAACCATTTACGGCAAGGTGCGCGGTTCCGAGCGCAACGGCATTCACATCTTCCGCGGCGTTCCCTATGGGGCAGATACGGGTGGTAAGAACCGCTTCAAGCCCGCGCAGAGGCCGGAACCGTGGGCAGGCGTGCGAAGCGCGATGTGGTACGGGCACACCTGTCCTTGGTCAAACGACGACGACTGGGGCAACGATGAGCAAGCGTTTATGTTCCAGTGGGATGATGGTCAGCCTAGTGAAGACTGCCTCCATGTGAATGTTTGGACCCCTGGCATCAACGACAACAAGAAGCGTCCGGTAATGGTCTGGATTCATGGTGGCGGCTTCTCTGCCGGCTCCGGTCAGGCACTACGCGCTTACGACGGTGAAGCTCTCGCACGCCGCGGAGATGTAGTGGCGGTTAGCCTCAATCACCGTCTCAATATCTTCGGCTTTCTCAATCTCGCTGAGGTTGGCGGTTCCGATCTTGCCGCCTCTGGCAATGTCGGGATGATCGATCTCGTCTCAGCTCTGGAGTGGATACGTGACAATATCGGCCATTTTGGCGGTGATTCCGGCAATGTCACCATCATGGGCCAGTCTGGTGGTGGCTGCAAGGTGAACACGCTGCTGGCTATGCCTTCGGCCAAGGGTCTTTTCCATAAGGCTTCAGTTCATAGCGGTTCCATGTTGCGAGTGGGCGATCGCGATCGCTCTCTCGAATTAGCCAACGCGGTTCTGGCGGAACTCAACATCACTGCTGCTAACCTGAACCAATTGCAAACGATCCCCACCCAACAGTTGCTCAGTGCCGGTATTGCGGGCCATCGCAAGATAGTAGCTTCCGTTGGGTCTCCCTCAGGCGTTCCGGATGCACGCAACATGGCTCGGCTGCTGGGATGGGCGCCTTTCTTGGATGGCAATGTGATTCCCACGCAACCCTTCGATCCCGTGGCCCCGGCAGTTTCAGCCGATGTCCCCTTGATGGTGGGCACGGTTCTCAATGAATTCATGACCGCAGTGGGCAAACCGGACGCCTTTTCGTTGACCAACGCGCAGGCAGTGGAGCAACTTGCCAAAATATACGGTTCGCACGCCAGCGAAATTTACGCGGCGCACCGGAAGGGGCATCCGAAGTGCAACCCGTTCCAACTGGTCTCGATTATTTCGGCGAGTTCGTTTCGCGATAATGCCGTGGTTCAGGCCCAGCGGAAGGCGGCACAGGGCAAGGCTCCAGCGTATAACTTCTGGTTCCAGTGGCAGACACCCGTTCTCGATGGCCGACCGATGGCCTTTCATTGCGCAGACCTTAGCTTCTTTTTCGATAACATGGAACGCTGCGAAACGATGACCGGCAACGGTCCGGACGCGCGCAAACTGGCTGCTGCGATGAGCGAGTCCTGGATCGCTTTTGCACGGACCGGCAATCCGAATCATGCGGGAATTCCCAAGTGGGAGCCCGTCACGCCCGCCGGATCGCAAACCATGATTTTCGACGAGCCCACGTTTTTCAGCGAGGATCCCGACAGCGGCGAACGAGTTCTACTCGCTTCGATTTCGCGTTGAAGCAAATGAAACCATCATTTCTCGGAAGTGCTTGGAGACCAGACAATGACGAAGAATCGAACTTCTTGGGCAGGCGTAGCAGGAGAAGCGCCGCCGTGATTAGACGTTGGCGAAAGCAGCGTGCTGTAATCCACAGTTGCCGCCGTGCCGGTTCGTTTGATGAAGCACGACCATCTCCTTAGCCGGAAGAGATGCGCCGTCGCTTGACGCGAAGCGGCAGGAAATGGCTGTGCGAATCCGAAGCAACAAGGCGAAACCGTAGGACTCTATCCAAATGCCACAGAGGCATACCCTGCCGCTCTAGCGGCTTAGTGCAAATCGCCGAATCATAAAGCGAAAGCCAGATGTGCACACAAGCTGAATGCTCTATGCAAAAGTTGCGTTCACTCTTTCTCGCACTGCCTCACCGCGCGCCGGTTTCAAATAGCGGATCGTGCTCTCCAGATTCGTATGGCCAAGCCAAGCCTGTACTGTACGCAGGTCCACACCGGCTGCCAGGTGCATCGTCGCAAAGGTGGCCCTAAACTTGTGCAGCCAGTACCGGTTGGGGTCCAGGCCGGCGTGGGCAGCATTTCTTTTGAGCGCCCGCAGCATGTGCGTATCCGGCCTTCCGCTGGCGGTGCAGAAGACCAATGCCGTACCCTTGGCATTTTTAGGCCGGAACTCGCGCAAAATCTCAACGAGCTTCGTCGGGATTGGAACCTCCCGTTCCCGGTACGCCTTCGGCTCAAAGCCGTACTGCGACTTCCAGCGCATATTGATGGTGCTGACATCCAGATTCACATCGTTCCAGGCACAGTACATGGCCTCCTGTTCGCGCAGGCCGGTCATCAGTAGAAATTTGTAGAGCGTCGCGTGGTAGGGCGAGCAAACACTGAACAGGTGGTCCAATTCGCCCTGTTCGTAGATTTCGACTTCCTCGCTGACGAATCGAGGGCGGTCGTTTTTCCCGATCAGCTTGGGCAGACCATTGGAGGAGAGGAACGTCAATAGGCAGGCAAACTTGTTGTGCACGGTTCGCGGTGACAGCTTCTTGTCTTTTTTCAGGAAGGCAGTGAACTTGAGCAGGTCGATTCGTTCGATGTCTTCCAGGTTGCGCTTGACACAGGACTCCTGAAAATACCGCAGCGCAATCTCGTAGCCTTGATGTGTTTTGGGTTCCTTGGTCAGTGCGACTTCACTGAGGAACTGCTCGATGGCATCCGCAATCGGGCGCTTGTTCTTCTCAGCCTCTTCGTCCTCTGATACGACGTTTAGCCCCTGGGCCAGCGCGCGCAGTTCCGCCTCTTTGCGCAACCGTACGGCTTGAGCCTCACTGGCAGACTTGCCGACGGAGGAGCGAATCCGCTTGCCGTTGCCGTCTGTGTAGTCGATGTAATAGGCGCCCTCTGGGTGCCGGACCTCTTTACCGTCCACGAAAACCCAGTCAGGTTTGATCCGTCCATTGGCGGCGACGATGGCGGGGCAGTAGCGCATCCCCTCCAAGTGTTCACTCTCTTGGTCAGATTGACGCGGATATTCATACGAGAAGTTTAGCAAATTTCGTATCACTTTTCGTATCAGTATAGGATAAGTTATTGATTTTAATTGTAGGTGCGGAGGGATGGGAACCCACGCCCCTTTCTGCGCCGCAAATTCTCCCGGAGAGCTTGTGAATAAATTCATTTTTTGGCTGGGAGCAGACGCAGAAATATTCCCAACTCTGGCGAGCATGGCTTTTCCGGGCATCGCTCACCCCTGACCAGCTTTGACTTGCCTTTGTCTGGCGGCAGGGCAACTGCTGTTTCCCGTTGTCCTTGTACTATGCCAGCAACTTGTCACTGAAGTGCAGCAGGTTGTAGGCCAGCGCGCACCACAGCGCCACGCATCGCGCCTTCTTCAGACCGCGCACCGTGATCTGAGTGAGTCCTCGATAGCTTCTCAGATCGGCGTTGACGGTTTCGCTGGTCGCCGCTCGTTGACGATAAATCTCTTTGCCTTCCTCGGCTGCCATGCGTTCTTTCCATGCCAGCACAGCGGCAGTATCGGCGGGCCGGGGCTCCAGTTCTCGTCCTCGTCGCGTGGTCTCTTGCGCCATTTTGGGCGGAATGAACAACTCCACGCCCACACTTTGCGCTCGCTCCAGATCATCTTTGCGCATATATCCGCCGTCGAGCAGATGCTGCTGGGCATGGTCACCGGTTCGCTGCTCGATCTGCTCACGCATGGGTTCGCTCAGACCCGCGTTGTCCGACCCTTCGTTGGTGACCTCCACGCCCACAATCGCCCGACTCTCAGTGTCGCTGGCCAACTGCACATTCACGGCTGGATTGAAGCCGCCGTTGGGCATTTTCATGCGCCGCGCCTCGGCGTCGGTCGTGCTCACGCGCGGTTGCCGTTCGCGCACCTGCTTGCCGGCCGGTCCCTGGCCCACCTTTTTGCTGCGCTCGGCCTGCCGCCGCTGCAACTCCGGCAACTGTTCGATAGCCTGCTGTAGACGCTGCTCCCGCTCCTGCGCGGCACGTTTGCGCGCCGCTTGCTGGCGGGCCGTCAGAGCCGCCTGCGCGGGCGAGTCCACCTGCTGCCGCACCTGCTCAACGTGTTCGCGCGCCACGGCCAGCAACTGCTCCAGCTGCTCCGCGCTGCGAAAACTGCCTGCTCCGGCGCTGACCCGCACCCGCACTCCGTCCTGACTCACGCGGCTCACCTGCACCACGTTCTTATCCACCAGCGAGGCAATCACCTGCGTGAAAAGATCGTCCAGCGCGGCGCCGTGCTCGGTGCGGAAATCCGCCAACAAATGGTAGTTGACGCTCACCCCGCCGCAGAGCCACTGAAACGGAGCACTCTCGCCGCAGCGCCGCGCCAGCTCGCGCGCCGAGCCAATACCGCGTATGCAGGCGTAGAGCCACAGCGCCACCAGCAGCTTGGGGTCTGTTGCATCCCGTCCCGCA